>JACCDL010071284.1_pt1 | contig 31198 bp, 30 predicted proteins | sample 7441931 | NCBI WGS metagenome assembly JACCDL01 (sample SAMN15323437, study PRJNA562643) | freshwater metagenome | isolation source: river surface water | place: USA:Blue River Watershed | collected 2017-08-16 | reverse complement strand
GTGACTTCTACAAGTCGACAGTCTTAGCGACCTGTCTGCTGATCCAAAATGGTCAGTAACTGAATGGCCGTCTCCCCTTTTTCAGGATTGCCTTTTTCATCAAGCACCGTCACGTTCACGATGGCGCCCTGCTCTTTCACGATCACGCGGTAACGCTTGGCTTTCTTGAAGTCATCTTCACTCTTGCGACTAAAGAGCTTGTCAAAGAAACCTGTCTGATTAGAAAGATCTTTCGGATTGATGAAACGCACAAAGTAAATGCCTTTACTGCGGTCACGATCTTCCACAGTGAAGTTTGAACGATCTAAACCAACACCGACTTGGCGCCAAGCACGGTCAAAGTTTTCTTGGAACTCAAGACGTGGCATGCCGTCTTTTTTCAAGCGTGATACTTGTGCTGTTTTGGCAGTTGGCTTACCTACAGCTGCTCGGGCTGCCTGTTCAGAATAACCCAAACGTTGCATCATGCGAGCAATGAACTCCGCCTCTAACTCGGGATCATTAGGACGCGTGGTCCAAATGGTTTGCGTCTTATCGTTACCCGTTAACTCTTCAATAGCCCCACGATGCGTCACATAGATTTCTGTCTCACCTTGAGCATTGGTCTCAATACGAGTACGGAATTTGTCACGCTCACCAGTAGAGTACAGAGAGTCGAGAACTTTACCGAGCGTACGACGAATAATATCTTGTGGAATCTTGGCACGGTTTTCTGCCCAGTCAGTTTCCATAATGCCGGTCTCAGGAGAGTCGACCATCAGGATAAAACCGGTCTCTTGCCAAAACTCACGCACATTCGGATAAACCTCTTTGGCAGGACGCTTCACGACGAGCCAACGACGATTACCATCACGCTCAATGCGCATATCGGGTGTCTGCGGCAATACTTGCTGCGTTGCTGTTGGGCGATTCTTGACCGCAGCACTGTAACCAGACAGCGTAGCCCCTGAATCAGGGACTACATAACGCTTATCACCACCCGTGACTGTCATGTCAGGAGGAAAGGCCAAATTAGGTCCTTTTTTCTCACCCGCAGATTTGTAATCAATCGTGTCACCTGAGAAAGTCGAGGTACACGCTGATAGCACGAGGCCACAAGCAATCAGACACAGTTTAGTTACATCATGACGCATACAGGTCGCTCTTTCTTAGAAGGTATTACAACAATCCAGCAGTTTTTAAAGCCGCACGAACTTGTACTTGTACAGGTTCAGTCAGCGTCGTTAGTGGTAAACGAATCCCAGAGCCCATCTTACCCATGGCATGCAAAGCCCATTTCACAGGAATTGGATTGGCTTCCATAAACATCGCTTTATGCACGGGCAATAAGCGATATTGAATCTCACGTGCTTTGACAACATCACCCGCCATCGCTGCTACACACAACTCATGCATGAGCTTCGGTGCAACGTTAGCAGTGACAGAAATATTTCCTTGTCCACCCATGAACATGAGCAATAAGGCAGTCGGGTCATCCCCTGAATAAACCGCAAATTGACTTTGTCCAGTGGCCTTCAAACCAGCCATCAATTGTGTGCCGCGCTCAAGATTACCGGTAGCATCTTTAATACCAATCACACCAGGAACTTGTGCCAAACGAATCACGGTCTCATTGCTCATATCTGCAACTGTACGACCGGGAACGTTATAAAGAATGACCGGTAAGTCGACCTTTTCCGCGATCGTCTTAAAGTGCTGATACATGCCCTCTTGGGTCGGCTTGTTGTAATAAGGAACCACCTGCAAGCTGGCATCAGCACCTACTTTTTTGGCGTACTCAGTCAACTCAATCGCTTCAGCCGTTGAATTACCTCCAGTACCCGCAATGATCGGAATACGGCCCTTAGTGTGTTCGACAGTGACGCGAATCAACTCACAGTGCTCTTCGACAGAGACTGTCGGAGACTCGCCAGTAGTACCCACAATGACAATACCGTCGGTACCTTCTTGAATATGCCAATCAATCAGTTGGCGCAATCCAGCCATATCTAAACTACCGTCCGCGTGCATCGGCGTGACGATGGCGACTAGGCTGCCCTGAATGTTTTTTGCTAATTTAGTCATACATTTAATTGTATCTGAATCGCACATAGCCTCTGCACACAGGCCGGCTTCGGTGATGAAATTTGTAGATCCTCAAAAGCCAAGACTTCCAGCCCTTGATCTTGGGCTAAATGCATCAACTCCTGGTCTTTGAGAAGATAGTCAGGGTTACTGGGCTTACCAAACTGGGCATGAGCCTGTGTAAAGGTTTCATAAAGCAAAACACCCCCGATAGCTAAGAGACTGGGGATTTTTGGTAGATAGGGTCGATATAGATAATTAGTCACGATCACACCATCAAACTGAGTACCAGAAGCCCATGGCCAAGTGGGTCCTTCTAAATCCATGACTTGGGTTTTGATAATCAGTCCCTGGGATGCGGCCTGCTCCATCAGAAGCGCTAACATCTGCTCGTCTTGATCGACTGCCGTGACTTGGTAACCTAAACGGGCTAAGTAGAGTGCGTGACGGCCACTGCCACAGGCATAGTCTAAAACTGTGCCTGAGGAAGGGATACGCTTGGCGTGCGCTACGATCCAAGACGAGGGTGGCAGATCACGCCCGTGGCTTGCCGCCTGAATCGGGATAGCCTTCAAGATGATTAGCTATAGTCCAAACCCATGGCTTCGCGTACATCGCGCATCGTTTCTTGCGCGACACGGCGTGCTTTATCGCAACCATCGGCGATGATGGCACGCAAAAGACTAGGATCATCCAAATAAGTCTGCGCACGTTCCATCATGGGCTGTTGTTCTTTAAGAATGCCATTAATCACCGGTTGCTTACACTCAATGCAACCAATACCCGCACTCTTACACCCCTTCTCAGCCCAATCGCGGGTCTCTTGATCAGAGTACACCTGATGTAATTGCCACACGGGGCAGCGTGCTGGATCGCCTGGATCAGTTTTACGAATCCTAGCCGGATCAGTCGGCATAGTTCTGACTTTTTTCTCAATGCTTTGTGCATCTTCTCTTAGAGCAATGGTGTTGCCATAAGACTTTGACATTTTTTGACCATCTAGACCTGGCATACGTGACTCTTGGGTCAAAAGCGCTTGCGGTTCAGGCAGGATGATTTTCCGTGCACCTTCTAAGTAGCCAAATAAACGCTCACGATCGCCCATCGATAAACTCTGCGCATCCGCTAAAACGGCTCTGGCTTGCTCTAGCGCCTCATCATCACCCTTCTCTTGGTATTGCGTTCTGAGCTCTAGGTAGAGTTTGGCGCGTTTGCTACCTAATTTTTTAACGGCTTCTTGCGCTTTTTCTTCAAAGCCAATTTCACGACCATACAGGTGGTTAAAGCGCCGCGCGACTTCACGGGTCATCTCTACATGCGGCACCTGGTCTTCACCCACAGGTACATGTTGCGCACGGTAGATCAAAATGTCTGCCGCTTGCAATAAGGGGTAGCCTAAGAAACCATAGGTTTGCAAATCTTTTTCTTTTAAGCGCTCAATCTGATCTTTGTAGGTTGGCACTCGCTCTAACCAACCTAAGGGCGTCCCCATGGCGAGCAAGAGAAAGAGTTCTGAATGCTCAGGAACCTTGCTCTGAATAAATAGCGTGGCTTGCGTAGGATCAATACCAGCAGCCAACCAGTCAATCACCATATCCCAGACGGACTCTTCAATGATCTCAGGTGTTTCGTAATGTGTAGTGAGCGCGTGCCAATCAGCCACGAAGAAGAAACAAGGGTATTCAGTTTGTAGTTGGACCCAGTTCTTGAGTACTCCGTGATAATGCCCTAAGTGCAGTGCCCCTGTGGGGCGCATACCTGATAAAACGCGTTCAGAAAACATAGCTCTCTTATTGAAGTTCCGACCATACCGGTCGTAATGGTGCCGGGAGATTTGGCAAACACCCTAGATCAATATCACTCTCATCCGGAGAGTGAAAATCAGATCCACGGGAAGCCAAAAATCCGTAGCGCTGTGCTACTTTAGCAAATATTGCGTACTCTTCTGGCGTATGACTGCCAGTCACGACTTCTATGCCTTTACCCCCTAAGTCTTTGAATTGCGCATAGAGTTCTTCTTTTTGTAAGTCGCTGTAGCGGTAACGCCCTGGGTGAGCAATGATAGCGATACCACCAGCACCGGTAATCCACTGGATGGCATCAGCCAGATTAGCCCAGACGTGATCGACAAAACCGGGTTTGCCCGCAACTAAGTAATTTTGGAAAACTTCCTCGGTACTGGCACACACACCACTTTCCACCAAATGTCTAGCAAAGTGGGTTCGAGAAATGAGCTCGGGATTGCCTACAAAGCGTAAGGCACCCGCATAAGCATTCTGAATCCCGATCTTTTCGAGTTCAGCACTGATCGCTTTGGCGCGATTGGTACGGCCATTGCGCGTGTCATATAAACCTTGAATCAACTGGGGATTATTTTCATCAATGCCTAAACCCACGATATGCAAAGTTTGATTGGCCCAACTCACTGATATTTCCACACCGGAGATATAGCGCATACCTAAATCTTGCGCAGCTGTGCGCGCCCTGGACTGACCACCCACTTCATCGTGATCGGTCAAAGCCCAGATCTGTACGCCGTTTTCTTGGGCGCGCAAAGCCAGAGCCTCAGGCGTCAAAGTGCCATCAGAGACCACAGAGTGACAATGCAAATCGGCATTGAGAGTGTTCATAGCCCTATTCTAATCGGCTTATATGAATTAAGTGAGTTGTGTATTCACAACCCGGCGCGGTGCTTCTAGATACTCTTTGGACTGCATTTCTACAATACGCGAAACCGTGCGGTGAAATTCATTGGCCATCGGGCCTTCGGTATAAAGCTGTTCAGGTTCAACCGCAGCAGACATGATGAGCTTGACCTTGTGGTCATAAAAGACATCGATTAACCAAGTAAACCGTCGCGCCTCACTGGCCATCTTGGGTGGCATATAAGGCACATCTGAGAGCAAGACCGTATGGAATAAATTAGCAATCTCTAAATAATCATTTTGTGAGCGGGGTCCACCACAGAGAGTTTTAAAACTAAACCAAGCCACCCCACCGGCACGTCTGACCGCGCGAATCTCACGCTGCTCAATGTGCAAAGTTGGATCTTCTTCATCATGGGCTTCAGCCACGTTGGTAAACACACGATCCATCTTCTGTGCTGTCGCCTCCCCTAAAGGGGTGTAGTAGGCCTGGACTTGCTCCATGGCTTTTTGCCGGTAATCTAGACCCGCATCGACATTGAGAATATCTAGCTTCTCTTGCAAAAGAGCGATGGCCGGCAAAATACGGTCGCGATGCAAACCGTCGGGATAGAGTAAATCGGGACGATAGTTAGACGTCATGACAAATTGCACACGATTTTTAAATAGAGCATCGAGCAGCTTATAAAGAATCATGGCATCAGCGACATCGCTCACGTGAAACTCATCAAAACAAATGAGACGATATTTTTTGGCAATATTTTTACCGAGAATATCAAGTGGGTCAGCCTTGCCTCTGAGGTCTTGTAGTTCACGGTGCACTTCTCTCATGAACTCATGAAAGTGCAAACGGGTTTTCTTTTCTAGGGGAGAGGCCGCGTAAAAGCAATCCATTAAAAATGATTTACCACGCCCAACACCACCCCATAGATAAACACCTCTTGGCAAATCAGGAAAGCGCACCATCTTGGCAATCTTGCCACTACGTACCTCTTTGTAAGCCAGCCATTCATCTTGGCAACGTTGCAAACGATCAATAGCCGTTTGCTGCGCAGGATCACTCTTGTATCCGCGCTTGGCTAACTCTTGTTCGTAGAACTGGGTAACTTTCATGATCTTTAATGAATAAGGGGCTGCTGAATACTCAACAGCCCCTTATTATCAACCGAGATGGATTTACATGTTCAAAGCACGTTTATCCGTAGCCAATGCCGCTTCACGCATCACCTCAGACAAGCTGGGGTGTGGATGGCAAACACGGCCAATATCTTCAGCAGCCGCTTTGAATTCCATAGCGACAGCTGCTTCAGCAATCAAATCTGAAGCCGCAGCAGCGACGATGTGTACACCCAAGATTTCATCGGTATTGGCATCAGCCAAGACCTTGACGAAACCATCGGCAGCGCCCATACCGAGGGCACGACCATTGGCTGCAAACGGGAATTGACCTGGCTTATAAGCACGACCTTCCGCTTTGAGCTGTTGTTCAGTCTTACCCACCCAAGCAATCTCAGGAGAGGTATAGATTACCCATGGAATGCAGTTGTAATCAATATGTGGTTTTTGACCGGCTAAGATTTCAGCAACCATCACGCCTTCATCTTCAGCTTTGTGAGCCAACATTGGGCCGCGAACCACGTCACCAATGGCATAAACACCTGCTGCACTGGTCGCGCAAGTGTGGTTGTCTACGGGAATAAAACCACGCTCATCAACTTTGAGGCCAATCGCATCCAGATTCAGTTTGTCGGTATTAGGCACACGACCCACAGAAACGATTAAGCGATCGCAATCCAAGGTCTGAGCCTTACCGTCAGCGTCGGTATAGGCAATCGATACACCTTTCTTGCTGGTTTTAACTTCACCAATCTTAACGCCCAAATTGATCTTAAGACCCTGCTTGGTAAAGAGCTTGTGCGCTTCTTTAGCAACAGCTTCATCAGTAGCAGCTAAGAACCCAGGTAAGGCTTCCAAGATTGTGACATCAGCACCTAAACGACGCCATACAGAGCCAAGCTCCAAACCAATCACGCCCGCACCAATCACACCCAACTTCTTCGGTGTGGCACCAAACTTCAAGGCGCCTTCGTTATCACAGATGATTTCATTATCGACTGGGATGTTAGGTAAATGTCTGGCTTTTGAACCGGTCGCAATAATGACATTTTTGGCAGTGACCGTACCCGCATCTTTGCCATCGATCTTGACCTGATAGCCTTCTGCAGTTTTACCTGCAAACGAAGCATGGCCTTTGAGCAAGGTGATTTTGTTTTTGCGGAACAAGAACTGAATACCACCCGTCATTTTGGTCACGATCTCGTCTTTACGCGCAACCATCTTTTTGACATCAATGCTCACGTCTTTGGCAGAAATACCGTGATCAGCCAGATGATGAGCAGCATTCTCAAACTCTTCGGAACTCGCCAAGAGTGCTTTAGATGGAATACAGCCCACATTCAAACAGGTACCGCCCAGACGTGGCTCACCTTTGGGATCATCGTAGGCATTGCTTTCGGCACATGCTACCTTAAAACCCAATTGCGCAGCACGAATTGCAGCAATATAACCGCCCGGACCTGCACCAATTACTAATACGTCAAATTGTTGACTCATGTTTTTTCCTTTGAATAACAGTCAATTACAGGTCTAACAACAAACGGGCTGGATCTTCGAGCGCTTCTTTCATGGCCACTAAACCAAGAACAGCTTCACGGCCGTCAATGATGCGGTGGTCATAAGACATCGCGAGGTAATTGATCGGACGAATTACGACTTGGCCGTTTTCAACAACTGGACGCTCTTTCGTCGCATGAATACCCAAGATGGCAGATTGTGGTGGGTTGATGATTGGTGTAGACAACATCGAACCGAAAATACCGCCGTTAGAGATGGAGAAAGTACCTCCTGACAACTCTTCCAATGAGAGCTTGCCATCACGGGCCTTCACACCAAATTCAGCAATCTTCTTCTCAATATCTGCCAAACTCATTTGATCTGCATCACGCAAGATAGGAACCACTAAACCACGTGGTGAACCGACTGCAATACCAATATCAAAGTAACCGTGGTAAACAATGTCATTACCGTCAACAGAAGCGTTCAGAATCGGGTACTTCTTCAAAGCATGAACCGCAGCTTTAACGAAGAAAGACATGAAACCTAATTTAGTGCCGTGCTCTTTCTCAAACTGATCTTTGTATTTATTACGCATGGCCATCACCGGCGCCATATTGACTTCATTGAAAGTGGTCAAAATCGCGTTGGTTTGTTGTGACTGCAATAAACGCTCAGCAATACGAGCACGCAAACGGCTCATCGGTACGCGCTCTTCAGGACGGCCGGCTGAATTAAACACAACAGGTGCAGCAGCAGGCGCTGCTTTGGCTGCTGGGGCAGTGCCGGCTAATGTAGAGAGCACATCGCCTTTGGTGATGCGACCGTCTTTACCAGTACCTGCCACATTAGACAGATTGTTTTCAGCCATGAGCTTCGCTGCAGATGGCATGGCTTTAGCACTGGCAGCCGGCGCTGCTGCAGGAGCAGCCGCAGGTGCTGGTGCTGGTGCTGGAGCAGCTGCAGGCGTAGCGGCAGCTGCCGGTGCAGCAGCCGCTTTAGCAGCGCTATCAATTTTTGCAATCACTTGATCAGAAACCACAGTGCCGCCATCGGCTACAACGATCTCAGAAAGTACGCCAGCAGAAGGTGCTGGTACTTCGAGAACGACTTTATCAGTCTCGATCTCGATCAAGATTTCATCTTGAGCCACTGCTTCACCAGCTTTTTTCTTCCAAGTTAATAAAGTTGCTTCTGCAACTGATTCAGATAATTGTGGAACTTTAACGTCGACGAGTGCCATGTTCTTTCCCTTTTAAATATGTATTGTTCGTTGTTGTTTATTTCGTGAGCACAAAACCTTTGAGCTTTGCGAATGCGCCATCAACCAGGGCCTTTTGTTGGTCTTGGTGTAAGTGAGCGTAACCACAAGCCGGTGAGGCTGAAGCGGGACGACCGGAGTAACCCAACTTCTGACCTTCGGTCATGTTTTCATGAATGTTGTGCTGCACGAAGAACCAAGCACCCTGGTTTTGTGGCTCATCCTGGCACCAGACAATCTCGGTGGCTTTAGGATACTTCTTCATTTCCGCGGCAAATGCTTTGTGCGGGAATGGATAGAGTTGCTCCACACGGATGATGGCTACATCATCTTGCTTCTTCGCTTCGCGTGCCTTGACTAAGTCATAGTAGACCTTGCCAGAACAAGCGATTACACGAGTGACTTTCTTCGCATCAATATCGGCATTCAACTCGCCAATCACTGTTTTGAATTCGCCTTTTGTGAATTCGCTAATCGGTGATGTCGCATCCTTATTACGCAAGAGTGACTTCGGTGTCATGATGACCAAAGGCTTGCGGAAGTTACGAATCATCTGGCGACGCAAGAGATGGAAAATTTGTGAAGCTGTAGTTGGCTGAACCACTTGCATATTGGTATCAGCACACAACTGCATAAAGCGCTCCAAACGAGCTGATGAGTGCTCAGGGCCCTGACCTTCATAGCCGTGAGGCAACATCAAGACAAGACCATTAGCACGCCCCCACTTCACTTCACCTGAGGCGATAAATTGGTCGATAACAACTTGAGCACCGTTGGCAAAGTCACCAAATTGCGCTTCCCAAATCGTGAGCGTATTAGGTTCTGCTGCTGCATAACCGTACTCAAAGCCCAAGACCGCTTCTTCAGAGAGGATCGAGTCAATCACAGTAAACGGCGCCTGACCTTCGGCCACATGCTGTAGTGGAATGTATGTACCAATATCCCACTTCTCACGATTTTGATCATGAATCACAGCGTGACGGTGTGTGAATGTGCCACGGCCAGAGTCTTCACCCGATAAACGAATCGGGTAACCACTTGCGACCAATGAGGCAAAAGCCATATGCTCACCCATACCCCAGTCAACATTCACTTCGCCACGGCCCATCGCCGCACGGTTAGCAAGAACGTTGTCCACGAGGTTATGTGGCTTAAAGCCTTCAGGTACAGTCGTAATGCGCTCAGCTAAGCGCTTCCACTCAGCCAATGGGATCGCGGTATCTGCAGAGTCGGTCCACTTCTTACCTAAATAGGGGCTCCAATCCACCGCATACTTGCCTTTGAAATTAGAAATCACGGGGTCGACTGTGTGCTTACCAGCATCCATTGCGGCACGATAAGCCTTCACCATCTCATCACCACCACCGGCAGGTAGAACACCTTGCGCTTCTAACTTATCTGCATACAACTTACGTGTACCAGGATGCTGTGCAATCTTCTTGTACATCAGCGGCTGCGTGAGTGATGGCGTATCTTGTTCGTTGTGACCGAGTTTACGGAAACAAATGATGTCTATCGCCACATCTTTTTTGAAGGTGTTGCGATATTCAATCGCTAATTGAGTGGCCAATACCACCGCCTCAGGATCATCACCGTTAACGTGTAATACCGGCGCCTCAATCGTTTTGAGAATATCAGTACAGTAAAGCGTTGAACGTAAATCGCGCGGATCTGAAGTCGTAAAACCAATCTGATTATTGATCACGATATGGACCGTACCACCGGTGTAATAACCACGTACTTCAGCCATCGCGAGAGTTTCTTGGACAACGCCCTGACCCGCAATCGCGGCATCACCGTGCACAAGAACTGGCAATACTTGTGAACCGGTCGTATCACCACGACGGTCCATACGAGCACGGACAGAGCCTTCAACCACGGGGTTCACAATTTCCAAGTGTGATGGGTTAAACGCCAATGACAAGTGCACCGGACCACCAGGGGTTGTGACATCACTAGAGAAACCTTGGTGATACTTGACATCCCCGGCAGGCAAATCTTCGGGTGCAGTGTGATCAAACTCGGCAAACAAGTCTTTAGGCATCTTACCTAAAGCGTTGACCAAGACGTTCAAGCGGCCACGGTGAGCCATACCAATCACGATCTCTTGTACGCCATTAGTACCGGCTGCACGGATCAACTCATCCATCGAAGCGATAAAACTCTCACCACCTTCGAGTGAGAAACGCTTTTGACCGACATACTTGGTGTGTAGGTAACGCTCTAGACCCTCAGCTGCAGTTAAGCGCTCGAGAATCTGCTTTTTCTTTTCAGGTGCATAAGTGGGCGTTGAACGAATCGACTCCAACTTCTCTTGCCACCAACGTTTGATCTTCTGATCAGTGATGTACATGTACTCAGCACCAATCGTGCCGCAGTAGGTTTGACGCAGGTTTTGCAACAACTCACGCAAAGGCATATTGTCTTTGCCAAAGAAAGTGTTGCTGGTATTGAACACGATGTCCATATCGGCATCTGTGAAGCCATAGTAGGACGGTTCGAGTTCAGGAATATTGGGACGCTCAGTGCGCTTTAAGGGGTCAAGATCAGCCCAACGGTTACCCACATTACGATGTGCAGCAATGAGCTGCTGCACGTTCACACGCTTACGACCGAGTTCAGAATCCGCAGAATCGTTGATAACACGAATCGGGCCTGACTTCGCACGCTCAGCAAAGGCGTTGACCACCGGTGCATGTGGCACATCACGGCGATTCGTGCCGTCGACAGCAGGCACGTGCTGAACATTATCAAAATATTCACGCCAGTAGTCTGAAACAGAAGTGGGATCGTTTAAGTAGGACTCGTAGAGTTCTTCTACATAGGGGGCGTTACCGCCAAAGAGGTATGAACTACCTCTGTAGGACTGCATCATATTGCTCACCTTTCATCGGGTTTCCCGAATTTGTAGTGGGTTAAAACCTTCCGCGACACGGCTTCACCGGTTAGCGGATTGCACACTAATTGTCATTGCAGCGGAAGGAATTCCGCAAACGAGAGAATACCACGAGCCCTCCCATTTGTTGAAATTTTTATGCCCTTACTCTAGCGCATTGGCTTGAGCGCAACATTTGGTACTTTCCCCTAACAAAATCAACGACTTCTGCAAGACTGATGTAAGTAATTTCCTACAAGAAATTCTTATGTCTTGCCATATTCAAAATTTCTAATTTTTTTTAGTATTGAGTCTCCTAGCAAAACCTTAAAAGGAGTTATCTTGGAGAACCAACATCCAGAAAATTCCGAGAAATACCTAAGTACGCGTCAAACCGCGCGTCAACTGCAGGTCTCTCTCGGTACCGTCCAAAAGATGGTAGAAACTGGCGAGTTATTGGCTTGGAAGACTAAAGGAGGCCATCGCCGCATCCTGCAATCCTCGATGCAAAAGATCTTGCGCTTGCGTCGAGACAATCTGCGCTATCGCAGCACTGAAGAGTTTATGGTGCTCGCCGTCTTAAACCCGCCCGAGCTGTATCAAGAATTTCAGCGTCTAGCCGAAGCCTGGCAAGCCAAGATTGATCTACAGCTGACTTGTGATGCTACCGATGCACTGATGAAGGCGGCCTGCCTAGAGCCTGATCTGATTTATATCGACGCATCGATCAGCGACAGTGAACATCACTTTATCTTGACGCATTTAGGTCGCAATCGCCGCACCCGACAAATCAGCGTGTTGGTCAATAGCGACTATCTCATGGCGACTGGCTTACCGACGGGTCCCAAAGAAGATTATCCTGAGCAACTCGATAATCCCCGTCGCCACGAATATCCGCCCGCCTTGGACAGCCGACAATATGTCGATTTAAGAATGTATCAACACCAAGAGTTTGTCTTTGAAAACCAGCAAATTAATCTGCGTTTTGCTCGTCAACTCGAGGAAATGATGCGTTTATGTCTATATGAAAAACACGAAAGGGGCATTCAGCCCCTTTTCGAAGGTTTAGACGAAGAGATTAAATCGCAAATTTAGCGCGATCTTGGCCCTCAATCCACTTGGGGGCCTTACCGCGGCCCGTCCAAGTTTCTCCTGTTGTTGGATTACGATATTTAGCTGCAACCTTGCCGCGTGGGCCAGAACCGCCTGCAGAACCGGTGCGACGTGAAAATAAATCAGCTGCACTTAAACCATATTGCTCAATAATCGCTTTAGCCTTTGAAATACCTTCGGCCTTTTCACGGGCCTTGGCTTCAATAATCTGTCTTTCTAGTGCTTCTTTTTGGGCTAATAACTCTGCGTAGCTTGCCATATATTCTCCTGTATTAATACGTGATTATTATTAATATCACAGGATGATTATACCCATTAAATATGGAAATGGTTTTTATTTTAATTTAATAAAAATGACAGTATTTAATGATTAAATAATTAATATAAAAGTTATAAAAATGATAGGTATTAATCTTTATTCGTAGGCTCGTCTAAAAAAATTTGACTTAAGTAGTTCATTGAACTACAATGAGTACAATGAATTTTGAATGGAATGAAGAAAAAAGTGACCGTTGCTTAAGAGATAGAGGGTTTGATTTTGCCTATGTATTACCCTGCTTTTATGATCCTTATCGACTCGTGCAGATAGATAATCGCCGAGACTATGGTGAAGTACGCTATCAAATGATTGCTCAGGCACATCGTAGATTATTTTTCACGGTTTATACGGTGAGAATATCCTTGACTAGAATTATTTCAGCTCGTAAAGCCAACTTGAGAGAAATCAGAAGCTATGAAAAAAATCTCAATAAAAACTGATCAAATGGGTCGACCATTACTACCCAAGGGTAGGGTCAATACAAGCAAGCTAGACCAAACTAGCGAACGTGACATTGCACGACATCAACTAGAAGACGATCTTGAAGCAATGGCAGATGCAGCTAAGTTTGCAAAGAGAGTACGGCGTAGAATTGGTATGACCCAGCTTGAATTTTCAAAAAAAATGGGCATCCCGCTAGAAACAATCCGTAATTGGGAACAAGGCAAAAGAAGCCCTACGGGTGCTGCTAAAGCTTTGCTTAGGATTTTAGATCGCTCCCCAGAATTAGCGCTAATGGCTCTCAGCTAGGCCTTCATATGAGAACGAACCTTAGCCTCCAGGTCTTTACCTAGCCCAAGCAGTAATAAAAACTCATACAGAACGAATAAAGGACCAATCAGTAGACCCATCAGGTCATCGAAGAAGGCTGGCTTTCTGCCCTCCCAAATATGGCCCACGAACTGAAAGATCCAGCCCACTATGAAGGCCGCTAGAGCAATCCAAAGACTATGATCCATGCTGGCCACATCAGCTCCCCATGCACAAGCGCCCATGAGCAAAACGAGCATCAAGATGCCATAACTGAGATTGAGCTTTAAGTAATAAATACAGGCGGCAAGGCTGACGATCCAAGCGAGCGTGATATTGGACTCACCCACTGCAAAAGAAACTGTAGAAAGTGCAAAAACGATACCCAAAATAATGAGTGGAATGCCGACAAAATGTGTCGCAACATTACGTCGATCTTGGTGATAAGCCGCATACTGCGCTAGGTGTTGATCCAATGTCTTCATCCTATCCTCCTATGAAAGCCATCATAGGACATTGTTGAAGAAATTGCTTGTGAAAAGATGGGAATTGAATGAATCAATGGTCGGGGCGAGAGGATTTGAACCTCCGACCACTTGCACCCCATGCAAGTACGCTACCAGGCTGCGCTACGCCCCGACGAAAAACCAACACTATATCAGCTAGAGAGAACCTTGAGTACCGCTAGAAGCTCACTTCTTAATGAAGTTTGACTTTGATTTTGACTTGTTAACTCTTCTAAACGAATTCTGGCGCCGCTAATGGTGAAACCTTCTTCATACAGTAGCTCCCTGATCTTTCTGATGAGAACTACTTCATGATGTTGATAGTAGCGACGATTACCTCTTCTTTTTTGAGGCTTGAGCTGATTAAATTCTTGTTCCCAATAACGCAGCACATGCGGTTTGACATCACACAACTCCCCTACCTCACCAATAGTGAAGTAGCGCTTCGCTGGAATTGGAGGGAGTGTATCCCCGGCAATTGTGCCGTTCATGCGTTCCATCGCTGTTTAAATTAGACCTTGGGATCGACTTTGTCTTTAAGCTTCTGGCTAGCGTGGAATGTAACGACACGACGCGCAGAAATAGGTACGAGTTCACCCGTCTTAGGGTTACGTCCTGGTCGAGCTGATTTTTCACGCAGGTGGAAGTTACCAAATCCTGAAATCTTGACATCCACGCCTTGCGCTAAAGAAGTACTGATGGTTTCAAAGAAAGCATCAATCAAGTCCTTCGCCTCACGCTTGTTCAAACCCACCTGGTCAAACAAGGCATCTGATAACTCAGCTTTTGTGATTGTTGTTGCATCTGTCATATCAGTCTCTCCGTGCTGTACGCTCGAACTTACGATGATTATCTTATTCTAGCTTGGCATTTTACGCTCATTGCAGATACCAACTCTGAAATCACGGGTTCTACCTGAGCATCTTGTAAAGTGCCAGCTTCATCAGCTAGGGTAATTCTAAAGGCAAGACTCTTCTCATCTTCAGCCATCCCGCCCATACGGCCTGGGCTGGGTTTGAATTGATCAAAGAGTTCAATGGACTGTATCAAAGCTTGTTTGACGGTTTGCATTGCAGCAAGGAGTTCAGCAACCGTAACATGTTGTTTAACCACGACAGCCAAATCACGTTTAACCGCTGGGAACTTACTGATTGGACTGACTTTGGGTAAACCCAAGTCCTGAATCGCTGCCCAATCTATTTCAAAGACAATCGGTGAGCTAGGCAAGTCATAGGCTTGAGACCACTCGGGATGCAACTCACCCAAGACACCCACCAAGATATCTTTACCGCGATACTTAAAACTGATCTGGGCACTACGACCGGGATGTAAAGCAGGATGCTCACATGTTTTAAATTGCAAAGAAAGTGGTGCTAAGAGCGCTTCGATATCACCCTTCACATCATAAAAGTCGACTGCTCGAGTAGCCACACCCCACTGCTCTGGATAAGCTGGACCATACGCTAAGCCTGCAATCTTGATCGGTTGATCGTAGCCTGCAACTGCCAACTCACCAGCTGGGGTGTTGGGATTTCTTTGGAATACACGTCCGACTTCAAACAGGCGAACGCGGCTTGCTTTACGCGCTAAATTTTGTGTGAGGTTTTGTACCAAACCTCCAATGAGGTTGCTACGCATCACCGCCAAATGGCTGGCGATGGGATTAAGAACCTTAATGGGATTTGGATTACCTCCAATGCGCTCTTCACTTTGCTGATCAATAAATCCAAAGTTCAAAGCTTCTTGATAAGCTCTAGCCGCCAATGCATGTCTTAAGCCATGAATACTGCGGCGCGTCTCATGCGTGCCTTGCATACTCTGACTAGCTACTGGTGGATTGGCTGGAATATTCTCAAAACCGTATAAGCGCGCCACCTCTTCAATGAGATCTTCTTCAATCTCAATATCAAAGCGATGTGCAGGAGCTTGCACCTGGAAAATAGTGTCATCAGCACTGCTGGTTTTTTCAAAGGACAAACCAATGCGCGTAAAGAGCTCAGCAATCTGCTCAGCAGAAATCTTCACACCAATCACTTTTTGCGCGCGCGAGACTCTTAAGCGTACTTGCTTGCGTTCTGGCAAAGCCAAAATTTGATCCTGCACAGGGCCACATTGGCCACCGCAGACTTCAAGAATGAGTTGGGTAATGAATTCCAGTGCATTGACCGTTTGACTAGCATCCACACCTCGCTCAAAACGATGCGCTGCATCGGTTGAAAAGTTAAAACGACGTGAACGACCTTGGATCGCTTGTGGCCACCAGAATGCGCACTCCAAATAAACTTGTTGCGTCTCCAAGCTGACTGCCGCTAAGTCACCGCCCATGATGCCCGCCAAACTCTGTGGCCCGACCTCATCGGCAATAATGCCAACCCCTTGCTGACCCTGTTGAGACAGCGATACGGTTTGCTCGTTCAGTAACTTTAAGCTTTCACCGTCTTGACCCCAACGCACTGTCAAAGACCCTTTGATCTTATCCAAATCAAAAACATGTGACGGTTGGCCAATAGCCAACATCGCATAGTTGGAAATATCCACCAATGCAGAAATACTTCTTTGACCTGCGCTCTCTAAATAACGCACCATCCAAGCAGGAGTCTTGGCTTTGGCGTTCACACCCTTGATCACACGACCTGCAAAGCGCCCACAAAGATCTTTATCAATCACCTGGACTGGCAGTTGATCTTTGATCTGCGCAGTGACTGCCTTGAATTCAGGGGCTTGCAGAGGTGCTCCGGTAATCGCTGCGACTTCTCTAGCCACCCCGAAGACCGATAAACAATCCGCTTTATTGGGGGTTAATTTGATGACGAAAATGGTGTCGTCTAACTGTAAATATTGACGAATATCCTGACCAATCGGGGCATCCTCAGGCAACTCCATGATGCCATCACTGTCTTGACCAATCCCCAACTCTCTGCCTGAACACAACATGCCCTGGGACTCAACGCCACGCAATTTACCTAACTTAATCGCAAAGGGCTTACCGCCCTCTTCTGCGGGTGGCAGCTGCGCTCCTACAAGAGCACAAGGAATCTTGATGCCAGCTCTCGCATTAGGGGCACCACAAACGATCTGTAAAACTTGACCCTGTCCGGCATCAACCTGACAAACACGTAAACGATCAGCATCCGGATGCTGTTGTGCATCAAGAATCTTAGCAACCACAACTTGAGTAAAAGGGGGCGCTAAGGGTTTGGTCTCTTCAACTTCCAAACCTGCCATGGTCAAAGCATGCGCCAACTCTTGCGTATTCAACGCAGGGTTCACATACTGACGTAACCAAGATTCTGAAAATTGCATGAGGTTTGAAGTCCTTGAGTGTTGCTCTTAAGCACCAAACTGCGCTAAGAAGCGAATATCGTTTTCAAAGAATAGGCGTAAATCATCCACACCGTAACGCAACATCGTTAAACGCTCGAGACCAGAACCAAAAGCGAAACCAATGTAACGCTCAGGATCTAAGCCCATGTTCTTCAGTACTTGTGGATGCACTTGACCTGCACCTGAAATCTCTAACCAACGACCTGCCAATTTACCGCTTGCAAAAGCCATATCGATTTCTGCAGAAGGCTCAGTAAATGGGAAGTAAGACGGTCTGAAACGTACCTGAATATCATCCGTTTCAAAGAATGTTCTCAAGAAGTCGACATACACGCCTTTGAGATCCGCGAAGGAGACTTGATCGGCAATCCACAAGCCTTCGACCTGATTAAACATGGGTGAGTGAGTCGCATCACTGTCAACCCGATAAGTGCGGCCAGGAGCAATCACCTTAATGGGTGGCATCGATGCTTCTTTGGCATAACGAGCTACATGTGCGCTGGCATAACGTACCTGCATGGGGCTCGTGTGCGTTCTGAGTAAAAGGGCTTGCCCCTGCTCATCATGACCTTCCACATAGAAGGTATCTTGCATAGAACGCGCTGGATGATTTTGCGGACTATTTAATGCTGTGAAATTGAACCAGTCATTTTCGATTTCAGGGCCGTCAGCCACATCAAAACCGATCGAGCGGAAAATCTGCTCAACACGCTCCCACGTCCGCATCACAGGATGCAAACTACCTACACCCTGACCACGTCCAGGCAAGGTGATATCAATGGCTTCGGCAGATAGTTTGGCTTGCAGGGCCGCACTCGCCAATGCTTGGCGACGTGCAGTCAAAGCAGCTTCAACCGCTGCTTTGGCTTGATTGATTTGGGCACCGGCTGCTTTACGAGCCTCAGGCTCTAGCGCACCGAGCGACTTCAGTTGCTCGGTGAGAACACCGGATTTACCGAGGTAACGAGCCTTGGCGTCTTCGAGGGCTGCTGAATCAGCAGCGGCCTCGAAGTCCCGCTTGGCGTCCTCGACGACTTGGTCGAGAAGAACCATATGCGGGTTCCTTAATTAAGCCGCGGCTTGTTTGATACGAGCAACTAAAGCAGCAAATGCTGGCTTGTCGTTGATCGCCATGTCTGAGAGCACCTTACGGTCCAACTCAACACCGGCTTTTTTGATACCGTTCATGAATACGCTGTATGACACATCATATTGGCGAACGGCAGCGTTAATACGCGCAATCCACAAAGCACGGAAGACGCGCTTTTTATTACGACGATCACGATAAGCGTATTGACCAGCACGCATAACAGCTTGCTTGGCGATACGGAATACATTGCTACGACGACCACGGTAACCTTTAGCGGCGTCGATCACTTTCTTATGGCGGGCTCTCGCTGTAACCCCACGTTTGACTCTTGGCATTATTCTCTCCTAATGGTCTTTGGGTTAAGCGTAAGGCATCATGGTGCGTACTGATTTGACATCAGAATCATGCACCTGAACTGGGCCACGCAAATGACGTTTATTCTTTGTCGTCTTCTTTGTCAGAATATGACGCTTGAAGGCTTGACCACGCTTGATCGAACCGCTTGCGCGAACTCGAAAACGTTTGGCTGCGCCACTTTTCGTTTTCATCTTAGGCATAAATCACCTTTTACTAATTTGTGCGAATCAGGTGGCAATCGACGATTGCACTTCTAAAACCCAGACACACTTCTTAAGAGCTTGCGCTCTTGGGTTGAAGAAGAATTACTTCTTCTTCACCGGGGAGAGCACCATCACCATCTGGCGCCCTTCCATTTTTGGAAACTGTTCTACTTGGCCATAAGGCTCTAAGTCAGCTTTCAGTCTTTCCAACATTCGCGCACCAATTTCTTGGTGAGCCAATTCTCTACCGCGAAAACGTAGGGTGATTTTCGTTTTATCACCGTCTTCTAAGAAACGTACTAGGTTGCGTAGCTTCACGTTGTAGTCACCGTCATCAGTTCCAGGGCGGAATTTCACTTCCTTAACCTGCATGACCTTTTGCTTCATCTTAGCTTCGTGAGCTTTTTTAGCTTCTTGGTATTTAAATTTGCCGTAATCCATGATTCGGCAAACTGGAGGTGCCGCTGTCGGGGCAATCTCTACCAGATCTAATTCACTCTCTTCGGCTAGTCTTAACGCTTCGGCAATCTTAACTACACCAATCGGTTCACCGTCTGCACCTATCAATCGTATTTCAGGAGTAGTGATTTCCCGATTAATACGATGCTGTTTCTCAGTAGCTATCTTCGTTTCCTTTAAAAAATTTTCACAAAACCGCACTCACCTCAGGCTTGCTGGGGTCCGACCTTCTGGGATACATCCTGTTGGAGTCGGTTCACGAAGTCATCGATCGGCATCACGCCTAGATCAATACCACCTCGGGCTCGTACGGCCACCGCATTTGCATCTTGTTCCTTGTCTCCAACCACCACGAGATAAGGAATCTTCTGTAAAGCGTTGTCACGGATTTTAAACGTTATTTTTTCGTTACGCAAATCAGCCTCGGCTCTAAATCCTTGTTTTTTGAGGATTTGTGCGACTTTTTCCGCGTATTGGGCTGAATTTTCTGAAATATTCATCACAATGCACTGAGTTGGTGCAAGCCAGGTCGGCATCGCGCCGGCATGGTTTTCGATCAAAATGCCGATAAAACGCTCTAGCGATCCGACAATCGCCCGGTGTAGCATGACCGGTACCTTGCGGTTATTGTCAGAGGATACGTACTCAGCACCTAAGCGTACAGGCATGGAAAAATCGACCTGCATGGTGCCACACTGCCAAGAACGACCTATCGAGTCCTTGAGGTGGTACTCGATTTTCGGGCCATAGAAGGCGCCCTCGCCCGGTAACTCTTCCCAAGTTTGATTAGAAGCTTTCAGCGCATTACGCAAAGCATCCTCTGCTTTGTCCCAAATCGCATCATCACCGACTCGCTTGGCGGGTCTTAAGGCCAGTTTGACAGCCACTTCGGTAAAGCCGAAGTCTTGATAGACTTTGCGCACGGCCACGTCAAAAGCAGCGACCTCACTTTGAATTTGATCTTCGGTACAGAAAATATGGCCATCATCTTGGGTAAAGCCACGTACACGCATCAGTCCATGAAGGGCTCCTGATGATTCATTGCGATGACATTGACCAAACTCACCGTAGCGCAATGGCAACTCGCGATAGCTATGTAATCCCGCATTGAAAATCTGAACATGACCTGGGCAATTCATCGGCTTAAGCGCGTATGAACGATTTTCAGATTCGGTCGTGAACATATTGTCTTTGTAGTTGTCCCAGTGACCTGACTTCTCCCAAAGACTGCGATCCAAGATCTGAGGGGCTTTCACTTCCTGATAGCCATTCTCTTGATAAACACGGCGCATGTATTGCTCGACTTGCTGCCAAATGGTCCAACCTTTAGGGTGCCAGAAAATAAGGCCGGGGGCCTCGTCTTGGAAATGGAAAAGGTTGAGCTGCTTACCGAGTTTGCGATGATCGCGCTTCTCGGCTTCTTCGAGCATATGCAAATAAGCTTCTTGATCTTCTTTTTTGGTCCAAGCAGTACCATAGATACGCTGAAGCATTTCATTTTTGGAGTCGCCGCGCCAATATGCCCCTGCGACACTCATGAGCTTGAATACTTTTAATTTGCCAGTCGAGGGCACATGTGGGCCACGACACAAATCGGTGAACCCACCTTCAGAATAAAGAGATACTTCCTCACCCTGAGGAATCGCGGCAATTAATTCAGCTTTGTAATGCTCGCCAATACTCTTAAAGTATTCCACCGCCTCATCACGCGGCACCACTCGACGTGTGACTGGCTCATCTTTTTTAGCCAGCTCCGCCATACGCTTTTCAATCTTCTCTAAATCCTCCGGCGTAAAAGCGCGGGCATAAGAGAAGTCGTAATAAAAGCCGTTATCAATCACCGGTCCAATTGTGACCTGCGCTTCAGGAAAGAGTTCTTTGACTGCATAAGCCAATAAGTGAGCGGTCGAATGACGAATCACTTCGAGACCATCAGGGTCCTTGTCTGTCACGATAGCCAGCTCTGCATCTTCAGCGATGGTGTAACTGGTATCGACCAAACGGCCATTAACGCGTCCTGCCAGCGCCGCTTTGGCGAGTCCCGTGCCAATACTTTGCGCGACTTCAAATACAGTCAATGGCGCAGGGTATTCGCGCGAAGATCCATCCGGCAAGGTCACTACTGGCATCTACTCACTCCAAAAAAATAAGCGCGGCGCTCTAAGATTATTGTTTTAATCTCAGGCTATCCGCGCCTGTTTTACATTACACACACTGTGTGGTCACTGGTAGGCTCGATTGGAATCGAACCAACGACCTCTACCATGTCAAGGTAGCGCTCTAACCAACTGAGCTACGAGCCTATTACTAAATTCCAAAGGTGATAGTTTAGCACCGCTTGACTACTTTCTTCTGACTTGTGTAACACCTTTGACATCTAACAAGGCATTCAGGACGTTTTGTAAGCCCTCAGTCGAGTTGACCTCGATCGTGAACTGCATACTCGCTAGGCCTTTTTTAGAGATTGTTTTGACCCCGGTCAGATTGATCTTCAGGCGCGAAAAGACTTCTGAAATATCTCTTAACAGAGCTTGGCGATCGATCGCCATCAGGGCGATATCGACCGGGAAGAGACTCGTATCATTGAGCTGTTGACCCCACTCAGTCAGCACAACACGCTCTGGGGCTCTAGCTAAGAGCTGTTTGAAAGTACGGCAATCTTGGCGATGAATCGATACCCCACGACCACGGGTCACAAAACCAGCTATCGCGTCGGGTGGTACTGGACGACAACATCTAGACAATTGAGTGAGTAAAGAATCTACCCCCACCACCAAGACATCGCCTTGCCCCTTGGCGCGACTCTTACGCACCATGAGCAGTGGATTGTCATGCGCCTCATCGGCTTTATCTTTATCTTTGTCCTTTTCTTTATCTTTATCTTTATCTTCGTCATCAGCTTGTAAAGCATGAAACCAAGCTCTGACTTTCGATTTGGCACGATGTGTGGCCAAGTAACCTCTATCAGGGTTGAGCCAATCTAAGGATGGGCCACCGACTTTGACTGAAATAATCTCGACCGTCTGGCCATTCTTCAAAGGTGTATCCAAGGGCACAATCGCGCCATCGATACGAGCCCCGCGACAACGATGCCCTAAATCGGTATGCACTGCATAGGCAAAATCAACCGGTGTTGCCCCTTGCTGCAAACCCACCACTTGCCCCAATGGGGTCATGACATAAATCTGATCATCCAGTTCTTGACCCTTGAGCTGATCCCAAGCGTCTTCCTTCCAAGCAATAAGTTGTCTGGCCCAGGCAATCCGCTGGTCATACTCCGCTTTTGCGCTAATCGTTCCCGCATAAGCAGCTGTACCCGCTTCTTTGTAACGCCAGTGTGCGGCCACACCATACTCAGCCTGTTGATGCATCTCATGGGTACGTACTTGGATCTCAAAGGCAACCCCTGCCTCATCCATGACGACGGTATGCAAAGATTGGTAACCGTTGGGCTTGGGTCTGGCGATGTAGTCATCAAACTCTTTGGGGATAGGCTGCCAAACATGGTGCACGATACCTAAAGCGGCATAACAAGCCTTGATGTCATCCACCAAGATACGAAAGGCTCTCACATCATAGAGCTCGGCAAAATCCAAGGCTTTACCCTGCATTTTTTTCCAAATACTGTAGATGTGCTTGGGTCGCCCCTGCACATCGGCTTTGATTTCAGCGCTCGCCAGCTCAGAGCGCAAACGTTCAATCACACCTTGGATAAATTGTTCGCGCTCTATGCGCTTACCGTCTAAGAGTTGTGCAATTTGCTTATAAGTTACCGGCGCTAAGCACCGAAAGGCCAAGTCCTCCATCTCCCACTTGACCTGCCAAATCCCTAAGCGGTTTGCAAGGGCCGCATCGACATCCAAGACCCCTTGCGCCCACACTGCTTCCACCTCCATCCGCTGAGATGTGACCCAACGCAAGGTTTGCAAGACCGAAGCTAAATGCAAGAGCACGACGCGCAAATCATGCGCAAAAGCCATGAGCATTTTGCGTAGCACTTCAACTTGAGATGAAGTTGTTTCTGCTTTTTGTCCGCCTTTAGCAATCTTGAGCTGGGCTTGCCGTAAGCCACGATAGCCCAAAATGAGCTTCGCCACTTCAGGACCCAACTGTTTTTCTAAGGCTTCTTTATTCAGTTCACTCGCAAGATGCTCAGCGGCCTGGCAACTTGCCACATCCAAATTCAGCGTGCGCAAAATCTGAGCAACCCCTTGATTGTGTTGCTCAAGCGGCTCGCCCCTTAAGAGTAAATCACTCGCTGAAGAACTCACGCGCTAAGTCTACCTGTTCTGGCGTAATAAACGCTGGAGCATGACCCACCCCTGGGATTTCAATACTGCGAGCACGAGGATTGCGCTGACACATCTTGGCCACAGTCTCCTTTGACAGAAGATCTGATTGTCCGCCGCGGACGACGAGCGTTTGCGCAGTGATGGCATCATAGGCTTTCCAAGTCATCATCTCACCCATCGCCGCTGTAGCGATAGTCACCGCCGCAAAGGGTTTAGCAATGGCGGGGTCATAATGCAAAATCCATTCCCCACCGTCTTTGATTAAGTGAGGGCCGTTATAAGCCATCCATTGCTCGGGTGTGAAATCACCAAAGGGGGCGCAAATACGATTGAGATAAATGAGGCCCGCTTGCTTGGTCTTAAAACGCATGGGCTTACCAACATAATCACCTAAACGTCGCAGAGCACTCGCCTCAATTTTGGGCCCCACATCATTGAGTAATATTTTTTTGATCGGTGAGTTCTCTTGACTAGCCAAGAAAATACCAATCAGTCCTCCCATGGAAGTGCCCAACCAATCAACTTGATTGACACCCAAGCGCGCAATCAAAGTCACCATATCTGCGACGTATTGCGGTATACCATAGAGCATCGGGTTCTCAAGCCAATCAGACTCACCACGACCGACGACATCCGGACAAATCACCCGATAGTCTTTGGCCATGGCTTTAGCCAAGACATTAAAGTCACTGCCTCGACGAGTGAGACCATGCACACAGATCAAGACTTTAGGATTGCTAGGGTCGCCCCACTCGTGATAAGCCATGCGATGTAAGCCTGTCGCACTCGCGCATTGCACATAATGAGTTCGACAAGCGGGGTCATCACTATCTTCCACTTCCGCCACCGGAATTGGATAACTCTCTGACACTGCAAAGTTTTGCGCATCCGCTAAGGTGGCACTTGGCGCCCCAGACTCTGAGTCTGGGGACTGCCCCAACAGCAACTCACGCAGACGTGTCAGTATTTTTTTGAGCATGCTTATTGCGCGACCCAACCGCCATCCATATTCCAGGCAACGCCACGAATCTGACTTGCAGCATCACTACACATAAAGACAGCTAAGGCAGCTAATTGGTCTGGGGTGACAAATTCAGCGGAAGGTTGCTTTTCCAAGAGCAAGGCTTTCTTAGCTGCATCATTGTTCAAACCCTCTTTTTGGGCACGGGCATCCACCTGTTTTTGCACCAGAGGAGTCAAAACCCAACCCGGACAAATTGCATTACAAGTCACACCGGTTTGCGCCGTCTCTAAGGCCGTTACTTTGGTTAAACCAACAATGCCATGCTTAGCGGCCACATAAGCTGACTTTTGTGCTGAGGCTACTAAGCCGTGAACAGATGCCAAGTTAATGATGCGACCCCAGTTGTTTTGCTTCATGTAAGGCAATGCTAAACGTGTCGTATGAAAAGCAGAAGATAGATTGATAGCAATAATGGCATCCCAGCGATCGACTGGAAAGTCTTCAATGTTTGCCACATGCTGAATACCCGCATTATTGACAAGTATGTCTACACCACCAAATCGTTGTTGCGCCGCTTGCATCATGGCCTCGATTTCCGCAGGCTGACTCATGTCAGCGCCGTGATAGTCGACCTCGACACCCAAGGCTTTGACCTCTGCAATAGCAGCGTCTTTTTCTCCAAAACCATTCATCATGATATTGGCGCCTTGAGCCGCCAATGCTTTAGCGATTCCTAAACCAATACCACTGGTTGAACCAGTCACCAATGCTGTTTTACCTTTTAAACTCATGTTCTATCTCCGCGCCAAGTAGTGTTTCAATGATTTTGTGAAGGCCATCAAGAGCAGCCCGCTTCAGGGCTTGTTTGACACCATACTTCTTTATACAACAATTGAGGTGACACGCCGCTGACAAAGATCCATTAACTCGGCATCTCGGCTTGCAAAGTGATATGTTCGATACGATATCGCTCATGCAATAAGTGACGTATGCGCGTTAAGGTCTGGGGCCAATCTTGTAAATTCTCGACTTCCACATGCCCCATCAGAGCAGGTTCACCCGGTGACATTTCCCAAACGTGTAAATCATGTACCGCTAAGACACCACTCACAGTCGATAGATCTTCACCCAATTGCACATAGTTGATGTACTCAGGCACCCCCTGCATCAGAAAATGATAAGACTCTCTGAGCACATCGACGGTGGAACGCAAAACCAATACACAAACAAAGATCGACAAAATCGGGTCAATCATCATCCAACCGGTATAACTAATCACCAAGCCTGCAATCAAAGCGGCGATGGAGCCCAAGAGATCCCCCATCACATGCACCAGTGCCGCACGCGTATTAACACTCTTTTGATCTTTAGATAAGAGCCACGCAACAATCAGATTAATGATCAAACCAATCACAGCCACAATAGTGACCGTCATACCTTGTACTTGATGAGGTTCACGAATCCTTGAAAAGGCCTCGAATGCAATCCATGCCACTAAAGCAAGCATCGCCAAGCCATTCACAAAAGCAGCGAGTGATTCTGCACGACCATAGCCAAATGAATGTTGCGCCGAAGGAGGACGACGCGCAATGTATTGCGCGAGTAAGGCCAATGCAAGGGCTGCTGAATCCGTGACCATATGACCTGCGTCTGAAATCAAAGCCAAAGATTGTGCCCACCAACCGGCGGCCGCTTCAATCGTGGCAAAACTGAGTGTCAGAATAACGGCCCAAACTAATACCCGCTGCGAAAACTCGCTACGTGTATGTAGGTGTTGCGCATCTCCCGCCTTATGGGCGTGCAGGTGTGATGAATGTGTATGACCCATAATCAGAATGTAGCACTCTTTGAAGCACTTCTTAAAGAGCGGGTCATTTTTAGATAAAGCGCTGGCCAGAAAGCATCATGGACTCCGAGGAGTCCATGATGAGATACGGGTACTGCAAAGAATTGACTTACCGAAGCGCTGATACGTCGAGCTTGCAGGCTGTTTTAGCAATCACCTCTTCTTGTGTCACACCCGGTGCCAACTCGATGAGCTTAAGGCCTTGATCTGTGACATCGATCACACATAAATCCGTAATGATGCGATCTACGACTCCTACTCCTGTGAGGGGCAGAGTACAGGCTGGCAGAATCTTCATGTCTTCTGAGCCGTCTTTTTTCTTGGCAATATGCTCCATCAAGACAACGATACGTTTGACCCCTGCAACCAAGTCCATCGCACCGCCCATACCTTTAACCATCTTGCCTGGAATCATCCAATTGGCCAAATCCCCTTTTTCACTGACCTGCATGGCGCCCAAAATAGCAATATTAATTTTGCCGCCGCGGATCATGCCAAAGGAGTCAGCCGATGAAAAAATCGATGAGCCTGGCAAAGTCGTGACCGTTTGCTTGCCCGCATTAATCAAGTCGGCATCGATTTGATCTTCGGTTGGAAATGGGCCGATACCCAAGAGACCATTTTCTGATTGCAACCAGACTTCCATATGGTCTGGCACATGATTGGCCACCAAGGTTGGCAAACCAATCCCTAAGTTCACATAGAATCCATCTTGTAATTCTAGAGCTGCGCGCGCAGCCATCTCATCACGTGTCCATGCCATCTTTAACTCCTTAAGCCTTCGTAGTGATAGTGCGCTGCTCAATGCGCTTCTCTGGATTTTTGTTCAGCACGATACGGTGCACGTAAATACCTGGGGTATGAATCTGATCTGGATCTAAGGCGCCGTTTTCGACAATCTCTTCGACTTCTACGATCGTCACTTTGCCAGCCATCGCACACATAGGATTGAAGTTCCGAGAAGTAAAGCGGTACACCAAATTGCCTGATTTATCTGCCTTCCAAGCTTTGACGAGTGCGACATCCGCGACTAAAGAGCGCTCCATGACATATTTTTCGCCATCAAACTCGCGGATCTCTTTACCTTCTGCGACGATGGTACCCACCCCAGTCTTGGTAAAGAAGGCGGGAATGCCACAACCACCCGCTCTGAGCTTTTCTGCGAGCGTGCCTTGCGGCGTGAATTCCAACTCGAGTTCACCTGCCAAATATTGGCGCTCGAATTCTTTGTTTTCCCCGACATAAGAGGAAATCATCTTTTTGATTTGACGCGTCTCTAAAAGTTGACCCAAACCAAAGCCATCGACACCGGCGTTATTTGAAATTGCCGTCAGATTCTTTTTCCCACTATCACGCAAAGCGGCTATCAAAGCCTCTGGGATACCACATAGACCAAAACCACCGACTGCCAATGTCTGTCCATCTTGCACGACCCCGGCTAGGGCCTCTTGGGCAGATCCATACACCTTGTTCATGACGACTCCCTCGCTTGAGAAATGGCTTGAATGAGATCAGTTTTACCTTTAGATTATTTCTTTTAGGCAAAAATGATGCACAACAGCAATTATTCTAGCCTTTTCCCTGAAACTGTCCTGACATTTACCTGTCAAGACTCGATTAAGATGGCGTTGTCACAAAAAAAACGGAGATAAATCGATGTCGACTACTGCAGCTCTAGTAGAACAATATGGCCCCCGCGAATCCATGGACTATGACGTCTTGATCGTCGGAGGTGGTCCTGCCGGTCTATCTGCAGCGATTCGCATCAAGCAACTCTGCGCTCAAAATCAGCAAGATATCTCCGTTTGCGTCTTAGAAAAAGGTTCTGAAGTCGGCGCGCATATTTTGTCTGGTGCCGTGATGGATCCGATTGCCATCACTGAGCTATTTCCCAACTGGAAAGAATTAGGTGCCCCATTAAATACAGCCGTGAACGAAGATCGCTTCATGTTCCTCACCGAGCAAAAAGCCATCACAACACCTAACTGGATGCTGCCTGAATGCTTCCAAAATCATGGCAACTATATTGTGAGCTTAGCGAATGTCACACGTTGGCTAGGTACTCAAGCTGAAAATCTCGGTGTAGAAATCTTCGCGGGCTTTCCGGCGGCTGAGATTCTCTATGGTGAAGAAGGCGAAGTCATAGGGGTTGCTACAGGCAATTTAGGGATTGGCAAAGATGGTCAACCCACAGAAAATTTTCAATTGGGTATGGAGTTGCGCGCCAAGTACACCCTCTTTGCTGAAGGTTCACGGGGCCACTTAGGCAAACAACTGATTGCTCGCTATCAACTAGATGAAGGCAAAGACCCACAAAGCTATGGCATTGGTTTGAAAGAATTATGGGAGATTGACCCTGCCAAACATCAAGAAGGTTTAGTCATCCACACCGCAGGCTGGCCTCTACAGTCAGACACTTATGGCGGATCTTTTTTATATCACTTAGAAAACAATCAAGTGGCTGTTGGTTTTGTAGTCGGTTTGTCTTACAGCAATCCCTATCTAAGTCCTTTTGAAGAATTCCAACGTTATAAAACCCATCCGGCAATCCGCACCTTCTTTGAAGGTGGCAAGCGGATTGCCTACGGTGCACGGGCCATTACCGCCGGCGGCCTCAATAGTCTTCCTAAGACCGTGTTCCCGGGCGGCGCACTGATTGGCTGTGATGCAGGTTATCTGAATGCGTCTCGCATTAAGGGTAGTCACGCAGCGATTAAAACTGGGATGCTCGCTGCCGAGGCCGCAGTGGCTGCTATTAGTACAGGTCGCACAGGCGATGAACTCACAGCTTACCCCGCGGCATTCAGAAAGAGCTGGCTACATACTGAATTGAAAAAAGCGCGTAACTTCAAACCATGGATGTCTAAAGGCCTGTATCTCGGCACCCTGATGGTGGGCATTGAACAAAAGCTTTTGGGCGGCAATGTACCTTGGACGATTCATAACACACATGCTGATCATGAATGCTTAAAGCCTGCGGCCTTGTGTGAACCGATTACCTATCCTAAACCCGATGGCAAGATCTCATTTGATCGTTTGTCTTCAGTGTTTATTTCCAATACCAATCACGAAGAAAATCAACCGGCCCATCTGACTTTGAAAAATGATCAGGTACCTGTACTCACAAATATGGCGATCTTCGCGGGTCCGGAGCAGCGCTACTGTCCTGCAGGCGTGTATGAATATGTGAACGACGGAGATACTCAACGTTTACAAATCAATGCACAAAATTGTGTGCACTGTAAAACTTGTGACATCAAAGATCCCACGCAAAATATCGTTTGGGTGACGCCTGAAGGTACCGGTGGACCAAATTACTCAAATATGTAGACGTACCCGCTGCATACACCAGTAAGCAAGAGCACTACTGATCGCCGCCACCCCAAAAACGTGTGCGGCTCCTAAATGTTCCCACACATAGCCGGCGGCTATGCCACCTACCGTTCCACCGATACCATAGGATACTGTCGAGTAAAGTGCTTGACCTCTGGCTTGCAGCGGTCCATGAAACCAGATCTGTAACATTTTGATACTGGCACTATGGTGCACCCCAAAAGTAACGGCATGCATCAATTGCGCAAATAACAAGACCCAAAATACGGGCCAGTAAGCGATCAAGGCAAAACGCAATGCGGCTACCAGGTACGCGGCGAGTAGTAACTGCCTGCTCGTAAAACGAGCAAAAAAGTGTTTTTGGTAATAGAAAAAGATGACCTCAGCCAAAACACCGAGCATCCAAAAAATTCCAATCACCGCTTTTGAATACCCCAAATGATCAAGGTAAAGAGAATAGAAAACATACAGGGCTGCATGAGCAAAGATCATCCAAAAATGAGAAGCCATGAACCACTGCACTTGGGTGTTCTTCAGCACGTGCGCAAAACGAATGGCTTGTTGCAATGGCGCTTCGATCGGAGGCTCCCGCAAAGCCCATGTCAATACAGTCATGATTAAGAGTGCAACCACACCAAACCATGGCAAGCCTTCAATACCAAAGCGCTCAAACCAAGCTCCGGCACTCATGACCATGACAATAAAGCCCATCGAACCCCATAGCCTCAAGCGCCCATAACGTTCGTCAAAAGCATTCTCTTTTTGTAAAGCATGAACGGTTGCTGCCTCACCAAGTGGCATTAAGCTACTAATCACAATATTGAGAACAAACATCCAAATCAAAAAGGCAGCAAAGCCTTCTAAGAAAAAGATAGCTGGAAATAAAAGCGTCGCCATGACCGCGGTGGTGCGCATAATCCCTAAACGGTCTCGACGCATATCTGCTAACCAACCCCAAAAAAATGGGCCAATCATGCGTGTCACCTGAAACATCGACATTAAGACAGCGATTTCAAAGGCTGTGAAATCCAGATGCGCAAAATAAAGGCTGGCATAGGGCGACATCAGCCCGATGTAACAGAAGTAAAAGAAGAAAAAAGCGGCGAAGGCCAGCCGAGTCGGACCGGTCATCGCCTATCTCGAGTGCTAAGGACGTTGCGCAGGTATGCGCGGGGTCGATACTT
>JACCDL011285505.1_pt1 | contig 31241 bp, 24 predicted proteins | sample 7441931 | NCBI WGS metagenome assembly JACCDL01 (sample SAMN15323437, study PRJNA562643) | freshwater metagenome | isolation source: river surface water | place: USA:Blue River Watershed | collected 2017-08-16 | reverse complement strand
TTTTTACATAGACAGTCGCTTCTTCTATATAATGATTAGACTCAAAAAAATGAATGCTTGGTATCGCTGTATTCTTTGGAATTTTTTTTCTGTTCTCTACATCAAAGCTCCATTGTCCTCCAACTGGGCTTCCATCTTTTTCAATTAAAATTTTTCTTAGTTTTCGCTGCTCTGTATAAAAGCTTGTTTGAAAATAGGTTTTCTTATTTCCAAGTAAGGCAATACTATCTGGTTGATTATTTAAAAAATTTGGACTAGGTGTGTAAATTATTTCGATACCATTTTGCTTGCCGGCTTTTTTTAATTGTCGATCTAGCAAGTAATCACATGGGTCATATAATTTAATTTTTTGTACGCCCTTGGACTTAAGAAAATTAATCAAGGATGGAATTGAAGCATAAGAGTCCTGCGCGTCAATATAGTGACAGTGATACCCTTTTTGTGTAAGATGTGCAGCGTAATATTTCATAGAAGCTCTATGAAACAATATTTTTTGTTGGTGGAATTGGTATTGAAGAAAAAACAGATCAGACTCAATGATATAAAAAGCACCACCTCCAATACCTATTTCGGACTGATCATAAAGTTGATGTGGGAATACGAGCTGAGCCTGCATTCTTTTTAAACATTTTACAGTTAAAATTGTTCATTAAATACGACTAATTATACAATTCATGAATTTGACATATGCATCCATTTTAGAGCAGGTGAAAGCATATCAACCAGGGAAGTACCATGCTACAAGGAATTATACCAATGGCGCAGTGACAAATTGGTCACCTTATATATCTAGAGGATTGCTGAGTCCAGTATTGGTGATGGAGCAGCTCAAAACCAAGTATAATAAACAGGAATGGATTGGTTTTATGCAGCAAATGGCTTGGCGAGAGTATTTTCAAAGAGTTTGGCAACACAAAGGCAGTTTGATTTTAGAAGACTTAAAATCACCCCAATCTAAAGTTGTACTAGCATCTTTACCGAACCCAATTAGTGAAGGTAATACCGGCATTCAGGCGCTTGATAATGCAATACATCATTTGTATGAGCATGGATTGATGCACAATCATGTAAGAATGTATATTTCGATGTTACATTCAAATATATTTAAAGCAGCATGGTTACCTGGCGCCAAATGGATGTATGCAAATTTATTAGACCATGATCCCGCAGCAAATTTTTTAAGTTGGCAATGGGTGGCAGGCACTTTTAGTAGTAAACAGTATATTGCCAATCAAGAAAATATCAATAAATACACTTCCACAAAACAAGTAGGCAGTTTTTTAGATACCGAGTATGAATATTTGCAAACTTCTATATTTGATGATTCGAATACCATTCAGCCAAATCATTTAGTAAACTGGTCGAAACCCTTAGATCAAAAATTAAATATAAATGTCACAACTATTTTAAAAAATATTGAAAAGGCAAATCGATCAAAAATTTTTGATGTCAATCTGGCGTTGCCAAATACAGCTTATTGTATTTACAATAGTTTTAATTTGGATCCACTATGGCATGCTGATGAGTCAATGAATCGAATTTTATTACTAGAGCCCAATCATTTTGAACAATTCCCTGTGACAGAAAAAGTGTTACAATTTGTGATTGACTTAGCCACAACCAATATTCCAGGTATTCAAATTTTCATTGGAAATTTTGAATTGCTATCTCAGCAAATTCAAACCACGATCTATTTTAAAGAACATCCTACAACCTTTCACTATAAAGGCATTCAGGAAACAAGAGATTGGTTATTTCCTCAAGTCGATGACTATTTTCCAAGTTTTTTTGGATATTGGAAAAAATGTGAACGCTATTTAAAATAAAAAAACGCTCCGAAATTTCGGAGCGTTTTTTTAGCTATCTAATTAAATCTGTTTAAGTGATTTAATTCATGTTGGCTTTTATTTCTTTTTTTCTACATCTCTATTTAACTCATCAATATCTACAGAACGTTCCGTGTTATCGACTAATAAATATTTAGAGAAATAGTCTGCAGTTCTCCAGAACCAATATTCGTTCATGTCTCCAAAGCCGTGTCTTTGTGTTGGCAGGATCAACATATCAAAACGCTTATTGGCTTTAATCAATGCATTCACTACTCTTAAAGTATTAGCAGGATGTACATTGTTATCAATCTCACCATGGATCAATAATAATTTACCTTTTAAGTTTTTCGCTAAGTCTGGATTTTTATCAATCATATAACTGAAAGTGGTATCCCCCTTTTCAGAAATATTTTCTTTCACGCCATGATGTTTTTCACTCCACCATCTATTGTATACGCTATTGTCGTGGTTACCTGCATTACTAACTGCTACCTTAAAGATATCTGGATACACCAACATTGCAGCAGTACTCATGAATCCACCACCGCTATGACCATGGATACCAGCTTTGTTTCTATCTATGAAACTAAATCTATCTGCTAATTGTTCGATAGTTGCTTTTTTGTCGGCAAGTCCGTAATCTCTTAAATTACCGTAACCATAGTTATGATACCATTTGCTTCTAGCTGGATGGCCTCTTCGGTTACCCATTGTTACCACCACAAATCCTAACTGAGCCAATCGGTCAATACGATCCATTCCCTTACTAAAGGATTTGTTTACAGACTCTGTTTGTGGACCTGGGTAAACGTACTCTATAATTGGATATTTTTTAGTGCTATCAAAGTCATAAGGCTTATACATTACACCATACAAATCGGTGATGCCATCATCTGCTTTAATCTTAAAGGTTTCAGGAAATTTATAGCCAGTTGCCATTAAGTTTCTTAAATCAGCAGTCTCCAAATCCATTATTTTTCTTCCATCTACGCTATGTAAGCTAGATACAGGAGTGGTATTGACCCTAGATGATGTATTAACAAAATAAGTATTATTATCATTTAAGCTAAAGCTATGATCAAAATTCCCTGGATTTAATAATTGCAAACCAGTACCATCTAAATTAATTTTGTATAAATGCATATAGTAAGGATCTTCCTTGCCACCTCCGGTCATTGACTCCTTTCCGTTTGCAGAAAAATACACTACTCTTTTAGCTTCATCTACACCAATTACTTCTTCTACATGCCATGCACCTTGTGTAATTTGATTTTTTAAATTTCCTTGACCATCGTATAAATATAAATGCGCCCATCCATCGCGCTCACTCCATTCAATTAGTTCTGCACCACCCTTAATTAATTCTGGCTTCTTAATTTCAATTGAAGTATTCATTGATTCTGCCACCAATACCTTTACTGCACCAGTTGTTGTATTTACAATACATTGGTCAATCTTCTTTAAATCACGACTTGTTCTAGCAAGGTATAATTGCTCATTTGTTCCAAGCCAGATCATTGGCTTGAATTCATCATCTCTTGTATTTGCAGCTGCTGATTTATTCCATAAAGCAATGTCTTGATCTTTATATAGAGATACATTGATTTCTTTATTGGTATAGTTCACCATGTCTACCAACATTAAATGATCTACTGGTGCTTCTTTCTCGCCTGGCATCCAGTATTTATAAGTCTCAAGCGTTGGTCTTGGATCTGCAATGCTATTGATCACCCATAAATCCTTCACTTTTCTGTTGTCTACTTTTACAATTGCAAGTTGTTTGCTATTTTCACTCCAGTAGCCAAAAACAGATTTTCTTTTATTTTTATTTTTCTCAGCATCTACATTTGTTTCGCCACCTTCACTATGCCAACCAAAATTTTGTATGCCATCTTTTGTAATAGCTGTTTCAACAATGGTACTATCGTCTTCATTGATCAAAGCTTTTTCATAATTTGCTTTGTCCATCATATAAAGATTATAGTTGCGACCAAAAACAACCTTAGATTGGTCTGGTGAAATATTCGCCCAGCTTGGTTTTCTTTTAGGCTTAGTGAAACCAACTAGTTCATTTAATTGTGCTGTATTTAAGTTGTATTCAAAGTAAAATACTTTTTTAATTTTTTCTGCCTTTGCATCTTTTTTAGCACCTGGCTTATCTATTTCAATACTACTTTTTACTTCAAACTGAATCCAGTTCTCATCTTTGATAAATTTCAATGAATCAATTGGAAGGTGTTGCGCATCAAACGGATCTTTGATGATTCTTGTTAAAGATGCCGCAAGTTGATCTTTATCAAACATTGCTTTTTTTTCATTTTTTACTGGGTCTACAATCACCCATTGTTTTCCTTCACTTGTTTCGTAGGTATACCAAAATTTATTGGATTGTTTTAACCAATGAGGATCAACTGATAAAGAGAAAATCATTTTATCCAATTTCTTTGGAGAAAATCTTGCTGCTAAATCATAATTGGCTTTTTGTTGACCAAAAATCAAAAGGGGCAAGGCAAGTAATACTAAAAAAAGTTGTTTACGCATAATGTATATATTAAGTGTAGAAAATTAATTCATTTTTTTGAATTATAACCTAATTTGTGATGAATACACGACTATGAAAACAGCCTTATTTACAACTTTTTTATTTGCTCCATTGATGTTCATCAATGGGTATGCTCAAAATTCTAACCAGTTTAAGCCTGCCGTATTTGCAGATGAAAATAGAAAAGCAAAACTACAAGCAGCAATGCCTCTTGTAGAAGATTTATATAAAGACTATGCAACAAAACATCATTTTCCAGCCTACGCTTTTGCGATTGTATTAGATGGTGAATTGTTATATAAAAAAGCCGCTGGATGGGCGAATATTGAAGATAAAATTCCAGCAAATGACCAGACCATGTTTCGAATAGCATCCATGTCCAAGAGCTTTACGACTATGGCTATATTGAAATTAAGAGATGCCGGAAAATTACATTTAGATGACCCTATAGAACAATATATTCCTGCTATGAAAGGCCAAGTATTGACAAAGGATGGCGCTCCAATTACTATCCGACATTTGATGTCCCATCAGGCTGGCTTCCCTGAAGACAATCCATGGGGAGATAGGCAATTAGATGATTCAGAATCAGATCTGCTTGCTCTGATTGAAAAAGGCCTCTCATTTTCAAATACAACAGGCTCGTATTATGAATATAGTAATCTTGGTTTTGCCATACTTGGTTATATTATTCATCAGGTTTCTGGTTTGACTTATGATGCTTATATCAAACAAGCCATTTTAGATCCTTTAGGCATGCAGCATACTACTTATGAATACAGGACAATCTCCAAGGAAAATTTAGCAAAGGGTTATCGTACAATTAAAGGTAATTGGGTAAATGTGCCTTTACTTAAAGACGGTATTTATGGTGCTATGGGCGGTATGATCACCTCTATCGATGATTTTGCAAAATATGTTGCCTTGCATCAAGCTGCTTGGCCAGAGCGCAACGACCCAGAAAATAAAGTGATTAAGAGAAGCACTGTAAGAGAAATGCACCAACCCTATACTTTTATAGGACTCAATCCATCCTATCAATTTCCATCGGGAAAAAAATTAGCTACTACAAGTAGTTATAGCTATGGATTAAATTGGATGCGTGATGCCGAAGCAAAAACAAGTATCGGGCATAGTGGAGGGCTCCCTGGTTTTGGAAGTAATTGGCGTTTTATGCCTGAATATGGATTGGGTGTCATCTTTTTTGCAAATCACACTTATGCACCAACTTCCACTATGAATTTAATTGTATTAGATACCTTAGTTAAAATAGCAAAGCTTCAACCAAGAATGGTTGCTGTATCTCCAATACTAGAACAAAGACAAAAAGAACTCCTTCAAGTTATTCCAACTTGGGAGGTCATTCCAGCCATTTTTGCTGAAAACTTTTTTGACGATTATTTATTGGATGAGTTAAAGGCAGAAGCTAAACAACATTTTGAACAAGCAGGCGCAATTAAATCTGTTGGGAAAATGATTGCAGAAAATCAATTAAGAGGCTACTTTATATTGGAATGTGCTAAACAAAATTTAAAATTAAGTTTTACTTTAAGTCCAGAAAATCCAGCTTTGATTCAAGAATACCATTTAGAGTTTGTAAAATAAAAAAAGAGCACTAGCCCCCCGGCTAGTGCTCTCAAAACCAAACAAACATAAATTACATAGGTCTTTTTCTGCGTAACATTTCGGTACGCATTTTATTTAAAAGATCTCTATCAACTTTTAACGCCAGGTTTACTCTTTCTTCTGTTTTTAAAATTGGCATTAAGTCTTTCTTAAATTTTTTCCTTATCACTAGCATTGCTTCTTGAAATGCGATCTCGTCTTCTTTTTTTGTTTGCATCAAATTGCGACTTGCTTCTTTTTGCTCGTTATATACAGGCCAGAATTTTTCTGCTTCTGCAGGGGATAGGTTTAGTTTTTTTGTGATGAATTGAATTCTATAAGATTCCAGTCTTTCTCTTTGCTCTTTTGTCATTGGCCTTGGTGGAGGTGGCGGAGGCATTTCCATGCCTTGTCTTTCACGCATATACTTTCTTTTTTGACCCTTCATTGGTTGCTCTTGTGCTTGTGTACAAAGAACGGTCAGAATAAAACTAAAGAGTAAGATTATTTTTTTCATAAAAGATTATTTAGAGTTTAGATGCTATTTTTATTTGAAAGTTTAATTGACCTTTCGGTTATTTTGATATTTAAAATTTAATTGAATTTATTTCATTATTGTTTAGATATAAAGACAGCTTCGGTTTCTATTGCACTATTCCATTCAACTTCTGCTAAAAATTCATTGTTAATGACGTATGTTTCAATCAATTCGTCAGGTAGGGTTTCAATTTCGATCATTTCTACTTTAGCTAACGAAGTAGAACTGTTTTCTACATTGTTGAAAAATAAAAGACCTGTTGCAATTGCAAAAATTAAACTTGCAGCAACTAAGTATTGTTTATGGTTTAAAAAAAACGCAACAATAGGCGCCCTTTTTGGCGCATCCTCTTGTACTTTAATTTTTTGAATCAAATTCAATTCAAATTGCTCAAAGTACCCAGCTGGCATCTGTTTGGTTTTTGCCTCAAAGCCTTTTAGGGCTTCTTCTAATTCTTTTGAAATTGATTCGTTTTCCATATCGTTATTTAGATGAGTTTTTTATTCAAAGGTTTAAGATCCTTGAAGAAATGTGGTCATTTTTTTGACAGCTTGGTGATAATTTGCCTTAGCTCCGCCCACTGTAGTACCAGTGATAGAGGCTATTTTTTCGTAGTCAAAGGCCTCGTAATACCTTAACATAAACACAAATCGTTGTTTTTCAGGTAATTCTGCAATGGCTCGCTCTAATTTAATCTGAATGGCAGTCTCTTTTAGTGTATCATGACTTGAAGACTGTTCTAAACTTGGATCTAAGACTCTTTGACTATTTTGTGCCGATAAACGTTTTTTCTGGGCAATAAAATTGAGCGTTTCATTATAAGCAATTTTGAAAAGCCAAGTACTAAAGGCGCTTTCATGTTTAAATCCATTCAGATTATTCCAAACTTTTATCCAAACAGCTTGTGCGATATCATCAGCATCTGCATGTTCGAGCACCATTTTCTTAATTTGAAAAAATACATGCTCTTTGTGCCTTTTTAATAACTGAGTAAAGGCAAATTCTTTATTATCCTCTTTTTGAAATTGTGTTATGAGTACTTGGTCTGTCATGCGAGTTCAAGTTAGACCAAAATGACGTTAAAAAGTTTAATCCATGCTTTTTTACATTACATCTTAACGATGGTCTTGACATGTTGATGTACTCCATTTTGAATTCTAATGTAATACACACCTGGCTTTAAATCACCACCTATCAAAGTGACGCTATTCATGCCAGCATAGCTATATGTTGCATCTATTAGTATTTTAATGACCGTACCAGAAGTATCAAGTAATTGAACTAAAGTATGTCCTCCTTCAGTTTTAAATTCTATTCTAGATTGATTTGAAAACGGATTTGGATAAGCAACAATCATTGCATTTTTTTCAAATACTGGATTCTTTATTTCTGCTGCACAAGCACTTGCATTGATTAAGTTTAAAGTTGCAAAAGGCTTAAGCATGATTTCTTGATTGTCCGCTTCTTTAACACAAAACCAGTGTTTTAGAATAGAGTTATAAATAGTTCTAAAATCATATTGATAAGGTACATTATCACCCACTGTTACATTAGAAGGAATCATTGGATTATCACCAAAAACACCACCTCTTACATTTTTACCAAATAAGAATAATGGCGCAGCTGCACCATGGTCTGTGCCACCACTTGCATTTGATTTAATTCTTCTGCCAAATTCAGAATAGGTCATGCCAATCACTCTATCTTCGATTTCTTGATTTTTGATATCATTCTGAAAAGCACCAATGGCTTCAGATACTGCACCTAATAAATTTGCATGTGTACCAGTGGAGGTATCTGTTGCCACAGCTTGGCCTGCATGCGTATCAAACCCACCATAATTCACTAAGTAAATTTTTGTTTTTAACCCTCCTTTAATAAGTCTAGAAACAATTTTTAATTGATTGGCAAGACTTGTGTTAGGATAAGTAACTTGTTGCTTCACAGCGTCAGATGCAGCTTTGATACGTGTAGCATATTTATTGGTCTGCTTTGAAATTCTTCTGATAAAACTTAATTCATACCCTGCATTGGTATCTGGAACCGCTTGTTCAGTAGCATCAAATAAATTATAAAATGCACTTGGATCAGAAATACTCATACCCATATTCACAATTGGTCCCTGACAAGTGAGTGAAGTCATTGAACCAATTTGAATTGCTAAAGGATCTGTATCTACCTCATTTGGGTAATTGTCTGGAAAGCCCGGGTAATTGTTATCTAAAAAACGCCCAATCCATCCCGTGTTTAAATATTGTGTGCTATCGGAACCACTCATCCAAATATCGGTTGCTCTAAAATGTGAAAAATTTGGTTGAGGATAACCTACTGCTTGAACAATATCAAGCTGTCCTTCATTGAATAATCTTTGCATGGCCGTCATAGATGGATGTAATCCTGTTGCATTAAATCCATTTAACCCCAATATCTTTTTTTCTTCTATTGCAATATTGGTCCTTGCATTCTTGTATGCTCCGTATTGGTCAATAGGGAGCACGGTATTCAATCCATCATTTCCTCCATTCAATTGAATGATCACCAACACCCTATCATTGTTTACATTGGCTAATACTTCTGGCTCAACCATGCTGTGGTTGTTCAATACATGTATTGGATTTCCGCTAATGACAGTGGGCGTAAGTACTGCAAGACTATTGCGTAAAAATGTGCTTCTTTTCATTTAACTTAATTGATAGTCTGGCAGGTTCATAATATATTTTACAAGTGCTTTCAGTCGGGTATTGACCAAATTAAAGTTGACTGTAGTTTGATTTAACTGATAGCCATTCCAAGCTTCTGTCCAATAATAATCCGCAGTCTGCCCACTTAATAAAATTTGTCTTTTTAAATTGTCTTTGATCGTCTGATCTATTTCGGTTGAAATTAAAAGATCAAATAAGTCTTGAATCAGTTGATTGGGGTTGGATGGACTAGTCGAAACAGCTTTTGCAAAAGGAATTAAATCAATAATAACCTTGCGTCCATTTCTGGTATAACCTGTCTCAATCATCAAGTCAGTAAATTTATTTCGCTTTGGTAATGTATCTGCATTAATCCACAATTCACCATATTCTGGTGACTGATAATAAGCAGGCCAGCCAGCTACATTAGGCGGATCTACAGGGTTTTGACCAAAGCTGGTTAGCTGAGCTACCATGTTATTAAATTGCAAATAGGCGTCTGCATAATCCGTAGTCGAATTTGGAAAAGCCACATTGGTTTTACGCAAAGTGCCAATGACATGGTCTATGGGACTTTTTATTTGACAGCCAATATACAATGGATCATAAAAGTGAGCACTATTAAAAAGCGCGGCCAATACAGGCTTAATTTCAAAATTATTATTTTTAAAAATCGTAGCTAATGGGGCAATAATATTTTTTTCTACTTTCTCGTCTATATAGTAAAAAACAAACCACCTGTAAATTCTTCTGCAGATATATTTTGCAGTGTCTTCTTTTGCAAACAACATGTCTATTAATTCGTCTGTTTCGCCAGCACCTGCAGCACCCGACTTTCCTGTGATCACTTTATTATTATAGTAGCTAGAAAATTGCTTACTTCCTGTATCATGTCTTGTTGCATCAAAATAACTATTGAAGCTTGAATTGATTCGCCATCCAGTTAAAACTCTTGCAGCTGCTTTCACATCTGATTCAGTAAATTGAACTGCATTATCCTTTCCAACAGTATAGAGCTCTTGTAATTCTCTGCCATAGTTTTCATCTGGTGCAGTGGCGGAATTCAAATAACCATTTAAGTACCTTAACATACCAGGATCAATGGTTACTGCTTTCACCAATGTTTTAAAATTTCCAAGCGCATTTTTTCTTAATGTATCATGGTGTAGATATATATAGTTTGCATTGGAAATGGTATCTGCTTCGGTTCCAAAATGATTACCCCAAAACAAGGTCATTTTTTCTCTAACACTCAAATCTTGATGAATCATCACGCCTGTAAGCCACTTTTTAAAGCTATTCCTTCTTAAACCATTAATCGTGCCGTCGTTGGTTGGTTGGTTAATCCAAGTAGTTCCAAGGGGAACAGTTGGATCAATGACGGTGGCGGTATTGTATTCGTTGACTGGAGGATTGGGAATAGGATCTGTGGGGTTTAGCAATTCAGTCACAGAGGCATTTAAACCTTTTGCTAAAAATTGTTGAATTTCTGCATGTTTTGCACCAAAAAGTACTCTATTTAATAAATGAGTGGTCGTTTGCTTCGTCCAAGGGCCTTGATAGGTTTCAAGTCCTTTATTGCTAGAAAGAGGGCTTAAGGGCATGCAAGTTATTTATTAGCAATTTAGACAATTATTAAATTCAAAAGTTTAAATCTATTTTTTATCTGTCCTTATGCCATCATTTTTTTCATTTGCATTCAAAATGAAATTATCTTTAAAGCAATTCTAAAAATTTATATTATGAGAATGATTCAATTAATATGTATTGCATTGTTAATCCCTTGTTTAGGTATTAGTCAAATGATTAATAAAGTAATCACCAAGTCAGAAACAGAAAGGATAGAGCGCATTTTAGCTTCGGACGAAATGGAAGGTCGTAGAACCTTTAGTCCAAGTATTGATAAAGCAGCTGCCTTTATCGCTAAGGAGTTTGAAGCTGCAGGACTAAAGTCTTTAAATGGGGACAATAACTTTTTACAATCATTTGCTATTAATAGACCAAAATTTATCAGCTTGTCTGCAACTATAGATGGATCAGTTATTGATGCCAAGCAAGTAATTGTGGTGACCATTGAACCAGAAATTAAAATCACAGAAGCATCAGGTTATTCGGTGGCTAAAATTACAGCAGGTGAAAATCTAAATCAGGCAGCATCAAAATTGATTGGCGCTAATCAAAAAACGATTGTATTAGTAGACGACTCGCATACTCAAAATTTTGGGAGACTTGTTCGCTTTAAAAATAATTTAGCTTCTAATCAAGCTACTGTGATATTTGTATTGACCAATACCACACCAATTCAATTTTCAATACAAGCTAGTCACCAAATAGAGTCTATGAAATTAGCGAATGTTGTAGCCATGATTCCTGGAAAAATCTTGCCAAATGAATATGTGATATTCTCGGGTCATTATGACCATATAGGCATTAATTCAAAAAATATGATTAATGGTGATTCCATCTACAATGGCGCAAACGATGATGCTGCAGGAACAACTGCAATGATTATGTTATCTAAATATTATAAAGCACTCAATAATAATGCACGTACAATTTTATTTGCTGCTTTCACTGCAGAAGAAGTAGGAGGATATGGCGCACAATATTTTTCAAAGCAATTGGATCCAGCAAAAGTCGTTGCGATGTTTAATATCGAAATGATTGGAACAGAAAGCAAGTGGGGCAAAAATAGTGCTTATATCACTGGATTTGATAAAACAAGTATGGGCGCTATTTTACAAAAAAACTTAGAGGGGTCTAGCTTTAAATTTTATCCAGACCCATATACAGAACAAAATTTATTTTATCGATCAGACAATGCAACGCTTGCTAGACTTGGCGTAGCTGCGCATACCATCTCTACTTCTAAAATGGATTCAGAACCAAATTACCATAAAGCTTCTGATCAAATAGAAACTTTAGACTTAGATAATATGAATGAAATTATCAAAGCTATTGCTTTAAGTGCAGGTTCTATCATTGCTGGAAAAGACACCCCAACAAGAGTAGACATTTCGCAATTAAAATAATTTAAATGAGCGCTCTTTATATGAAAAAGCAATTTGTATTTATTTTACTTTGTATTTGTGTCACTGCAAATGCACAGGTGAAAACTTATTTTCCACCTGCTGATAATTGGGAAAGAAAAACATTAAATAGCCTGCATGTAGATAGTAATTTGATTCAAGAAGCAATGCAATACGCTTTAACGCATGAGACAAAATTTCCAAAAAATTTAATGCTCACACAAGCAATGCAATTTGGAAAAGAACCGTTTTCGGATCCTATTGGCCCAATGGCCGATCGTGGCCCTAGTTCGGGAGTGATTGTATACAAGGGCTATATTATAGCAGAATGGGGAAATGCAAATGCAGTAGAAATGGTACACAGTGTAACTAAGACTTTTTTGTCAACTTTAGTGGGCTTGGCATTTGAAAAGGGATTGATTCGTTCTATCAATGATAAAGTATACACTTATCTTCCTCCAGTTGAAATTGCAAATGCGCCAATAACATCAGATCAAAATCCGATCACTCAAACATCATTCATCTATCCATTTGAATCAGAACATAACAGAAAAATTAATTGGGAACACTTACTAAGACAAACAAGTGACTGGGAGGGTGTCTTATGGGGGAAACCAGATTGGGCAGACAGGCCTTCTGATAAACCAGAGGAGTGGACTACAAGAAAACGTTTTGAGCCGGGCACATTTTTTAAATACAATGACACGAGAGTCAATGCTTTAGCTTTAGCGGCTACCACGGTTTGGAGAAAGCCTTTGCCAGAAGTGTTAAGAGAACAAGTGATGCAACCTATTGGCGCATCCAATACATGGGCATGGACGGGCTATAAGAATGCATGGATTATATTAGATGGCAAAATGATTCAGTCTGTGAGTGGTGGCGGGCATTTTGGTGGCGGTATGTTTATCAATGCTTATGATATGGCTAGATTCGGTTTACTCACTTTAAGAAATGGTAATTGGAATGGCAAGCAAATCATTTCAGAGGATTGGATCAAAAAATCAAAGACTGCATCAACAGCTAATACTGGCTATGGTTTTATGAATTATTTTTTAAACACAGATAAAAAAATGTACCCCTCAGCACCAGCATCAGCTTATGCATTTTTGGGTAATGGTACAAATGCTATCTATGTTGATAAGGATAATGATATTGTTGTAGTCATTAAATGGATGGACGATAAATCAATTGATGGATTTTTAAAACTAGTATTAATGGCCTTGCCTAAATAAATGCACTAAGCTTTTGCTGCATGTAATTTGTGAAAACTAGTGTAAGAAGCCAATAATAAACCAAAGAATACTACTGCCATAATGGTATTACTGAATGGATCACCCACTGCAATATGTGCTACTATTGCTGTAATATACATGATGCCAAAACCAACATAAGCCCATTCTTTAAGTCTAGCAGGAACTGCTGGAATGATTAATAATACTAAGCCAATTAATTGACCAATGCTTACTTCTAATCCAAGCCAACGTGGTATACCAAGATGTGTTGTGCCTTCGATAGCCATTTTAGAGTTCATAAAAATAGCAGAAGAAGCGAATAAGCAAATGATACTTGTAGTAACCCAATAAATTATTTTTGTTGTTTTCATGGTCTAGAATTAAAAAAATGGTTTTAAATTACAATGAATTTACAATAAAATTAAATATGAAAAAATCACTCGTATATATTATTTGTATCCTATTTACAACGCAAACTACTTTAATTGCGCAAAGTACGAATACAACTGTGTCTACTACATCTGAAAAGGAAGTTAAACAAGTGATTCAAAACATGTTTCACGCTATGCTTCAAGCGGACACCACTTCATTAAGAAATTGTTTTTCTGATAAAGTAATTTTCCAGACAATCCTGAACAAACCCGAAGGCGCAACGATCAAAACAGAGTCTATTAATGATTTTATTCAAAGTATTGGCAAACAAACACCGAATGTATTAGATGAAAGAATTGAATTTGGCGCTATACAAATAGATCCTTTAATGGCTACAGTGTGGACACCCTATTCATTTTATTATAAGGGACAATATTCACACAAAGGGGTCAACAGTTTTCAATTGGTTAAATTAAAGGAAGGCTGGAAGATTCAATATTTAATTGATACTAGGTATAAGTAATTAAATATTTTTTGCAGAAGACCTATTGCTTAAACTCCTTTAATTGTTTTTGAAATTGTTGAGGCTGATTGGTCGTGATCCATTCTACACCTTGTTCTTGTAAGATGGTTAAATCAGATAATTCATTCACGGTCCAGCTTCCAATTTTTAATCCTGCATTTTTAGCAGTTGCACTTAACTTACTATTTTTTTTAAATGTGGTATAATTTAAATTTATACCATCGAATTTATTTTGCACTACTGCATCAATACTTAAGTCAGACTCAAGATATAAAACAGTTGCTTTTGACTGGTTTTCTTTTATCCATCTTAGAATATCTTGACTAAAACTTATAAAGACAATACGTTTTTCAATTTTTAATTTTTTTACTAAAGCCAATGTTTCAATGGTTGCTAAATAGTCTTGTTCCTTGTCTTTAATTGCTGCTTTGATTTCACAAATGAGTAAGGTCTTATGTTTGTTTTGCGTACCCTTTAAAAAATAATCTTCTAATGTGGGTAGGGACTCGCCATTCGATAACTTATTTCTATTTAAATAAGCGTAGGTATTGGTTTGAATGGTATCACCAAAATATACAGGATCATGGTTCACAACAAGTACACCATCTAGGGTTCTTCTTACATCAAATTCCGCACCATCGCATTTAAGCTCAATTGCTTTTTCTAAAGATGCAATTGAGTTTTCGGGCAAGTTAAATTCCTTCCATGCACCACGATGTGCAATGATTTTTGTTTGTTGTGCGGTTGATGTTTGCATAATGAACATGAATAAAAAAATCGATATTAATTTCAACATAAAAGCAGTTTGTTATAATAGTTTAAACATTAAGGTACTAAAATAATATAAGTTAAACAGCATTTACAATGTTTTCATAATTACTTAACTTTGCCCTCCTTAAATCACCTTATGCATAAAGGCATCCAAGCATTAAAAACGGCTATTGAACCAAGTAGAATAGAGTTATTACAACATCCTGTCTATCATCAGATACAGACTTTGGCTCAATTGCAAAAGTTTGCAGAAGTACATGTATTTGCAGTTTGGGATTTCATGAGTTTGTTAAAGTCCTTACAGCAAAAACTAACCTGTGTACAAACGCCTTGGGTCCCAGTTGGATCTGCGAATACAAGGTATTTGATCAATGAAATTGTGTTGGGTGAAGAATCCGATGTGGATGCTTTTGATAATCGTATCAGTCATTTTGAATTGTATCAACAAGCCATGCGTCAAATGGGTGCATCTACAAACGCAATAGAAGGCTTGATGCATGCATTACAGTCAGGTGTTCAAATTGAATCAGCTATAGATCAATTGGAATGTGCTGATTCTGTAAAAGATTTCTTAAACTTTACTTTTAAGATTGTCAACCATGCACCTGCACATGTGCAAGCAGCAGTGTTTACTTTTGGAAGAGAGGATTTAATTCCCGACATGTTCACTCGCTTACTAGAAAAGTTAGTAGCTGAAACACCAGAAAAAGTATCCATTTTTAAATATTATATCGAGCGACACATCGAAGTAGATGGTGGCCATCATAGTCATTTAGCTTTAGAGATGGTATCAGAGCTTTGTGGACAAGACGATACAAAGTGGAAGCAAGCAGCAGAAGCTTCTATCGAAGCTTTACAAATACGTGCTAAACTATGGGATGCAGTAATTGCATAGTCAAACTATCATCGGGAAAATAGTTGGCAATTTTAAATTGCTTCAAACTCGCCTTTCTCTGTATTTTTTTTGACTTTATCCGCCTCAAAATATTTTCCATTCATGGCAATATAAACTCCGGTTGGAAGTACTTGTGTGAAGGCTAGTGCGCTTCCTAAATTGAATAAGCCATCCGAACTACCAAACTTATACGGAATCATTGCGCCTGTAAGTACAATTGTTTTATTGGGGCAATGTTTTTGTAAATAAAGGGCGGTGATGGTCATTGTATCAGTACCATGTGTGATCACAATTCTTTCTGAACTAGTAGCATTGCATGCAGAAGCAATGAGTGCTCGATCGGCTTCCACAAAATCAAGACTATCTTTCATCATTAAGGTGTCAATGGATAGATTTAAATTACTTCTACCTAAATGAAGCATTTCATTTAAATGCGTTTCTTTAAAAAAAAGATTACCGTTTAATTCATTGTATGCTTTATCAAATGTGCCACCAGTTACAAAAACTTGTATACTTAAATTCATGTATTTATTATTTTGGGTCTATCCACATTTCTTTTCTGTCTAACCATTTGTTATCAGAAAAGGATTCTTTACTTGCCAAAGTTCGTGTATATTTTTGAGTTCGCTCGGTGGAATTTGGTTGATATCCAACATAACCCATAATGCTTAATGCCTTATTAAAAAAAGTTTCACTTGGATTGCCTAAAGTTTTATAGGGTAGCACATTGTCTTTCAAAAAGTAGTTTGGCGTAAATCCACTTACTGTGCCATAATTAGATTCTTTATTTGCATTCTCTGTAAGAAAAGTAATTGGTTGTAGTCCGTAATCCCATTTCTTGTTTGGGTGAGTAAGGGTAAACGAGCCTACATTTTTTCCATAAGTATTTTCGCCAATTAAAATCACTTCCATAAATGGCTTTAAATTATTAATAACCAATTCACTTGCAGAAGCAGTATTTCCGGCGGTTAAAACAAATACACGATTAAGTGTACCTAGGTTATTAGGTTCGGATTTAAATAAGGTTTCAAATGCACTAGCCCCTTCATTTTTTTCTAAATAGGCTGTATAGCCCGCATTGTAAACTTTTTTATTCATCAATTTGCCTACTCTTGCCGCAGCATCTTTTACCGTTAAGTTGGTAATTAAATCCGAAGAGACCACATAGCCACCACCATTGTATCTAAAGTCTAAAACTAATTCATTGACTCCTGCAGCTTTAAAACGACCAAATATGGCTCTCAAGCTATCATCAAAGCTTGTTAAAAATTGACTGTATGCAAGGTAGCCCACTTTTTTTCCAGACCATGCAATAATCGTATCAGCTAAAATTGGATTTGTTTGTAATTGTACTTTTGTTACCGTAACAGATTTTCCATTAGAGACAAAAGCATCATTTTTGAATTCACCAAGCCCAAGTTTTAAAGTCTGATTGGATAAAATGGTGGTATAATTTGAATTTGTGATAGTTTGATCATCTACTTTTAATATGATATCCCCTCTTTTTAATCCAGCCTTCTCACCAGGGCTTCCTTTTAACACATAAGCAATTACAAATGCAAGACTTGTATTTGTATTATCTGTATAAAATGCATTGTTTTTAATGCCTAATACAGTGCTTACACCATTTAGTTGATTTTGTAAATTGGTATAGCTTTCGTCTATCCACGAAAAACGATCTGTTTTACCATAATCGTTTAAAAGCGTATAAAAATAATCAGTTGGTTTTGCGGATGTATTTGTAAGTGATAGACTTGGCATTTTGTCATTCCATAAATAATAGGAACTCATCACTTCGTGAATCCATTTATTAGCCTCCGTATTTGGATTAATAGTAGTTGTTGGAGGATTAGTTGTAGTCACTTTTGGCGCCTCAGTTTCTTTTTTGCAAGCAAAGAAAAAAGCAGAAATAGACAGAATAAATAGCAATCTTTTCATACAATTAAAATGTTTCAGGATAAATTTAATAAAACTATTGTTAATACAAAGAAAAATAGTCTCTACAAATTATATTGCCAGATTTAATTGTCTAATTTTGCGTACTTATACGTGTTTAAAAGTCAACAAATTTACCCCAATACTTAGTCAACAAATAATCTACCTAAAATGAGCAAATTCTCAATCACCAATATTTTAACATTACTTTCCTTCACCATTTTTGCACAAACTAATGTTCAAACCAATGCCTATTTTGCAGAAGTAGAACAATGGCACAGCATAAGAATTGCTGAATTAAAGCAACCCAATGGTTGGTTGAATTTGGAAGGATTATTTTGGCTAAAAAAAGGGACTAACAGTTTTGGTTCGGCTACTACAAGCGATCTGGTATATAACAATCCTGCTTTTCCAAAGCATTTAGGTGATTTTATCTATGAAGATGGAAAAGTGTATTGGAAGGATGCTGGCAAAGAAAAAATTACAATTAAAGACAATGCTGGACTTGTTGTTACAAATTCTGGAATACTTAATTTATTAACTGCAACTGAAGGGAAATATATAAGTCAGTGGAAAGATTTTATTTGGGTGGTTATTCAAAGAGAAGAAAAAGTAGGATTAAGATTTCGAAATTTAAAAGCAAAAACCTTATTAGAATTCAAAGGCATTGAAAGATTTCCTGTAGATGCAAAATGGCTAGTCAAAGCAAAAGTAATTCCTCAGAACCAAAATCCATTAATGATCATGAATGTGCTGGGACAAAATACAGCCCAAAAACATGGGGGCCAATTGGAATTTGAAATAGAGGGAAAAATCTATCGTTTGGATGCTATTGATGAAGGAGGAAATAAATTATTGGTGACTTTTGCAGACGCTACCTCTGGGAAAACGACTTATGGATCGGGCAGATTTTTATATATTGACAAACCGGATGCGGATGGATATACCTATATCGACTTCAACAATGCTTACAATCCACCTTGTGCATTTACAGAATTTGCGACTTGCCCGCTTCCCCCACCACAAAACAGGTTGAGCATCGCTATTCCTGCTGGCGAAAAAAAATATGGACAGCATTAATCGCTCCATTAACTTTGGTGGCAAATGCAACAGTTTATCCCATCTAATCCTCCAATGATTGCCGTGATCGGTTTAGGTTATGTGGGCTTGCCATTGGCTTTGGCATTTTCTAAACACTATCAAGTGATTGGTTATGATGTAGATACCGAGAGGGTGGATGCGCTTAAAAGAGGCGATGATGTTACATTGGAAACTACCAAAGAGGATTTAAATGCTGCTACAAATTTAGTCCTAACAAACGATCTTGCAGAAATTGCTACGGCATCAATTTATATTGTAACAGTGCCTACACCTGTGCATGCAGATAAAAGTCCCGATCTATCTTTTTTATTATATGCTACATCTCAAATTGCAACTGTTTTAAAGAGAGGTGATATTGTGATTTATGAAAGTACCGTGTATCCAGGATGTACAGAAGAGGATTGCGTTCCGGTACTTGAAAAAAATTCAGGATTACAATTTAATGCAGATTTTTATTGTGGGTATTCTCCAGAAAGAATCAACCCAGGTGACAAGGTGAATACTTTAACCAAGATTAAAAAAATTACTTCAGGTTCTACGCCAGTAATTGCAAGGTATATCGATCAGCTGTATGCAAGTATAATTACTGCAGGCACCCATGCTGCACCATCTATTAAAGTAGCTGAAGCAGCCAAGTCTATTGAAAATGCACAGAGAGACATTAATATTTCTTTTGTCAATGAATTAGCATTGATTTTTGATAAGTTAGGCATTGATACGCATGAAGTATTAGCTGCCGCAGGCACTAAATGGAATTTTTTACCATTTAAGCCAGGCTTAGTTGGAGGGCATTGCATTGGCGTGGATCCATATTATTTAGCACATAAGGCAAAAGCTGTTGGCTATCATCCGCAAGTGATTTTATCGGGGCGCGATGTCAATGATCAGATGAGTAACTTTGTAAGCAATAAACTAATACAATTATTGTTGGACACAGGAAAGCAAATACAAGGTGCAAAAGTGTTAATACTGGGAGTCACTTTTAAAGAAAATTGCCCTGATTTTAGAAATTCAAAAGTGTTTGACATTATAAGGCAACTTAAAAAAGAAGGTGCAGATGTCGCTGCTTTTGATCCATATGCCAACGCGACTGAGGTATTTCAAAAATACCAGTTGACATTGATTACCGCATTCGATAAATACGACGTGATTTTATTAGCAGTGGCGCATGATTTCTTTAAAGCATTGGATTATGCTTCATTGAAGTCAAGTCCAGACGCTATTGTATATGATACAAAAGCATTTTTAGATCGTTCCATTGTCACTGCAAGACTATAAAAATAAAAACCTATGATAGAGTCAAAAAGATTCGGTTCTAAGAAAGCATTAATTGATATTGATGAAACCATTTGTTTCTATACCGATAAACGAGTGTACGAATTAGCGGAGCCCAATTTTGATAATATTGCAAAAATCAATAAACTCTATGATGAAGGATGGCATATTACTTATTGGACAGGAAGAGGAGAAAGTTCAAAAAGAGATTTAAGACCTTTGACTTTAGAACAGTTGACTAAATGGGGATGTAAGTTTAATGATTTAATTACAGGATATTGTCCTAACGGCGGCGCCGTAAAACCAAATTTTGATTTGGTGATTGACGATAAAGCAAAAAGAATAGAAGAGTTATAAAAGTGTTTTTATAAACTAAACAGCTTTGTAATATCAAAAATTAAGAAAGTAAGGAGTCTGCGATTTTTCTTTTTCTTGCAAATGGTAAATAAAATAACCAAAAATGTGCGATGGCGGCTACCTCAAAACAAATGAGATAAAACGGCCATGCTCCAATGATGAATGGATTATTAGCCGATGGACGCTCCCTTAAAAACATATAATTGGTTCCAATGGCATAGTTGAGTATACCCACAGATAAAACGACTAGCTGAGAGTAACCAAATATAACCAACCAAGATTTTGGTCGGGGCACAAATCCATTGTGAATAATGATATACAGTACGACCAATAATAAACCAGCATGCTCAATAAAATAGCTATAAAAATTGTAGCCTTTTATGCCATTGTTAAATTCTGGTGTAAGTAAAGCATGAATTCCTCCTAACAACCCCCAGTAGTATACGAATTCACCTAATAATTGATTTTTATTGAATAAATAAATGATGCATAAGAAAGTACTTATACTACATAAATGTGCAGGAATATTTTGTTGGATATTCCAAGATCCGCTATAAAAATTGTAAAATTGCTCAACACCCAGATTAGCGATTAATAAAATAGCGATAAAATAATCATACTGTTTGATCTGAATACTTTTAAGGTATTTAGGGACCTGAATCAATAAGAAGATACTTCCACTAATCCATAAAATACTCTCCCACCATAATGGTGAGAAAGTGGCAAGTGTAATAGATTTTTCAAATTGCATGCTGCAATTTACGCCAATCAGAGTAGATTCTATCGACTATGGCATTAAACTATTTGATTAGATTTTTTTTGAAGGGGTTAAATACCTCAATAAAATTATCCATTAAAATAAAATTGATTTGAATATGCTTCCATCAGCATGATCTATTGTTTTTTTATAGATGCAAAAAAAATATTTTAATATACAGGACCAAAGACAAGTGTTTATATGTGACCAACAAGCTATTTATGCTATGGGATGTAGCCAACTGGTTCAAGCACATCCGATGTGTAATGGGTATCGCATATTGAGTTCCTTAGAAGAAATTAGCAGTTTCAATTTTGGCTTATCTGAAGGATTGTTGATCATAGATTGTGCTATGTTTGATTTTGAATCAGCAGCTGTGAAAAAGAAAATTAGTACTCTACAGCAATTATTCCCATTGATTATCTTGTTGAATAAGGAAACCTCTGATTTTGTATTATATCAACTAATTGAACTCGAAGTAGATGTGATTGTTTCTAGAAACATGTCTAGCCTTGAGTGGAATAAAGCAGTAGAAATGGCATGCAGGCATAAAGTCTATTTCTGTCAAGATACCGCCGAACGTGTTTTAAAGCTCACTCAGGCAATGGATAAAATAAATTTAATTGAACATGTAAATGCACTAAGTCTATATGATAAATATATTCTAATTCGCATCTGTGAAGAAGCTTCTAGCAAGCAGATTGCTGCAGAACTAAATCATAGTAAGCGAACAATTGAAGGCCATAGAACTAGGCTCATGCAAACACTTGGTGTTAAAAATGTAGCAGGGCTAGTTAAAATTGCTTTAATTACTAAACTCTATGAACATTATCTTTCTAATCCAGGATGGTATGCTAGTTTTTTGTTGGCTAAAACATCTTCCTTATAGTAATGAATGGTTTTAAACTGTCCATTGATAAATCCAGCAGCTTGGTCCATAAAATTTTTGCTTTCAGCAAACCTACTTTGTCCACCAGTTATGATCGTTTTTGCATTTAATCTTTTTCCAAATTCTACCGCAGCAACAAAGCTATTGCCTGAGTATCCGTATCGCTTGGTGGTATTTGAATAGCGTCTACTCTCAAAAGATGGAAGTGAGCCCCATTTTGAAGATGCTTGACTGACAGCTAAACTAGGTTGGTTATCGTCGAAATTAGCGCCTGGTGCAACTCTTTGAAAACGATTCATTGCCCCCCAAGTAATTTCCCAACCACCATACCATTTTTCAAATTGATCTAATGTTGCTTCTAACAATTTTATTTTTGTTTCAAAAGCAACATCTTGGTCCATGCGATTATATTTTAAAAGGATCTGCGTTGCAGCTTCTTCTGTATTTGCGGGTGGTATGATGGCACTCCATTTTGTAGCCCATTCAATAGCTATGCTGGTTGCAATTGAATTACTATCTGCAATATGATCCCAATTGGCCAAATAGTCAATTGCTTTTTTCGTTCTTGTTGGAAGAGTAGCATTTTTTGCAGATTCAATAAAACGAGGTAATAAAATATCGAAAGCACTTAATTTTTTATGATAACCTAAAGCAATTAGCTCGTCCAAATTAATTTTATCAATTTTTGATAATAGCGCAACAGCAGTGATGCCTCTTCCATTTTCTCCATCTGGTGCCATATAAGAAGGGTAATCATTTGGATTAGGACTATAGCTGCCTGCTACAGTAAATGGTGTAGCGTTGCAATTTTGTAACCATCCATTTACAGGATTGATACTTTGTACAATTTCATTTAAAGTATGCACGCCCTTCCAGTCAGTTGCTTTAATACTACCATCAACTGGCAATGTATAGTCAAAATTTGGATTACGTTTAGGCATAAAATTACCATGCCAGTATGCGATATTTCCTCCTGCATCTGCATACACCGTGTTATTACTATTATTGGATACTAGTTCCATTGCTTTTGTATAGTCTGCTAAGCTTTTTGATTTTGTTCTTGTCCAACATTCTATCAAAGCGTCTAAGGAACGATTGTTTTCTTGTAGGCTTAACCATTTTCCTTTTTCCATTCCCATGATCGGACCATGGTGTGTAAAATATGTATCAAATGATTTTGTCTTTAAAATGCCATTTTCTAAATATTGGATTTTGATATTGCGTTGGCCAATCTTCTTTTTTTCATTTTCGTAGGTATAATATAATTGATTGTTTATTTTTTCCGTTTGTTCTTCATATACATCTGCTACATCTGCATATCCACTTGTATGCATCCATCCGCATTGTTCGTTAAATCCTTGATAAATGAAGAATTGTCCCCAGGTTACAGCTCCATATGCATTCAAGCCTTCTTCGCTTACCATATGCATTTCTGATCTAAAATAAAAAGGCACATGAGGATTGATATATAACATCGCATTCCCAGTTTTGCTATGTTTTGGTGCAATCGCAAATCCATTAGAACCTTTTAAAGTTTTATCCTCCATGTCATAGTTAGGTTGTTCAAAAATTAACTTTTGAACTGACAAATTCGAATTAATACTTACTGCATTTTGGTTTGAAAATAACTTTTGATCATAAAAAGCCTCAACATGCCTTTCGGTGATCCCTGCAGACCTTGTTGGAGAGACACTTCCGTCAGTCCACATCAAATGGTACCATGGCTTAAACTTTTTGAGTACTACTGGTTTTACCTCAGGGTGCTTTGATAAGAAGTAGTTGATACCATCTGCATGCGCAATTAACAATTGCTTAAACCACATTGGACTTCTTTCAAAATCTTTGATGGCTTCTGCACTATCTTGAATCAGTTGCATCATTAAATCTTCATAAATCAATTTTGGTCCTTCCATCTCGGCACGTCGCCCAAGCATTTCTAAAAAATTCTTTTCTATCTGCGGAAAATTTTCTTCACATTGTGCATACATCAATCCAAATACCGCATCGGCGTCTGTTTTTCCATAAATATGTGGGATATCCCACTCGTCACGAATGATAGTTGTTTGTTTAGCATGTTGGTTCCATCTTGCAAGTTCAACATTAGTAGGTTTTTGTGCAGCGCAAATAATTGTACTCCATACCATACAACATAAAACAATAATTTTTTTCATACAATGAATTTTATTTATATCAATCCCCATGTTTTAATTCTTTCTAAATTAATTCGAGCACATTCAAGTGGTTCAATTCCTTGATAAGATTCTTGTTCTATGATAAAATGCTTTGTACCACCTATCGCCTTAGCTAGTAAACATACTGCTTTTGGGTCTACCAAGCCATTTCCTAAAATGGTGCTATCGTGCTGGTCATTCATTTCACCAATAGGAACTTTAATTTCATCCTTTACATGTACTGAAATAAAACGGCCTGGATATTTTTTGATCCAATCCATCCCTCTTGCGCCAATTCCAAACATATTGCCAAAATCCAATTGATGAATCACTAGATCTGGATCGGTTTCTTTTAAGATAATATCATAAATCAATTGGCCATTTACTTTATCTATGAATTCGAAATTATGGTTATGGTATCCAAATCGCATGCCTGATTCTAAACATAATTCACCAGATAAATTGAATAATTCTATTTGATGCATTAAGGCATCATATGAAGTTCTAACTTTTTCATCTATCCAAGCACTAATGACATAGTCTTGTCCAACTGTCACAGCATCGTCGATGGTATATTTCCAAGCATCTGTAAATTCCTTTTTCTTAGTATCCCAATGATTTGCAGTCAATGAAGTATGACCACTTGTCATTTTCATGCCAAGGTCGTCTAATATTTTTTTAAACTCAATTGCACTATACCCATAAAATTTTCTGTTGGCATAATTGGCATGTTCTAAATATTCATAACCCATTTTTGACAATGCCTTTAATGTCCCCAATGGATCTTTAAACATGCCATCACGTACTAAATACAATTGAATACCAATTATAATTTTTGCATCAGCACTTGGAATTTCTGACCGCAATGTATATGGGGCAAAACTCATGCCTAATATTGCTAAACTACTATTTTGAATAAATTTTCTTCTTGAATTTTGCATAGGGTTAAAATTGAGTAGTTAAACTTACAAAATTTCGCGCGGATGCGCGCGAAAAAACAATAGAGGCGGACCGCAGGTCCGCCTCTATTTAGGATATCATAAAAAACGAATACAAAAGCCATGTAGCTCCTGTATAGATGAAGATCTTAGTCTTCTACCTTTGTATTTTTAATTGGCTTTTTATCCAAGTATTCTTTACGATCTACTTTAGAATTACCTGTCACTAACTCATCTAAATTAGCACCATTGTAAAGACGACCATTTTTCATCACATACTGGATGCTATTGGTATTTTTAATGTCTTCTAAAGGGTTCTTATTTAAAATAATTAAGTCGGCTAATTTACCTGCACTGATACTTCCCAAGTCCTTATCCAATCCTAAACTCTCTGCACCTAAAATAGTGGCTGTTTTTAAAGCATCTAAATTACGCATACCGCCAGATTGCATTGACCAGAGTTCCCAATGGTAACCCAAACCTTGTAATTGTCCATGGCTACCTACACCTGCAAGACCACCTGCTTCAACAATTTGCTTCATACTCTTAGCATGTTTTTGAAACACATGCTCTTCTGGTAAGAACCAAGTAGCACGACGTCTTGACTTGCTTGCTAATTCTTCGTAAGGTGTATAATATTGCATTTTTTGATCACCATATACATTTTCGGTTTCGTAAAAATAATTTTCTGCCCATGGTCCACCATAAGAAACCAATAATGTAGGAGTCACTGCCATTTTAGAATTACCAATTGTTTTCACCACATCATTGTATAAAGGATAAATTGGTAAAGAATGCTCATGACCAGGATAGCCATCTAACAAATTAGTCATATTCAATTTAAAATCTAATCCACCTTCTGTAGTAGGCATTAACTTTTGGTTTTTAGCTGCTTGAATCACCCATTGTCTATGCTTACGATTTCCTACTAAATACATTTTAATATACTTGGTATTGTAATACTTACTGTATTGAGCTAGAACTGATTCTGCTTGTGCAGAGTCTTTTAAATTATAGGACCAATAACCTACACCAGGACCAGTTGAGTAAACTCTTGGGCCAACCATTTTACCTGCTTCTACTAGATCGCTATAAGTTAATACATCTGTCGTTGCAGTTTGAGGGTCACGTGTAGTTGTAACACCATAAGCTAAGTTGGCTGCATAAATCCATACTTGATTTTTATGGATACCCCAGCTTGGCCACATATGAGAGTGCGTATCAATAAATCCTGGTACCACAGTTTTACCTGCAAGGTTGACACGTTTTGCGCCAGTAGGTACTTTTAGTGAACCAGATTTTCCTACTGCTTGAATTCTATTTTTTACAATCAAGATATCACCGTTGTTAATTACTTGATCACCATTCATTGTAATGATTCTTGCATTGGTTAATAACACTGTTGTGCTAGGCATATCATTTTCATAATACACTTTTACCCAAGTCTCACTTGCTTTATATTTTGGCGTTTCTTTTTTATCAACTTTTTTTGCAATGTTTGTACTGTCTTTTTTTGTAGTATCTTTTTTAATAGACGCTTCTAATTTTTTTGCTGCAGCTAAACTATCATCAAATGCATAAGCGGCATCCACATCATAAGTAAAATGTGCCGCACCTAAACTCCAATGAATGGTTTTGCCATCTGCTTGCCAGCTAGGGAACTCTCCACCAATTTCAGTTAACAATTTACTTGGGAATGCAGCATTGCTTGCATCTGCAACAGAGATAGAAACCGATTTGCCAGATTTTGGAAGTGTAACAAAATAAATATTATTGTTCACTTGTGCAATCGCAGCAGAGCCCTTAGGAGATAATAAAATATTGTTCGCGCTAGACGGAGGATTGTTTTCTTTTGCAGCTTCGTCTGCGTCAAATACTTCTGGAATGACACAAGGGTCTGCCAATGGTTTGCCACGATGTTCAGGCACACTTCCGAATGTTGTGATACCAGAAATTTTTGCAATTTCTTTTTCATCGCCGCCATCCCACTGAATTGAAATTAATCTACCACGATTGTTTAAATAAATACGATCATCGTTCAATGCAAAATGTGGATTGTATCTTCCATTTGCTTTATCAATCAATTTTTCATTGCCCGTAGTCAAATCAATCCAAGCTAATTCATCTTCTGCATCATCATAGCTAGGCTCTATAGCATCCTTGAATTTTTGAGCGCTGGTTTTATTGAAAACTAATTTTTTTCCTGTTGGATCAATTGCAAGACCTTGGTACAAAGCGTTTTCTTTTGTAATTGTCTTTTCTGTATTATTCGTTAAATCAATAAAACGAATAGCACCACCATCTGGATTCCAAGTTGTAAAATAAATACCATTACCAGCTGGATTCCAAACTGGTTGTGCTTCTGTGAAATCATTTTTTGTCAAACGCTTAGGGGTGCCGTTTGGATAGTCCATTACATACAATCTATTCAATACTGTAAATGCCAATTGCTTTCCATTAGGAGAAGGCACTGCGTCTCTAATTTGAGTAGCCATTGTAGCAACCGTATCTTTGATTGGATATTTAAATAATACTTCTGGTCCCATTTCAATTTTTGCATCTACTGTATATGGGATTTCAGTTTGAGCAGCAGTTTCTATATCAATCTTGTTTATTTTTCCGCCGTAAGAAGCTAATAAGTATTTGCTATCTGGCGTGAAACTCATTGAAGGTAATACACCCAATACAGCAATAGATTCTTGGTCATCTCTTTGAACAGGATATGCCAACCATGCCTCTTCACCCGTTGCTAAATTTCTTTTTACCAATCCAGTTTTATCTTCGAAACGAGATCCATATACCAACCATTTTCCGTCTTTAGATAATACTGGTGTAAATGCAGAACCATATCTAGATGCAATGGTTCTTGTTGTACCCTTTTCTCTGTCATACACGCCAATATTGTATTGAGGTAACATTGCATTGTAGTTCCATGCACCATTGCGTGCACTATAATAAATATAACGACCATCTGCACTCACTGCAGGGTCAATTGTTTTTAAGGTAGCAGGCGCATCAATTAAATTAGTTCCAGCACCACCATTTTTATGCATCAAATACAATTTAGTATTACGACGTCCTTTTGTATACACAATATAATTACCGTCTGGAGTATAGACTGCACCTGGAAAATTATTGTTTTGCTCTTCGGTTAAAGCAAGCGTATCTTTTTTCTCTAAGTCTATATACCATATATTTTCTGCCCCTGAGCGGTCAGATAAAAATAGAATGCGCTTTCCATCAGGGCTATAACTTGGATGGTTATCGTATGCCATACCCTTGGTGATTGCAGTTGCTTTTCCGCCTTCCATTGGGATACTATATATATCACCCATCAAATCAAATAAAATGGTTTTACCATCTGGGCTAACAGCTAATGAAGTCCAAGTGCCTTCGTTGGTCGTAAAGTCAAATGATCTTGTTGCTTTTAATGGCAAACCTTTAAATTGACTAAAACTAGTGCTGTCTTTTTTTGGACTTTTCTTGTCCTGTGCTTGTAAACTGATTAAACCAAGCCCCATGAATAGCGTCAAAGTAATTATTCTCATAATTGATTATTTTTTGAAAGTTACATCAATCCAATAGTTCTCGAAAAAAAATGAAACCATTGAAGATCGCCGCTCATCAAATATTTTTATAATTTTAACTAAAAATTTAGTTAGAAATTAACTATCATGCCTTAAGTAATCGTATATTTGTATTATGAATAAACACAAGCTGGGGCAATTTATTTTTATAAATTGCTTATTATTAATTAGTTATGTTGGATTTGCCCAAAATTTGACCATTCAAGGAAGTTTAAAGGATAGTATTGCAAATAGAGCCCTTAATTCAGCAACCGTTTCATTGGTCTATGCAAAAGACTCTTCATTGGTTAGTTTTTCAAGAACGAATGAGGATGGGGTCTTTAATTTTAAAAATGTGGCACCTGGAAACTACTTGATTTCTGTTTCCTACGTAGGCTATATCCCAAAATGGGTGCCAGTTATCACTGGAACAGAAAAAACAGTAGAGATGGGTTTGATTTATATGAATGATGTGAATACGATGTCTACAGTTACCGTGACTGCTCGTAGACCACCTGTTGTAATCAATGGAGATTCAGTGGAGTTCAATTCAGAAAATTTTAAGACCGCACCGAATGCTGTGGTGGAAGATTTATTAAAAAAGATGCCCGGAATGGAAGTAGATAAAGCTGGGGGTATCACAGTGAATGGGAAAAAAGTGACTAAGGTTTTTGTGAATGGAAAAGAGTTTTTTACAGGTGATCCGGTGATGGCTACTAAAAATTTACCTGCAGATGCCGTAGATAAAATTCAAGTATACGATCGCAAGTCTGACCAAGCCATGTTTACTGGTATTGATGATGGCTCAGAGGAAACAGCGATTAATTTAAAATTAAAAAAAGATCGCAACAAATCTACTTTTGGAAAATTGAATGGCGGTGCTGGAACGCCAAGTGTATTTGATGCACAAGGTAATGTGAATGTGATTAATAATGATGAGCAATTTTCTGTAATTGGCGGTGCGAATAATACCAATAGACAAAATTTTTCGAGCAGAAATATTGTTAATTTTTCGGGAGGTGGCGGAGGCAGACCAGGCGCCGGCGGAGGTGTAACCGTTAATTTTAGCGGTGGTTCTGGCGAAACAGATGCGAATGCACAAGGTATTGCAGAGACCTATTCTATAGGAGGCAACTATTCAAATTTATTCAATAATAAAAAAACCGAATTCAATACCAATCTTTCAATTAGTGATGTTACAAGAAATAATAATAGCTTCTCGAAAACACAAAACCTTACACCTGGTAATGCATTCAATAGAGAGTCAGAATCAAATTCTATAGCAGGCAATAAACAACAAAATTTTGCAAGCACGATTGATCATAAAGTGAGCGATAATTTTTCATTTAGGTTTACACCAAGCTTAGGTTTGCAACAAACTACGAATTATAGCGAAGACACAACAAAAACCTTTTTAACCAATAACAACTTGCTTAATAGCAATACCACAATGTCTTCTAGCGCTTCTGATGCAGTCAATGCGGCAAGTACTTTATTGTTAAGAAAAAAGTTTGCTAAAAAAGGGCGTACCCTTTCATCCACAATTACACAAAGTTTTAATCGATCTAATTCCACTGGGAATCAGTTTACAGAGCAGTTATCATATATTAATAAAATGCTTACGAAAGATTCAATTTTGGATCAAAAAAATACGCGTAAAGGAGAAAATTCAAGCTATTCTGCTAATTTAATATATACAGAACCTTTGGGTAAAAAATCATTACTAGAGTTCAATACCTATTTAAGTAAAAGTATTGGGTCTTCGAGTAGAAGGATTTTCGATCGTAATAATGTAACAGATACTTATGATTTATTGAATACTGATTTAACCAATGAGTTTAATAGTGAGTATACTTATTCTGGCGGAGGGATGAGCTATAGGTCCAATCAAAAGAAATATAATTTTTCAACTGGATTTTCTTTACAAAAGGCCGTGCTAGATGGGGAGAACATCAGTAAAAAAACAAAACTTAGTCAAAGTTTTCAAGACATTTTGCCTAATGCAACTTTTAGGTACAACTTCTCTCAAACAAAGAATTTAAATATAGATTATCGTACATCCACAAATCAGCCTTCTATCACTCAATTGCAACCGGTATTGGATCAAAGCAACATTAATAGACAATCCATTGGTAATCCTGATTTGAAAAGAAGTTATGTTCATAATTTAAATATTCGTTTTTTCTCCTCAAAAATTTTAGCAGGGAAAAGCTTTTTTTCAACATTGAATGCGTC
>JACCDL010319746.1_pt1 | contig 31392 bp, 29 predicted proteins | sample 7441931 | NCBI WGS metagenome assembly JACCDL01 (sample SAMN15323437, study PRJNA562643) | freshwater metagenome | isolation source: river surface water | place: USA:Blue River Watershed | collected 2017-08-16 | reverse complement strand
TGCGTGCAAGCGGAAAGCTAGCTGCCGGAATTGTTCCCAGACCGTCTTCCGTTTGCACGAACACAGGTTTGCTGGCTTCTGCGGCGAAGGTGGTTTTACCAACGCCTGCAACACCGTGAATCAGAATACGGGGTGGCTTGGGCGTATTGGCGCGGGTGAGTTGTGCAAGTGAAATGGCCATCACACACCCCCACCAAAGTGACTGTCGTTGGCAGCGTCGGGAATTTCTCCGGTCTTGATCTGCTCGAGCTTGTAGCTGGGCTTGCCCGTTTTGAGCGTGCGTGCAGGTTCGAACAGATCGCGGATACCGGGTGGCCAGGCGGTGTACTTGGACTCGGCGACTTTGATTTCGATGCCGACATAATTCTCCGGGTCCTCGCCCCATTTACGCAGCGCTTCCACGGCTTCTTTGAGCTTGACCTGGTTGTATTCAGGGCGCTTAGGCAAATCGGCGACGACCATGTAGCCATCGACCTCAAAGCGCACAGTGCCGGTGGACTTGCCAGCCTCTTGGCGAAGCTGTTGGGCATGACCACCCAAGCGACTGTGCAAGGTGGACTGCAATGCGTTGAGGTACAAAGCGGCAGTGTCTTTGGCAGCAGTGACCTGTTTGATCATCCGGTCAAGGTCTTGCAGCGGGAGCTTGTCGAGCTCGTTCATGTAAAGCTGGCCTATTTCATCCAGCACGTCGGGTTCGGCAGTCATGGGTTCTCTTTCTTTCAGTGGGGCTTGCGGTTGCTGGGAGCCATCTGCGCAATGCGCAGCTGGGTACGGATTTCGGGCGGCTTGAGCGGGGAACTGGAGCGCATGGCCAGGTAGCGGTAGTGGTCCTCCCCCACCTTTTGGCTAAAGAGATGCACCAGGCCAAGCTCGCAGGCGATCCACGCGCGACGGGCGACGGAGTGAATACGGGCGCGGTCCTTGGTGGTCAAGTCGCTGCTGATCTCTGAACGATCACGCAGCAGCAGGCCCTCGTGGTACTGGATGCAGTGGCCGATTTGTGCACTGGCGACCCAGTCACACAAAATGGCTTCTGTGACAGCGACGCCTGGTGAATAGAAAGGGCGTGCACCCCCGAGCGGCTCTGGTGCGACGAGGCCAAGATGGCTGCGCGATATTTCGACAAGTTTTTGTGGCGCTAACAATTTGGGCTCCGAAAGGTGTGAATTGGCCGTGGCGCAGGTATTGCGGCTCGGTTTGCTTGGGGACTTTTTGGCTGGCATAGGTGTTATTACCGCTGGACGCGTTATTTTTCTCAGGCCACTTCGCGCAGACCAAACATGCGCAGGTGCATGCGTAGCTCGTGGACGCGGCGGTAGAAAGATGCGGTGGATAAGCCGGATGCCACGCATGCGCTGGCGATATCCGAGTGATCAGTGAGCAGGTCAAGCAATGCGGACTGCTCGCCATTCATGAAGGCAATGGCCGCTTGCAGGTCATGCATAGCCATGCCGTCAGTGAAGAATTCGTGATCGGGGTCGCGTTTAAAGTTGATCGCGTCGATGCAGTCGTCTGCTGATTTGGTTTTGGACGTGCCCATCTCGGAGTCATTGGCGGCCCCCATCGTCTTGGATGCGGCGTCAAAATCCGTATAAAGCATGCGCTGTTTGATCATCCCGTCGAGCAATTCAACGGCACGGTGTTTTGACACCATGCCCGTGAATGTGCCCGGGCTACCCTTGGCCGGATCAAACTGGTGTCTGTGCTCCAGCAGGTCGAGCATCAGCTCCTGCTGAAAGTCCTCTCGCTCGGCTGGCGATAAGCCGTGGCGAGCGGCCAGTTGATGCGTCCGGACCCTGGCTGCATTAACGGCAGCTTCAAAATACGGATCGTTTGCGCTCTGGCCAAATAAATACCCACTGGGGGTATTGGCGGGCACATTTTTGCGACCTGCGCACGGGGTAGATGTCCGTGCTGTACAACTCTGATTTCCCATGATGACGACTCCTGTTTTGAATGAACAGGGCGATCATGGAGATGATGGGTAACCAAAGAAATACGCTTGCTTGGCATGCCGTGCGGCATGCTTCGGTTCACGTCCGTTTAGCCGCGCTGACTGTACGGTCGTTACCCTTGGCTGGATGTACGTTCAGCTTCGCTGACTGTATGAATTTCAGGCTGCCGCTTTAACCTTTTTATGGGCAGAAATCCACTGCGACACAGTTCGAGGTTCGAAGAAGTAAAGGTCTTGCGTTGCCAACCATGCTGAAAGCTTGATGCCCGCCTTAGCAATACTGAGCTTTTGCAATGACGTGTCTTGATCCCAATGTGCCAATGTTGCGGCCATCGACTTATTTCTATTAGCCTTACTCAGCTCGGCCATTTTTTTGGCATGGTCGGTTTTCTGCTTGGCCTCCTGCTCTTGCAGGGACTTCCACTTAGCTTCATTCGCTTTAAGAACCTTTGCGCTGGTGTGTTTTTCAGCTGCCTGAATCTGCTCAGTAAATCGCTTCTCACGACGCTCAATATCTCTCAAACTTTCAGCTCGACAGATAGCTTCCATCGCCTCAATTGCGCTGGCTGCAGCTCTTGTGTAGTCATACGACTCAAGTTTTTTCCTATCCTTTTTTGTGTAGGTTTTTGACTTGTAGTCATAGCTGTAAGTCACCCTATCGATGGCATCTGCGACTTTCCACAGCGCCATAGTTGCAAAGTATTCAAAAGCTTCTGGATTCTCGGAGCCATCGCCAAATACATCACTCCATCCATCAATACACTCTGTAAGCGCATCAATTTCGGTCGTGTTTTCGGCGGTTGGAAAATCGCGTTCATTTAATCGTTCCTCATTAATTTGAAGATGATTTCCATCCTCATCGCTATCAAAATAGCTCCATTCACCTTCACTTTTAAGCTTCTCAATTTCATCCTCTTTAGCTTGGCTAAAGTACTCATCCACTATCTGAGCAGAAAAGCTGGCCAGATGTCTGATTTGTTCGCTTGTCCGTTTTCGCAATAAGTTACGAGCTCGCCAGACAATTCCTGAATTTTGAGGAAATGGCCAGTACGAAACCTGCCCGGTCAACGGATCGAAATTGTCAAATTGATTCCAATAGCTCATTTAAAACCTCTTTATCTTTTATTTTTTGCGTGAGTCTTTCAGATGGCTACGTACTACGCCTGGCCATCGAAGTCGAGTTGGCCAGTGGTACCAAAACGTGGGTGTAAACGGTCTACCAAGTCACGGAACTGCTCTGGACTTTGCGACAGTTTCAGTAGAGTGACGATGGAACCCATGTGACTTTGTAATTTAGGGTGCCCCACCTCCTGACTTAGATGTTGGTGAAGCCGTGCTTTACGCTCCTCTTTGCTTGCCAGACGCTTTAGTTCTGGCAACAAACCTGGTGCAAGTCGATCGTAAACAACGTTATTGGTCACATGTCCGAGAAAACTAGGTCTCCACGATGGATTACCCACCGGTGGATATGGAATTTTGTAGATGCGGAAAAGTTCGCTGTAATACTCATCCGGGAACGTCTTCAACCATGGCTGGAGCTCTTTGGCGACGAAGGCTTCAAGAATCTTGGCTAGTGCCTGCTTGTCTCGATCCTTCTGATACCCAGTAGCCTCATCAATCAGCGCGACGATGCCAACGCGCGCGAATGCCCGCATCAAAATATCTGCCTGCACTGCATATCGCTGGTCTTGCTCCGTCAAGAGCAAATTGTTGTCACGCGCTGTGAGGATCGCTTCGCAAACTTCTTGCAAAACATGCGCCTCGTAACCATCACTTGGCACGTTGTCACCTTTCGGTGACTTGCCAACGAATTGAATCGGGTTGTCTATGGCGGCTATTAGGGCTGGATCACCATAGGCCTTAATGAGCTTGTGCTCAGCAACCCGAGAAACCCCAGCTCCGCGCCCTTTCATTCCGATGGCTGCAGTCAGGCCCCTACCAGAGATGACCCGACGTCCGTCGTCAAGTACAAAACACGGTAAGTCGATCAGGTTTGTAGCCAATTGACCAGAGTGAGTTGCCTTGGGCAACTTCTTCAATGCAGCCTTTGCTTGGGCAGCTGCACGGGCGTTTTCCTTGCGCTGCTCTGGCGTCATGCTGGCCATCCTGGCCAAGCCGCCGAGCGCGCGTCCGGTGGTGTTTTCTTCTTGCATCATTACTCCTTGGTGGTTGATGAGCAGCATCATATCACATTGCTAGTAAACAACCAGCATTATTACTGTTGCTCGGAAATAAATTTGTGATGTGTTCTGACTGGACTTGAGGACTGGGTGTCGTTTACATGGCGCAAATCGGCTTTTTGATGGCCAGAACGGGCACTGCCCTGAGAAAAAAACCCCCTGCGGCGGTATGAACCTACATGACCGCCCCAAATCGCACCCCACCACCAACCCCTCGCGCCGAGCCAAGCCCGATGGCCGTCATCGGCGCAATCCTGGCCCAGGGCGCTATTCGCCTTCTGGACCGCCAAAAACGCGAAGCTCAACTTGCTAACCGTACCGAAGAGAGCGTTCATGCAGGTGTTTTGACTACCAAGGACAACACCCATGAATGACTCACTTGTTGCACGCGTTGCAGCCCTTAAAACCTCGCCCACACCTGACCTCAAGCAAATGTGGCGAGAAATGTTTCAGACCGAACCACCACCGTTTAACCGGCGCTTCCTTGAAACGCGTCTGGCATACCGGATTCAGGAGCTGGCCCTTGGGGGCCTACGCCGCGAGACCGTCAAGCGCCTGGAGAAGCTTGGCGAACAACTCGATGGTGGCAAAGCCGATGTCCGCCGCCGCAGGGTTGATGGCAGGCCCATCTGCGGAACGCGCCTGATTCGGGAATGGGATGGTGAGCGCCACGAGGTGGTGGTGCACGTTGACGATTTCGAATACGCGGGTCAACGCTACAAGTCCATTTCACGCATCGCCATGGTGATTACAGGCACCAACCGAAACGGTTGGACCTTTTTTGGTTTGTCTTCTGGAAGGAGCGTCTAATGGCTACCACCCCTAAAGTCCTGTGCGCGATCTACACGCGCAAGTCCACAGAAGAAGGCTTGGACCAAAACTTCAACTCACTGGACGCCCAACACGATGCCTGCGCTAATTACATTGCCAGCCAAAAATCTGAAGGCTGGGTAACGCTCAAGGATCGTTACGACGACGGCGGTTTCTCAGGAGGAACCCTCGAGCGCCCGGCCATCAAGCGTCTGCTCGAAGACGTCCGGAAGGGTCTGGTGAACACCATCGTGGTTTACAAGATTGATCGTTTATCACGGTCGCTTGCCGACTTTGCAAAGCTGGTCGAGCTGTTTGATCAGCACAAGGTGACCTTTGTTTCGGTCACCCAGTCCTTCAATACCACCACCTCTATGGGACGGTTGACGCTCAACATCCTGCTGTCCTTTGCGCAGTTTGAACGTGAGTTGTCCGGTGAACGGGTGCGCGACAAGATTGCGGCCTCACGCAAGCGTGGCATCTGGATGGGTGGGATGCCCGCTTTGGGCTATGACGTGGTTGAGCGAAAACTGGTGCCCAACCCCAAAGAAGCAGCCATTGTTCAGGAGATTTTTGCTCGCTTTGCCGCAACGCCCTCGATGGCCACTATTGTCAAAGACCTGCGCAAGCGCGGTGTCACCTCCAAATCCTGGACAACAGCCAAGGGAGTTGTCCGCGAAGGCAAGTTGATCACCAAAGGCCTTGTCTACAAGATTTTCAGCAACCCGGTCTACATTGGCATTGCGGCCTACAAGGGTCAGCACTTCCCTGGTGAACATGACGGCATCATCACGCAAGAGCTTTGGGATACGGTGCAGACGCACCTGAAAAACGGCGCCCCTATGAATAAGGCGAGGCTGGCGGGTAGGGGTAGCGCGCCCTCTCTACTGCGCGGACTTATTTTTTCTGAGCAAGGACGGGCCTTCACGCCTGGCTGGACGCGCAAGCAGCACAAGACCTACCGCTACTACATCAACACCGACTCAATCAAGATCGGGAAAGAAAGCTGCGACATCTGCCGCATCCCCGCCGGTGAGATCGAACAGGTGGTGGTTGAGAAGATGCGCGGCATCCTGCGCTCACCAGAGGTGCTGGCCCACGCGGTGCGTGAGGTAAATACTCAGCGGCCCAAAGTTGAAGAGACAAACGCCATAAGCGCATTGCAGTCCATCGACGCGGTCTGGGACGAACTCTTCCCAGCGGAGCAGGCCAAGGTTCTGCATACCCTGGTTGATCGAATCACAGTGCGCAAGGACGGCATCGCAATCAAATGGCACGACAAGGGCTTGAACAAGCTGTTGCGCGACACGCTTGAACCACAAAAAGAATTGGAGGCTGCATGAGCACCGATACCGAAGCGGGTTTCACCACCGAGATTCCGATGACTTTTCGCAGGCGCGGGGGCAAGGCTGTGATCGTGCTGCCCAACGGGGATCGCGCCATTGAGCGGCGCGAGGCGCTGATTGATAACGCCATGGTCAAACTCTTAGCACGCGGCCACCGCTGGCACCGGAAACTATTTGACGGTACCCATGCTTCAATTGAAGACATGGCCAAGTCAGAGAACATCAGTCCATCGTTTGTCAGCAGAATACTGCGCCTGGCCTATCTGTCACCCACAGTCATTGAAGCCATCCTAGACGGGAAGTACCCGGCGCAACTAACGATGAAAGATCTGATGGAGCCGTTTCCAATGGAGTGGGATGCACAGGCCAGGCATTTTGGAATTGAAAGCAACCACGCCGCTTAAAAAGATCTCAGACCTTCATAACGAATGCGCATGCCAACACCCCTGAATAGGGGAACGTAATTGCCATTGCTTTTAGCACCGGGATCAAAAGGATCATCAGCACTCGCTACGGCTACCGAGGCAAAGTGTCCAGGAAAGCCCATCTATGTCTATAAGATTTTGAACAACCCGCTCTACTACGGGATGATTCAGTTCAAAGGTGAAAAATACCGTGGTGAACACTCACCAATCATCACCCAAGAAATGTGGGAAACAACTCAGGCCAAGCTTGCATCCTCAACTCGGGGCTCCAAGAAAGGTCAACGCAAGGGCAAGCACGCCGCATTACTCAAGGGTTTGATTTTCTCCTCTGACGGAAGCGCCATGTCGCCTGTAGGAAAAGCGATTCCGGGCACGACAAAGAATTACCGGTACTACCGTGCTGTTATCGATCAAAAGGTCAAGGTTGGCACATCCGGCTTGCCAATGATGCCTGCGCATGAAGTAGAAAAAGCTGTCATGGATAACGTTCGAAAAATCTTGAAATCCACAGACATAACCGCTGAGGTCTACAAAGCCATAAAGATTTTGGACAACCCATACACGAGAGACTTAGACCAATACAAAACAAGCAATCTGATGGCTGGTGTCGAGAAAATTTGGGATTCTCTTTATCCATTAGAGCAACACCGAATCGTGCACCTACTGGTCAAGAAGGTAGTGGTCTACCCAGAACGCATCGAGGTATCGCTGCACCCCTCAGGAATTGCGAACTTGGTCATTGAAGTTGCACATAAAAATCTGGAGTTACAAGAACCATGAAACTAACTACCCTTGAACAAAAAGACGCCTCCACAATGCGTCGAGAAGAGGATGGAACGATCACCATCTCGATCCCGATTCGAATTCGCAAATACAGCGGCAGGCAACAAGTTTTCTTGCCACAGAACATCGTCTTTAATGACTTTAAAGAGAAGCAAGATTTGACCGTCTTGCAAACTTCGCTTGCTCGCGGACGTCAATGGCAAATGATGCTGGAGTCAGGGAAATTCAAAAATCTGCGTGAAATTGCTGCTGACGAAAAGGTGGATCCAGGCTATGTCAGTCGAATGATGAACATGAACCTGCTTTGCCCAGAGCTTGTCAGACGCATACTGGACGATGATCTTGATTCTGATTTTTCTTTTAGCGAAATTTATCGAAATATCCCAGTTCTTTGGGAGGATCAATTCAAGAAATTCAAAGTGCCGATGACCGCATAACATCCTCTGCGTTCAAATCTGCGCAGCGACCTTTGTGGGACGACACTCTTCGCAGATAAACATACTCTGATTGAGCAGGCGTTTGAAACTGCCAAGCCCTCGAGGCTTGTGCAATCCACACTTGTAGCAGCTCATCGTGCTTGTGGGGCTTGATCCACCGAACGGTGAGCCGCCAACTTTGGCTTTGTACCTCAGGCCGGTCTTGTCAATTTTTGTTTCTGTGGGTTGGCGACTCATGTGAGAAATTTTAGAAGGTGAAAACCCATTTCCTGTTAATGAATCAGACAACACCAACCTACTCACATACTTACTTTCCACCCCGTCGACGCGTCATTTCCCTCGAAATTACACTCATCTGTTCGGGGTTCAATTCTCGTCTGGCCTCTGGAAACACCAGACCTTCTTCGGACCGGATGTGATTGATGTAGATAGCAACAAATGCGTCCATGCAGGCCAGTTCTGCTTGACTGAAGGGGACCTTGGTGTTGGCATTTTCTTGCTCCACACGCGCTAGCGCCAGACGCACCTGACACCAGAGGTTTTCCATTTCAAGATGCTCTTGCCTAAGACGCAAAACCAGCAGATCTAGCTGGTCGTTGCGCATCGCCAGTACTGCCGGAAATACATGTAGCTCTTCGTCCTGATGGTGCAAAGGTGCAGCCAGATCAAAGTAGCGCATCACGTCCACCGCAGCGTCATTTGCTTGGACGTCGCATCCGTTTTTTGCTACATGATTCCTGAGCCGGGTCAACAGATCCAGCATGCGCTGAACTCGCTCATGGCAGGCCTCAAGCATTTCAAACGGTGCTTCAAAACCCACGCCAGGAGAACGCACGCCTGGCAAACTGACACCAATGGCAACCCCCGATTTGGTCAGGCGGCTCATGCGCTGTCTCCCCAAATACGAGTGAACTGCTTCACCTCAGGGCGTGGTTTAAAGGGTTTGCGCAAACTCACGGAGCCCACACTCAAACAGCAAATAACATGTTCAGAAGCCCTCAGCCCCAAGCCAGCCCGAAAACAGGTGGCTTTGAGCGCCTTGCCACTCGTCAGGGCCGAGCCGTAGCCCATGGCATTGGCCAGTAGCATGAGGTTTTGCACGGCGCAGCCCGCGCTCAACACGCGCTCGTTCAGGTCAATTTCGATAGAGCCCTTGACCCCGTCCACGATCAGCAGCATCAGCAAAGGGGCCCTCAGGGCCTTGTCGCGGGCTTGTTCAAGTTGCTCGGTCGATGCGCTCGGGTCACGCTCCAGCAAGGCGGCCGCAAAGAGATCACCCAAATCGGCTCGTTTGTGCTCGGGGATGATCAAAAACCGCCAAGGGTTGATCAAATCATGGTCAGGCGCAGCCGCAGCAGCCTGAAACAATTGCGCCAGTTCCGCCGCGTCTGGCCCGGGTGCCACCAGGCGCTTGGGCAGCACCGTCTGGCGCGAAGCCATCAGATGGCTGGCCAGACGGATGGCGGTGCGTTTGTCGTTATCGCTCATATATGTATTTCTCCATGGCCTCACCTATTGCTTTCAATTCGCCATGATCTGACCATCATGCTCCACATACGGCGCAAACGGTCCGGTGCCGCTGTGCGAGGACTTCGAAGCGGGCACAAAATCGCCTTGCTGCACATCAAACACATGCACTTCGCCATCTTCAATCACATAGTGCCAGCCATGCAGGGTCAGGTGACCCGTTTCCACTTCACGACGCACCATGGGGTAGTCCATCAGGCGTTCAAGTTGTAAGACTACCGAACGCTGCTCAGTGCGCATCAAAGCCTCGGGACTGGGTCGCACTGGCAGCAACGCCTCGTCGGCCAGTTTGAGCCAGCTTTGCAGCGCCTTCGCTTCTGCTGGTGCGCCTTCATAGGCGGTGCGGATGGCGCCGCAATGGCTGTGTCCGCACACGATGATGCGCTGCACATGCAACTGAAGCACCGCAAACTCAATGCCCGCCATGGTGCCGTGCAGCCCGTGCGAACCATCGTAGGGCGGCACCAGTGCGCCCACATTGCGCACAATGAACAACTCGCCTGGTCCAGTGCCTGTCAAAAGATAAGGCACAAGACGCGAGTCTGAACAACCGATGAACAAGGTTTTGGGATGCTGCCCCTGCGCCACCAGATCCTGAAAACGCTGCTGGTGCAGCGGAAAATAATTCGCATGAAAACGCTGCAAACGCAGCAACAGTTCGTCGGCCGAATCCGGCATCAAATGCTCACTCATGGTCGTCGCTTCACTGCACCAGGGTCGAGGCGTCTCCATCCAGCGCCAAGCCTTGCACCTGCGCCAATCCGACCAGTCGGCGCATGTATTGCCCTAAGGCGGTGGCGCGTGACTGCCAATGCAGACGGGTGGCAATCTGGTTTTGCAACTTTGCAAATTCAGGCAGGTGCCCTGGATTCACTTCTAGTACATCGACAATGTGAAAGCCAAAGCGAGTGTGCACCAAGCGCGGACGCAAGCCCACTACTAGGCTGGACTCGACTAGGAAGAACAACTCTTTTGCGAGTTCAGGGGCGCAGTCATTCGGCGTGAGCCAGCCCAAATCGCCTCCATTTGCGCCCGAGGGACAATTGGACAACTCGGCCGCAAGCTGCGCAAAGCGCTCGGGTGAGACTGATGTGTTGCTCAGCTCCAGCAACGCCGCTTCGGCGCGTTGCGCCAGAGCGGGCACGTTCACACCCGGCGTCACGGCAAACAGAATATGGCGCACACGGCGGGCTTGCCCCACCGTGAACTGTGCCTTGTGCGCATCGTAATAGCGCTGCGCTTCTTCTGGTGTGGGTTGGGGCGATACCACTTCCTTGTCCAGCATGCGGTCGATCACGGCCTGCTCTTTGGCACAAAGCTCGGGTGCGCTCGAACCAGCATAGGCAGGCAACAGGCCCAACCGCACAGCCTCTTGCCGCAACAGTTCAGCATACGCCCGCTCCATCAGATTTTCTGCCAACAAGCTCTCGCCAGGGGCGAGCAAGGCGATGCCGTTAATGGAAGGTGGCGTGGAAGACATCTCAGCCATCAAAACATCGTTGGTCGCTTCATACTGCGCGGCAGGCACCGCCATTGACGTAGATGTTGCTATGCGCTCATAAGCTGTAGATGAAGCCGAAGATACAGACGAGCTGCCGCAACCGCAAGAACCGCTGCCGCACGAACCAGATGCGCCCACAGCGCCCGACAACTGGTCTGCCAAAGTTTCAAAAGTCATGTCAAGCCCCAATGCATGGTTTCAAAAATGTAGACGTCCGATCAGCCACGGCCAAACGGGGGACGTGACATCATGCCCACGCGGCGGCTGCGCACCACCTGGTAGGGGCGCACCACATAGGCCAGTGTGCCAAAGCCGCTCCAGACATGCACCAGCCGGGTGAACGGGAAGATGAAGAAGATGCTCATGCCCAGGAACATGTGGGCCTTGAAAATCCAGCTGGCTTCAGCCAGCAACTCCACTCCACCGCCGCGGAAAGTGACGATGCGCTGAGCCCATTCGGCCAGCTTGAGCATCATGCTGCCATCCAGGTGCTGAGCCGACAGCGGTATGGTGGCCAGGCCCAACGCAAACTGCGCCCACAACAAGACCAGCAGCACGATGTCGCTGGTTTTACTGTTCAACCGAATGCGCTCATCCGACAGACGGCGGTGCAAGAGCAGCGTGACGCCCACAAAGCCCAATACCCCAAACACACCGCCCGAGACCATGGCCAGAAACTGCTTGTCGCCTGCGCTCATGAAAGACTCGTACACAAAATGCGGCGTGAGCATGCCCACGCTGTGCCCGCCAAACAAGAACAGCACGCCCACATGGAACAGGTTGCTGCCCAAGCGCAACTGGCCTTTGCGCAGCAACTGCGAGGAATCGCTCTTCCAGCTGTACTGGTCGCGGTCAAAACGGATCAGGCTGCCGAGTAAAAACACGCTCAGCGCGATGTAGGGATAAACGCCAAAGATGAAATGGTCCAAGTAGCTCATGCTGCAACTCCCCGGGTCTGGGTGGATGTTTTTCTGACGATGTGAATGGGCTGCGCCTCACCCGGCCGGGCCTGCCCGCGTGTGCTGCAGCCATCAAATGCCTCGGGCTCGCTCCAGCTTTCGTCCAGCGGTTCGTCGGCCACGATCGGCACGGCCTGCGCCTTGTGCCCGGCCAGCTCCAGCACCGCCGCCAGCACCACCGCATAAGGGCTTTCGCGTTTGAGCAGGGCGCTGAAAATAGCATTCAGGATGTGTACCATCTCGCCTAGAAAGGCCTTGGCCACCTCGGGCGTCTGAGTCGATGCAAACTCCAGCACCACACACAAATGGTCGGGCAGCTCGTCGGGCGACAGGAACAGGCCCGACTGTTCATAGGTCTTGGTCAGGTCGATCATGGCCGGACCCCGGTCACGCGAATCGCCGTGCACATGCTCAAACAGGTGCAGGCAGGTGGCACGGCCTCTGTCAAAGGTCTCCACATAGCGCGACTCGGCGTCCATGCTGTCTAGGCGCCGCAAGTGCGTGGCCAAAGTTTGCAGTTCAGCCTGGCGGCCGGAGCTCAAAGCATCCTCTTTCTGCATCACTGAAATTAGCTGGGGCAGCTGTGCACGCTGTGTAGCGTCAGGGTAAGACAAGAGTTGCGACAGAACGCGCAAGGTGTATCGGTTGTTTTTCATAAATAAGCTCTCTTCAAACCACGGGCTGTATGGGGATGGTGCGGCGCTTGTCGCCACCGAACAGGCTGGCCTCTGACTGGCCATCCGAGCAACCGTTGCCAAACGAGAAGCCGCAGCCGCCGCGCATGTCAAAAGTGTTCTCTGCGTATTCGCGGTGCGAGCTGGGGATCACGAAGCGGTCTTCGTAATTGGCAATCGCCATGATGTGGTACATCTCTTCGACTTGGGCTACTGTCAGGCCGGTTTGCTCCAGCACCGCCAGGTTGTCCACGCCGTCCACGTGTTTGCTACGCTGGTAAGTGCGCATGGCCAGCATGCGCTCCAGAGCGCGGGTCACGGGTGTTGTGTCACCGGCAGTTAGCAGGTTGGCCAGGTACTGCACTGGAATACGCATCTGCGACACATCGGGCAACTCGCCGTTCATGCCCACATGGCCCGCGTTGGCAGCGGCCGTGATAGGCGAAAGTGGCGGAACGTACCAGACCATGGGCAGTGTGCGGTACTCGGGGTGCAGCGGCAGTGCCACTTTCCAGTCGATGGCCATTTTGTAGACAGGGCTGTTGCGTGCGCCTTCCAGCCAGGCCTCGGGGATGCCGTCCAGCCGGGCCTGCTCGATCACTTTGGGGTCGTGTGGGTTCAGAAAGATGTCGAGCTGCGCCTGGTACAGGTCTTTCTCGTTTTCGGTGCTAGCAGCTTCGGCGATGCGGTCGGCGTCGTACAGCACAACACCCAGATAACGGATGCGGCCGACACAGGTTTCCGAGCACACAGTGGGCTGGCCCGCTTCAATGCGTGGGTAGCAGAAAATACATTTCTCGGCCTTGCCGCTTTGCCAGTTGTAGTAAATCTTTTTGTAGGGGCAACCGCTCACGCACATGCGCCAGCCACGGCACTTGTCCTGGTCGATCAGCACGATGCCGTCGTCCTCGCGCTTGTAGATCGAGCCCGAAGGGCATGACGCCACGCAAGCCGGGTTCAAGCAGTGCTCGCACAGACGGGGCAGATACATCATGAAGGTGTTTTCAAACTGGCCGACCATGTCTTTTTGTACCTGATCGAAGCTGGCCAGGTTGGCGTCTTTGCTGCGCTTACTGAACTCGCCGCCAAGAATTTCCTCCCAGTTGGGGCCCCACTCGATCTTTTGCATACGCTGACCCGTGATCAGGCTGCGCGGGCGTGCTGTTGGTGTCGCCTTGGACTCTGGTGCGCCCTGTAGGTGCTCGTAGTCGTAGGTGAATGGCTCATAGTAATCGTCGATCTGCGGCATGTTGGGATTGGAGAAAATTTGCATCAACAGTTTCCATTTGCCACCTTGCTTTGGCTCAATCGAACCATCGGTCTTGCGGGTCCAGCCACCGTTCCAGCGGTCCTGGTTTTCCCAATCTTTAGGGTAGCCAATGCCAGGCTTGGTTTCCACGTTGTTGAACCAGGCGTATTCCACGCCAGGTCGACTGGTCCAGACGTTTTTGCACGTGACCGAGCAAGTGTGGCAGCCGATGCATTTGTCCAGGTTCAGCACCATCGCAATTTGCGCACGAATTTTCATGTTATTTCTCCTTCAAGCCTGCACGGTGGCAGGGGCTTCACCATCGAGCCAATCGATCTTGCGCATCTTGCGCACCACAACAAATTCATCGCGGTTGGTGCCAATGGTTCCGTAGTAGTTGAAGCCGTAGCTGAACTGGGCGTAGCCGCCAATCATGTGGGTCGGCTTGGTCACGATGCGCGTGACTGAGTTGTGGATGCCGCCGCGGATGCCGGTGATTTCCGAGCCGGGCGTGTTGATGGTTTTTTCCTGAGCGTGGTACATCATGACCATGCCAGGATTGACCCGCTGGCTGACCACGGCGCGGGCAGCGATCGCGCCATTGCTGTTGAACAGCTCGACCCAGTCGTTGTCCACGATGCCTGCACTCTTGGCGTCGTCTTCGCTCAGCCAGATCACCGGGCCGCCCCGGTTGAGCGTGAGCATGTGCAGGTTGTCACTGTAGGTGCTGTGGATGCCCCACTTCTGGTGCGGCGTAATGAAGTTGAGCGAAATCTCTTTGTGACCGTTAGGCTTGCGGTCGATCATCTCGTCCACCGTTTTCAGGTCCACGGGTGGCCGGTAGCTGGTCATGCCTTCGCCAAAAGCCAGCATCCAAGGGTGGTCCAGATAGAACTGCTGGCGCCCAGTGAGCGTGCGCCACGGAATGTACTCATGCACATTCGTGTAGCCCGCGTTATACGAGACCTTTTCGCTCTCCAGGCCCGACCAGGTGGGAGAACTGATGATCTTGCGCGGCTGGGCCTGGATGTCGCGAAAACGAATTTTTTCATCTTCGCGGTGCAAGGCCAGGTGCGTGTGGTCGCGTCCGGTGATTTTGGAGAGTGCCTCCCAAGCCTTGACGGCTACATGGCCGTTGGTCTCGGGGGCCAGCTGCAGCACCACCTCGCAAGCATCGATGTCGGTGCTGATGTTGGGCATGCCCTTGGTCACGCCTTCGGCACGCACCTTGCCATTGAGCTCCCCGAGTTGGTGCACCTCGTCGGCGGTATTCCAACCAATACCCTTGCCTCCGTTGCCCGCTTTTTCCATCAAAGGGCCAAGCGCGGTGAAGCGTTTGTAGGTGTTAGGGTAATCGCGCTCAACCACTGAGATTTGTGGTGCGGTTTTGCCTGGAATCAGTTCGCACTCGCCTTTTTTCCACTCTTTCACATCAAAGGCTTGTGCCAGCTCGGCAGGCGTGTCATGCATGAGTGGTGTGAGCATCAATTCTTTTTCGACGCCTAGATGGCCCACACACACTTCACTAAAGGCTTTAGCAAACCCTTTGTAAATCTCCCAGTCGCTCTTGCTTTGCCAAGCTGGATCCACAGCGGTGGACAGCGGATGGATGAAAGGGTGCATGTCGCTGGTATTGAGATCGTTCTTCTCATACCAGGTGGCGGTGGGCAGCACGATGTCCGAATACAGGCAGGTCGTGCTCATGCGAAAGTCCAGCGTCACCAAAAGGTCCAACTTGCCCTCAGGGGCTTGGTCGTGCCAGTGCACTTCGGTTGGTTTGGCATCTTCGATACCCAAGTCTTTGCCTTGCACACCGTGTGAAGTACCCAGCAGGTGCTTGAGAAAATACTCGTGTCCCTTCCCTGAAGATCCCAGAATGTTAGAGCGCCAGACAAACATGTTGCGCGGCCAGTTGAGCGGGTGGTCCGGGTCTTCGCAGCTCATCTTGAGACTGCCGTCCTTTAGGGACTTGACCGCATAGTCTTTGGGGTCCATGCCTTGGGCTAGCGCATCCTTGACTACTTTCATCGGGTTGGTCTGCAACTGCGGTGCGCTGGGCAGCCAGCCCATGCGTTCGGCACGCACGTTGTAGTCGATCATGCTGCCACCGAACTTGGATTTGTCGGCCAGCGGAGAGAGGATCTCTTCCACACCCAAACGTTCGTAGCGCCACTGGTCGGTGTGCGCATAAAAGAAGCTGGTGCTGTTCATCTGGCGCGGTGGGCGAACCCAGTCCAAGGCAAAAGCCAGCGGGGTCCAACCGGTCTGAGGGCGCAGCTTTTCCTGGCCCACATAGTGGGCCCAGCCGCCGCCGCTTTGACCAATGCAGCCACACATCATCAGCATATTGATGATGCCTCGGTAGTTCATGTCGCTGTGGTACCAGTGGTTCATGGCTGCGCCGATGATGACCATGGACTTGCCACGGGTTTTGTCCGCGTTGTCGGCAAACTGGCGGGCCACGGCGATCACCTGGTCCTGCTTCACGCCTGTGATTTTTTCCTGCCAAGCAGGTGTATACGGGGTGTCGTGATCGTAGCTGGTGGCGGCGTTTTCGCCGGGCAGACCACGGGCCACGCCATAATTTGCAGCAGTCAGGTCAAAGACCGTAGCCACCAATGCGTAGCGCTCTTCACCGGCCTTGCCCAGCTTGACGCGGCGCACGGGAACATGGCGAACCAGTACATCGTCCACAGCGCTGGCCTGCTTGTTGGCACTGAAGTTGGGGGTATCAATGCCGCCGAAATACGGAAAAGCCACCTCGCCAACCTCGTAGTCACTGCCTTCACCTTCCATCAGGCTCAGTTTGAGCTTAACTTCGTTGTCGCCTCGCGCCTCTTTGTTTTCCAGATTCCATTTACCTGCGTCGCTGCGTCCTTCAGCACCCCAGCGGAAACCGATTGAACCATTGGGCAAAACCACACGGTCGTTCTGATCCAGTGCCACGGTTTTCCACTCGGGGTTGTTGTCCTGGCCCAGCTTGCCATTGAAGTCGCTGGCACGCAGGTAGCGACCAGGCACCATGACCTTACGGCCATCAGGCAAGTTTCGTTCTTCTAGCTGCACCAAGTTGGGCATGTCTGTGTAGCGTCGCACATAGTCGTCAAAGTAGGCGCTGCGCTTGTCGAAGTAAAACTCTTTCAGGATCACATGGCCCATGGCCATGGCGATGGCCGCATCGGTGCCCTGCTTGGGGTGCATCCACAAATCGGCCAGCTTGCTGATCTCGGCATAGTCGGGCGTGATGGCCACGGTCTTGGCACCCTTGTAGCGCACCTCGGTGAAGAAGTGGGCATCGGGTGTGCGCGTTTGCGGCACGTTGGATCCCCAGGCAATGATGAAGTTCGAGTTGTACCAGTCGGCCGATTCAGGCACATCGGTCTGCTCACCCCAGACTTGTGGGCTGGCGGGTGGCAGGTCGCAATACCAGTCGTAAAAGCTCATGCAAACGCCGCCAATGAGTGACAGGTAACGGCTGCCTGCGGCGTAACTGACCATTGACATGGCAGGAATGGGCGAGAAACCGATGATACGGTCCGGTCCGTATTGCTTGGCGGTGTAGACGTTAGCGCTGGCAATGAGCTGGTTGACCTCGTCCCAGGTGCTGCGCACAAAGCCGCCCAGCCCGCGCTGCTGCTGCCACTCGCGACGGGCGTCTTCGTTTTGCACGATGCTGGTCCAGGCGTCTACCGGGCTCTTGGCCACGGCCAGCGCAGCGCGCCAGTGCTGAAGTAAACGGGCGCGGATCATCGGGTACTTGACGCGGTTGGCGCTGTACAAATACCAAGAATAAGAAGCGCCTCGCGCACAGCCACGCGGCTCGTGGTTGGGCAAATCTGCGCGAGTGCGCGGGTAATCGGTCTGCTGGGTTTCCCAGGTGACAATGCCGCCCTTGACATAGATTTTCCACGAGCACGAGCCGGTGCAGTTTACGCCGTGCGTGCTGCGTACGATTTTGTCGTGGGCCCAGCGGTCGCGGTAGGCATCCTCCCAAGTGCGGTCTTCGCCGGTGGTGACACCGTGCCTGCCCGAGAAGGGCTCCTTAGGGTTTGTGAAGTAATTCAGTCGGTCTAGAAAATGGCTCATCTTTTTCTCCAATTCAGCGGGACTGGATCAGCCCCGTTTGTAAACAGTATTCAGGTGGTGTCAGGGGTTACGGATCTCTGCACCGGCGCGCAGGTAAAACCACCAGTTAAGTAAGAGACACAGTGCGTAAAACACTGCAAAGCCGTACATCGCCACCTCGGGCGAGCCTGCCTTGATCTGCTGGCCAATCACCACGGGCGCAATGAAAGCGCCGTACGCAGCCACAGCCGATGTCCAGCCCAGCACGGGGCCGGCTTGTTGGCGGTCAAAGATCACAGCAATGCTGCGGAAGGTCGAGCCGTTGCCAATGCCGCTTGCTGTGAACAGCAAAACAAACAGCAGCATGAACATCAAAAAGTACTGCTCGGGCGTAGCTGACTGGTAGGCAAGCCACATGACATAACCCACCGCACCTGAAGCAAACACCATCACCGCCGAAATGCATTGCGTGACGATAGAGCCGCCGGTTTTGTCCGACAGCCAGCCACCAATAGGTCGCACCAACGCGCCCACAAAGGGTCCGATCCAGGCGTAGGTCAGGGCCGAAGGCGCGTTGGGGTTTTTGAGCGTGTGCTGCAACACGCCGCTGGCATCAGGTACATGGCTGATGCCAAAGATCACCGTGATTGACAAAGGCAAGGCCATCGAAAAGCCAATGAAACTCCCGAAAGTGACGATGTAGAGCATCGTCATGGCCCAGGTGTGCTTGTTCTTGAAGATCGAGAACTGGGCAGCGATGTTGTCCTTCATGGTGCCAAAGGCGGTGAGCTTCATCACCATCAAAGTGCTCACGATGATGAGCGGCATGGCCAGCCACATGTTGAGCACGCCCAGGCCGCTGGGTGCAGGCAGGTACAAATACAAGCCAAGACCTGCGGGCACAAATGACAAGGTGTACAGCCAGATGATTTTCAAAAAGGCGGGGATGGTGCCGCCGATGTTAGGAGAGACGGTGGTCAGGTTGTTCATGCCAAAAAAGCAGATCACTGACAAAGGCGCCAGCGACAGTACCCAGGCAAAGCCCGCGTTTTGTATCCAGGTGGGCGTTCCTGCGGCGATCTTGCCGAAAATCCACCCGCTGTCTTTGACCAGCGTCGTGGGCTCTCCTCCCAAGCCGCCAAACAGGCTCACGGTCATGACCAGCGGAATGACGATCTGCATGGTCGTCACGCCAAAGTTGCCCAACCCTGCATTAAGGCCCAGCGCCGTGCCTTGCAAGCGCTTTGGGAAAAAGGTGCCAATATTGGACATGGAGCTGGCGAAGTTGCCGCCGCCTACGCCCGACCACAAGGCCATGAGCTGGAACACCCACAAGGGCCACTCAGGGTGTTGCAAGGCGATCCCCGTGCCTATGGCCGGGGCCAGCAACATGGCGGTCGTCAAGAAAATGGTGTTGCGCCCACCGGACAAGCGAATCAAAAACGAAGCGGGAATGCGCATGGTCGCGCCCGCTAGGCCCGAGATGGCTGTCAGGCTGAACAGTTCGGCCTGGCTGAACGGGAAGCCCAGGTTGAGCATCTGCACGGTGATGATGCCCCACATGCCCCAGATGGCGAAGCCGCACAAAAGCGCAGGTACCGAGATCCAAAGGTTGCGGTAAGCGATGCGCTTGCCGGTTGTTTCCCAGAATTTTTCGTCTTCGGGACGCCAGTCGCCAATGTCGGTCGAGCTGCCTTCAGTTTGTTTGGAAGAATTGTTCATTTTGATTCCTTCAGAATGGTTCAGGTGCGCTGATCGGCTGGTGCAGCAATCACTGCGCTTGACCCCATGACGTCGGTCTGGCGCACTTCGGTCCAGTACATCCAGATGAGCGAGACCCAAACCACGCCGTACATCAGCATGAAGGCGCTGCTGCGTACGCCGGTCAGGTCCACCAACGCACCAAACAGGATGGGTAAGACAAAACCGCCCAGACCACCGGCCAGCCCCACGATGCCGCTGATGGCACCGATGTTGCCGGGGTAGTCGTTGGCGATGTACTTGAAGACACTTGCTTTGCCAAAGGCCCAAGCGATGCCCAAGATGAACATCAAACCAGTGAAGGCGTATACGTTCAGTCCGATCACAAAAGTTTTGGGACCAGTCACGGTTGCGATGGTGAATTCGGTTTGGGGGTAAGACAGAAGGAACAGGCAGATCCAACTGACCCACAGCACCCACCAGGTGACGTTGTGCGCGCCGTATTTATCGCTTAGCACGCCGCCCACCGCGCGCAACACGCCACCGGGCAGCGAGAAGCAAGCCGCCAGCAAAGCGGCTAAACGGATGTCTAGGCCGTATTCGCCGATGTAATATTGCACCATCCACAATGCCAGGGCGACATAACCACCAAACACGATGCTGTAATACTGACAGTACTTGAGCACGCGGGGGTCTTTGAGCGCCTTTAGCTGGTCGGTGAACGAGACCTGACTGGGCACCAGGTGTGCCGGGTCGCTGTGGCTGAACAACCAGAAGAGCACCACCGTGGCCGCCATGATGGCTGCATAAGCCTGCGGCACCGCCGTCCAGCCAAAGGCCACCAGTATGACTGGGGCCACAAATTTATTGACGGCCGAGCCCGAGTTGCCCGCGCCGTACACGCCCATGGCCATGCCCTGCTTGTGTTTTGGAAACCAGCGCGCCACATACGGCGTGCCCACCGAAAACGAGCCACCTGCCAGGCCCACAAACAGGCCGATGACCAGAAAATGCCAATACGCTGTGGCGTAGGACATGAGCCAGATGGCCGGTACTGTCAGCGCCATTAGCACCGTCATCACGATGCGACCGCCATAGCGGTCAGTCCAGATGCCCAGCGGCACCCGCACCAGCGAGCCGGTCAGTACCGGCATGGCCATCAACAGACCGAATTGCGTGGCGTTGAGGTCCAGGGTTTTCCTGATGGGTACCCCGATCACACCAAACATCATCCAAACCATGAAGCAAACCGTGAATGCCAGGGTGCTGACAATCAGCACCGACCATGCTTTTCGCTGTTGAACCAGATCACTTGCCATTTGTATTCTCCAAACTCATGCATTGAGTGTGGTTTTTTTGGCAAGCCTTGGGTATCCATCTGAAGCTTATCTACCCCCAAGCAAAAGGAGGATGAAGATTGATCTTCATCCTCCTTTGGAACTATCAAAATTGATGAATATCAAACGATTCCGTTTGTTGCCGCAAAAATCGCGATCTGAACTCGGGAATTCAGCGTCATCTTTTTGAAGATATGCTGAATGTGGATCTTCACAGTGGTCTCGGCGATGTCCAGATCACGTGCAATTTGCTTGTTGCTCAGGCTTTGGGCTACCAGGATAAAGATATCTTTTTCGCGGGGCGAGAGCATGTCTAGCAGTTGCAATGGTGATTTCGCGATGCAAGGATTTTCAGGTGTCGTGGGCGCAACAGCAGGGTGGCGCAATCCAGACACTAATTTGTTCAGCATGGTAGGACTGATGACCGAATGACCTTCGTTCACCTTTACAAGTGCCTCGCACAGTTGGTCCGATTCAGCGGTTTTGAGCAAATAACCATCGGCCCCGTTGTGCAGGGCTCGGGACAAATCGTCCTCGTCCTCACTTACGGTGAGCATCAGAATGCGTAAATCAGGGGCTGCCTCTTTAAGCGATCCAATGGCATCCACCCCCTTAACACCTGGTAGGTGGTTGTCCAGCAGCAACATATGTGGCCGAGTTGTGGCCAGCACGCGCAATGCCTCACCCACATCACCGGCCTCGCCCACGATGCGAAAGCGCTCGTCCTGCGATAGCAGGGCCATCAGACCTCGGCGAAACAAGGTGTGGTCATCGACCACCAAAAGTTCAATGGGTTCGATCATTTGAAAGAGGACAGGATCGCTGCCGGTTTGGTTTTAGACGGGGGCGTTTGGAGCGTGGGCACTCGCAAGGTCATCACAGTGCCTTGCTCAATGACTGAGTCCACGGTCACCGTTGCGCCAATCTGCTGGGCGCGCTCGCGCATGATTTTCAGCCCCACCTGCAGTTCAGTGCGCTGGCCGCCTTCGTCAAAACCTGCGCCGTCGTCGCGGACCACAAAGCGCCAGATTTCGCCTTTGTGGATTTCAATCTCGACGCTTCGCGCCCCAGCATGTTTGCGAACATTGGACAGCGCCTCTTGTAAAACATGCAGCACATGGATCTGCACATCCTGCGGTAGAGGCAAGCTCTCTCCGATCACCTTGCGGCTAACCTTCAGTCCTGTCTGGTGTTGGAATTTTTGTAAAGTCTCCCGCACGGCCAGATCAATGTCATCAGCCTGAGCTCGGGTGCGAAAATGCACCAACAACTCTCGCACATCGGCAATGCTGTCCTTGAGTCCGCTGTCGAGTTCCCCCAAGACCAATGCTGTTTTTTCGACATCGTTTTTAGCCATGGCGGTGCGCAAAAGCTGCACTTGAATTTTGAGAAATGCCAGAGACTGAGCAATCGAGTCATGTAACTCGCGGGCCAATAAAGCACGCTCACCCGATATGGCCGCCTCCCGTTCTAACACCACCGCGCGCAAACCCTCAACCGCTGTGGCGAGGTGACTGGCAAGAGTGTCCATCAGCTCCAACTCTTCCGCTGGAAGGCTGATCTGGTTTTTGTAGAACAGATTAATCTCTCCTAGCACTTTGTGGTGCATGCGCACAGGCACAGAAATCATGCCAACATAGCCCATGCGCGAGCAGTGCTGCAATGGAGCCACATCACTGTTCATGATCGGGATCACGCGTATGCGGGCATCAGACTGGGGTTGGCCGCAGGCGCAAACCCCCGCCATCAGGCATTTCTCTTCTTCCTGCATGAATTCTGGGAATTCGTCCGTCGCCAGCAACAGCGATTTGCTAGGATCTTCGCCCGACCAACGCAGAGCCATCGCATCGGCTCGCATCATCAGTCGCACCCTTTGCACAAACCCGTGAGTCAATGCGGTCAAATCATTGGTCTGCGCCAGAAAGACGCTCACGCCATACAGCGCTTCAAGTCGCTCCTTTTGCGCCGCAATACGCTGAGTCTTGGTAGCAACCTGACTTTCCAAATTACCGTACAAAGACTGCAAAGTTGCCGCCATGCGATTAAAACTTGATGACACTTGACCAAATTCGTCGTTCGAGGATACATCGACTCGAACCGAAAACTTGGCCGACTCAATCTTGTGTAATCCATCGCGCAATTGGCTCAACGGGTTGATCACAAACATATAACCCGTGTACAGCATGATGACCGCGCCACCAACCGCTAGCGCCATCATCACGAACTGAAAGAGGTTGAGTATTGCCGTCAATCCCGTCATCTGGTCTTCGATGGACAAGACGAAACTGTCAATCGCCACCAAAAAAGTGTTGGCGCGCAGCACCAGACTGGCATGGTCAAGCGCAGGTTGAGACATGAAGAGACTTTTCTGTTCACGCCACAAGTCTTCGACCTTGCTGTATTGCTCGTGAACGACATCATTCCAAGGCACAAAAAGTGGCCGCGTTGCATCACCATCTTTGAGAACCTGCATGCTGCGGTCAAATTCACGAGTCAATTTCTCAATTTCAGAAACAGATAACTGCGCCTGTACCCCACTGGTCAGACGCCATGTCTGCATGCGCATGCGCCCAGCCTCGTTCAAAGCAGCAGCTCCTCCGCTAAGCTTCCAAGTCACCCATAAGGTCAGGCCAATCGAGATCAGCACGACAACCAACAAGCCCGCCCCTACGCGCACCAGCTTGGCTGACAGAGATGCTGTGTGTTTCATGCTTTCACTTTTAACGCTTTAGGCTGAAACGTAAGTGCTTGAAAGCCCGGCAATCGCTCTTGAGTGATGTTCATCAAATCAGCCAAAGTGACCCCGTCTAGTTTGGCTAAAAACGCATCTAGGGCTTCAGCCAAGATTTGCTTCAAATAGCAGGCTGGCATCAATGCGCAACTGCTGGGCGCATCACGAAAGCACTCGACCATCTGAAAATCGGTTTCGGTCTTGCGCACCACATCACCCAGCACGATCTGCGTTGCAGGTCGCCCTAGCCGAATGCCTCCGCCCCGACCCCGGCTTGTCAGCAAATAACCATCAGCCGCCAGCGTCATCACAATCTTAGTAAGGTGGCTTTTGGAGATGCCGTGCTGATCAGCAATGGCTTGTATGGTCGCCACAGTTTGCAGCGACTCACATTGCGCGCAATACATCAGTACGCGCAAACTGTAATCGGTCCATTGGGTCAGTCGCATGGTTGTGAAGTCTTGGTTTTAGAGGCGTCGGCCTTAAATGTGCATGAAAGATGCATTTTATAAGCAACGAACCGCGCCTATGCATGAATTTGCGCCTGCTGGCAACGCTCAGCCTCAACCACAGGCCCCAACAAACCCGCATGCTGTGCAGTAGTTGCAACCGTCTTTCTTGATCACAGCATGCGCACCGCAGTCGGCGCACTTTTTTCCGGCCAACACTGCGCTGGCTGAAGCGGCAGTTGTAGGGTTTTTAATTTCACCCAGTGGAAGCGTCTGCTGTTTGGCGTTGAGCTGACGCTGGGATCGCAGGTCCAGAATGTTCTGAATGGACCATGCTATGGCGGCAACTTCGGAGTCGTGCCATAGCGGCACGCTGGATCCGTCTTCGCGCACTTTGGAGCCGCAACGCACTGGTCCGCGATCCCAAGCTACTTTTCTCATATCTGATAGGGCGCGCTCCAGAAAGCCTCCTCGTGCCGCTAGTGACAGCAGTCGCATGCTTGACGTGATCCACTGCTGCGATTCGCCACTTTGACCCACAGGCATGAAAAATTCAATGGCTCGTTCCACTGTGCCCCCGTCTTCGCAGCGCGCCATTGGGAGGAAAGACACGATCAAGTAAAGCGACTTTGCGCCTTCGCTGGTCCAGTATTCAATTTTTTCGGCCACGGCGTCGAGCGCTCCCAGCGGACGGCTTTCGATGACAACGCGCATCGGGTCCACCATGGTGGCGGAGGGGGCGAACGTAGCAGTGCTGTGGTGAGCTGCTACAGCGGATTTTTCAGTTTTGACTTCTAACACTGCTCCCAGAATGCTGTTGGGTCGGTAGGTGGCTAGGCCCTTAAGGCGCGCCCCCCAAGCCTGCATGTACAAGTTTTTGAAGTCCTCGTAGGGGTAGTCAGCGGCAACGTTAACCGTTTTGGAAATTGAGGTGTCGATGTACGGCTGCACTGCCTGCATCATTGCAATGTGGTCTTGCGCACTCATTTCTAGCGCACCTACAAAGGCTGGTGGCAGCTTAGATGTGTCACCACCTAGCGCTTTGTACAGCCGAAAAGCGTGGTCCTGCACTTCGTATTCGCTACGAGTACCGTCGGCTTCTCGCTTTTTCCGGGTGTAGGTCCAACTGAAGGCTGGTTCGATGCCATTGGATGCGTTGTCGGCAAAAGCCAAGCTCACGGTGCCAGTAGGCGCGATCGAGAGCAGGTGGCTGTTGCGCAAGCCGTGCAGTCTAATTTGGGCCTTGATGGCGTCGGGTAAGCGGCTAGCAAAGGTACCCTCAGCTAAGAAAGTATGAACATCCAACAGAGGAAAGGCACCTTTCTCTTTCGCAATGTCAATTGATGCGGTGTAAGCCGCATCGCGCATGCACTCGGCAATGCGCTGAGCCATATTTCGGCCTTCGATTAAGTTGTAAGGTAGACCCAGCATGACGAGCGCATCTCCCAGCCCCGTAAAGCCCACGCCAATGCGGCGCTTGGCTTGTGCCTCTTGCTGTTGTTGGGCAAGCGGCCAGTGTGTCAGATCGAGCACGTTGTCGAGTGCACGCACTTGCAGCACCACACTTTGTGCAAACCCTTCAAAGTCAAAGCTAGCCGCTCCACCATGGTTGAAGGCATGGTGCACAAACTTCGGAAGGATGATTGGGCCCAGATCGCAACAGCCGTAAGGCGGCAGGGGTTGCTCGCCGCAGGGATTGGTTGCGTTGATCGACTCGACCGAACGCAGGTTGTTGTCAGTCTGGATGCGATCTAGAAACAGGATACCAGGTTCGGCAAAGTCGTAGGCCGATGTCATGATGGTGTCCCACAGTTCACGGGCAGGCACCGTACGGTAAACCCATTGGCCATCGGCTCGGGCGTGTGCGCCTTGCTGGATCTGCTTGGCCCCCGGCTCAGACGAGTGCACGAGCTCCCAGTCGGCGCCTCGTTGGACAGCGCTGATGAAAGCATCGGTCACGCCCACAGAGACATTGAAGTTGTTCCAACGGCCCGGCGTGCGCTTGGCGGTGATGAATTCGAGTACATCGGGGTGGTCGATGCGCAGCACACCCATTTGCGCACCACGCCGCGCACCGGCGCTTTCGACCGTGGCACAAGACTGGTCAAACACATTGATGTAGCTACAGGGACCGGATGCGATGGATGCCGTGCCTTTGACGTACGCACCCTTGGGGCGGATACGCGAGAAGTCGTAGCCCACGCCGCCGCCACGTCGCATGGTTTCGGCGGCTTCGCGCAGTGCTTCGTAAATGCCAGGGTAGCCGTCTTCGTCCACACCCTGGATACAGTCGCCCACCGGCTGAACAAAGCAGTTGATCAAAGTGGCCTGGATACCTGCGCCCGCCGCGCTCATGATGCGACCCGCACCGATGGCGCCAGCGTCCAGGTTGCGACGGAATCGGGCTTCGTATTCGGCCTGCAGCTCAGGTTTTTCAACGCTGGCCAGGGCACGGGCCACGCGGTCATAGATCTCGTTGATGGTCGTTTCACCATGCTTGAGGTACTTTTCGCGCAGCACATCGGTGCTGATAGGTTGAGGAGACAAAAACGGAAATGCGTCTGTCAATTGAGAGAATTCAGCGAGTTGATTCATTTGGGTTTTCCTTCAAAAAATGGATGTAGCCATGCATCAAGCGGATAGGTGAGGCTGTGCGGACATTTGTTCGGGGGTGGTGAAGTAGGCTGCGGTTTGTCCCATGCGCTCACGCGCTTTTTGCAGCTCGTGCCGAGCCACGGTGCGCAAATGGACTTCATCGGGGCCGTCCATCAGATGCATGGCGCGGCCCCAGGTCCAGAAATACGCCAGAGGCGTGTCGGGCGACAGGCCCATAGCCCCAAAGACCTGCATGGCGCGGTCGACCACGCGAGTTTGCAGCCGTGCCGCCACGACCTTGATCGCCGACACTTGGGCTCGCAGGTCGGCTACAGGTGCCTGACCGAAATCCAGCATCCATGCGGCCTTGAGCACCAATAGCCGTGCCTGATCAATCTCCAGCCTGGACTCGGCCAACCAGTCCTGCACATTGGACTGGTCAGACAAATGCTTGCCAAAAGTGCTGCGCTCTAGAGCTCGTTCGGTGGCCATCTCCAGCGCTAGCTCGCACTGACCGATAGTCCGCATGCAGTGGTGCACCCGCCCGGGACCTAGCCGCGCTTGCGCCATAGCAAAGCCCTGCCCCCATGCGCCCAGCAAATGATCTTTGGGCACACGCACTTGGCGGAACACGATTTCGCAATGACCTTCAGGAGCCCGGTGGTGCACCACCGGGATGTTGCGCACCACCTCGACACCCGGGGTGTTCAGTGGCACGAGCACCATGCTGTGTTGCAGGTGTGCGGGCTGGTCGGATGCATTTTCATTTCGGCACATCACGATCAGTAATTGGCAGCGAGGATGTGCGGCACCGGTGATAAACCATTTGCGGCCACTTACAACCCAGTCGTTGCCATCAGAGTGCAGTGTGGTTTGCAGGTTGGTCGGATCAGACGAAGCTACATCGGGTTCGGACATGGCAAAGGCCGAACGGATCTCGCCGCGCAACAAGGGCGCGAGCCAGGTTTGCTTTTGGGCATCGCTGGCAAAGCGGTGCAGCAGTTCCATATTGCCGCTGTCGGGCGCGTTGCAATTGAAGACCTCGGCAGCCCAAGGCAAACGACCCATCGTTTCCGCCAGCGGGGCATAGTCCAGGTGGCTCAGCCCCGTGCCGGGCTCGCTTGCCTTAAGGTTCGGCAGAAACATATTCCACAAGCCTTCTTCCTTTGCCAGCACTTTCAGGTCGTCAACAAAGGGCGGTGGGAACACGTCGTCTTTCACGCACTGATGCCACGCTGCGTTGTATGGCAACAAATAGCGGTCCATAAAGGCCTGTAGGCGTGCGTGCCACTGGCGTGCTTGAGGCGATGGCAAAAAATCCATATCAATTCTCCAGACAAATCCAACAGCTGACTTCATTTGGCGTCCAAATACCAGCGCAGGGCACGGCAAAAACCTGAAGATCATCATGGCAAACATTCAGACCAGATGAATCTTAATGCATAATAGATTCATTTCAAAAGAATCTTTAAAGGAAATACCATGACCTTACCCATCCAGTCCCAACAAAGCATTGGCTCGATCGCCGTCCAGATTCCTGGTGCGACCGCCATTTTTCGAAAGCTCAAGCTCGACTTTTGCTGCGGCGGACAACAGCCCCTTGCCAAAGCTTGTGCCGACAAAGGGCTAGACACCGAGCTGGTGATACAAGCCATCCAGGCGCTGGAGCACAAGGCCGAACTAACAAAGGCCCCCACGCCCGGGGAACTGATAGACCACATCCTGCAGCGCTACCACGAGGTGCATCGGCAACAACTTACCGAGCTAATCCGAATGGCGCGCCGCGTCGAGGCCGTGCACCGGGATCATCCCCAAGTACCTCAAGGCCTAGCCGTCCACCTAGAAGCCATGGAACAAGAACTGCTGGACCACATGGCAAAAGAGGAGCAGATCCTGTTCCCTATGCTCAAACAAGAAGTCAACCCTATGGTGGTGCACCCGATCAGCATGATGAGGCACGAACATGTGAACCACGGAACGCAGCTCGAAAAACTAGCTAATTTAACGTCTAACCACCAACCACCAGTCGGCGCATGCAATACATGGCAAGCCCTCTATGCTGGAACTGCGCGCTTGACTGAAGATCTCATAGAACACATTCATACTGAAAACAATCTCCTGTTTCCAATGTTTGAACCCATAGCATCGCAAAGCCATTAAGAAGACTCAGCATCTCAAGGAGACTTCTTATGACCTCAGACACAACTTATTGGTTAAACCAGACTGAAGCTGCAGGTTTGAAGCCACTAATTATTAAGGGTAAAACACTATTACCAATAGTTCAAGGGGGCATGGGCGTTGGTGTTTCAGCCTCCGGCCTTTCATCTGCAGTTGCCAAATTAGGTGGTATGGGAACTATTTCCTCAGTTGATTTACGGCGCCGCCATGCCGATTTGATGATGAGAACAGGTCATTTGGATAAAGAGCCCGATGCGCGGGCTCAAATTGATGCTGCAAACCTTGAAGGGCTTGACCGCGAAATTAAAACTGCCAAGTTTAATTCGAATGGTCAAGGCTGGATAGCCGTCAATATCATGAAAGCGCTAAGTGCCTATGAGGGTTACATCAAACAATCTATCGAAAGTGGGGCAAATGCACTGGTTGTTGGAGCAGGTCTGCCACTAGATCTCCCTGAGCTAACAAAAGATCATCCAGAGCTTGCATTGATCCCGATTCTTTCAGATGCGCGTGGTGTTCAACTTCTTGTTCGGAAGTGGGAAAAGAAAGGACGATTACCAGATGCCATCATCATTGAAAATCCCAGATTAGCAGGCGGTCATTTAGGGGCAGCAAAGGTAGCTGATCTTCGCGATTCACGTTTTGAGTTCGACGTTGCGATTCCTCAAATTCTTGAATTTTTCAAAGCTTCAGGCATTGAACAGCAGATACCACTTATCGCTGCTGGCGGTATCAATAGTCACGCTGAGATTTTGCGTCTTCAAAGCATGGGCGCAAGCGGCGTCCAACTAGGAACAGCGTTTGCAGTCACTCAAGAGTGCGATGCTTCACAGGGTTTTAAGGAAATTTTGGCTCAAGCTAGACCGCAGGACATAGTTGAATTTTTAAGTGTTGCAGGACTACCCGCTCGAGCGGTTCGAACGCCGTGGTTAGATAAGTATTTGCGCATATTGCCAATTCTTCAAGAAAGAGCTCATCAAAAAAACAAGTGCAATATGTCGTTTGACTGCTTACAGCATTGTGGCTTGCGTGATGGCGATTCAAACATCGGTCAGTTTTGCATTGATCAGCAATTGAGTCACGCATTGGAAGGAGATATGAAAAAAGGGCTTTTCTTCAGAGGTGCAGGGACACTCCCATTTGGCGAAAAAATTAAAAAGGTTTCCGATCTGATAAATTTTTTACTCACACCTGTTATGACAAACACTTCAATTCAATCTATATAACCGAGGAGTTAAACATGCAGCACATCAGCATACGAATCATCAATGAAGAACACGCGTCATTGTCTTCAGTATTGCAATCTATAAGGATGATGATAAAACGCGGCCCTCAAAATAGTCCCGAAGCTTTTTTTGATGTCATGAGGGCCATGCTTTTTTATATTGATGAAATCCCTGAAAAACAACATCACATCAAAGAGTCAACTCTTTTGTTCCCGCCTCTAGCAGCTCGTTCGGCTCAGTGTGCTGCTGTCATTGAAAAACTCGAAAAAGATCACGAGACAGGTGAACCAGCCGTTCGCGAGTTGCAACATTTACTTGCCGCATGGGAAATGTTAGGTGAATCACGCCGTCAAGAGTTTGAAAAAGAAGCATTGAATTACATCGACTTTTACATGGATCATATGAATCGTGAGGATACACTCATCATCCCAGAAGCTCTGAAATTATTGACTGATGAAGATTGGGAAAAGCTAGATTCAGCGTTTCAAAGTAATACTGATCCGTTGTCTGAAAGAATTCAAAGAATTCCAGTTTATGACCGATTATTTACAAAAATTGTTATGCGCGCACCTGCGCCAATTGGCTTAGGTCGCAGTTAAATTTGCAACAAGCAAATAAATAATTCTCAGTTGACAGCTATCTCCTCAGAAGCGATCTTCTTCGTCTTGATTAAATACAGCCCCCAACCCGGTCGCCGTGGTTCCCAATTTGGTGCTTCCGTCCGAGCTGAAACTACCCATCTGTATAAAGACTGAGCCATCGCTGCCCACGGTTGTGTTGCCTATTACTGTGTCCTCACACCCAACTGAAATCATGTTCGGCAAGGAAGTCATGAAGGCTCGGATGTCAGAAATCATTGAGAAGTTGACCCCTGATCAATGTGAGCACTTTGCTTACGCGCTTGAGCAGGTGGCGAGTTGCTATCTGAGCTCATCCAGCCACGGGGCACTACTCATAGCGGCCGCCATAAAAAAGCTTCATTTAGTTGGTCTGCTTAAGGTAAGCAAATCCAAAAAACCCTCAACAACGAAATTTCATTCAACTTGGTTCAAAGCCCGTTTTGCAGAAACCTGCAAATTCACGGCTCGGAACCAAGTCCGAAAAAGTCATGAGGTTTTGAGACAAACGGAGTTTGAGACGCCTTTCCCGGGCCAATGGTGCAGGCTACAGTCAGGAGCCCAAAGCAAAAAGCCCCGCATGGTGCGGGGCCTGAGGCTGCCTCAAGGCCTGCTGAGCAGGTTTGAGGTCTTTGTACTGGCGGAGAG
>JACCDL010800359.1_pt1 | contig 31396 bp, 33 predicted proteins | sample 7441931 | NCBI WGS metagenome assembly JACCDL01 (sample SAMN15323437, study PRJNA562643) | freshwater metagenome | isolation source: river surface water | place: USA:Blue River Watershed | collected 2017-08-16 | reverse complement strand
TTCCAGGCGGCATCGGCCATGTCCTGAGTCAGCTTTTCCATCATGTAGGAACCGGCCCAGGGATCGATGACGTTGGTGATGTGGGTTTCTTCCTGAATGATGAGCTGGGTGTTGCGGGCGATGCGGGCGCTGAACTCGGTGGGCAACGCAATGGCTTCGTCCAGCGAGTTGGTGTGCAGCGACTGTGTGCCGCCAAACACGGCCGCCATGGCTTCGATGGTGGTGCGCACCACGTTGTTGTAGGGGTCCTGCTCGGTCAGCGACCAGCCCGAGGTCTGCGAGTGCGTGCGCAGCATCAGGCTCTTGGGGTTCTTGGCGTTGAAGCCCTTCATGATGCGGCACCACAGCAGGCGGCCCGCGCGCATCTTGGCGATCTCCAGGTAGAAGTTCATGCCCACCGCCCAGAAGAACGACAGCCGCCCCGCGAAGTCGTCCACGTCCAGGCCCTTGGCCAGCGCGGTCTTCACATACTCCTTGCCGTCGGCCAGGGTGAAGGCCAGCTCCAGCGCCTGGTTGGCCCCCGCCTCCTGCATGTGGTAGCCGGAGATCGAGATCGAGTTGAACTTCGGCATGTTTTTCGCCGTGTACTCGATGATGTCGCCGATGATCCGCATGCTCGGCTCGGGCGGATAGATATAGGTGTTGCGGACCATGAACTCCTTGAGGATGTCGTTCTGGATGGTCCCCGAGAGCTTGTCCTGCGACACGCCCTGCTCCTCGGCCGCCACGATGTAGCCCGCCAGCACCGGCAGCACCGCGCCGTTCATGGTCATGGACACCGAGACGGTGTCCAGCGGGATGCCGTCGAACAGGATCTTCATGTCCTCCACGCTGTCGATCGCCACGCCGGCCTTGCCGACGTCGCCGGTCACGCGGGGGTGGTCGCTGTCGTAGCCGCGGTGGGTGGCCAGGTCAAACGCCACCGAGACGCCCTGCCCGCCGGCGGCCAGGGCCTTGCGGTAGAAGGCGTTGGACTCTTCCGCCGTGGAAAAGCCCGCGTACTGGCGGATGGTCCAGGGCCGCACCGCGTACATCGTGGCCTGCGGGCCACGGATGTAGGGCTCGAAGCCGGGCAGCGTGTCGGCATGGGCCAGGCCCTGCAGGTCGGCCGCGGTGTAGAGCGGCTTGACCGCGATACCGTCGGGCGTGACCCAGTTCAGGGCCTGCACATCACCGCCTGGGGCAGACTTGGCGGCCGCCTTGGCCCAGGCGTCGAGGGTGGCTTTCTGGAATTCCGGTGCTTGGCTCATGGGCTGCTTCCTCAAATTGCCCGACAGTTTACAAGATTATTCATAATTATGAATACAGAATTTGGTTTAGAATCCCGGCATGTCTGCTCTGTCCCTGGCCCCGCGCGCCCTCTACGAGGAGGTGGCGGAGTTGCTGCGCCAGCGCATTTTCCGCCGTGAGCTGGAGCCGGGCAGCTGGATCGACGAGACCCGCCTGGCCGAGGAATACGGCATCAGCCGCACCCCCCTGCGCGAGGCGCTCAAGGTCCTGGCCACCGAGGGCCTGGTGACCATGAAGATGCGCCGGGGCGCCTACGTCACCGAGGTCTCCGAGCAGGACATGAGCGACGTCTATCACTTGCTCGCCCTCCTGGAGAGCGATGCCGCGGGGGTGGTGGCCCGAACCGCCAGCGACGCCCAATTGCGGGAGCTGCAGGACCTGCACGAGGAACTCGAACATGCGGTGGCCGACCGGGATCGCTTCTTCCAGGTGAACGAGCGTTTCCACCTGCGGCTGCTGGAGATCGCCGGCAACAGGTGGCGCAACCAGATGGTGGCCGACCTGCGCAAGGTGATGAAGCTCAATCGGCAGCACTCACTGCTGAAGTCAGGCCGGATCGAGGAGTCCCTGGCCGAACACGCCCAGGTGATGCAGGCCCTGGCAGCCCGCGACGCCACCGCGGCGGCGGCCAGCATGCAAGCGCACTTCGCCAACGGCCTGGAAGCAGCGACCTGAGGCGCTCCCGCGCCTTCACCCTGGGCGCTGCGTCCCCTGCGCCTTGGGCACCACGCCGTCGAAGAAGGCCCGCACCATCCGCGCATCCCGCCGCTCGGTCAGGCACAGCACGTGGGCGTAGGTGTAGACCTGCGCATCGCTGATACGCACAGCGTGCAGCCCGGGGCCGGGCACGTATTCCACCTCCGACACCGCCGCGATGCCGATGCCGCGGGCGACCGCTTCGCGGATCACCTCACGGCTGCCGATCTCCATCACCATCTCGGGCACCACACCTGCCTGGGCCAGCGCCGCATCCAGCGCCTTGCGGGTAGTGGAACCGGGTTCGCGCAGGATCATGCGCTCCCCCTGCAGCTCGCTGATGCGGATGGAGCGCCGCTTGGCGAAGCGGTGCTCGCTGGAGGCGAACACCACGACCGGATGCCGGTTGAACGGCACGGACAGGAAGCGGTCATCGCTCACCACCTGCGCCAGCACGCCGACGTCTGCCCGGTAATCCAGCAGCCGATCGAGCACGTCCTCCGAGTTGCCCGTGCTGACCGACACCTTCACGTCCGGATAGCGCCGGTTGAAATCCACCAGCATCTGGGTGACGTGGTAAGGCCCCACCGCCGCCACGCGCAGGTGGCCGGTGCGCAATTCCCCCGCGTCCTCCAGCAGGGACACGGCATCGCCTTCGAGGGTGAAGATCTGCTGCGCCAGCTGCATCAGCTGCTCCCCCAACTCGGTGGGGACCACCTGGCGGCCGCGGCGAAAAAAGAGTTCGACCTGGTAACGCTCCTCTAAGAAGCGCACCTGCGTGGTCAGCGTCGGCTGGCTCAGGTGCAGCATCTCGGCCGCCTTGGTGAAGCTTCCCATGCGGGCCACCGCATAGAACGATCGCAACTGGGTCAGACGCATGGCGCAGGCTCTCGGATGATGCGCCGCCGCATGGTGCGGCGGCGAAGGAGGACTCAGGGCATACCCGCAGAAAGTATAGATTTATTCAATACTTAATTGGAAATATTTGAATTGGATAAATACCTGCAAGCGATTGAAAGTGGACTTGGCATCGACAAACGATAGGAGACACCACCATGGGAATTTCCCGCCGCCTCGTCCTCAAGGCCTCTGCAGCCGCCACCCCCCTGTTCGCGATCGGCCTCCCGGCACGCGCCCAGAGCGTGCTGACCGTCGGACTGATTCCGTCCGAAGACTCGCGCGCGATGATCGCCAACAGCCAGGCCATGATGGACATGCTGTCCAAGGCCCTGGGCATGCCGGTCAAGCCTTTCGTCGCCGCCGACTACAACGGCGTGATCGAGGCCCTGCGCTCCAAGCGACTGGACGTGGCCTACCTGGGCCCCTTCTCCTACGTGCTGGGCACCACGGTGGCCGACATCGAGGCCTTCGCCGTGGCCGAGACCAAGAAAGCGGGGCGCACCTTCTATCACAGCAAGATCATCACCCACAAGGACAGCGGCATCAAAACCGTACGAGATCTCAAAGGCAGGAACTTCGCCTTCGTGGATCCCAGTTCCACCTCGGGCCACCTGTTCCCGAAGGCCGGCCTGATGAAGGCAGGCTTCGATACCGACAAGGAATTCGGGCGCGTGATCTTCTCCGGCTCGCACGATGCCAGCGCCATCGCGGTCCAGAACAAGAAGGTGGATGCCGCCGCCATCGCCGACCGTATCCTGGACCAGGCCATCGCCAAGGGCCTGGCCAAGGCCGAGGATCTGGTGACGGTCTGGAGCTCCGACCCCATTCCCGAATCGCCCACCGTCTGGCGCAGGGACCTGTCGCCTGACCTCAAGCGCCGCATCCAGGCCGCCTTTCTGGAGGTCAAGGACATCCCCTGGTCCGACCAGGGCCTGCTCAATGGCTTCAAGCCGACCAACGATGCGGCCTACAACGTGATCCGCGACACGGCCAAGCTCCTGAACCTCGACCTGAAGAAGATGAAATGATCCGGATCGAAGGCCTGTCCAAGCGCTACGGGGACGTCGAAGCGCTGCACCGGATCGACCTGGAGGTGGCCCGCGGCGAGTTCCTCGTCGTGCTGGGCGCCTCCGGGGCCGGCAAATCCACCCTCCTGCGATGCATCAACCGCCTGACCGAGCCGACCACCGGCACGGTCAGCCTGAACGGCCAGCCGACCACCGGCGACCGGGCGGGACTTCGCGCCCTGCGGCGCGACGTCGCGATGATCTTCCAGCATTACAACGTGGTGCCCCGGCTGTCGGTGCTGAAGAACGTGGTCACCGGCCGCCTCGGGCGCATGCCCGCGCTGGCCTCGTGGCTGCAGATGTTTCCGGAGCCGGACGTGGCCATCGCCCGCGAATGCCTGCGCCGTGTCGGCCTGGACCACAAGGCCGACACGCGCACCGACAAGCTCTCGGGCGGACAGAAGCAGCGCGTGGGCATCGCCCGTGCGTTGGCGCAGCAGCCGCAGGTGATCCTGGCCGACGAGCCCGTGGCCAGCCTGGACCCCAAGACCTCGCGCACGGTGCTCAATTACCTGCGCGAGGCCTGCCGCGCCTCCGGCATCACCGTGATCTGCAACCTGCACCAGGTGGACTACGCCCGTGAATTCGGCGAGCGCATCGTGGGCGTCGCGGGTGGCCGCATCGTCTTCGAAGGCCCTCCCTCGGCGCTGGACGATGCCGCTCTGGCGCGCATCTACCCGGGCGGCACGGGAGAGACAGAACACGAGACACCCGCTGCGGTCACCGCACCCGCGGGCACCGCCGAACTCACCCTGGAGAAGACATGATCCGCATTGGCAACTACCGCCTTCTGCTCGGCGCAGGGACGGGCGGCAGCCGGCTGCCGCAGCGCCTGGCCATCGTCCTCGTCACCATCGCCGTGCTGTGGTGGGCCGCCCTGGGCAGCCAGATCAGCGTGGTGGAACTGGTCAAGGGCGCCCCGTGGATGGCGGACTTCATCGGCCGCATGTTCCCGCCGAACTGGGAGTTCATGGGCAAGCTCGTCACGCCCGCCATCGAGACCGTCCAGATCGCGCTGTGGGGTACCCTGCTCGGGGTCGTTCTTGCGATACCCGTGTGCTTCCTGGCCGCGCGCAATATCACGCCCAACGCAGTGATCTTCCATTTCATGCGACAGGTCCTGAACATCGCCCGTGGCATCAACGAGATCATCCTGGCCCTGATCTTCGTGGCTGCCGTGGGCCTGGGCCCCTTCCCTGGCGTGCTGGCCCTGGCACTGCACGGCGCCGGCATGCTGGGCAAGTTCTTCGCCGAGTCCATCGAGGAGATCGACCAGGGCCCGATCGAGGCCCTGCGTTCCACCGGCGCGGGCCCGATCCAGATCATCGTCTTCGGCGTCATGCCGCAGGTGATCACGGCCTGGATCGCGGTGATCCTCTATCGTTTCGAGACCAACCTGCGACAGGCCACGGTGCTGGGCATGGTGGGCGCGGGCGGCATCGGCTTCGAGCTGGTCGGCAGCATGAAACTGTTCCAGTACCAGGACACCGCCACCTGCATCCTGGTGATCGTGGTCATGGTCATGTCGGCCGACTTCATCTCCAGCAAGCTGCGCGCGCGGATTCAGCAGGGAGGCCAGTGATGGCTCCTGCCATTGCCCGCTACCACAACCCGGTGCATTCGGTGTTCGGCGCTGGGGCGCTGGAGCAGCTGCCGTCCTTGCTGGGAGGGCACCGCGCCGCACTGGTGATCTTTCCCGAGGCTCGTGGCATTGGTTTGCTCGATCGCATCAGCCGGCTGCTCGGGCCGCAGCTGGCCAACGTGATCGAGGACGTGCGCCCGAACCCGGACGTGGCGGAACTTGAAGGCACCTGGACCCGCTTCTGGCGGGACCGCGAAGCCGGCGAGGTGCTGGTGGCCGTGGGCGGCGGCAGCGTGATCGACACGGCCAAGGCGCTCATGGTGGGCAACCAGAGCCTGGACTTCGGCGACATGGTCCGCGGCCTCGCGGGCGAAGCCGAATTCAAGCCGACCCGGTTCCGGCGTCTGATCGCCGTGCCCACCACGGCGGGCACCGGCAGCGAGGTCACGCCCTGGGCCACGGTCTGGGACCGCGGCCGCCAGCGCAAGTACTCCCTGCACCTGCCACAGACCTGGCCGAGCCACGCGGTGATCGATCCGCAGCTGATGCTGTCACTGCCCGCGGGGGTCACACTGCAAAGCGGACTGGACGCCCTGTCGCATGCCCTGGAAGCGATCTGGAACGTCAATGCCAACCCGGTGTCCGACACCTTCGCGGTGAGCGCGGTGCAAGAGACGATGCAGGTGCTGCCCGCGCTGATGAAGGACCTGGGCAACCTGGACCTGCGCAGCGGCATGGCGCTGGCCGCCCTCAAGGCGGGCATGGCGTTCTCCAACACCAAGACCGCCCTGGCGCACTCGATTTCCTACGAGATGACCCTCAAGCACGGGCTTCCGCACGGCATCGCCTGCTCCTTCCCCCTGCCTTTCGTCATGGAGCGGGCCGTGGGGCGTGTGCCGGAACGTGACGCGGTGCTGGCACGTGCGCTGGGCGTGCCAGCGGGCGAGGGGCCTGCCCTTCTCACACGCTTCATCGAGTCGCTGGGCGTGAAGACCCGTTTCTCCGACTACGGCGTGCCCGATGCAGAAGTCCAGCGCATGGTGAGCGAGGCGCTGGAAGGCGCCCGCGGGCGCAACTTCATCGGTGCGGCGGGCTGAAGCCCGTCCGCGCGGGGACGGCGCTCAGAACGCCGCGATACCGGTCTGGGCGCGGCCCAGGATCAGGGCGTGGATGTCGTGGGTGCCTTCGTAGGTGTTCACCACCTCGAGGTTGACGAGGTGGCGGGCGACACCGTATTCGTCGCTGATGCCGTTGCCACCCATCATGTCGCGCGCCAGGCGGGCGATGTCCAGGGCCTTGCCGCAGGAGTTGCGCTTCATGATGGAGGTGATCTCCACCGCCGCCGTACCCTCGTCCTTCATGCGCCCCAGGCGCAGGCAGCCTTGCAGGCCCAGCGTGATCTCGGTCTGCATGTCGGCCAGCTTCTTCTGGATCAACTGGTTGGCGGCCAGGGGCTTGCCAAATTGCTGGCGGTCCATGACGTACTGGCGCGCGCGGAACCAGCAGTCCTCGGCGGCGCCCATCGCGCCCCAGGCGATGCCGTAGCGGGCGGAGTTCAGGCAGGTGAACGGGCCCTTGAGGCCTCGCACCTCGGGAAAGGCGTTCTCCTCGGGGCAGAACACGTCCTCCATCACGATCTCGCCGGTGGTGGAGGCGCGCAGGCCCACCTTGCCCTGGATCTTGGGCGCGGACAGGCCCTTCCAGCCCTTTTCCAGCACGAAGCCGCGGATCGACCCGGCATCGTCCTTGGCCCACACGACGAACACGTCAGCGAAGGGCGAGTTGGAGATCCACATCTTGCTGCCCGTGAGCTTGTAGCCGCCGTCGACCTTGCGGGCGCGGGTGATCATGCTCGCCGGGTCGGAGCCGTGATTGGGTTCGGTCAGGCCGAAGCACCCGATCCACTCGCCGGTGGCGAGCTTGGGCAGGTACTTCTGTCGGGTGGCCTCGTTCCCGAATTCGTAGATCGGGACCATCACCAGCGAGGACTGCACACTCATCATCGAGCGGTAGCCGGAGTCGACCCGCTCCACTTCACGGGCGATCAGGCCGTAGGACACATAGTTCAGGCCGGCACCGCCGTATTGCTCGGGGATGGTGGGCCCCAGCAGGCCCAGTTCGCCCATCTCGCGGAAGATGGCCGTATCGGTGTATTCGTCGCGGAAAGCCTGCAGCACGCGCGTTGCCAGCTTGTCCTGGCAATAGGCCTGGGCGGCCTCGCGGATGGCGCGCTCGTCGTCGGTCAGTTGCGCGTCGAGCAGCAGGGGGTCGGCCCAGTTGAATGCGGCCTTCGGGGTCTTGGACATCAGGTCTCCGGATGATCGAAAAACTTCAGCGCTGACCGTCGTTCACCGACACCTTGTCCTTGGTCAGCCCTCCGAGGCGGGAGTGTACGCGACCCCCAGTACCCATGACCAAGGCGTAGAGAATCTCATTGGGACGCGGCGCATCCTGGATACCGATTTCCATGCTGTTGTAGTGGCTGCGCACGTACGCGGCATGGATGTAGTGCAAAGGCACCATCAGGCGGTAGCCCGCACTCGCGACGGCCTTGCTGGAAGGCACGATGGCCTTGGGCTCTCCCAGCACCGCGCGCATGGCCCAGCCCCCGGCCTCGTGCCAGACGGCCCCGTGTTCCAGTTCGCCATTGACCCCCACGATGGCGGCCTTGCTATAGACCTCCACGTTCTCGCGCCCCAGCGTGTCCACCAGCTCCTGCGCCAGCAGCGTGCCCAGGTTGCGAAGTTCGGCCATGAAGGGCATCAGGTCCGGCTCGTAGCGGCCGGCATAGGGATTGCGGATCACCGCGCAGGACGCGGCCAGCTTCAGGGGCACCGCCGGCGGCGGCCCGCCCTCGTGGAACTGCGTCTCGACGATCAGGCTGCGCTTGCGGATTTCTAGGAGTGACATCGGTCGGACCTCGCGGGTTACTGCTTGGGGATCTTGGCCTCGTTGACCACCTGCGTCCATTTCTGGGTTTCGGCGGCCACCATGGCCCGCATTTCCTCGGGCGTGCTGCCCCGGGCCTCGCCGCCCATTTCCTCCAGGCGGGCCTTCACGGCACCCACCTGCAAGGCCTTCTGCAATTCGGCGTTGAGCCGGTCGATGACAGGACGCGGCGTCCCGGCGGGCGCCATCAGGCCGGCCCAGGAGCGCACGTCATACCCTGCCACGCCCTGCTCGGCGACGGTGGGGACCTCCGGCATGCCGGGCCAGCGCTGCGGCCCCGTCACCGCCAGGGCGCGCAGCTTGCCCGCCTTGATGTTGGCCAGCACGGCGGTCGGCGGCGCGATGATGAACGGCACATCGCCCGCCAGCAGCGCGGTGAGCGAGGCGGAATCCCCCCGGTAGGGCACATGCAGCAGCTGGGTCTTGGACATGCTGGCCAGCAGCTCCCCAGCCAGGTGGTGGGTGGAGCCGATCCCCGCCGTGCCGTAGGCCACCTTGCCGGGGTTGGCCCGTGCGTTGGCCAGGAGGGCGGACAGGTTGGGGACCTTGCTGTCGGCGGTGGTCACCACCAGGAAAGGGAAATAGGTGATGGTGCCGACCATCTCGAAATCCTGCACCGTGCGGTAGGACAAGGCGTTGTACAGAGCACCCGCCACCGCATGGCCGCCGGTGGCGAGCAGCAGCGTGTAGCCGTCCGGGCGCGCCCGTGCCACGGTGGTCGCGGCGATGGTGCCGCCGGCACCCGCCTGCGCCTCGACCACGAAGGACTGGCCCAGGCCCTTGGTCATTTCAGCGCTGACGGTACGCGCGATGTTGTCGGCGTTGCCGCCGGGCGCGAAGCCCTGGTAGATCTTGATCGGACGCTCCGGCCAGGCCTGCGCCTGGGCCACGGAGGCCGCGAGGGCCAGCCCGGTGGCGGTGGCCAGGGCCGCGGAAACTTTCAGGAGGTGTCGGCGTTGCATGGTGTTGTCTCCAGGTGAGTGAGGGGAGGATGCGCCGTCCGGGGTCATGGCCTCGGCTCGTGTGCGCAGTTGTCGTCGTTGGCAAACTGTTGGCGGCTCAAGGCTCCAGCACGATCTTGCCCTGGGTCAGCCCGGCGTCGAGCACGACGTGCGCTTGCCGGGCCTGGTCCAGGCGCATGCGGGTCGGTTGCGGCGCGCGGACATGCCCCTGCGCCATCAGGTCGATGGCCGATTGCATCAGGGCCCGCCGCGCCGCGGTGTCTTCGTCGAAGGTGTGCATCGAGAAACAGCGCACCGCAAGGCTGCGACCGAGCAGGCTGCGCAGGACCTTGAACACGTCTTCGCTGGGCGGACCCGAGACGATGTTGTAGGAGACGGCGGTTCCCAGGGGTGCCAGGGCCTGCAGGCAGTCGATGAACAGGCGCCCACCGATCGGGTCGAAGGCCAGGTCCACGCCACGGCCTTCGGTCAAGGCCTTCACTTCCGCGGCAAGGTCGGGCCGCGCCGGATCGAGCACGGCCTCGAAACCGTGGGCCCGCGCATAGGCACGCTTGTCTTCGGAGCGCGCCGTGCCGATCACCTGCAGGCCGTGGTGCCGGGCCAATTGCCCGAGCATCGTCGCCACCCCGCCCGCAGCGCCCGTGATCAGGACACTGCGCGCAGTGAGTCGTCCCCCCGCAAGCCCCAGCAGCAGGGCCTGGGCCAGTTGCAGGTTGGGAAGGCTCACCGCGTCGGCCAGGTCGATGGCGGCTGGCAGGCGGTACGGCGCGGCCTCGGGCACCACGATGGCTTCGGCATAGCACCCTCCGCGCACGGGGAGGTCGCGGGCGCTGACCAGCACGCGATCGCCCACCTTCCACTGCGTGACGCCCTCGCCTGCCGCGTCCACCTCGCCCGCCATCTCGGCGCCGGGTATCGCGGGCAAGGGCGGCATCCACTTGTAGGTGCCGTTGCGTATCAGGACGTCCGGTCGGCCCACACCGATGGCACGGGCGCGCACGCGCACCTGACCCGGACCGGGCTGCGGCTCGGGCAGGTCGACCCCCATGAGGGCCTCGGGCCCGCCGGGCGCATGGACCTGGATGGCGCGCATGCGGATCAGACCTGGGCGACGACGGGGTTGACCAGGGTGCCGATACCCTCGATCTCGACCTCGCACACATCGCCCGCCTTCATGAACAGCGGCGGCTTGCGGCTCCAGCCCACGCCTGCGGGCGTGCCGGTGGCGATCACGTCGCCGGGCACCAGCGTGAAGATGGTCGAGGCATAGGCGATCAGCTTGGCGATCGGGAAGATCATGTGGCCGGTGTGGCTCGATTGTTCGACCTTGCCGTTCAGGCGCGTCACCAGCTTCAGTTGCTGGTTCGGCTTGATCTCGTCGGCGGTCACCATCCAGGGACCGAAGCCGCCGGTGGATTCGAAATTCTTGCCGGAGGCGATCTGCTTGGCATGGAACTGCCACTCGCGGATGCTGCCGTCGTTGTAGCAGGAGTAACCCGCCACATGGTCGAAGGCCTGGGCCTCGGAGATGTTGCGGCCGGCCTTGCCGATGATCACCGCCAGCTCGCCTTCCCAGTCCAGCGAGGCCGACACCTTGGGCAGCACGATGGGCTGCTTGTGCGCGGTCTGCGAGCGCCACACGCGCAGAAAGATGGGGGGCTGCTCGGACAGCTCGCGCTGCATGCCGGCGGCCAGCACCTCCTGGTGGTGGTCCATGTAATTGCGCACCGCGCAGACGATCTTCTCGGGACGCGGAATCACCGGCAGGAAGGTGATGTCGGCCAGCCTGGCGTCGGGGCTCTTGCCCGCGACATGCTGGGCCGCCTGCAGGTAGGCGCCCGAGCCAATGTAGTCGGCCAGCGTCGCGTGCTGGGGCATGTGGCGCCCCAGGTCGACCACGCCGTCGGCACCGACCACGGCGCCCCAGGTCTCGCGGCCCTGATGGAGGAAGGAAAGCAGCTTCATGGAGGAACTCCCTGTTCGTGGAAAAAACGTGAGGTGAGCGGCCCGCTCAGGCCGGCGCGCCCTGCCGGAATTGCGCCTGCCACTGCTCGATGGGCATGAAGGTCGGGTCGCGCCGGCAAATGGCCTCGGTCTCGCGCAGCAGGGTCTCGTCGTCCTTGGACAGGTCCAGCGGGTCGCCATGGGGCTGCGTGATGTAGAAGGGCATGTCGATGTAGGTCTCCACCGTGTTGCCCTCGGGGTCGGCGAAGTACACCGACAGGGCGTTGCCGTGATTGAGGGGCACGAAGCGGGAAGCGCCCTGGGCCTCGGCCAGCTGGCGGATGTCGCGCAGGTGCTGGATGGAGGGCACCGCGAAGGACAGCTGCATCACGGTGCTGAAGGTGGCCTCGGGCGGACGGCCGCCCGCGATCACCAGCTGGTGGTGCTGGTCGGGGCTGGCGCTGAGGAACACCAGCGGCGCCTTGAAGGTCCGGCCGACGCCGCGGTCGGTCTCGGTCAGGCCGAAGACGTTCTTGTAGAAGGCCACCATGCGTTCGACATCGGTGACGAAGATGCCGAAATGCGACGGGGTCGGACGGGAGAGTGTGAGCATGCGGGGCTCCGAATGGATGTCGAATGAGGGGGCGTCGGCAGCCTGCGATCAGAGGTCAGGCGCGTCCTGCATCTTCTTGAGAGCCGCCGCCACGTTGCGCTGGGTTCCCAGGATGTGTTCGGTGAGCAAGGCGCAGGCCGTTTGCGCATCGCGCTTGAGCGTGGCCTGCATCAGGCGGCGGTGTTCATCGTTCTTGCGGCGCAGGCCGGCGCGATACCGCCCGGAAATCTGGCGGTACCGCTCGGCCTGGTCGAACAGGCTGGCGCTCAGGGCCAGCTGGCGCTGCGAGGGGCAGGCCGCGATCAACCCCATGTGGAATTCGCGATGCCGCTGCACCCACTCGGCATCCAGCAGCACAGGCCCCTCGGTCAGGCGCGCCTCCAGGCGCTCGAGCCGGTGAAAGCTGGCGACCAGGGCCGCCTCCCAGGCGTCGTCGCCCTGGGCGATGGCGTCACGCAGGGCGGGCACGTCAAGCATCAGGCGCATGCGTGTGATGTCCGCCATGTCCTCCGCGGAAATCGGCGCCACCCGGAAACCGCGCCGTTCATCGGCACGCACCAGGCCCTCCTGCGCCAGCCGGTTGAGGGCTTCGCGCAGCGGACTGCTGGAAAAACCGTACTGCACCTGCAGCAGTTCGAGCTTGAGCTTGGCGCCCGGGGCATGCTCACCCTGCAACACGTCGCGGCGCAGGTTCAGGAACGCCTGTTCGGAAACGGTGGAGGGATTGGAGGTAGGGTCCAGGGTGTCCATAAACGGATTTTTGTGCACAAAGTATTTTTTTGTGCTCGATGAAAACCCTGATAGCCGGGGCCGGCCTCACGGGGTCCCGGACGGCCAGGCCCGCAGTCAGGACGAGAACGCCCCGCGAGCCAGTGACGCCACCTCACGGGCCGCAAGGTGCTTGAGCCGGTGGTCGCTCCACACCTGCCGCCAGCGGCGCGCTCCGGGCAGGCCGTTGTACAGCCCCAGCATGTGCCGCGCGATCGCGTACCACGGGGTGCCCCGAGCCGCGGCTTCGCGCGCCATGTAATCGACCATCGCGGCCTCCACCGCCTCGCGGGTGAGCCCCCGCTCGGGCTCCCCGAAGAACGCGTGGTCCCACGACGCCAGCCACCAGGGGTTGTGGTAGGCCTCGCGCCCCACCATCACGCCGTCCACCGCCTGCAACTGCTCGTGTACCTGGACGTCCTGGGTGATCCCGCCATTGATCCCGATCACCAGCTGCGGAAATTCCTGTTTCAGGCGGTGTACCACCGCGTACCGCAGGGGCGGCACTTCCCGGTTCTCCTTGGGGCTGAGCCCCTGCAGCCAGGCATTGCGCGCGTGTACGATGAACACGCCGCAGCCGGCCTCGGCCACGGCCCCCACGAAATCGCGGACGAACTCGTAGCTCTCCGTGCGGTCGATCCCGATGCGGTGCTTGACCGTCACCGGCACCGTCACCGCGTCCCGCATCGCCTTCACACCCTCGGCCACGAGCCTGGGCTCGGCCATGAGACAGGCCCCGAAGGCCCCGCGCTGCACCCGGTCACTGGGGCATCCGCAATTGAGGTTGATCTCGTCGTAGCCCCACTGCTCGCCCAGGCGGGCGGCGCGCGCCAGGTCCGCCGGCTCGCTGCCCCCCAGTTGCAAGGCCACCGGGTGCTCCTCGGCATGGAAGTCCAGGTGGCGCGCCACATCCCCATGCATCAACGCGCCCGTGGTCACCATCTCGGTGTACAGGCGAGCCCGCCGGGACAGCAGGCGGTGGAAGTAGCGGCAGTGCCGGTCGGTCCAGTCCATCATGGGCGCGACCGAGAGGCGCCAGCCAGACGCGGTGGGGTGAGGCAAGGCTTCGGAAGGAACAGGTCGGGGGGCAGGCACGAAGCGGACTGTACGCCGTCCGCGTCCTACGCGGGCCGGGCCGGAGGGCCGACACCCCGGCTCGCTCGAGGGCGCACTAATGCCCCGCAAGACAGGAGGCACCCCCATGAAACCCTTCCACCTGGATTCGCACATGGTCACGCTGCGCGGCGTGTTCTACCCCACGGGCCATATCGTGCTCATGCTGCCCGGGCGTGAGCCTGCGGAGCAGGCGGCCCAGGCCCTGGTCGCGGCGGGCCTGCCCGGCGACGAGATGTCCCTGCTTTCACCCGAGACCTTCATGGGGCCGATCGCCCGCACGATCGGCAGCGGGGACATGCCCCTGCCCTCCCCGGGGACCGAGGGGCAGACGGTTCGCCACCTGGTGGAACTGGCCGGTGAGGGCCACTGGGGCCTGCTGGTGCCTGCGCCGCGCACGAGCGACAGCGAGCGTGTGATGAAAGCCGTGAAGGAGTTGCCGGTGACCTTCGCGGAAAGGTACCGGCACCTGGTCATCGAGGACCTCTGAGGCACGCCCCATGAAAAAGCCCGTCCAGCGGACGGGCTCGTGCACGGAAACGGGGACCGCTCACCCCATGTGCAGACCACCGTTCACCGAGAAATCAGCGCCGGTGGAGTAGCCGCCCTCGTCGGAGGCCAGCCAGGCGATGATGGAGGCGATCTCCTCGGGCTGGCCCAGGCGCTTGACCGGGATGGTGCCCACGATCTTCTGCAGCACGTCCTCGCGGATCGCCTTGACCATGTCGGTGCCGATATAGCCCGGGCTCACCGTGTTGACGGTCACGCCCTTGCTGGCCAGCTCCTGCGCCAGCGCCATGGTGAAGCCGTGCATGCCGGCCTTGGCCGCCGAATAGTTGGTCTGGCCCGCCTGACCCTTCTCGCCGTTGACCGAGCTGATGTTGACGATGCGGCCCCAGCCCTTTTCGACCATGTCGCCGACGACCTGCTTGGTCACGTTGAACATGGAGTTCAGGTTGGTTTCGATCACGGCGTCCCAATCCTCGCGCGTCATCTTGACAAACATGCGGTCGCGGGTGATGCCGGCGTTGTTCACCAGCACGTCGATGGCACCGTGTTCAGCCTTGGCCTTGGAGAAGGCTTCGACGGTGGAATTCCAGTCGCCGACGTTGCCGACCGAGGCGTAGAAGGTGTAGCCCTTCTCCTTTTGCTCGGCGAGCCACTTGGCGTGGTCGCGCGTGGGCCCGCAACCGGCGATGACCTTGAAACCCTCTCGGTGCAGTCGCTGGCAGATGGCGGTTCCGATGCCTCCCATGCCGCCGGTCACGTACGCAATTTTCTGGCTCACTTGCTCTCTCCTTGAGGTTTCTCTGGGTAAGGACGTGGATCATGCACGCGCCCGATAGGCGTCACGCACTGTTTCTTTTTACGCCGGTCAAACGCGTTCCACAGCGAGGGAAACCCCCATGCCGCCGCCGATGCACAGCGCGGCCAGGCCTTTGCCGGCCTGGCGCCGCTGCATCTCGTGCAGCAGGGTGACCAGGATGCGGCAGCCCGAGGCGCCGATGGGGTGGCCGATGGCGATGGCGCCGCCGTTGACGTTGACACGGGCCGGGTCGATATCGAGCGCCTTGTTGACGGCGCAGGCCTGGGCGGCAAAGGCCTCATTGAGCTCGAAGAGCTCGACATCCTGCGCCTTCCAGCCGGCGCGCTCCAGGGCCTTGCGCGAGGCCGGCACCGGCCCCATGCCCATGGTGGCCGGGTCCAGCCCCGAGGTGCCGAAGGCAGCGATGCGCGCCAGGGGCTTGAGGCCCAGGGCCGCCGCCTTGCGGGCGCTCATGACCACCACGGCCGCGGCGCCGTCGTTGATGCCCGACGCGTTGCCGGCAGTGACCGAGCCGGCCTTGTCGAAGGCCGGGCGCAGGCCGGCCAGGGCCTCGGCGTTGGTCTTCTTGTTGATGAATTCGTCGCTGTCGAAGACGACCGGGTCACCCTTGCGCTGCGGAATGCTGACCCCGACGATCTCGTCCTTGAACCTGCCCGCCTCCTGGGCGGCAGCCGCCTTCTGCTGGCTGCCCAGGGCCAGCGCGTCCTGCATGTCGCGGGAGATGCCGTGGGCCTTGGCCACGTTCTCGGCGGTGATGCCCATGTGGTACTGGTTGTAGACGTCCCACAGACCGTCCACGATCATGGTGTCGACCATCTTCCAGTCGCCCATGCGCTGGCCGTCGCGCGAACCCATGAGGACGTGCGGTGACGCACTCATGTTCTCCTGGCCGCCGGCCACCACGATCTCGCTGTCGCCATAGGCGATGGCCTGCGCCGCGAGCATCACGGCCTTCAGGCCCGAGCCGCACACCGCGTTGATGGTCAGGCCCGGCACCTCCTTGGGGAGGCCGGCCTTGATCAGGGCCTGCCGGGCCGGGTTCTGGCCCGCGCCGGCCGCCAGCACCTGGCCCATGATCACCTCGCCCACCTGGGCGGGGTCGAGCCGGGCGCGAGCGATCGCCTCGCGAATCACGGTGGCACCCAACTCGGGGGCGGCCACCTTGGCCAGCGTTCCGCCGAACTTGCCGACGGCGGTACGGGCTGCCGAGACGATGACGATGTCTTCCATGGAACCTCTCTCCTTCTTCTGAAAATCTGCTGAAAAAATTCAGGCCTTGGCCTTCACGTAGCGGCCGGGCGCTGGCTCGATCGCCTTGTGCTTGCCACCCCCGTAGGCCTTGGGCGCCGCCACCTGCTTGCCCGCCAGCGGCTTGAGCCAGGCGTACCAGTCGGTCCACCAGCTGCCCGGGTGCTCCTTGGCCCCCGCCAGCCACTCGCCGTGGGTCTTGGGCAGCTTGGCATGGGTCCAGTACGAGCGCTTGCCCTTGGCCGGCGGGTTGATCACGCCGGCGATATGGCCCGAGGCGCCCATGACGAAGCGCTTGGGGCCCGGCAGGTGCTGCACGGTCGCATAGGCGCCTTCGATGGGAACGATGTGGTCTTCCCGGGAGCCGTAGATGTAGGCCGGGATGTCGACCTTGCGCAGGTCGATCTTCTCGCCACAGACCGTGGCCTTGCCGGGCTTGACCAGGTTGTTCTCGAAGTAGGTGTTGCGCAGGTACCAGGCGTACATCGGACCCGGCAGGTTGGTGGAGTCGCTGTTCCAGTACAACAGGTCGAAGGGTGGCGGCGTCTCGCCCTTGAGGTAGTTGCCCACCACGTAGTTCCACACCAGGTCATTCGGACGCAGGAAGCTGAAGGTCGACGCCAGGTCCTGCCCCTTGAGCAATCCGCCCTGCGCCATCTGCTGCTCGCGGAACTTCACGAAGTGCTCGTCGATGAAGACATCGAGGATGCCGGTGTCGCTGAAATCCAGGAAGGTGGTGAGGAAGGTGACCGAGGCCACCGGCTTCTTGCCGCGCGCGGCCAGTACCGCCAGCGCCGTGCCCAGGATGGTGCCGCCCACGCAGAAGCCCAGGGCGTTGATCTCCTTGGCCTTGGCGATCTCCTGCACCACCTCGATCGCGCGGATCGCGCCCTGTCCGATGTAGTCGTCCCAGGTGGTGTTGCGCATCGACTCGTCGGGGTTGCGCCAGCTCACGAGGAAGGTGCGATGACCCTGCTCCACCAGGTGGCGCACGAAGGAGTTCTCCGGCTGCAGGTCCAGGATGTAGAACTTGTTGATGCAAGGCGGCACCACCAGGAAGGGGCGCTCGTACACCTTGGCCGTCGTGGGCTTGTACTCGATCAACTGGAACAGCTCGTTCTCGAAGACCACCGCGCCCTCGGTGGTGCCGACATTGCGGCCGACTTCGAACTGGCTCTCGTCGGTCATGGACAGGTGGCCCTGCTGGATGTCCTTCCACAGGTTCTGCAGGCCGCGGGCAATGCTCTCGCCCTGGGTCTCGATGGCCTTCTTCTGCGCCTCGGCGTTCAGGGCCAGGAAATTGCTCGGGGCCGAGGCCGCCAGCCACTGTTCGACGGAGAAGCGCAGGCGGGACTTGGTCTTCTCGTCGGCATCGGTGGCCTCCACCAGCCCCAGCAGGGTGCGGGCATTGAGCAGGTACACCGAGGCGGAGAACGCCGACATCGGGTTCTGGGCCCAGGCGTCGTGGGCAAAGCGCCGGTCCTTGGCGCCGGGGTTGACGTTCAGGCCCTGGTTCCATAACTCGGTGGCCTCGCGCACATAGGCCTGCTGCAGGGCCATCAGCTTGTCGGGCGAGAAACCCAGCGCCGGCAGCACGCCCGCCGGGCGGCCCGCGCCACCGGTGCTCAGGGACTGGAAGGATTCCATCGCCTTTTTCCAGCTCTCGCCAAGGTTTTGCTGGAACTGGCTCGCGGCCTTGGTCCAATCTGCTCGAGAATCCATGGGGGATGACTCCTGCCTTCCGAATCGTGGGGGGTCGAGTATCCCATTTGCCCTATGGGGCTCCAAGCCCGGCGGCACCACAGTTCATGTACCTCATCGCGATCGGCTGGCTCTACGTGGCGCTCATGATGGCCGTGGCCGAGGCCAGCAATACGAACGGATCCGTCCTGGGGGCGGTGATCACCTTTGTCCTATACGGGCTGGCTCCCACGGCGCTCCTGATGTACATCCTGGGTACGCCCGCGCGCAAGCGGGCCCGCCAGGCCCAGGAGGCGGCGCAAGCGGCAGACGCCGCCCGTGCGGCATCGGGCTCACACCCGCCAGATGCTGGCAGCCAGCCGGCCGCTCACCCCGTCCCGCCGGTGCGAGAAGAACCGTGACCGCTGGGTGACGGTGCACCAGGCGGGGCTGCCGTCGTTGCCGTGGATCCGTTCGGGCGGCAGGCCCAGGGCCTGCAGGCGGTGACGCGCCAGGCCAGGCAGGTCGGCCAGCCACTTGCCGGTGGACTTGCCGGTGGACTGGTCGGCGGAGGCCGGGATGAAAAAGCGCACGCTCGCGGCATCGTCGTCGATGTAGGCCTGCCGGACCTCCGGCCCCACCTCGAATGCGGCCGGTCCGATGCAAGGCCCCAGCCAGGCCTGGGTGTGGGCCACCTGCAGCGGCTGCAGGGCCGACGCCAGCACGTGCTGGCCGCCCTCCCCCAGCAAGCCTCGCCAGCCGGCATGCGCCGCAGCCACCAGGCCGCTGTGCGTGTCCGCGAACAGCACCGGCAGGCAGTCAGCCACCATGATGGTGCAGGCCACCCCGCGCTCCCGGGTGAAGCAGGCATCGGCTTGCGTGCCGTCCGGGGTATCGGCATCGATCGCCACCCGCCCGGTGCCGTGCACCTGCTGAAGGAATACCGGCCGCACCCCCAGGGACTGCGCATACAGCCGGCGGTTGGCGGCGACCGACCCGGGGTCGTCGCCCACATGGTCGCCCAGGTTCAGGCTGTCCCAGGGCGCCCGAGACACCCCGCCAGCGCGGGTGCTGCAAAGCGCCTGCACGCTGGGGCCGACCGGCCACTGCGGGACGATGGCCTGCACAAGCCGGGACTCGGGCATCGCGTGAAACGCCTCAGGCCTCGTGGTCCGGGCAGCTCGAAGGCTGCGCCGCCTGGAAGGCCTCCAGGGCCATGCAGGCGTCAAATGCCGCCAGGGTCCGCGGCAGGCCGGCGAAGTCGACGTTGAACCGCTTCCCGTTGAAGATCTGCGGCACCAGGCAGCAGTCGGCCAGTGTCGGCGTGTCGCCGTAGCAGTAGGTACCCGGCGGAAGCTGGGCGAGCTCACGCTCGAAGGCCTCCAGGCCCGAGCGCACCCAGTGGCGGTACCAGGTGTTCTTGGCTTCCTCGCCCACCTGGAGTTCCTTGACCAGGTACTTGAGCACCCGCAGGTTGTTCAAGGGGTGGATCTCGCACGCGATGGACTGCGCCAGCGCCCGCACCCGGGCACGGCCGATCGCGTCAGCGGGCAGCAGCGGGGGCTGGGGATGGACTTCGTCCAGGTACTCGATGATCGCCATGGATTGCGACAGGGCCTGCTGGTTGTCCAGGACCAGCATGGGTACCAGGCCCGCCGGCGCAAGTGCCTGGAAGGGGGCCTTCGTGTGCTCGCCCTTGACCAGGTGAACGGGTACGTACTCGTAAGGCAGGCCCTTGAGCGCCAGCGCGATGCGCACGCGAAACGAGGCCGACGACCGGAAATAGTTGTACAGCTGCATGGCACGAGCATAAACCGGCGAGGGTCGCGCCTGTCGAGAGGCGCCGCAGCCCCCTGCCGCCTCACCGCGCGGCGGCGGTCGCCCGCTCACCCAGGAAGATCTCGACGCGCCGGTTGCGTGAACGCCCGGCGTCCGAGGCGTTGTCCGCGACGGGCTCGCGTTCACCGCGCCCGGCAACCATCAGCTGGCGGGGGTCGGCGCCACGGGCGGCCAGGTAGTCGCGGGTGGCCTGCGCCCGTTGCAGCGACAGGCGCTCGTTGAATTCATCGGTCCCGGTGCTGTCCGTGTGGCCGATGATCCGCACCTCGGTCTGGGGCTGGCCCTGCAAGCCGCGCGCAAAGGCATCAAGGACGGGACGCAGGTCGGGCTTGATATCCGCACGCCCGGTGTCAAACGAGATGTCGCTGGGGATGTCCAGCTTCAGCTGGTTGTCCGGCGTCTGGGACACGGCCACGCCGGTCCCGACCGTGGCGCGCTCCATGGTCTGGCGCGTCTGCTCCATCTGGCGCGACCAGACATAGCCCCCCAGCGCGCCCACCCCCGCGCCGATCGCGGCGCTGCGGGCGTTCCCGCCCAGGGCTGCGCCGGCAACCGCCCCCACCCCCGCGCCGATGGCGGTACGCCGCTGCGTGGGCGTCATGGCTTGGGGGTCCAGATTGGCACACCCGGTGGCGGCCAGGGCCAGTGCGACGAGGGACAGCCCCGCGAGGGACCCGAGACGGCAAGAGGCGAAGGTGCGCATGACACTGTGCTCCCGGAAGTGGGCGTGGACTGCCCACTGTAGGACGGGCTCGGGTGCCAGCCTGTGACCGAGTGTGTGCGCCGGTAAATGCCTCGAACAGGCGGGCGGGCACGGACGCGCGCAGGCCGCTCGGGCGGTGACGTCTATGATCCGGGCGGCGGCGCGGGCGGCCCGCGCGCCCGCACCTCCCGTCCGCCCGATCGAGGAAGAAGTCCGATGAATGCTCCGCACCCCATGGCCCAGGAACGCCAGGCGCTCTATCGCGAAATGGATGCCCTGCACCTCACCCCCCTGTGGGAGGTACTGCACGCCCTGGTCCCGCCGCAGCCGGCCACGCCCTGTGTACCTGCGCTGTGGCAGTACGAGGCGGTGCGCCCCTTCCTGATGCGTGCCGGCCAGGCCATCACCGCCGAGGAGGCGGTGCGGCGCGTGCTGATTCTCGAAAACCCGGCGCTGCGCGGGCAGTCGGCCATCACGCAATCGCTGTACGCGGGCCTGCAGTTGATCCTGCCGGGCGAGGTGGCCCCGAGCCACCGCCACACCCAGAGCGCACTGCGTTTCATCGTCGAGGGTGAAGGCGCCTACACCGCGGTCGATGGTGAGCGCACCACCATGCACCCGGGGGACTTCATCATCACACCGAGCTGGGCCTTCCACGACCATGGCAGCGAGGCCGCAGGCCCCGTGGTGTGGCTCGACGGCCTGGACATTCCCATGATCCGCTTCCTGGATGCCGGGTTCGCCCAGAACGGCACGCAGAAGGAGCAATCGATCGCGCGGCCCGAGGGCACCAGCTTCGCCCGCTACGGCCACAACATGGCGCCGGTGCGCCACGACGCCCCCTACGGCCAGACCTCGCCGATCTTCAGCTACCCCTACGCGCGCACCCGCGAGGCCCTGGAGCGCCTGGAGCGCGATGCGCCCCTGGACGCGTGGGAGGGCGTGAAGCTGCGGTACGTCAACCCGCAGACGGGCGGCTGGCCCATGCCGACGATGGCCACGTTCATGCAGAAGCTGCCCGCTGGATTCAACGGCAAGGGCTGGCGCCAGACCGACGGCGCCGTCTACAGCGTCGTCGAGGGCAACGCCGTGATCCATGTACAGTCGCCCTCAGGCCAGGGCTGGCGCTTCGAGGCCTCGCCGCGCGACCACTTCGTCGTGCCCTCCTGGCACACGGCGCGCCTGGAGTCCGCCGCCGGCTGCGTGCTTTTCAGTTATTCCGACCGCCCGGTCCACCAGGCCCTGGGCATCCACCGCGAAGAAAGGTTGTCATGAGTTTCGTGTTCCCCCCGCCGGCCGCCGTGTCGGCGCCTGTCGTCGGCCGCACCGAGCGCTTCCCCGTCGCCCGCATCTACTGCGTCGGTCGCAACTACGAGGAACACGCCAAGGAGATGGGGTTCACCGGGCGCGAGCCGCCCTTCTTCTTCATGAAACCGGCCGACGCACTGGTGGTGGCCGACGCGGGTCAGACAGCCGCCATCCCCTACCCCCGCCAGACCAGCAACCTGCACCACGAGATCGAGCTGGTGGTGGCCATCGGCACCGGCGGGCGCAACATCCGCGCAGCCGATGCCCACAAGCACATCTTCGGCTACGCCGTGGGCCTGGACATGACGCGCCGCGACCTGCAAGGCGAGATGAAGAAGCAGGGCCGTCCCTGGGAAATCGGCAAGTCCTTCGACCACTCCGCCCCCATGGGCCCGATCACCCCCGCCGCCCAGGCCGGGGCCATCGATCAGGCCGCGATCTGGCTGCAGGTCAATGGCAAGGACCGCCAGCGCAGCAACGTCTCCAAACTGATCTGGAACATCGCCGAAACCATCGAACACCTGTCGGCGGCGTGGGACCTGCAGCCCGGCGACCTGATCTTCACCGGCACGCCCGAGGGTGTGGCGGCGGTGGTGGCGGGTGACACCCTGTCCGGCCATGTCGAGGGCCTCACGCCGATCACCGTCACGGTGCGCGCGGCCTGAGGCCACCAGCGCCCGGCGTCCCGAACGCACGGATCCTGCCCTGCGAGGAGCCTGCCCTTGAGAACCCTGGAACGATTGGCCAAGCTGTGCGCCATCCTGGCCGGCGTGCTGCTCACGGTCATCACCCTCATGACCTGTGTCAGCCTGATCGGCCGCAACACCACGGGCGCGACCCTGGTCGGTGACTTCGAACTCACCGGCATGGCCGCCGGCGCCGCCATCGCACTGTTCATGCCCTGGTGCCAGGTCACGCGCGGCAACATCATCGTGGACTTCTTCACCGCGCGCGCCAGCGAGCGCACCAACGCCGTCCTGGACCGCGTCGGCGCCCTGTGCCTGGGCCTGGCGATGGCCCTGCTGGCCTGGCGCACGACGCTGGGCGGGCTCAACGCCTGGAACTCCCAATCCGGCAGCATGATGCTGGGCTTTCCCGAGTGGATCGTCTACGCGCTGATGGTGCCGCCGCTGGTGCTCACCGCCCTGATCGGCGTGGGCCAGGCCCTCGCGGGCTTCTCCGAGGAGGTGCGCGAATGACGCCGCTGGCCCTCACGGTCCTGATCTTCGGCGTCATGCTGGCCATGATGGCGATCCGCATACCGATCGCCATCGCCATGTTCGGCGCCGGGGCGCTGGGCTACGTGCTGCAGGCCGGCTGGCTGCCCCTGGCCAACTTCCTGAACACGCAGGCCTTCGCGCGCTTTGCCAGCTACGACCTGTCCGTGATCCCCCTGTTCATCCTCATGGGGAATTTCGCGAGCCAGGGGGGCATCTCCAAGGCGCTGTTCGAATTCGCCAGCGTGGTGATGTCGCGCTTTCGCGGGGGCCTGGCCATGGCCTCGGTGATGGCGTGCGCCGCCTTCGGCGCGATCTGCGGGTCCTCGGTGGCCACAGCAGCCACCATCACCTCGGTGGCCCTGCCCGAGATGCGGCGCCACGGCTATTCGGGGCGGCTGGCCACTGGAGCCCTGGCCGCTGGCGGCACCCTGGGCATCCTGATTCCGCCCTCCGTGCCCCTGGTGATCTACGCCATCCTGGCCGAACAGAACATCGCCAAGCTCTTCGCCGCCGCCATGATCCCGGGCCTGATCGCCATGGTGGGCTACATGATCGCGATCGCGATCTACGTGCGGCTGGTCCCGGGCCATGCGCCCGAGCACGAGGACGACGCCCCGCGCCTGACCGCTGCAGTCCTGTGGGGCGTGCTGCCCATCGCGGTCATCTTCCTGCTGGTGTTCGGCGGCATCTATGGCGGCCTGTTCACCCCCACCGAGGGCGCGGCGGTGGGCGCGGCCGCCACCTTCGTGGCCGCCCTGGCCAAGCGCGAGATCGACTGGGCCAAGTTCAAGTACTGCTTCTACGCCACCGCCCAGGCCTCGGCCATGATCTTCATGATCTTCCTGGGCGCCGACCTGATGAACGCCGCGCTGGCCCTCACCCAGGTGCCCGCGCAGCTGGCGTCGGTGGTCAATGGCTGGGGCCTGCCGCCGCTGGCCGTGGTGGGGGCCATCCTGCTGTTCTACGTGGTGCTGGGCGCGGTGATGGACGAACTGTCCATGATCCTCCTGACCATCCCCATCTTCTTCCCGATGGTGATGGCCCTGGACTTCGGCCTGCCGCCCGAGTCCGTGGCGATCTGGTTCGGCATCATGGTGCTCATGACGGTCGGCTTCGGCCTGCTGGCGCCCCCGGTGGGCCTGAACGTCTACGTGGTCAATGGCATGGCCAAGGACATCCCGATCGCCGAGAGCTACCGGGGCGTCATGCCGTTCCTGGCCAGCGACACCGTGCGCACCCTGCTGCTGCTGTTCTTCCCCGGCATTTCCCTGTGGCTGGTGCAGTACCTGGGGTGAGGACAGCGTTGAGGGAAAGTCCCCTGGCGGCGGGGGCGGCGCTCGGGTAAGTTGATGCCGTTTTTCTCCCCCGGAGCCTTCCATGATTCAACGCCGTACCGTCCTCAAATCGTCCGCCGCTGTCGCCCTGGGCGCGCCCGCCCTGTCTGCGCTGGCCCAGCAAACGGTCACCCTGAAGTTCCACACCTTCATGGCCCCCCAGTCCAACGTGTGGCTGGCGATGCACAAGGCCTGGATGGACAAGGTCGAAAAGGACTCGGGCGGCCGCATCAAGTTCGAGGCCTATCCGGCCATGCAGCTGGGGGGCACCCCAGTGCAGCTGTACGACCAGGCCCGCGATGGCGTGGTCGACATCATCTGGACCCTGCCTGGCAACACCGCGGGCCGCTTCCCGCGGGTGGAGGTGTTCGAACTGCCGTTCATGCTGACCAACGCCGAGGCCACCTCCAAGGCCTACTGGGAGTACGTGAACACCGTCGCGGCCGATGAATTCAAGGACACCCACGTGCTGGCCGTGAACGTGCACGGCCCGGGCATGTTCCACACCAAGGACAAGCAGATCAAGACCGTCAACGACGTGCGTGGCATGAAGCTGCGCGGTCCCACCCGCCAGGTCACGAAGATGCTGGGCCTGCTGGGCGCCACCCCGGTGGGCATGCCCCTGCCGCAGATTCCCGACGCCCTGTCCAAGGGAACGATCGAGGGCTGCGCCATCCCCTGGGAAGTGGTGCCCTCGGTCAAGGTCCACGAACTCACCAAGTTCCACAGCGAGTTCGATCCGGCGGGCGGTGCCCTGTACACCACCACGTTCGTGATGGCCATGAACAAGGCCAAGTACAACGCCCTGCCCCCGGACCTGAAGAAGGTGATCGACGCCAACTCCGGCATCGAGACCTCGGGCTGGCTGGGCAAGGTGCAGCAAGGTGGCGACCCCGCAGGCCGCAAGGCGGCGGAAGACCGCAAGAACACCATCTACACCATCCCCGCCGCGGACGCCCAGGAGTTCCGCCGCAAGGCACGACTGGTCGAGGTCGAGTGGGTGGAGGACATGAACAAGCGGGGGTTTGATGGCCGCAAGCTCCTGGACACGGCCCGCAGCCTGATCGAGAAGCACTCCAAGGCGGCCCCCGCCGGCAAGGCGCCGGCCAAGAAGGCCTGAAGCCGCCTGCGGCCATCGCCAGGGCTCCCTCGGGAGCCCTTTTTGAGGCCCTTACACTCGCCCGATGCAACGCAGCCCGATCAAGCATTGCCGTGACTGCGGAAGCGCGGTCAGCTACCGCCTCCCCGACGACGGCGACACCAAGCACCGGGCCATCTGCACGGCCTGCGACACCATCCACTACGAGAACCCGCTGAACGTGGTGGGCACCGTGCCCTACTTCGGCGACCGAGTGCTGCTGTGCCTGCGCAACATCGAGCCGCGACGCGGCAAGTGGACGCTGCCGGCGGGCTTCATGGAGCTGGGAGAGACGACAGCCCAGGGCGCTGCGCGCGAGACCGACGAAGAGGCCGGCGCGCATTTCGAGATCGAGGGCCTGTTCTCGGTCCTGAGCGTGCCGCGCGTGGGCCAGGTGCACATGTTCTACCGCGCCCGCCTCCTGAACGAACGCTTCGACCCGGGCCCGGAAACCATGGAGGCGCGTCTCTTTGCCGAGAACGAGATCCCCTGGGACGACATCGCGTTTCGCACGGTGCGCGAGACCCTGCTGCGGTATTTCGATGACCGCCGGCGGGGCGCCTACGCGGTGCACACGCTGGACATCGAATAGCGCGCGCCCCAGCAAAAACGGGCTGACCCATCCCTAGGTCAGCCCGTTGGCAAAAATGGTCGGCGTGGCGGGATTCGAACTCGCGACCCCTTGCACCCCATGCAAGTGCGCTACCAGGCTGCGCTACACGCCGACAAGCCTGCAATTATAGCGTGTCTGGCACGCCCGCCCGGCAAGCTCAGTGCGGGGCGGACAGCAGGTCCCGGATCTCGAACAACTCGCGGCGCAATTGCAGCAGCCGCTGCATCACGGCCTCGCTGGCGGCCGCAGGCTCGGAGGACGCCCGCGCCCCCGGGAGGCCCTCGGTTTCGCCATCCACCTCGATGGCTTCGACGCCTTCGAGCATCACCTCGCCCGCACGGCGACGGTCACGCTCACCCTGCACGATCTCCTGCAGCTTGTTGCGCGCGCCGCTGATGGTGAAGCCCTGGTCATAGAGCAGGTCGCGGATGCGGCGGATCATCAGCACCTCGTGGTGCTGGTAGTAGCGACGGTTGCCCCGGCGCTTCATGGGGCGCAGCTGGGTGAACTCCTGCTCCCAGTACCGCAGCACGTGCGGCTTCACGCCACACAGTTCGCTGACCTCACCGATCGTGAAGTAGCGTTTTGCCGGGATGGACGGGAGCGGATTCTCCATTGAAATCAAGCCAGTGCGCAGGAAACCTGTGAGGTTACTCCAAGTCGGCGCGCTCGCAAATAACCCAAAGGGTTCTGGAGGCTTCAGGAGGTTTCGCTGCTGCCCTGGATTTGTTCCTTGAGCTTGTGGCTCGCATGGAAGGTGACGACGCGCCGAGCCTGGATCGGAATCAGCTCGCCAGTGCGCGGGTTGCGGCCCGGGCGCGGCGCCTTGGTGCGGATCTGGAAGTTGCCGAAGCTGGAGATCTTGACGTCCTGGCCATCGACCAGGCTGTCGGAGATCAGGTCGAAGAACGCATCGATCATGTCCTTGGACTCGCGCTTGTTCAGGCCGATCTGCTCGAAGAGCAATTCGGCCAGTTGCGCCTTGGTCAGGGCCGGCGTCTCCAAGCTCTCGACAGTGAAGTCCAGGCGCGTGTCGCCGCCGTCGGGGCGTGTGGCGTCTTGCATCGCTCAGGTCCTCAGGCGTCCGCCCAGGTCCTGGGCGATACGTGCAATGACGGCCTTGACCGCGGCCTCGATCTCTTCGTCCGTCAGGGTGGCCGCGGGCCGGCCCAGGGTCAGCCGCACGGCCAGGCTTTTCTCGTGGGCCGACAGGCCGGCCACGGCCTGGGCCGGCTTGTACAGGTCAAAGAGGAAGGCCTCCTGCAACAGTCCGCCAGTGTCCGCGGCGCGCACGGCGGCCAGCAGGGCGTCGTGGCTCACCGAGTCGGCGACGATGACCGCGAGGTCACGCTCGGAAGGCAGCACGCGCGGCACGGGCTCGAACGCCGGCACGTGGCGCGCGAGGACGGCCTCGAGGTCGAGTTCGAACAGCAGGGGCGCTCCCGGCAGGTCCCATTGCTGGCGCCAGCGCGGATGCAGCTCGCCCAGCACGCCGACCTGCGTGCCCCCGATCCACACGCTGGCACAGCGCCCCGGGTGCAGGGCCGGATGGGTGGCGGGTCGCACTTGCGGCTGCAGTGGCGCCAGGAGGGACTGCACATCCCCCTTGAGGTCAAAGAAATCAGCAGCGCCCTGCGCCTTGCGGCCCCATTGCTGGCCCTCGGCAGGTCCGTAGGCCAGTGCGGCCACCCGCATCGGCTGGTGCACGCCGCGCACGGTGGTGTCGGTGGTGGCCACCGACGGATCGCGCAGGAAGACGCGCCCGAGCTCGAACACGCGCACGCGTTCGGCCTTGCGGTCCAGGTTGTGCCGCAGCACCTGCAGCAAGGACCCCATGAGGGACGAGCGCATGACGCTCATCTGGCTGGCAATCGGATTGAGCAGGCGCACCGGGTCGGCGTTGCCGGCGAGGTCGCGTTCCCAGGCCTCCTCGACGAAGCTGAAATTGATGGTCTCCTGGTAACCCAGGCCCGCCAGCAGGCGGCGTACCGCGAAGCGGCTGCGGCGCGATTCGTTCGCACGGCTCGCCACGATGGGCGCCAGCGGCGGCGTGGTCGGCAGGTTCTGGTAGCCGACGATGCGCACCACTTCCTCGATCAGATCTTCCTCGATGGCGAGGTCGAAGCGGTGGGGGGGCGGCGTGACGGTGAGCCGATCGCCCTCGGCCTGCACCTGCAGGCCCAGGCGGCCCAGGGCGCTGCGGCAGTCGTCGGCGGACAGCGGCATGCCGATGACCTTCGCAGCGCGCGAGGCGCGCAGGGTCACTGGCTTGCGCTCGGGCAGTGCCACGACCTGGTCGTCGATCGGCCCCGCCTCGCCGCCACAGATCGACAGGATCAGTCGGGTGATGTGTTCGATGTGTTCAACGGTCAGACTCGGATCGACGCCGCGCTCGAAGCGGTGGCCGGCGTCGGTGGAGAAGTTGTAGCGGCGGGAGCGCCCCTGGATCGCCTGCGGGTGCCAGAAGGCGGCCTCGACATAGACATTGCGGGTGCTGTCGGACACGGCGGTCGAGTCTCCGCCCATGATGCCGGCCAGGGACTCGACCTGCGCGCCGTCGGCGATCACGCCGACCTGGTCGTCCAGGGTCACGGTGTTGCCGTTCAGGAGCTTGAGCGTCTCGCCGGCACGCCCCCAGCGCACGTCCAGCCCGCCATGGATCTTGTCCAGGTCGAAGATGTGGGTGGGTCGGCCGAACTCGAACATCACGTAGTTGGAGATGTCCACGAGCGCGGTGACGCTGCGCTGGCCGCATCGGGCGAGGCGGTCGACCATCCACTGGGGGGTCCGGGCCTGGGTGTTGACGTTGCGGACCACGCGGCCCGAGAACCGCCCGCACAGGTCGGGCGCGGACACCTTCACCTTCAGGCGGGTGTCGTGCCCGGGCGGGACCGGTTCGAAGGACGGCGCCTTGAGCGGTGCGCCGGTCAGGGCGGACAGCTCGCGCGCCACGCCGTAGACGCTCAGGGCATGGGCCAGGTTCGGCGTGAGCTTGAGGGTGAAGAGGGTGTCCTCGAGGTCGAGGACCTCGCGCACGCTGGCGCCCACGGGGGCATCGGCAGCCAGCTCCAGCAGGCCGCCGTGGTCGTCACTGAGCTGGAGTTCGCGCGCAGAGCACAGCATGCCCTGGCTCTCGACGCCCCGCAGCTTGCCCAGCTTGATCTGGAAGGGCTTGCCGTCCTCGCCCGGGGGCAGTTCAGCCCCGACCAGCGCACAGGGGACGCGGAGACCCACCCGCGCATTGGGCGCGCCGCAGACGATGTTCAGCAAGGCCCCCTGCCCCACATCCACCTGGCACACGCGCAAGCGATCGGCGTTGGGGTGCTGCGCGGCTTCCTTGATCTCGCCCACCACCACCTTCGTGAAGGGCGGTGCCACCGGGCGCAGTTCCTCGACCTCCAGGCCGCCCATGGTGAGGGTATCGGCCAGGGCTTGGGTGCTCAGGGGCGGGTTGCAGAACTCGCGCAGCCAGGACTCGGGAAATTGCATGGTCGTTTACTTCTGGAACTCGATTCGCGGAGCCATCACCGGAACTGGCGCAGGAAGCGGATATCGCCGTCGAAAAACAGGCGCAGGTCGTTCACGCCATAACGCAGCATGGTCAGGCGGTCCGGTCCCATGCCGAAAGCGAAGCCGATGTACTGCTCAGGGTCCAGCCCCATGTTCTTGACCACGTTGGGGTGCACCTGGCCGGAGCCGGCCACTTCCAGCCAGCGACCGGCCAGCGGGCCGGACTGGAACTGGATGTCGATCTCGGCACTGGGCTCCGTGAAGGGAAAGAAGCTGGGTCGGAAACGCAGCGCCAGATCGTCGCTCTCGAAGAAGGTGCGGCAGAAATCCGTGAAGACGACCTTCAGGTCCTTGAAGCTCACATTGCGCCCCAGCCACAGGCCTTCGCACTGGTGGAACATGGGCGAGTGCGTGGCGTCACTGTCCACGCGGTAGGTGCGGCCCGGGGCGATCACGCGGATCTCGGGCATATCGCCGCACTTCAGGGCTGCGGCGTGCTTCTTGATGTGGGCGTGCGCGTAGCGCACCTGCATCGGGCTGGTGTGCGGGCGCAGGTTGTAGGCAATGCCGTCCTCACCCTGGAGGTCGACATAGAAGGTGTCCTGCATGGACCGCGCCGGGTGGTTGGGCGGGTTGTTCAGGGAGGTGAAGCTGTGCCAGTCGCTCTCGACCTCGGGCCCGTCGGCCACGTCGAAGCCCATGCTGGCGAAGATCTGCTCGATGCGCTCCAGGGTCAGGGTCACGGGATGCAGGCCACCGGGCTCGCGCAGGCGCCCCGGCAGGGTCACATCCAGGGCCTCGGCCTGCAGCTGCTGTTCGAGTTCGGCATCGGCCAGCGCGCGTCGGCGCTGCGTGAGCGCCTCCTCCACCGCCTGCTTGGCCTGGTGGATGGCCGCCCCGCGGGTCTTCTTCTCCTCGACGGACAAGGCGGCCAGCCCCTTCATCAGCTCGGTGATGCGGCCGGACTTGCCGATGTACAGCGCCTTGGCGTCCTCGAGCTGGGCGGGCGTCGCGGCCTGTGCGAAGGACCGCCGGGCGGCGTCGACGATGGAATCGAGATCTTGGCTCATGAGAAATGAAACAGGGCTAGCGCCTTGCAAGCCCTAGCCCTGTAGCTGTTGGTGGGTCCGTGCGCCGGACGCGCCGGCGCACGCGGGGACTCAGGCGGCAGCCAGTTTGGCCTTGACCTGTTCCACGATACCGGCAAAGGCCGCCTTGTCGTGCACGGCGATATCGGCCAGCACCTTGCGGTCGATCTCGATGCCGGCCTTGCGGATGCCGTTGGCGAACTGGCTGTAGGTCAGGCCCAGTTCACGCGCGGCGGCGTTGATACGGGCGATCCACAGCTGGCGGAACACGCGTTTCTTGGCACGGCGGTCACGGTAGGCATATTGCCCGGCCTTCATCACCGCTTCTTTGGCGATGCGGAAGACGTTGCCGCGGCGGCCGCGGAAGCCCTTGGCGAGGGCGAGAACTTTCTTGTGGCGGGCGCGGGCGGTTACACCACGTTTGACGCGAGGCATGTGTTACTCCTTCTTGTTCGTTCGGTTGATCACAGACCCGCGAACGGGAGCATCTGTGCCATGTGACCC
>JACCDL010396398.1_pt1 | contig 31400 bp, 20 predicted proteins | sample 7441931 | NCBI WGS metagenome assembly JACCDL01 (sample SAMN15323437, study PRJNA562643) | freshwater metagenome | isolation source: river surface water | place: USA:Blue River Watershed | collected 2017-08-16 | reverse complement strand
GGTGGCCCAGAGTTGCAGCGGAGTGTTGTGCACCTGGAGGACGTTTTCGACGCCCCCGTCGAGCTGGGCGCGCACGCGCGGGTAGGCGAGCGGCACGGCGCCGGGGCCCCAGCCGAGGAGCGGGTGTTCGCGGCCGAGGAGCGCGGCGGCGTGGAGCATGGCCCGGCGCTGCGTGTTGCTCTCGCTGGCGGTGTCGCTCCAGCGCTGGTGCACGACGAGATCGCGGAGGCGGGAGTTGGTGGCGACGACGAGGGCGAGCGTGACGCCGGCGAGGGCGGCGAGCGTGAGTTTGCGGGGCCGGGGCCAGGAAGAAACGGCGAGGGTGGTGCCGAGCGCGAGGAGCGCGACGACTCCGAGGGCGAAGACGCCGCCGCGGCTCTGCGTGCCGGCGAGGACGACAAGTGCGAGGCCGGCGGCGGCGAGCCAGAGCGCGCGCGGGGAACCGCGGGCGCGAAGGGCGGCCAAGAGGAGCCACGGCAGGGCGACGACCATCGCGGCGGCGGTATAGGTGGAGTGGCCGAAGGGAGCGGTGTTGCGCGAGTGGACGGGGAACGGGTGCGCGTGGTCGACGGCCCAGAGGGCGTAGGCGGCGACGACGATGCCGGCCGCGGCGAAGGGCAGCACCGAAGCGGCGCGCGGCGTTGGGTCGACGCTCCCGTGGTGATGCAGGAGGAGAAAGAGGGCGACGCCGCCGACGGTCGGCCAGGCGAGCGGCAGCACGAGCGCGGAGAAGGGGCTGAACGCCGCGGACGCGACCGCGCCGAGGGCCAGGAGTGCCGCGCCGACGAGGGCCGGCAACGGGGGCCGGTGCCAGATCCGGGCGCGGGCGAAGGTGAGGAGGGTTGCGGTGACGAGCAGCCCCCACGCGGCGGCGGTGAGACCGGCGAGCGGCCACGCGAGCATCCGTGACGTCGACGGGTGCGCGAGCGTGAGCGCGGAAAGGAGGCCCACCGCGATGACGAGGGCGGTGGAGGCGAGGCGGGGCATCGAGGTGGCGGGATGAGAGCGGTCGGGCGAAATGCGTGCAAGTGTGGCGCGGAGCGGACGGGCGGCGGGCGCGGGTTTGCCGAGTTCTTGACGGTGTCGCGCGGCGGCGGGCAGGCTGCTCCGATGTCGCTGCCGACACTCGCGCCGAAAAAGAAACTGCCGCTCGCCCAACTGGCGATCGCGGGCGCAGTGGTGCTGGCGGGGTTCGCCGGCGTGGCGCAGGTGGTCGGGTGGCAGGTGGTCTACGAGGCGGCGCGCGGCTGGGTGGCGACCGGGGCGGGATGGGTGACGAGCGCGGGGCCGGGCGTGTTTTTCACGGCGATGGCGGTGTTGCCGGCGGTGGGCGTGCCGATGGCGCCGTTTGCGTTGGCGGCGGGGCCGTTGTTCGGCGCGCGGTTCGGATTTCCGGCGCTGATGGGCATGGGCATCCTGGCGATGACGGTAAATCTCACGGTCACGTATTGGGTGGCGCGGCGGGGGCTGCGGCCGGTGCTCACGCGGTTGCTGGAAAAATGGGGCTACCGCATCCCGGAGGTCGGCCGCGACGAGATCACCGATCTGATCGTGCTGCTGCGGGTGACGCCGGGATTCCCCTTCTTCGTGCAGAATTACCTGCTCGGCCTCGCGGACGCCCCGTTCCTGCGCTACCTCGTGCTGTCGTGCGCGATCCAGTGGCCGATCAACTGCGGGTTCATGTTGTTCGGCGACGCGCTCAGCCAGGGGAAGGGCAAGATGATCCTGACCTCGGTGCTGCTGATTGCGGCGCTGATCGTGGCGACGCACATGGTGCGGAAGCGGCTGGCGAAAAAGAAGGCGGGCGGATGAACGGGGAGCGGGCGTTTGGCGCGGGCGGGCGGTGCGACGACGACGCGGAGGCGCGGCCGGAGAGCGTGACGGAGTTCACGCGGCGGGTGAAGGAGCTGCTGGAGAACAACGTCAGGCCGGGCTGGATACGCGGTGAAGTCTCGAATCTGCGGGCGCAGGCGAGCGGGCATTTCTATTTCTCGCTCAAGGATGCGGGCGCGCAGCTGGGTGCGGTGTTGTTCCGCGGCGACGCGGCGCGGCAGAACGTGAAGCTGCGCGACGGGCTGCAGGTGGTGGTCTACGGCGAGGTGAGCGTCTACGAGGCGCGGGGGCAGTATCAGCTCATCGTGCGCGTGGTGGTGGACGACGGCGTGGGGCGGTTGCAGCGGGAGTTCGAGGCGCTGAAGGCGCGGCTGGCGGCGGAGGGCCTGTTTGCGGCGGAGCGCAAGAAGCCGATTCCGACGATGCCGCTCACGGTGGGCTTCATCACGTCGCCGACCGGGGCGGCGGTGCAGGATTTCGTGCGGATCGTGCGGCGGCGGAAGTGGTGCGGGCGCGTGGTGGTGTTGCCGGCCAAGGTGCAGGGCGAAGGTGCGGCGGCGGAGATGATCGCGATGCTGCGGCAGGCGGAGGCGCTGGGGATTTTCGACCTCCTGGTGATCGGGCGGGGCGGCGGGAGCATCGAGGATCTGTGGGCCTTCAACGAAGAGGCGCTGGTGCGCGCGGTGGCGGCTTGCGGGCTGCCGGTGATCTCCGCGGTGGGGCACGAGATCGACTTCACGTTGTGCGATTTTGCGGCGGACCTGCGGGCGGAAACGCCGAGCGCGGCGGCGGAACTGATCACCAGTCATTTTGTGGCGGCGCTGGAGCGGGTGCGGCAGGCCGATGCCGCGCTGCTCGCGCTCACGACGGGGGCGTTGCGGACGGCGCGGGCGGAGCTGGAGCACGCGACGTCGCGGCTGCGGCTGCTCTCGCCCGCGGCGCAGGTGGAGCAGGGCTATCTGCGGCTCGACGATCTGGCGAACCGGCTGGCGGCGGGGCTGCGGCATTCGACGCAGGTGCGGCGCGAGCGGCTGGGGCAGCTGCGGGCGGCGCTTGCGGAGCGTTCGCCCGAGCGACGGGTGCAGATCGAATCGCACCGGCTGCTGGCGCTCTGGAAACGGCTGCAGGGGGCGAGTCCGGCCTCGGTGCTGAACCGCGGCTTCGCGATCGTGAAGGATGCGGCGGGCCGGCCGGTGACGCGGCGGGCGGGGATCGCGCCGGGCACCGGGCTGACGGCGGAGTTTGCGGACGGGACGCTGCCGGTGCGCAGCGAGTGAGCGGACCGCTTGCTGCGGCGCGGGCGCCGCGGAGCAACGGAAGAGTTTTTGGACTTGGCAGGCGAGTGAGGCTAATAGTTATTACCCACTCCCCGGTGGCCTCTCCCCACGCCCGGCGTTCCCTGCGCCCGGTGCCGCCGGCCGTTTTTCCCATGAACCCTGCAAACCCAACCCTCCGCCGTGCAGGCTGCGCGGCACTCGCGCTCGCCGCCCTGTCGGCGCACGCCCAGTCGACGACCGCCCCGGCGGCCGGCGGCGAAGTCATCCGGCTCTCGGAGTTCCAAGTCTCGACCAGCGCGGACAAAGGCTACCGCGCGGGCAACTCGGTCTCGGCCACGCGCATCGACACGCCGATCAAGGATCTGCCGTTCGCGGTGAGCGCCTTCACCTCGCAGTTCATCTCGGACATCGGTGCCCGCGACCTGATCGACGTGGTGCAGTATGCGCCGAGCGTCACGAGCGTCGCGCGCGAGTTCAACGCCGGCAACGCGCTCTACGCCATCCGCGGCTTCGACCAGGCGCCGCAGCACAACGGCTTCGTGGGCGAGGGCTACGTCGACACGGTGAGCATCGAGCGCGTCGAGGTCGTCAAAGGCCCGTCGTCGATGCTCTACGGTCAGGTCGCGCCCGGCGGCACGGTGAACTACATCACCAAGCGTCCCGGGGCGAAGCAGTCGACGACCGTGAACGCGCAGGTGGGCATGCATGAATTCTGGCGCACGACGGTGGACCACAACCAGCCGCTGCTGGGCAACAAGGTGCTGGTGCGCTTCAACGGCGCGTTCGAAAACGGCTTCCGCTACATCGAGCCGGGCAAGCAGAGCACGACGGTGCTGGCGCCGGTGATCACGTGGCGCATGACCGAGAAGGTCGCGCTGACGGTGGACTACCAGTGGTTCTCGCGCCGCGAGACGCCGCCCTCGGCGCACATCAAGCCGAACATCGAGATCGTGGGGCCGCCGCCCGCGAGCGGCCTGCTGAGCGCGACGGGTATCCTGATCCGGCCGGACAACAGCGACGCGGGTTTCCTCTCCGCGTATCCGCTCGGCAAGCGTTTCAACTACGTCTCGAACAACGATCATCGTTTCTCGGACTACGAGTCGGTGAACACCGAGCTGGCGGCGAAGCTCTCCGACAACTGGTCGGCGCGCGCGAACTTCAATTGGAACAAGCGGCGCGTGGCGCACAAGCTGACCGGCCTCGGGGCGGTGAGCATCACGGTGCCGACGAGCTATTATCCGGCGGGCGCGACGCTGCCGATCTCGACCGCGAACTACATCATCGCGGCCAACGCCTACGCCAACGACCTGCTGCGGGACCCGAAGCTCGCGCTGCTCGCCCCGCAGGCGCAGCTCCCGCGGCGCAAGCGTCTGCAGGAGGACTTCGGCCAAGGCAAAGCGTGGCAGGGTGAGATCGCGGGCCGCATGACGGTCGGCGGAGTGAAGGTGAAGCCGCTGTTCGGCGCGTTTCACAACGAGTCGCGCGGCTACGGCCGGCTGCGGCAGAGCCCGACGGCGGACTTTTTCCCGGCGTGGGACATCAAGAATCCCGCGACCTGGAACTACAACACGGACTTCGATCCGGTGACGCTGCCGTTCTCGACGAACAACCGCTCCGTCACGCGCAACAGCGCGGGCTACGCGGTGCTGAACGCGAGCATGCTGGACGACCGCCTCACGACGATCGTCGGCGCGCGCTACAACAAGGCGTCCGGCTCGACGGACAATTTCCTCAATCCCGCGACGAGTCTGAAGAAGGTCTCGAGCACGAAGACCACGCCGCAGGTCGGCCTGGGCTACAAGGCCACGCGCGACGTGATGTTCTACGGCTCCTACAGCGAGTCGTTCGTGCTCAACGCGTCGGCGCTCACCTTCGAGAACACGCCGATCGGCCCGGCCGCGCCGACGACCTCCAAGGGCTACGAACTCGGCGTGAAGACCGACCTCTTCAACGGCCGCGTGTCGTCGACCGTGGCGGTGTTCCAGATCGACCAGCGGGACCGCATCCTGCGATTCAACTCGTTCAACGCTCTGGGCGTGACGGTGACGAACAGCCTCCAGGGCACGCTCGATCGCAGCAACGGCATCGAGGCCGAGATCACGTGGTCGCCGAAGGACAACTGGCAGGTCTACCTGAGCGGCGCGATGAACGACATCCGCGTGAAGCAGGTGCCGCGCGGCCAGGAGGTCTATCTCGGGGCACATCCCGAGGGCACGGCGAAGGCGCTCTTCAACCTCTGGACGCGCTATACGTTCAACGACGGCGCGCTGAAGGGCTTCTGGGTCGGTGCGGGTTTCAACCACACCGGCCGGAAGGCGCAGCGCACGAACAACCCGCGCCTGTTCCTCCCGGCGGAGACGCTGTGGAACTCCGCGGTCGGCTACGACTGGAAGTGGGAAGGCCGGCCCTTCAACGCCACGGTCAACTGGCAGAACATGGAGAACATCGAGTATTTCCCCGCCAACCAGCAGCGCGGTCTGCCGGGCCGGGCGGTGCTCTCGCTCACGACGAAGTTCTGAGCTGAAAACGCAGTCCGGAGTGTGGGAGTGGGTTTGCCCCGCGAACCGTCGGGGCGTAAAGCCCCTCCCACATGCAAACTGCGCCGGCGACAAGCGGCGCAGGAACAAAAAAGCCCGCCGTGAGGCGGGCTTTTTTGCGGACTGAGATTACGCCGGTCCCGGACTCAATACTTCGGGAACTTGGTCCACTTGGCGCCCGCCTTGGCGCTCTTCACCGCGGTCTCGATGAACGCCATGCCGGCGAGACCGTCGTCGACCGTGGGGAAATCGTAGCCGCCCTTCGGCGCTTTCTTCCCGGCATCGGCATCGCGGATCGCGACGGCGGCGCCGCGGTAGATATTGGCAAACGCCTCGATGAAGCCTTCGGGATGGGCGAACGGCGTGCGCGTGGCGCCCTTGGCGGCGGCGCCGACGTAACCGTTGCCGCGGCGGTAGACCTGCGTGGGGACGTCGGCCTGCTTGAAGTAGAGTTCGTTGGGGTTCTCCTGGAACCACTGCAGCGAGCCCTTGGTGCCGAAGACGCGGATGTTGAGGTTGTTCTCCTCGCCGTGGGAGACCTGCGAGGCGTAGAGCACGCCCTTCACGCCGCCGTTCCAGCGCACGAGGCAGTTGCCGTCGTCGTCGAGCAGGCGGCCGGGGATGAACGTGGTGAGCTCGGCGCAGATCTCCTCGACCTCGAGGCCCGTGATGTAGCGGGCGAGGTTGTGCGCGTGGGTGCCGATGTCGCCCATGCAGTTGGAGACGCCGGAGACGTTGGGGTCCATGCGCCAGTTGGCGATCTGGGACGGCTTGGCGTCTTCGAACGCGCTGGTGGCGTAGCCCTGCGGATACTCGACGACGATCTTGAGGAGCTTGCCGAGCCGGCCGGCGCGGACCCAGTCGCGGGCCTCTTTCACCATCGGGTAGCCGGTGTAATTGTGCGTGAGGGCGAAGACTTTGCCGGTCTTGCGCACGATCTCGCGGAGCTTGAGGCCCTCCTTGAGCGTGAAACAGAGGGGCTTGTCGCAGATCACGTGGATGCCGGCCTCGAGAAACGTCCGGGCGACGGCGTAGTGCGTGTTGTTGCGCGTGACGATCGACACGAAGTCGATGCGCCGGTCGGCGGGGAGGGCGGCTTCGGCCTTGGCCATCTCCTCGTAGGTCGCGTAGACGCGGGCCGGATCGAGAAACAGGTCCTCGCCGGAGGCCTTGGACTTGGCGGGGTCGGAGGAGAAGCAGCCGGCGACGAGATCGATCTCGCCGTCGAGGCGGGCGGCCATGCGGTGGACGGCGCCGATGAAGGCGCCGCGTCCGCCGCCGACCATGCCCATGCGGAGTTTGCGGGGGGAACTCATGGTGGGAGGGAAGAGGGAGGAGAGTTGAGAGTTGAGGGTTGAGAGTCGGGTGGCGGACGGGTCGGGAGCGGAGAGCTGAGAGTCCAGAGAAGCCGCCACCGGGCGCGGTTCGATCTCTCAACCCTCAACTCCCAACTCGCAACGTCGCGGCCGATCAGAGCGCGACAGGCTTGCCGGTCGCGGCGGATTTGTAGGCGCCGTCGATGATCTTCATCAGCGAGAGGGCCTCGGACGGGGTGTTGAGCGGGGCTTCGGCGCCCTCGAGGACGCGCACGAAGTTGGCGGCGGAGCGCACGCGGCCCATCGTTTCGTCGGCGGGGACGATGATGTCGCGGTTCACGTGGCGGCCGTTTTCGAGCGTGTAGAGCTGGCAGGCGTCGAGCGCGGTGTTGTCGAGGCCGTCGACGCCGAAGAGACGGCGGACGAGGCCGCCGGCCTTGGTGCCCTGGAAGGTCACGGAGACCTCCTCGCGGTGGTTCATCTCGGCCCAGGAGACGGCGAAGCTCATCGACTGGCCGGTCTGGAACGTGACGAAGCCATGCGCGGCGGCCTCGACGTCGGTGACGCCCTTGGCGACATCGGGGATGCCCCACGGGCCCTTGAAGGCCTTGTTGTCGATGTGATCGCCGTAGGTGCGGGCGAGGATGTGGGCCGGCTCGGGGTAGCCCATGAAGTGCAGCCCGAGGTCGATCATGTGGAGGAGGTCGATGAGCGGGCCGCCGCCGCTGAGGGCCTTGGTGGTGAACCAGCCGCCGAAGCCGGGGATGCCGGCGCGGCGGATCCACTTGGCCTGGCAGGTGTTGATCGTGCCGACGGCGCCCTGTGCGAGGTATTCGCGCATCGCGTAGCTCTCGGGGCGGGCGCGGTTGTTGAAGTTGAACATCAGCGTCTTCTTCGCCTTCTCGGCGGTGGCCTTCATGACGGCCATCTCCTTGGCGCTGAGTGCGGGCGGCTTCTCGCAGAAGACGTGCTTGCCGGCCTTGAGGGCGGCGAGGGCGAGGGGAGCGTGGAATTTGTTGGGCACGATGATCGACACGGCGTCGATCTCGGGGACGGCGCGGAACATCTCGGCGACGTCGCCGAAATGGCGGCCGATGCCGTGCTTCTGCGCGGCCTTCTCGGCGGCGGCGGCGTTGACGTCGCAAAGCGCGACGATGTCGGCGCCGGCTTCGCGGAAACCCCGGGCATGATAAGCGGCCATGCCGCCGGCGCCGATGATGGCGATTTTGGAGGGCATAAAGAGTAGCGAGTAGTGAGTAGCAGGTAGCGAGGAGGGCGGAGTGGCGAAAGCGAGAGAGGGGGCGGGCGCGTGATACTCGCTACCCGCTACCCCCTGCTCGCTCCGGCCTTGGTCACTTCTTCTGTTTGTCGAATTGCGCGTCGAAGATGATCGCGCTCGAAGGGAAATCGACCTTGCGGACGAAGGCGGCGGCCTCGGTGGCGCCGTGGATGCGGTCCATGCGGCTGTCTTCCCACTCGACGGAGAGCGGACCGCGGTAGCCGACGTCGTTGAGGGCGACGATGATCTCCTCGAAGTTGATGTCGCCGTGGCCGAGGGAGCGGAAGTCCCAGTAGCGGCTGGGCTGGCCGAAGGAGACGTGGCCGCCGAAGACGCCGACGGTGCCGTCGCCGTGGCCCCACCAAACGTCCTTCATGTGGCAGTGATAGATGCGGCTGCCGAACTGGCGGATGAATTTCACGTAGTCGACGCCCTGGTAGCCGAGGTGCGAGGGGTCGTAGTTGAAGCCGAAGCGCTTGTGGCCCTTCACGGCGTCGATCGCGCGCTGCGAGCTGGCGATGTCGAAGGCGATCTCGGTGGGGTGCACCTCGAGGGCGAAGTTGACGTTGGCCTTGTCGAAGGCCTCGAGGATGGGGCCGAAGCGCTTGCCGAAATCGTCGAAGCCCTTCTGCCAGTATTCCTGCGAGGTGGGCGGGAAGGCGTAGATCGAGTGCCAGATCGAGGAGCCGGTGAAGCCGTTGACGACGGCGGGGAAGTCGTCCTGCGCGCCGCGGCCGGGCTTGGCGTCGAAGAACGTGCGGGCGGCCTTGGCGGTGAGGGCCAGCTTGCGGGCGGCGCGCTTGCGCACGCCCTCGGGATCGCCGTCGCCCCAGACATCGGCGGGGAGGATGGACTTGTGGCGCTCGTCGATGAGGTCGCAGACGGCCTGGCCGACGAGGTGGCTGGAGACGGCGTAGCAGGAGAGGCCGTGGTCCTTGAGCAGCGCCCACTTGTCGTGGACGTATTTCTTGCTCGTGGCGGCGGCATCGGGATCGAAGTGGTCGCCCCAGCAGGCGAGTTCGACGCCATCGTAGCCCATCTTTTTGACGAGCGGCGCGAGTTTTTCGAGGGGGAGGTCGGCCCACTGGCCGGTGAACAGGGTGACGGGTCTTGGCATAAGCAGGGTGAGGATGATCGGACTGGGAAAAACCGGGGCGCCGTCCGCGACGGCAGGGAAAAGAGCGGAGGCGGAAATTTTTGGGGGCGCGCGGAGCGCGGGAGAGTGATTTCGTCGCCGCGTGCGGGCCGGGCAAGTCCAATGTCGCCGCATCGCTTGTCATGGGGCGCGGGCCACCCGGGTTCGCCCCGCGGGCCGCAATTGGCGCCTCGCGCGCGCGGAGGGAGTTGTCAGGCTGCGCGCGATGTCGCTGATGCGTTGTTGTTCGAGTCTCGGTTGTCCGGAGCGTTCGCTGGAGGAACTGCTCGCGCTGGCGCAGGCGCATGGGTTGGCGGCCGTGGAGCTGCGGGCGCTGGGCGGCACGATCGATCTGGCGGCGTATCTGGCGACGCACTACGGCACGCCGGCCGCGCTGGGGGCGCGGCTCGTGCGCTCGCCGATCCGCGTGGTGGGGCTCAACGCCTCGCTCAAGCTCGCCGCGCCGACGCCGGCCGACCGCGAGCAGCTGCTCGCGCTGGCGCCGTGGGCGGAGGCGGCGGCGGTGCCGTGGCTGCGGGTATTTGACGGCCCGGTGTTCGATCTGGCCGGCGCGGCGGAAGACGCCGCGGAGGGTCTGACGCGGGCGGTGGAGACCCTGGCGTGGTGGGACGAGCTGCGGCGGCAACACGGGTGGCGCGTGCGCCTGATGGTGGAGACGCACGATGCGCTGTTCACGGGCGCGGCGGTGCAGCGGCTGCTCGCGGCCGCGCCGGGCACGGCCATTCTCTGGGATGCGCACCACACATGGCGGAAAGGCGGCGAGGATCCGCTCGTGACGTGGGCGGCGATCCGGCCGCACGTGGTGCACGTGCACGTGAAGGACAGCGTGCCGGTGCCGAGCGCGCGGCATCCTTTCACGTATGTGCTGCCCGGGGACGGCGGATTTCCGATGGCGGCGCTGCGGGCGCGGCTCGAGGCGGAGGGCTTTGCCGGCGGCGTGAGCCTGGAGTGGGAGCGGATGTGGCACCCGTATCTGCCGCCGTTGGAGGAAGCGTTGCGGGTGGCGCGGGAGCGGGCGTGGTGGTGACGGAATTCGGCGTTGTGTGGCGCGGAGGGAGGCGGAAGCGTCTCGCGCGATGAACCCTGCCGAGCTTGCTGTGTTGCTGAAAAGTCGTGTCCGCACGGTCCGCGACTGGCCGCAGCCGAAGGTGAATTTCCGCGATGTGACCACGCTCTTCGGCGACCCGGAGGCCTTTCGCGCGATTGTGCAGGCGCTCGCCGCGGAGGTGCGTCGGCTGCGGGTGACGCGGATCGCGGCGGTGGATGCGCGCGGGTTCATCCTCGGCGGCGCGGTGGCGTATGAGACGCACGTGCCGTTCGTGCTGGTGCGGAAAAAGGGCAAGCTGCCCTACACCACGGTGAGCGCCGACTACGCGCTCGAATACGGCAGGGCGACGATCGAGATCCACGCGGATGCCTGCGGGGCCGGCGACCGGGTGCTGATTGTCGACGATCTGATCGCGACGGGCGGCACGTTGCTGGCGGCGGCGGAGCTTTGCCGGCGGCTCGGCGGCGAGGTGGCGGGCGTGACGGCGGTGATCGACCTGCCGGAGCTCGGCGGCTCGGCGCGGCTGCGGGCGGCCGGGCTGATGGTGCACACGCTGTGCGAGTTTTCGGAGGAGGAGTGAGCGGGAGCCCGCGGTTTTTCGAGCGCCATGAGCCTGACGATCTGGACCAACACCAAATTCTCCGCTGCGGACACGGAGCTGCTCGTCGAGGGCACGCGCGGGTATCGGCTCGTCGTGGCGAAGGACGCCTCGACCTCCGTGCTGACGGCGGGGAGGGCGGATCCCGACCTGCCGCAGGCCGACGTGGCCTTCGGGCAGCCGGACGCGGCGCAGTGTCTCGCGGCCACGAAGCTGCGCTGGGTGGAGGTCACGACGGCGGGCTACACGCGCTACGACACCCCGGAGTTTCGCGAAGGTTTCCGGGCGCGGGGGGCGGCGTTCACCAATTGCTCGGAGGTGTTTGCCGACTCGTGCGCGCAGCACGTGCTCGCGATGATGCTGGCGTTCGGTCGCCGGCTCCTGCCGTCGTATCGCGATCAGCTCGCCGACCAGTCGTGGCACTATGAGCGGCGCCGCTACGACTCGCGCCTGCTCACGGGGCAGACCGTGCTGCTGCTGGGCTTCGGCGCGATCGGCCGCCGGCTCGTCGAGCTGCTGGCGCCGTTCAGGATGACGATCGTGGCGGTGCGCCGGCAGACGCGGAGCGAGCGCGGCGTGCGGATCATCCCCGAGGAGAACGTGAGCGCGGCGCTCGCGCAGGCGGATCACGTGGTGAACATCCTGCCGGACAACGACGGCACGCGGAACTTCGTGAACGCGCGGCGCATCGCGTGCATGAAGCCGGGCGTGCGCTTCTACAACGTGGGCCGCGGCGCGACGGTCGACGAACGCGCGCTCGCCGAGGCGCTGCAGGCGGGCCGCGTGGCGGAGGCCTATCTCGATGTCTTCACGACGGAGCCGCTGCCGGCGGAGAGCCCGTTCTGGACCCTGCCGAACTGCTACGTGACGCCGCACACTGCGGGCGGTCGCCACGATCAGGATACGGCGATCGTGCAGCATTTCCTGCGCAATCTGGCGGCGTTCACACGGGGCGAGCCGATGGTCGACCGGATCGTGTAGGTGCGGGGCGGTCGGGTGCGCGGCGGGCGGGATTCGGCGTTGCTGCGCGCGCGGCGGGCGTTTTTCTCCGCGCGATGGCCAAGCCACTTGTCGGGATCATCATGGGCAGCACGTCGGATTGGGAGACGATGCAGCACGCGGCGGCGCAGCTGGAGGCGTTGGGCGTGCCGTATGAGAAGCGCGTGGTCTCGGCGCACCGCACGCCGAAGCTGATGGTGAGCTACGCGGAGAGCGCGGAGCGGCGCGGGTTGAAGGCGATCATCGCGGGCGCGGGGGGCGCGGCGCACCTGCCGGGGATGACGGCTTCGCTCACGAGCCTGCCGGTGCTCGGCGTGCCCGTGGAGTCCCATGCGCTGAAGGGCATGGATTCGCTGCTTTCCATCGTGCAGATGCCCGGCGGCGTGCCGGTGGCGACGTTTGCGATCGGCAAGGCCGGTGCGATCAACGCCGCGTTGTTTGCCGCCTCGCTCGTGGCCCTCGGCGACGCCGGCACGGCGCAGGCATGGAAGAAATTCCGCGCCGACCAGACCGCGAAGGTGCTGAAGGCGAAGCTGCCGGAGAAGCCGTGAGTTGAAGGTTGAACGGTGAACGTTGAAAGTCGCGGGGAGCAGGCCGAGCGCGGACTTGCGGCCCGGGTCTTTCAACTTTCGACTTTCCCCTCTCAACCTGTCCCATGATCTCTCCCGGCCAGACTCTCGGCATCCTCGGCGGCGGACAGCTTGGGCGGATGCTCGGGCAGGCGGCGCAGACGCTCGGTTACCGGGTGCATGTGTTCGAGCCGGCGGGCCCTTGTCCGGCCGGCGCGGTGGCCAACAAGGAGGTCAACGCCGGCTACGAGGATCTCGCGGCGCTCACGGCCTTTGCGCGGACCTGTGCGGCCGTGACCTACGAGTTTGAGAACATCCCCTCGGGTCCGCTCGAGGCGATCGCGCCGCTGACGGCGCTGCATCCGCGCGCCCAGGTCCTGCACGTGTGCCAGAACCGGCAGCGCGAGAAGGCGTGGCTGCGCGCCAATGGTTTTCCGCACGTGCGCTACGCCGAGGCACTGGATGGCGAGATCGGCCCGGCGGTGGCGCAGGTCGGGCTGCCGTGCGTGGTGAAGACGGCGGACTTCGGCTACGACGGCAAAGGCCAGATGAAGCTTTCCGACCCGCAGGACCTCGAGCGGGCGCAGGCGATCTTCCGCGGGCGCCGCTGCGTGATCGAGCGGTGGGTGGAGTTCGTCTGCGAGGTGTCGGTGATCGTGGCGCGCTCGAGTGCGGGCGAGGTGCGGGCCTTTCCGGTGGCGGAGAACATCCACACGCACCACATCCTGGATTTCTCGATCGTGCCGGCGCGGATCAGCGACGCCGTGGCGGACAAAGCCGTGCGGCTGGCGGGCGCGATCGCGGAGAAACTCGAGGTCGTCGGACTGCTCGCGGTGGAGATGTTTGTCACGGCGGCCGGCGAGGTGCTCGTCAACGAGCTCGCGCCGCGACCGCACAACAGCGGGCACTGGTCCCTCGACGGCTGCGAGACGAGCCAGTTCGAGCAGCACGTGCGCGCGGTGTGCGGGCTGCCGCTGGGCAGCGTGGCGGTGCGCGAGCCAACGGTGATGGTCAACATCCTCGGCGATGCCTGGAAGTGGCGCGACGGGGCCGTCGTGGGCGACCCCCTCTGGCGCGCTGTGCTCAACGAGCCGCGCGCGAAACTGCATCTTTACGGGAAGGCGGAGCCGCGTGTCGGCCGCAAGATGGGCCACTTCACCGTGCGCGACAGCAACGTGGAACTCGCACTCGAGCGGGCCCGCGCCCTCAAGGCGCGCCTGTAGCTCCCGCGCCGGGCTCGACGGTCGGGGGCCGGATCAACCCGTGCCGCCGGCGCGAAACGCGGCGACATCGGCCGGCGTATCGAGGTCCACGGCGAGCGGGGGCAGATCGACGGCCGCGACGCGGTCGCCCGGATCGTTGAGCAGCGCGCGGGCGCCCTCCTCGCCGGTCAGCGCGGCCAGCGTGGCGAAATGCTCGCGGGCAAACAACGCCGGCGCCCCGCGGCGGCCGGCATACTGCGCGGCGACGATGCTGCGGCCGGTCGCTTGGCGGGCCGCGACGAGCGCCGCGATCGTGTCGGCCGAGAACGCCGGCTGGTCGCAGAGGGCGAGCACCGCGGCATCGAGGTGACGGGAGAACTGCTGCAGCGTCGTGATGCCGGTCCGGATCGACGCGGCCATGCCCTCGGACCACGCGGGGTTCTCGGCCACGAGCACGGGCAGCCGCGCCAAGCTGGGGCGGATCTGCTCCGCGTGCGCGCCGAGCACGACGACGACCGGCCAGGCGGCGGAAGCGAGGGCGGCCTCGGCCGTGCGGACGAGCAGGGGTTTGCCGGCGAGCGGGACGAGTTGTTTCGGCTCGCCCATGCGGCGGGACGCGCCGGCAGCGAGGATCACCACGCCGAATCGAAACGGCCGCCGCACGGTGTCATCGGCTCCGGGTGAGCCGGACGGGGCGGCGGAAGGCGGACGGGGCGAGGTCTCAGGCATGGATCGGCCTTTCGCGTTCGCGGAGCGGACGGGCGTCGCGCTGCGTGAGCGTGGCCTGCATTTCGGCGAGGATGGCGAGCGCGACCTGCTCGGGGGTCTCCGCGCCGAGATCGAGGCCGATGGGCGCGTGCAGGCGCCGGCGCTGGGCGTCGTCGACGGTCAGACCGGCGGCGGCGAGATCCTGCAGGATTTTGCCCGCGCGTTTTCTCGGACCGAGCAGGCCGAGGTAGGCGAGGGGGCGGGCGAGCAGATCGCGGAGAATCGGAACGTCGTGGACGTAATGGTGAGTCATCACCGCGGCGAGCGCGTCGCGGCCGGGCGCGATGCGTGCAACGAGCTGGTCGGCGGGCGCGACGACGCAGGCATCGGCCGCGGGAAAACGTGCGTGGGTGGCGAACGCCGGACGGGGATCGGCGACGGTGACGTGCCAGCCCAGTTCCTTGGCGAAGCGCACCAGCGGTTGCGCATCGTCGCCGGCCCCAAAGACCACCAGCGCGGTGGGCGGGAGGATGGTTTCAACGAAGACCGCTTCGGGATCGGGACAGTCGCCGGGCGCCGCGAGGCGCGTGCCCCACGCGTCCGGCGTGTCACCGTGGTGCAGGACGGTGAGGGCGGTGGGCCGGCGGGCGGCAAAATTGGCGGCGAGCGCGCGGGCCCAGCCGGGCTGCGGCGGGAGTTTCTCGAGCAGCACGCGGACGACGCCGTGGCAGCCGAGGCCGACGCCCCAGACGAGGTCGTTTTCGCCCGTGGTGTCGTAGACCACGGCCTCCGCGATGCCGGTCGCGTGCACGCGGGCGGCGCGCGCCATCACATCCTCCTCGAGGCACCCGCCGCTGATGGAGCCGATCCGTCGGCCGTCGGCCGTCACCAGCAACCGTGCGCCCGGCCGGCGATAGGACGAGCCTTCGACCGCCACGAGCGTCGCGAGCACGCAGGCGGGCGCAGCGGGTGCGTCGAGCGCGGCGACGATGGCTTGGAGGTCTTTCACGCGGGCAGGAGAAATCGTGGGCGGAATTTCGAATGGCAAGAGCGCGTCCCGGATCGTCTGGCGACGCTCCTCAAGTTTGTGCAGCACCTCTAAAATCCAGAATTGCCTAGTTCGCCCCCGAGGCGGTTACACTAACCAGTTACATGGAAGAACTCCTGGCGTTTAGTCGGGATTCATCCGCAAACCACAACGAACAACTATGAACAAACCGCTGCTATCAGCCGCGAACGCGGCTGCTTGCGCGGGTGCAATGGCTTTGGTGGGCGCGAATCTCGCGCACGCCCAAGCCAGCGCCCCGGCGCAAAAAATGGAAAAATTCGTCGTCACGGGCTCCTACATCCCGACCGCCGAAACCTCTGTGAACGCCGGTATCTCCCCGGTCGTGCGCATCGACCGGAAGGTCATCGAGGAAGTCGGCCTCACGACCACCGCCGAACTGCTCCAGAAGATCACCGCTTCGAACGGCGGCTCCGTGCCGATCTCGAACAACGCGACCGGTTTCACCCCGGCGGCGACCTCCGTCTCGCTGCGTGGCCTCGGGCCTGAAGCGACGCTCGTGCTGATCAACGGTCGCCGCGTTTCCCCGTATCCGGTCGGCCAGGGCGGCACCACGGCGTTCGTCGACCTGAACTCGATCCCGCTGTCCGCGGTCGAGAGCATCGAAATCCTGAAGGATGGTGCGTCCGCCCTTTACGGCGCCGATGCCGTCGCCGGCGTGGTGAACATCAAGATGCGCCGTGCGGCCGATGGCACCGAAGTCGCGGTGCAATACGGCAACACCTTCAAGAAGGACGCCTCCGAAGTGGTCGGCTCGCTCGTCACGGGCGCGCAGACGGACAAGGCCAGTGCGCTGGTCGGCTTCAATTACTACAGCCGCAAGGCGATCATGAACCGCGATCGCGACTACTCCGCGATTCCGCCGTTCCTGAGTTCCAACGCGAGCCCCCTCAATCTGCAGATCACGCGTGAAGTGGCCCTGGCCGCCGGAGTGCCGGCGAGCTCGCTGCCCGCGACGGGCACGTCGTTCTACGCTGCCTCCCCGGCCGCCTCGAGCAACAACGGCGCCGTGCCGGCAACGCAGTATCGTTACGGTGCGGGCCGTCCCTCGACGTTCAACTTCAACGAGTTTTCGATGTCCTACCCGGAGCGCGAGAACAAGGGCGCCTTCGCCTTTGCCGAGCGCAAGGTCTTCGGCACGGATAACGTGAAGGTCTATCTCGATGTCTCGTATCAGAACACCGAGACCGAGAACCAGCTTGCTCCTTCCGCCACGGGTAACTTCTCCGGCTCGGGCACCGAGCTTGTGCTCCCGGCCCGCACGGCCACTCCGTTGCCCGGTCCGGACGGCCGGCGCCGCGTCGCGGCCGACGGTGCGTTCAATCCGTTCAACCCGTTCAACCAGGACATCACCGGCGGTTCGCGCGCGCGCCTCGCCGAGTTCGGGAACCGCATCTATCGGAATGAGACCGATGCGTTCCTGCTCACCACCGGCATCAAGGCCGAAAACATCCTGGGCAAGTGGAACTTCGACGCCGGCTACAGCTACTCGGAGATCCAGGACACGTCGCGCAACACGCTCGTGTCTTCCTCGCGCTTCAACCGCCTGGTCAACGCCAACGACTCGTTCTTCCGTCCGGGCAGCCCGGATTACCTGGGCACGACGGTGCCGTATAATCCGTTCGGATACTACAAGGTCTCGATCCCGAACAACGCCCTGATCGTCGGTGCGGCCCGCATCACGACCAAGGACGTCAACACGTCCAGCCTCAACCAGATCAACGCGGTGGTCACGAACCCCGAGCTCTTCCAGGTGCCGGCCGGCAATGTCGGTTTTGCTCTCGGCGCTGACGCCCGTCACGAGCAGCTCGAACAGTGGCCCGATCCCTACGGCGCCACCGGCGACCTGATCGGCTCCTCGCCGAACGCGATCACCCGCGGTCAGCGCAAGATCGCGGGCGCTTTCGTGGAAACGAAGATCCCGCTGCTGCGGAATGCGCCCGGCGCCTACGACCTCTCGATGGATGCCTCGGCGCGTCACGAAAAGTTCATGAGCAGCAAGCGCAACGCCACCGTGCCGAAGTTCGGCGCTCGCTGGCAGCCGATTGACCAGAATCTGACCTTCCGCGGCAGCTGGTCCAAGGGCTTCCGCGAGCCTTCGCTCTATGAGCTCTACTCCACGCCGACGTCCGGGCTCTCCGCCGTCCGTAACCCGGTCACGAACGTCAACGAGCCCGAGCAGGACGTGACGATCGCCGGCAACCGCCGTCTCGATGCGGAAAAGACCGAGTATATCAACGTCGGCGTCGTTGCCTCTCCGACCTTCGCGGGCCTCAAGGGTCTGACCCTCGGCTTCGACTACTGGGCGATCGACCGCAAGGGCACTGTCGACGCCAGCTACCAGAACACGGTCAACCGCTTCTTCAACCGCGTGCCCGGTGGCGCGCCGGGCTCGGCGCCCGGCGGCTTGCTGCCCGGTGAGAGCGTCGTCCTTTTCCCGGACGGCACGATCCGCACGGTGAACTCGGTGTTCTTCAACGTCGGTCGCACCAAGGCCAAGGGCTACGACATTTCCGCCAACTACGTCTACCGCACCGATGCGCTGGGCCGCTTCGAGCTGGCGACCGTCTGGTCCCGCCTGGAGTCGTTCAAGAAAACCAGCGTGCCCGGCACGCCGCTCGTCGAGCTGAAGGGGCAGGACACCGGCGCGGGCACGGGTGGCGAAGACGGCTACCTGCCCTGGAAGGGCCGCATCCAGCTCGACTGGAGCTACAAGGCCTGGAAGGCCGTGGTCGCCACGTCCTACACCGATGGCTTCCAGGACTTCGATCTCAACGGCGATCCGTTCCAGATCCACGGCACGTTCGTGCATGATGCGATGGTCGGCTACAGCTTCGGCTCGCAGACCAATGCGTTCATCCGCGATCTCAAGGTGAACGTCGGCGTGCGCAACCTGCTCGACCGCGATCCTCCCTACGCGGCCGGTGCGGGCGGCAACTCGACGGGCTATCCGAGCTTCATCTACAACTCGGAAGGCCGGTTCTGGTATGTGTCGCTGTCGCGCAAGTTCTAAGCGCGACGCCCATTGCTGAGCTTCCGCGCCCGCGACGCTGCCGTCGCGGGCGCTTTTTTTTCGCATCGCCGGCCGGGCCGCGGCCGGCACGCTCGCCGATCATGCTCAGGCCTGTGCTGCTGATCGGTCTGCTCGGTGGATTCCTGGTTGTCCGCGCCGCGGAACCGGCTGCTTCGTTTTCCGGCCAGCTCTCCGTGGAGCAGAAAGCCCGTCTGGGCTTGGCGGGCCTCACGCCCGAGCAACTCGCCGCGCTGGATGCCGCGGTCGCCGCATATGCCCGGGGGGAGCGCAGTCTGGCGGTGCAGGAAGCGGAGCGGCGCGCAGCCGCGGAGCGCCAGCAGGCGGAAAAGAAGGCGGCCGATGAGGCCGTTGCCGCCTACAAGCGCACGCAGGAGCCGGGGGTGGTCGCGCGCACGTTGGAGCGATTCAAACAGAAGCAGGCCGAGGAACGGCAGGAGCGGTTCGTCGGCCGGGTGGTGGGAGATTTCCAGGGCTGGCGGGGCGGCACTTACTTTGCTTTCGAGAACGGCCAGATCTGGCGGCAGACCGGCACCGAGGTGAACGAACTCCCCACCGTGCGGAACGCCGAAGTGGAGATCTACCGCTCGGGCAGCGGCTACTGGCGGCTACGTTACGGCGATGCGTGGATCACCGTAAAGCGGGTGCAGTGACCGTGGCGCGGATCACTTCCGCGCCGGCATCTCGACGACCTCGGGTTTGCCCACGCGCACCCGGCCGGTGGCGTTGCGGAGGTTGGCCTCGAGAAACTTCTCGAGCGCCGCGTAGAACGAGATCGACGCGGTCTGGTCACGGAATCCGTGACCCTGTTTCCCCTCGACGATCGCCTGGTAGTCCTTGCCGTGCTTCCGGAGCAGCGGCTCGAGCCGCTCCCAGTGGTCGATCTTCACGCGCGGGTCCTTGGCCCCGTAGGCGTGGAGCGTCGGCACGCGCAGCCGCTCGACGAAGTTGATCGCGGACGTCTCTTCGCGGTAGGCGCGGTTGGGTCCGACCCAGGCGGTGTGGTAGGAGAAATCGTCCGGCATCCGCCACGCATCGTCGCCCCGATCCTTGAACGTGATTTCCAGATCTGCCGCGCCGACGTAGTTGACCGCGCAGGCATAAAGGTCGGGCGTGAACATCGCGCCCGCGAGCGCCGCATAGCCGCCGTAGCTCGCCCCGTAGATGCCGATGCGCTCCGGGTCCGCGATGCCCTCGTTGATCGCCCATTTTACGCCGTCGGTCAGATCATCCTGCATGGCGCGGCCCCATTGGTGGCGGCCACGGTCGATGAACGAGCGGCCGTAGCCGCCCGAGCCGCGGTAGTTCGGCTGCAGCACCGCGTAGCCGCGGGTGGCCAGAAACTGCGCCTCAGCGTCGAAGCCCCACGATTCGCGGATGCCGAACGGCCCGCCGTGCGGGATGATCACGAGCGGCACGCGTTTGCCGGCCGCCGCGCGCGGCACGGTGAGGTAGGCTTCGATCGGCAGGCCGTCGCGCGCGGTATAGCGCACCGGTTTCCGCGGCAGAAGGATCGCCGGATCGATCTCCCGCATGCGTTTGAACTGCGCCAAAGAGCCGGCGGCACGGTCGAGCACGAAATAGACGCCGGGTTCGCGGTCGTGACCCACCCAGACCAGTGCGACCTGGTTGTTCTCGGACCAACTGGTGAGGCGGACATCGCAGCCGTTGAAGGTCTCTTCCAGCGAGGCCTGCAGGGCGCCGCGTTCCGCGTCGAACCAATGATAGCGGGGCCGCTCCGCCTCGTAGCGCACGCCGAGCAGTCGCGTGCGATCGGTGGAGACGATGATCTCCTCGATCTCGCCTTCCGGCGGGACAAAAAGCGCCGGGCCGCGCTCACCCTTGGCGAGGTCGAACGCATGGAGTGCGCCGCGGTCGTGCTCCTCGCGCGAGATGAGCCAGAGCGTGTTGTTGTCGGCGGCAAAAAACTGCGGATCCCACGTCTCCGCGTAGCCATGAAACGGGTGCTGCGCGAGGCGCGTGAACTCGCGGCCGTCGTCGGCGCGGTGCTCCCACGTCAGAGTCGCACCCTGCAGCTTGGCGCGGAGCCGGAGCCGGCCGCGATTGTCGGCCATGAAGCGATAGTGCCGCTCGTTGGGGTGGGGTTCGAGCAGCGGGGACAGGCCGCGGTTGCGAACGTTGAGGCGTGCGACCACGGCGGCGCCGCCGACGAAAAGCGCGTTGTCGACGTTGCCGTTGAAGAAGCCGTGGACGAGGATGCGGTCCGGATCGAACGGCAGGGGATCCAGGATGCCCGCCACATCGCCGGTGAGATTTTCTTGGAGCCGCTGGGACTCCGCGATCCGGAGCACGCGGCGGCCGGAGAGATCGGTGGAGCCGATGAAGAAAGACTCATTGCCGGCCACGTCCGCGGAAAAGACGATGCGATCGTTCCCCTTCCAGAAGAACGAATGCAGGCTCTCGTCGGTGCCCTTCAGAATCATGCGCGATTCCTTGGTGGCGCGGTCGAAGACACCCAGTGCCAGCCGCTTCTCGTGCGGATAAAGGAAGGCGATCTTGGTGCCGTCGGGCGAAAGCCGTGGCTGCCGGATCTGCGGCAGGCTGAAAAGCTGATCGATCGTGGGAGGCGCCACCTCCTGCGCGAATCCGGCTACGGTGGAGAGCGAGATGATGAGGCCTACGATGCGGCGCCGCAGGCGGGGCGCGGAGAGAAAGAGCGATGACGCGGTGCGGAAGCAGGAGTCAGCCATGCACACGGTGTAGGCTGCACGCAGGCCCGGATTCAATCCTAGCCTGGCCCGTCTCGGGTCCGTGGGCACGGCGAAGCGGAAGAGGACTTGGGGCCATTATATGGCAATAATACGCGGCCGTCCGCCTGCCGCATTTGCCTTGTATTTATGACAGGCCCTCCGCTACTTCGCCCGCCAAGCAACTAGCGGCGCCTGCCGTTTCGTGGCTTACCACAACCACACAAACTGAACCTATGAACACCCGATCCGAGAGGATTTCGCGGGCTATGCTTTGCTCGTTTGCAAGCATCGGCCTTGCCACCGCGGGGTGGGCCCAGCCCGCCGCCGCCAACGACGCAGTCAAGCTGGAGAAGTTCGTTGTCACGGGCTCGAACATCCCCATGGCCGCCGACGCGGTCGCTGTGCCGGTCACCATCCTGAGCTCGCGCGAGATCGAGCGCACGGGCATCAACACCAACCTGCTCGAAGTTATCCGTAAGCAACTGCCCTTCTTTGCCGGCAACGGAAACCTCGGCAATTCCAACGCCAACACCGGTGCCAACAGCACGATGGGTGGATCGCAGGTCTCGTTGCGCAACCTCGACACGCTGGTGCTGATCAACGGCCGGCGCGTCTCCAACAACGGCGCCAACGGCCGCGGCGGCCGCTCGTTCGTCGACGTCAACCAGTTCCCGGTTTCCTCGATCGAAAGCATCGAGGTTCTGACCGACGGCGCGTCCGCCATTTACGGCTCGGATGCCGTCGGCGGCGTGGTGAACATCAAACTGAAGCAGAATTTCAACGGCGCCGAGGCTGGCGCGCGTTATGCCGTGGCCGACGCCGACTACCACGAGCGCTCGGGCTATACCACGATCGGCGTCTCGCGCGGTCCCGTGCGTGCGACCGTCTCGCTGTCGTATTCCCAGACCCAGCCGTTGTTCCAGAAGGACCGTCCGTTCTCTGAAGTCATCCGCGGTCGGACATCCACGCTCTCCGGTGCGCTCTTCCCGAGCCCGGCGATCGTGGTGAACGGCGCCAACGTCACCTCGCTGTTCCTGAATCCGGCCATCAATTCCCCCCGCGATCGCAATCCCGTGGGCACGGCCGCCACGGCTGCTAGCCTGAACGACTTGGTCGCCAACGGCACCTATCAGGTCATGTCGACGGTGGACATCGGCAACACGCTGGACCTCGCTCCGTATGTGACCCTGATGGTCAAGCAGGACCAGCGCACGGGCACGGGCACGTTCTCGGCCGATCTCCTCGAGAAGGGCCGGCTTGAGTTCTTCGGCGACTTCATGGTCGCGGAGACCGACAGCAATTCGCAGCTCGCGGCCCAGCCGACGACCCCGAATCTCTCGATTCCGGCCAACGCTCCGTTCAATCCCACGCGCGTCGCTCTCGGTGGCGCCAGCGGTCTGGCGGCCTTCCGTTACCTGCCGCGTCCGCGTATGTTCTTCAATGACTCCGAGCTGAAGCGCCTCACCGGCGGCCTGCGGGGCAAGATCGGCGAGAAGTTCAACTGGGAGGCGGCTTACGTCATCAACGACACCACGACCGTCCAGCGCGTCCACAATGTGATCTACCGGCCGAACATCGACCGTGCGATCGCCGGTGGCTTCAACGCCCAGGGCGTGCCCACGGTGGGCGGTGCCTTCAGCCGCGTTGTGACCGGGTTCTCCGAATCGTCGGGCACGTTTGCCTTCACGCCGGCGCTCGACGCCATGGCGCGTCCGGGCGGGGTCGACCCTGCGTCTCTTACCCACGTCTTCGGCACGTCTCAGTCCGATATGTCCAGCAAGCTGTCGGCGTTCGATGCCAAGATCAGCGGCGCCGTGTTCGAGCTCCCGGCGGGCGAAGTGGGCATGGCGGTCGGTATCGACACCAAGAAGGAGCGCCTCTCCGGCACGCCGGATGCGAATTCCCGTCTGACCGGTCCCGGCAGCCAGCTCTGGCTGGGGGCCACGTTCTTCGACCCGTTCTCCCGCTCGCGTGACGTCGACGCGGCGTTCGCCGAAGTGCGCATCCCCGTCGCGAGCCCGAAGAACGGAATTCCCGGCCTGCGCGCGCTCGATCTGACCGCAGCGTATCGCTGGGAAGACTACAGCGACGTCGGCGAATCCAAGGTGCCCAAGTATGGCGTCCGCTGGCAGCCCTTCGACGATCAGCTCACGCTCCGTTACACCTATTCCGAGTCGTTCACCGCGCCGACGATGCACATCCTCTACGGTCCGGTCACAGGCGGTTTCGTGAATGCATCGACGATGACCACGATCTTTGGCCCGGGCTTCAATCAGGCGCAGCAGCGCAGCGGCTCGAATCCGCGCCTCAAGCCTTCCACGGCTGAGACCAATTCGTGGGGCTTCGTGGTTTCGCCCAAGGCCGTCAAGGGCCTGTCGGTGTCGGTCAATTACGTCGAAATCGATCAGGTCGACGTGATCGCCTCCGTGGGCGTGCCGACGATTCTGCAGAGTGTTGAGCAACTCGGAGCGCAGTCTCCCTATGCCAGCCAGGTCACGCTCGAGAACTTCGTGGGCGAGGCGGGTGCGCAGCCGGTTACGGCTGCGGGCCAGCTCGGCGCGTTCCTTCGGGCCGGCAATCAAGGTAACCGCATCTTTGTCTTCGACGGCGCGGTCAACCTTGCCGGTCAGCGGGTGAAGGCGCTGGACGTCGCGGTGGACTACGCGCTGCCGACGGAAGCCGGTAAGTTCGAGTTCAGCACCACCGGAACGTTCTTCCTCGATTATCAGTATCAGGCTCTGCCCTCGCAGCCCTACTACGAGTATGCCGGCCACGCGACCAACGCGGGCACGGGCTCCCAAGGCACCCTTCCCGGCTACCGCTTCTATACCGCGGTTACGTGGTCCAAGGGCCCCTGGTCGGCACTGCTCGGCAACACCTACATCCCGTCTATTGTCGACATCGGCACGGGTGGTCATGCGTTCGCCACCAGCACGGTGGCCCGCCGCGTCTCGCTGCCTTCCTACTCGGTCTTTGACGCCCAGGTCGGCTACACCTTCCGGGGCGGCAAGGGCGCTTGGACCGGCTGGTTCAACGGCCTGCGCGTGACCGCGGGTGTGAACAACATCGCCAACAAGTTTGGCCCGATCTCGCCGGCCTTCAACGGCGAGTCGAATGTCGACATCGCGACCTACAGCCCGATCGGTCGCCTCTGGTTCGTCAGCGCGAACATCAAGTTCTGACGCAGGGGTAGCTCCCGGAATCTTCAAGGCCCGCCCTCACCGGCGGGCCTTTTTTTTCCTCTTCATCATTGCCAATGCGAAGTTCCGAAGCTGTGTCATAAAGATTCGCTCCACAACCCTGCGTCCCAAACGGCGCAGGAGGCGAACCAACCCAGCCAACACAACTATGAACCAACCGCTGCTGTCAGCCGCCCGGTCGGCTGCACGTCTCGGTTTGCTCGCGCTTTCGGGTGCCGCCACCCTTGCCGCGCAGACCTCGCCTGCCCCTGCCAACAACGAACCGAAGAAGGACGAACAGGTGAAGCTCGAGAAATTCGAGATCACAGGCTCCCGCATCAAGCGCATCGATGTCGAGACGCCGAGTCCCGTCACCCGCTTCACCAGTGCGGAACTGCAGATGACCGGCTTCACCACCGTGGACGACGCGCTCCGCGCGCTGCCGTTCAACAACGGTTTCTCAATCGTGCCGGAAGGCTCCGGCACCGGCTTCGCCTCGGGCACGTCGACCGTCAACCTGCGCGGCCTGGGCAACAATAACACTCTGGTCCTCATCAACGGCCGCCGCGCGGTGCCTTCCGGCGCGGGCGCCTTCAACGGATTCCAATCCGTGATCGACCTGCGCATGATTCCTTCCAGCGCGGTCGAGTCCGTCGAAATTCTCCGTGACGGTGCCTCGGCCATCTACGGCTCCGACGCGGTGGCCGGCGTGGTCGCCGTCAACCTTAAGCGCGATTACACGGGCGTCGGCACGACCGTCTCGTTCGGCAACACGGTCGGCACCGACTCGATGGAGAAGTCCGCCTACCTCATCGCCGGCGCCACTGCTGGTAAGACGAACATCACCACGTCGGTCAGCTACAACAAACGGAATGCCATCCGGAATTTCGATTTCGACTTCTCGAAGTCGGCGGACAAGCGCATCGACAAGACGACGAACTCCCAGGTCGAACTGAACTCCGCCGGTTACCTGACCGGCGTCGATTGGCGCTCCACCAGCACGTTTCCGGCGCGGTTTTTCGTGCCCGGCACGAACACGATCCTCTCCTACGTCAACCCGACGTCCAACCCGACTGCCGCCACCGCGGCGCCCATCTCGCGGGCAACCGGCTCCGGCTTCTACGACTACCAGAAGGACTCGTTCCTGCTGCCCGAAATCGAATTCCGCGGTTTCAGCACCTACGTGAAGCACCAGTTCACCCCGACGCTCTACGGCTTCGCGGACGTCATGTATTCGCGCGTCAACACGATCAACGCCTCGGCCCCCGCGCCGTTCACGACGACGGACCGCGGCGCCGGCCGGGCCAACCGCCTCGTTGTGCCCGCAAACAACCCCTTCAATCCCTACGGCGCACGTGCCACCGGCGGCCCGGGCCAGGAGATCGAGCTCAGCACGTTCCGCACGGTGAACGTCGGCCCGCGCTACTCGGACATCACCTCGGATTTCCCGCGTGCCGTCTTCGGCCTCGGCGGCGATATCCCCGGAACGTCCTGGACCTGGCAGGCCGGCTACATGTGGGCGCAGGGCACGTTCGACAACACCTCTCCGGGCACCGCATTCGACTCCCAGGTGCAGCAGGCGCTGCGCGGCGTGGTGATCGACGGCACCACGCTCTACGCCAATCCCTTCGGTCCCGAAGATCCCCGGATCACCGACTATTACTCGGGCAACAATCCCACGAACACGAAGTTCACCGGCAACGTTTATGACGTGTCGGCGGGCGGCGATCTGTTCGATGTCCGGGCCGGCAAAGTCGGCCTCGCGGTCGGTGCCGAATACCGCACGGAGCAGCTGCTCGACGTGCGCACCACGGACAACGAAACCGGCAACGTCGTCGGCGGCTCCGAGGGCTTCGGCTTCTACGGTGAGCGCAAGGTGACTTCGTTCTACGCCGAGCTGAAGGTGCCGGTCACGAAGCAGGTCGAGGTCCAGCTGGCCGGGCGCCACGAGGACTACAGCGACTTCGGCACGACGCTGAAGCCGAAGGTCGCGGTGGCGTATCGCCCCACCAAGTGGCTGATGCTGCGCGGCTCGTTCTCGCAGTCGTTCAAGGCCCCCGACCTCGCCTTCCTGCTCTCCAAGGGCAGCGTCAGCTTCACCGGCAACCTCTTCGATCCCCGCCGCACCGACCTGCCCTCGGCGCAGATCCGCACGCTCGGCCGCGGCACTCTGGCCGCCGGCTACGCCCTGAAGCCCGAGGAGGCCGACACGTGGTATGGCGGCTTCCTGCTCGAGGTGCCGAAGGGCAAGCTGAAGGACCTCGCCCTCGAAGTCGGCTACTTCCGCTTCGACCAGACCAACCTTATCACCCGCGACTCCGCCACCTTCACCCTCGCGAACGAGCTGCGGCTGCCGCCTACCTCGGTGGTGCGCAAATCCCTCACCCCCGAGGAAGTCGCCGCGGGCATCACGGTGGGCCAGATCGACTTCATCGCGACGGACTGGTTCAACTCCAACAAGGCGCTGAATGAAGGCATCGACATCAGCCTCCGGTATCCGTTCAAGACCCAGCGCTTCGGCAATTTCCGCTTCGGCGTCGAGGCCACCTACCTGAGCAAATACCATCAGGACCGCCTCAGTTCGCTCGGTGCGATCACCAAGCTCGATATCGACCACACCGAAGGCGTGCCGATCTGGCGCGGCAACGGCACCATCGCCTGGAACAAGGGGCCGTGGGGCGCCTCGATCTTCATCAACTACATCGGTTCGATGCCGACCACGTCGATCGCCGGCACGCCGCAACCGCAGCTCAACCCGTTCATCCGCGTCAATCCGCAGGTGAGTTACCGGGGGCTCTGGCGCAGCACGCTCACCGTCGGCGTGCGCAATGCGCTCAACGAGAAGCCGCCTTACTACGCCAATTCTCCCGGCGATGCCTACCTCTCCGGCGTGCATAGCCCGGAGCCGGCGTTCTGGTATGTCCGCCTTGCGCGGGAATTCTGATCGGCCGGAATCTTTCCGTCAGGACTCCGAGCGCCCCCTTCCGGGGGCGCTCTTTTTGTCGCGTTCGGTGCCGGTGGCGCCCTGGAAAACTGCCGCGGTGCAACCGCCCGGAGCGGCCTCCGCCGCTCCGGCGTCCGGCCGGGCCCGGCCCGGCCCGCATTGTGCTTTGCGTTTCCCGCGGATTTCCGTCCTCTTCTCCCCCAGCAAACCACAACTTGCCCCGGTATTTGGATACCGGATACCCGCCTCCAGTCGGGCAGATACTATGAACAAACAGTCCCGCCGGAAGGCCGCTGCCATGCGCCGCGGCGCCGTCCTCGCCTCCCTCGTCCCGCTGCTTGCCGGCCCGCTGGCCGCCCAAGTGGCGCCGACTCCCTCGCCGACCGCGTCTGCGTCGGCGACAAGCGAAACCAAAGTGCTCGAGGCCTTCGAAGTCACCGGCTCCCGCGTGAAGCGTCTCGACTACGAGACCACCTCGCCGGTCGTCACGTTCACCTCCGCGGCCATCGAGGACAAAGGCTTCCCTTCGTTGGGTGAGTTCGTCCAGAGCCTGCCTACAACAACAGCACCGCCATTTCGGAGTTTACGACGGGCACCTTCATTCCCGGCGCCACGACGATTAATCCGCGCGGCCTGGGTTCGAACCGCCTGCTCACGCTGGTCAACGGCCGCCGCGGGGTTCCGTATGCACTGACCAATAGTTCAAGCGGGACGCCCCAGACCCAGTTCAACTTCAACAGCATTCCGCAATCCGCGGTCGACCGGCTGGAGTTTCTCAAGGACGGCGCGTCCGCGATTTACGGCTCCGATGCGATCACGGGCGTGATGAACATCATCCTGAAGAAAAACTACGAGGGCTCCTCCGTGGAGTTGAGCTTCACGTCGCCCTTCAAGCACGACGTGATGCGGAAAAGCATCAGCGTGTTTTCGGGTCTTTCCCGCAACGGCTGGGAGATCAGCGCCGGTTTTACCCTCCAGACGCGAAACGACAGCTACATCACCGACTATGGGGTGACCACCACCGACTACCGCTACCTCGGTCAGAAGGGCGCCAACCAGAACAGCACCATCTTCATGCCCTCGTATCTGGGCCTGACGGCGGCGCAGGCGGCGGCGGCCGGGTTCGGCGCCTCCGGGTTCTATGTCATTCCCGGCGGCGTGCCGACCGCCAATCCCACGCGCGCCAGCTTCAGCTACGTCGGCACATCCACGGCGGGCATCCCGACGGCGAATCGCTACGATTTCGCGAAAGCGACCCAGCTGATTCCGGAAAACGACGGCGGTGCCGGTTACGCCAGCGTGCAGCGCACCCTGATGCCGAATCTCACCGCTTTCGGAAACGTGATGTTCAGCCGGAACATCATCGAATACATCGGCTCCACCGGTCTCGGCACGAGCCTCGCCGGATTGGTTTTCCCGGCCGGTAATCCCTATAATCCGACGGGTCAGACGATCACCCTCGGAACCTCGACCCTTTCCTATCGGCCCAGTTATCTGCCGAAGCGGGTGGTTTCGACCAGCACCGTGTCTGCCGTGGCTGGACTGCGCGGGACGGTGCTGGGGAAGTGGAATTGGGAGAGCGCCGTGAACTATGGCAACAACGTTGCGCGTCGTGATAATGAGGGAATCAAGCCCGCGGACATGCAGGCCGCGTTGAATGGAACGACGCTGGCGACGGCGCTCAATCCCTTCGGACCTTCCGGCGATCCCAATCTGGAAAGCCGTCTCCATTCCCGCTCGCGCGGCATGGACGGAGATTTGAACAGCATAAGCTTCGACGCCTCCGTGAATGGCAACCTGCTGCAGATTCCGTTTCCGGGCGCTGGCGAGCTTGGGGTCGCCACGGGCTATGAACACCGGCGCGACGATCTCTCCGCGGATCCGGAGCCCAACGAATTCCTCGGGTTTTCCGCTACCACGAGGTTTACGGGCGAGCGGAATGCGGACGCCCTCTACCTTGAAGTGACTGCCCCGGTGCAGAAATGGCTCGAGTTTCAGTTTGCCGGCCGCCACGAGCGCTACAGCGACTTCGGCAATACCACCAAGCCGAAGGTCGGCGCCAAAATCCGCCTGCCGAACAATCGCTTCGTCAACGCGATTTTCCGCGCCTCCTATTCCGAGTCGTTCAAGGCACCCGATCTCGGCCAGCTCTACCAGCCGCAGTCCAATGCCATTACCTCGGCGAGTTATCTCGATCCGCTGCGACCTCAGGATGCGGCCCGCCAGCTGCCCACGCGCGTGGGCGGCAATCCGAACCTGAAGCCGGAAGAGGGCAAGGTGCAGTATGCCGGCGCCGTCTTCGAGATTCCGTCGGTCAAGGGCCTGAGCTTCACGGTCGACTACTTCGATACCAAGGTGACCAATGTCATCAGCACGTTGAGTGCGACCTATCTGCTATCCGCCGAGGGTCGACGTCTCTACCCGAACGCAGTCGAGCGCGATAACTCGGTCACGAACCCGGGCCCGATCGTCCGCATCGCGACCATCTCGAACAACCTCGGGATGCAACTCTACCGCGGCATCGACTACGGAGCCCGCTACACGCTCCGCAATACCCGCACGGGCACCTACATCTTCACCGCGGACGTCATGCAAGTCCTCAAGGCTGGCCGCGATCCGGGCACGGGCACCGGCTTTTTCAACAACACCGGTTTGGCGTTCGATATCGAGTGGCGCTACAACTACGCCGTCAGCTGGAGCTACAAGGACTGGGGTGCCCGGGTGGGCGTCGATGTCGTCGGAAAGTTCTTCAACGACAATTGGACCGCGGCCGGCTGGGGTGAAAACGTTTTCGCCCTCGTGAATCCGTCCGTGACCTACCGCGGCATCAAGCGAACCACGATCACTCTCGGCGTCTCCAATGTCCTCGACAGCAAGCCGCCGCCCAACGGTTACCGCATCCTCGGCTTCGACGATCGTGTTTACGGCGCCGGAGCCCTCGGCATCGCCGGGTCGCTCCGCATCCGGCGGGCGTTCTGATCCCCCGGCCCACGGCCGTTTCCGTCACCCGCGCTCCCTCGGCTCTCCGACGGAGCGCGTTTTTCTTGCCCACTCCGACCCACCACTCCGCCCTGTCGCTCATGTTCTCCCGCCGCTGCCTGCCGCTGCTGTTGATCGCTTTCGTGGCGCCCGCCGCTCTCCGCGCCGCTCCGCCGCCGGAACTCCCCGTCGAGACGTTCTTCAAAAAGTCCAACATCGCCCAGCTCACCTTCTCGCCCGACGGCAAACGCATCGCCTGCCTCGTGCCCTTCGAACGGCGGATGAACCTCGCCGTCATCGATCTCGAGAAGAAAACCAAAAATCTCCTCACCAACTTCAAGGACAACGACGTCGGCTCCCTGCTCTGGGCCAGCAACGACCGCATCATCTTCACCCGCGACACCGACGGCCAGGAGTGGGCCTCCGTTTACGCCATCAACCGCGACGGTTCCAACGGCGTGATTCTCGCGGGCGGCGCCGGCGAACAGGACACCACCCGCGCGACCGACGGCCGTTTCCGCGGGTTTCTCACCCGGCTGCCCAAAGATCCCGACCACATCCTCGTGCTCGGCTCGATGTCCGGCGCGCAGGGCCCCGATGTCTGCCGGATGAATCTCAAGACCGGCCGCCTCACGCTCGAGGTCGCGAATCCCGGCTGGATCCGCCGCTGGGTGCTCGACCGGCAGCGCGTTGCCCGCCTCGGCGTCGCGCAGAAGGGCGGCGTGACTTCCGTGCATCTCCGCGACCCGCAGAACAAAACGTGGACCGAGATTCACCGGCATGCGGTCGACTCGCCCGGCTGGTCGCCCCTCGGCTTCGATGCCGATGACCGCACGCTCTATGTCGCCTCGACGATCGGGCACGACCGCACCGCCGTCTACCGCTACGACACGCAGACGCAGAAACTCGGCGAACTCGTGTGCGCCGATCCGGTTTACGACGTCGGCGGGATTGTCTGGGACGAAGCC
>JACCDL010324011.1_pt1 | contig 31458 bp, 26 predicted proteins | sample 7441931 | NCBI WGS metagenome assembly JACCDL01 (sample SAMN15323437, study PRJNA562643) | freshwater metagenome | isolation source: river surface water | place: USA:Blue River Watershed | collected 2017-08-16 | reverse complement strand
TTACCATGCGCGAAATGCTGGAAGCCGGTGTCCACTTTGGTCACCAAACTCGCTTCTGGAACCCCAAGATGTCCCCCTTCATCTTCGGTCACCGCAACAAAATCCACATCATCAACTTGGAAAAATCGTTACCGATGTTCCAAGACGCATTGAAGTTCGTCAAACAACTCTCTGCAAATCGCGGCAACATCCTCATGGTTGGCACCAAGCGCCAAGCCCGTGAAACCGTTGCAGCCGAAGCCAAGCGCGCTGGCGTTCCTTATGTCGACCAGCGTTGGTTGGGCGGCATGCTCACCAACTTCAAAACTGTCAAGACTTCCATCAAGCGCTTGAAAGACATGAAGGCTCAACAAGAAGTCGGCCTCGACTCTTTGAGCAAAAAAGAACAACTCATGTTCAAGCGCGAAATTGAAAAGCTTGAAAAAGACATTGGTGGCATTCAAGACATGGCCACATTGCCTGACGCCATCTTCGTGATCGACGTCGGTTACCACAAGATTGCCATTTTGGAAGCCAAGAAATTGGGTATTCCTCTCATCGGTGTGGTGGACTCCAACCACTCGCCTGAAGGCATCGACTACATCATTCCTGGTAACGACGATTCATCCAAAGCCGTTACTTTGTACGCTCGCGGCATTGCCGACGCCATCATTGAAGGCCGTGCCAACGCCGTTCAAGACGTGGTCAAAGCAGTGGCAGAAGCTGAAGACGAATTCGTTGAAGTGCAAGAAGCCTCTGCTTAATGCCCGCTCAACCTGAGAAAAGGGGCTTCTTGCCCCTTTTTTTTAACCTGAGTCTCACTGAGTTTTTATCAATTTTTATTTAGTTCGAACCTTAATTCGAAGACGAAACGGAGAAATCAAATGGCTGCAATTACCGCAAGCATGGTCGCTGAACTGCGCGCAAAAACCGATGCCCCCATGATGGAGTGCAAAAAAGCATTGACCGAAGCCGAAGGCGACATGGCCAAAGCTGAAGAGCTGTTGCGCGTTAAATTGGGTACGAAAGCCGGTAAGGCTGCCTCCCGCGTCACTGCCGAAGGCGTGATCGTTGCCTACACGGAAGGCAACACAGGCGCCATGCTCGAAGTCAACTGTGAAACAGACTTCGTGACCAAAAACGACAGCTTTTTGGCTTTGGCAAATGCCGCCGCCAAATTGGCTGCATTGAACAATCCCGCCGACGTTGCTGCGCTGGGCGAGTTGCCTTACAGCCAAGACGGTTTCGGCCCTACATTGGAAGAAGTTCGCAAGGGCTTGATTGGCAAAATTGGCGAAAACATGAGCTTCCGTCGCTTCAAGCGCGTGGCTGGTGGCGCCCAAATCGCCACATATTTGCACGGCACACGCATCGGTGTGTTGGTTGAATATGAAGGCAAAGACACAGCGGCCAAAGACGTTGCCATGCACGTTGCGGCCATGAAACCTGTGGCTTTAACCAGCAACGATGTGCCCGCCGACCTGATCGAAAAAGAGCGTTCAGTGGCCACTGCCAAGGCTGCCGAGTCTGGCAAGCCTGCCGACATCGCCGCCAAGATGATCGAAGGTTCTGTTCAGAAGTACCTCAAAGAAGTGTCTTTGAACAACCAAACTTTCGTGAAGAACGACAAGCAAACCGTTGAGCAAATGCTCAAAGCTGAAGCCACCCAAGTGAAAGCATTCACTTTGTACGTGGTGGGTGAGGGCATTGAGAAGAAAGTTGACGACTTTGCCGCCGAAGTTGCTGCCCAAGTGGCGGCTGCTCAAAACGCAGCTTAATCTGCATCTGTCGGGCCTAAAACCCGGGTAAATAGGGTCGCCCGAAAGGGCGATTCAAAGCTAAACTTCATTCTGTCTTTACGAGGAGCCTGTCATGACCACTGCCCATCCAGCCCATAAGCGTATTTTGCTGAAGCTGTCTGGAGAGGCCTTGATGGGTGATGACCAGTTCGGTATCAACCGCGCAACCATCGTGCGAATGGTGGAAGAAGTGGCAGAAGTCACGCGTTTGGGTGTTCAAGTTGCCGTGGTCATCGGTGGCGGCAACATTTTCAGGGGTGTTGCCGGTGGATCTGTCGGCATGGACCGCGCCACTGCCGATTACATGGGCATGTTGGCCACCGTCATGAACGCCTTGGCACTTGCCGACACCATGGACAAAGCGGGATTGACTGCTCGCGTGATGTCGGCCATTGCCATTGAGCAGGTGGTCGAGCCTTATGTCAGGCCCAAAGCCCTTCAATACCTCGAAGAGGGAAAAGTGGTCATTTTTGCAGCCGGTACCGGCAATCCTTTCTTCACCACCGATACCGCAGCTGCTCTGCGCGGTGCCGAAATTGGTGCCGAATTGGTTCTGAAAGCCACCAAAGTAGACGGCGTTTACACCGCAGATCCCAAAAAGGATCCAGCGGCCACCCGTTACAGCAAAATTTCTTTTGACGAAGCCATTTCTCAAAATCTCGGCATCATGGACGCTACGGCGTTTGCTTTGTGCCGAGACCAGAAACTACCGGTCAAAGTGTTTTCGATTTTCAAGCATGGGGCCCTCAAGCGAGTGGTTATGGGTGAGGACGAAGGCACTTTGGTCTACGCCTAACCACCGCATCATTCTTGTATTTGCCAGTTCTGGCCCCGGAGAATCTCATGAGCTTAGAAGACATCAAGAAAACAACACAAACCAAAATGGACCAGTCCATTGCGGCTTTCAAAAATAACCTCACCAAAATTCGCACTGGCCGTGCCAATCCCGCCATTTTGGACACCATCCAAGTGGATTACTACGGCTCAATGATGCCCTTGTCGCAAGTGGCCAATGTGTCCCTCATCGACTCGCGCACCATCAGTGTTCAGCCCTGGGAAAAAAACATGGGCCCAAAGATCGAAAAAGCCATTCGCGAAAGCGATCTGGGTTTGAACCCTGCTTCTATGGGTGATCTGATCCGCGTCCCCATGCCGCCCATGAGCGAAGAGCGACGCAAGGAGATGACCAAGCTGGTTCGCACCGAAGGCGAGAATGCAAAAATTGCTGTTCGCAATTTGCGCCGTGATGCCAATGAATCTGTGAAGAAATTGGTCAAGGACAAACTGGCCTCTGAAGACGAGCAAAAACGCTCTGAAGCCGATGTCCAAAAGGTCACTGACAAACACATTGCCGAAATCGATCAATTGGTGGCCGGCAAAGAACAAGAAATCATGGCCGTTTGATGAAGTTGTTGAATCGCTTCATGCATCGAATCACTGACACCTTACCGGTCACGGTGACATTCGATGCTTAAGCAGCGCATCATCACTGCCTTGGCCTTGCTGGCCATTTTGTTGCCCGCACTCTTTGCCGCCTCTCCCCAACCGTTTCTGATTCTCTCCGTTGTGCTCATTGCAGCTGGCGCGTGGGAGTGGGGCCGGATGAACGGCTTCAATTCAGCCCAATCGCTTTTGTCTGGTTTCCTTTGCGCCATGTTGTGCGGCTTTGCCTGGTGGTCTCAATGGACACTTGAATCCCCCAATTGGGTCTGGTGGGTTGCAGGTGCAAGTTGGGTGGGCCTGACCGCTTGGATGCTACAGAGAGGCGTTGCCGGTTGGGCGATTTGGCACCGTGTCCTTCGTTGGGGCATCGGCTTGGGCTTAATTTTCTTAGCGTGGTTGGCCATGGCGCAGGCACGAACAGCCAGTGTCCAATTGTTGTTGTCCATTTTTGTTTTGGTCTGGGCGGCCGATGTGTTTGCTTATTTCTTTGGCAGGGCTTTGGGCACCAAAATTTTTCCCCGTAAATTAGCACCCTCTGTCAGCCCGGGCAAAAGCTGGGAGGGCGCAGTGGGTGGCCTCATTGGTGTTTTTGTGGTTGCCCTCGTGTGGATGCAATTGGCTCAAACTTATCAATGGCCAGGCACCAGTTTGTTTGCGCACATGTGGCAGCACGGGCCTTTCTTGTGGGCACTCAGTTTGATTTTTCTAACGGCCATGAGCGTGGTGGGCGACTTGGTGGAATCGTTGGTCAAGCGCAGTGCGGGTATCAAAGACAGTTCCAACTTGTTGCCAGGTCATGGCGGTGTTCTCGATCGCTTAGACGCCTTGCTGCCAGCATTGCCCATCGCCATGATGTTGATGCACTGGCCTCAAGTTTAAAAAGTGTACTGACCCATGAAACAAAACATCACCATTCTTGGCTCAACGGGCTCGATAGGCACCAACACACTCGATGTGCTCTCCAAACATACCGATCGGTTTCAGGTATTTGCCCTCACCGCGGCCAAGCAAGTCGACCTGATACTTGCGCAGTGCGCTCAGTTCAAACCTAAGTTTGCGGTCATGTCCAATGAAGACGCTGGCCGTCAATTGTCGGCGCGCGTGAAAGCCGAAGGACTGCCTGTTGAAGTGCTGTGGGGGCCCAAAGCACTTGATGAAGTGTCGTCTCATCCGGATGTCGATGCTGTGATGGCCGCCATCGTAGGTGCTGCAGGCTTGTCACCTTGCTTGGCAGCCGCGCATGCTGGCAAGAGATTGTTGTTGGCCAACAAAGAGGCTTTGGTGGTGGGCGGCGAAGTTTTTTTGAACGCGGTCAAAAAGGGCGGTGCCGTTTTATTGCCGATCGACAGTGAACACTCTGCCGTGTTTCAGTCTTTGCCCGAAAATCCTGCCACCTGGGCCGATCGCATTGACCAAATTATTTTGACAGCCTCAGGTGGTCCTTTCAGAACCCGTGCGGTAGAGACTTTGCGCCATGTCACCCCTGAGGAAGCCTGTGCGCATCCCAATTGGGTCATGGGTAGAAAGATTTCTGTGGACTCTGCCACCATGATGAACAAGGCGCTTGAAGTCATCGAAGCGCGCTACTTGTTTGGCGTGTCCCCCGACCATTTGACCGTGGTCATTCACCCCCAGAGCATCATCCACTCCATGGTGAAGTACAAAGACACGTCGGTGGTTGCACAGCTGGGAACGCCCGACATGCGCGTGCCGATTGCGTATGGTTTGAGTTGGCCCGAGCGCATCACGTCGGGCGCTCAAACTTTGGATTTTCACAATCTCAAACCCATGACATTTGAAGCAATCGACGACCACGGCCATGCTGACAGATTCCCAGGTTTGCAATTGGCGTGGCAAGCACTCAAATCGGCATCTGGCACTTGTGCTGTTCTCAATGCTGCCAATGAAATTGCGGTTGAAGCTTTTCTGAACAAGCAAATCAGGTTTGATCAAATTCACCATGTCAACACTGAAACTTTGGCAAAAGTGATGCCGCCATCGCCTCAAAATTTGGAAGATTTGCTGCACCTTGATGCCATCAGTCGTCGCCAGGCACAACAAGCTGTGCTTGGCATGTCTGCACCTTAATTTCTATTTCTGTGCTCACACTGCTTGCTTTTCTTTTTGCGTTGACCTTGCTCATTGCAGTCCATGAGTATGGGCACTACCGCATGGCAGTGGCTTTCAAAGTCCCGGTGCTGGTGTTTTCCATTGGGTTTGGCAAAACCATCTATCGCTGGCGCCCCAAAAACCCGAGGGCAGGGCAAAACACTGAATTTGTCATCGGGATGTGGCCATTAGGGGGCTTCATTCAGATGCTAGACAGTCGAGAAGCCGATGTAGCGCCTACGCTGTTACCACTGGCGTTTGACCAACGCAGCGTCAAAGTGCGTGCGGCCATTGTGGCTGCAGGGCCTCTGGCCAATTTGCTGTTGGCAGGGGTTTTGTTCTCTTGTCTAGCTTGGTGGGGCCAACCCCAAGCCCTGCCCATTTTGGCCAGTCCAACGCCTGGCAGCTGGGCTGCCCAAGCAGGTTTGACGGGCGGGGAGAGGGTGGTCGCGGTTGAATTGGCCGATCAAAGCACTCATGAGATCTCGCATTTCCAAAAGCTTTTGTCACTCACCGCAGAGTCGGAATTGAACAATCGACCCATGGTCTGGACATTGCAACGTGCAGACACCTTGAAGAATTTTGAGCTTGACATCCCGTCGCCAGAAAGCCTTAAGCGGCCCAATTTGGACGACAGCGGAACGGGAATGGGCTTTTGGACGGCGCTGGGCTTTCGGGGCCCCTTTTCACCCCCTGTCATAGGGCGACTTGAAGAAGACGGTGCGGCCAAGTTGGCGGGTCTTCAACCGGGTGACCGAGTTTTGCGGGTCGATGGCCGGCCAGTGGTCGACGCACAGCAGTTGCGAGATTGGATCAGGGCTGAACCCACGTCCTTCAATGCAGCACAGTCCTGGGAAATTGACCGCAATGGCCAAACAATCACCCTGACGGTGCAACCGAAATTGTCAGTATCCCAAGGATCAGGACAAGCCGCAGCCACCCGGCGAATTGGCGCGGTGGTGGGTGCCGCCCCAGAAACGGAGTGGGTCCAATTGGGCTTGGCAGAAGGGCTTGTTCAAGGATTTGGCCGGGTGGTACAAATTGGCCAAATGACCGTCAATCTCATTGGCCAAATGTTGACTGGCAGTGCGTCTTCCAAGCATTTAAGTGGCCCATTGACCATTGCTGAGCAGGCTGGCCAGTCGGCCCAACTGGGGTGGGCGCCTTATTTGACGTATTTGGCCCTCATTAGCGTCAGTTTGGGGCTTTTAAATCTCCTGCCTTTACCCATGTTGGATGGGGGTCACCTGATGTATTATCTTTGGGAGTCTCTGACCGGCAAACCGGTTTCCGTTGCTTGGCAGCGGGGTTTGCAAAAAGTTGGTTTGGCATTGTTGATTTTCATCATGTCTTTGGCGTTTTTCAATGATCTAACCCGGCTGTTTAATTAATTCAATCGCATGAAATTTTTCCCTAATCAGTTCCGCTTGCAAAAAGTTTGTGTTTCTGTCTTGGCTGCGCTCAGCACCATGTCAGCATGGGCCATCGAGCCTTTTAAACTCAGAGACATCCGCATTGAAGGATTGCAGCGCATTGAATCTGGCACTGTCTTTGCCTCTTTGCCTTTTCGCATTGGTGATACCTACAACGACGAGTCAGGCGCCGCTGCCATTCGTGCATTGTTTGCGCTGGGCTTGTTCAAAGACGTCAGATTGGATGCACAGGGCGATGTGTTGGTGGTGATTGTTGAAGAGCGCCCCTCCATTTCAGAAGTTGAATGGGTGGGTCTGAAAGAGTTCGACAAAGATGTGTTGGTCAAAGCCTTGAAAGAGGTTGGCATTTCTGAAGGCCGCCCCTTCGATAAAGCCCTGGCCGACAAAGCCGAGCAAGAATTGAAGCGCCAATACATCACTCGAAGTTTGTATGGCGCAGAGGTCATGACCACCGTGACGCCCGTGGAGCGCAACCGTGTCAAATTGACATTCACGGTTACAGAGGGCGGTCCCTCTAAGATCAAAGAAATTCGGATTACGGGCAATCAAGCGTTTTCAGAAAGCACACTGAAAGACCAATTCAACTTGGACGTTGGCAACTGGCTCAGTTGGTACACCAAGTCTGATCGTTATTCACGCACCAAGCTGAATGCCGATTTGGAATCGCTACGGTCGTATTACTTGGCACGAGGCTTCTTAGAGTTCCGAGTTGACTCAACCCAAGTGGCTATTTCGCCAGACAAGCAAGACATTTCTATCACCATCAATGTGACGGAGGGTGAGCGTTTTGTGGTGTCAGGTGTGAAGCTTGAAGGCAACTATTTGGGCAAGGAAGACGAATTCAAGGCCTTGGTCAAAATTGGTTTGGGTCAACCCTTCAATGCCGAAACTGTCACCGAAACATCCAAGGCATTTACCGATTACTTTGGCAAATTTGGCTATGCATTTGCCCGTATCGATGCGCGACCAGAAATTGACCGTGTCAATAACCGCGTCAATTTTGTGCTCCAAGCCGACCCCTCACGCCGTGCCTATGTCAGGCGAATCAATGTGGCCGGTAACAACCGTACACGTGACGAAGTCATTCGCAGAGAGTTCCGCCAACTGGAATCTGCTTGGTACGATGGCGACAAAATCAAATTGTCTCGCGATCGCGTAGACCGTTTGGGCTTCTTCACCGATGTCAACATTGAAACCCAAGAGGTTCCCGCCACCACCGATCAAGTTGACCTGACCATCACCGTGGTTGAAAAACCAACCGGCAGCGTGTCCTTGGGTGCAGGTTTTTCATCGACCGAAAAAGTAGCTCTTTCCTTTGGTATTCGCCAAGAAAATGCGTTTGGTTCAGGCAACTACCTTGCCACCGAAATCAATACCAGCCGCTTCAACCGAACCATCGTGGTCAGCACCACCGACCCTTACTTCACACCTGAAGGCATTTCTAGAACAGTTGACCTTTTCCACCGGACAAATCGCCCTTACTTGGGAGACCTGAATGCTTACAGCTTGGTGAGTTCAGGGGCTGGTTTGCGTTTTGGTGTGCCATTCAGTGAAATTGACACGGTCTTTTTCGGACTGAATTACGAGCAGACCACCATCAATCCGGGCACCAATTTGCCCAACGCCTATGTGGAATATGTCCAGCAGTTTGGCTACAGCAGCAATTCCTTGCCCTTGACGGTCGGCTGGGCCCGTGATGGCCGCGACAGTGCCTTGGTGCCCAATCGCGGCATGTTCCAGCGTTTTAACGCTGACTACAGTGCCACGGGCGATTCCAGATACCTCCGCTCCAATTACCAGGTTCAGCAGTACACGCCCCTCACCAAAAAGTTCACCTTGGCCCTGAATGCCGATTTCGGTTGGGGTCAGGGCGTTAGCGGGCGGCCTTACCCCTTGTTTAAAAACTATTTTGTAGGCGGATTGGGCAGTGTGCGAGGCTTCCAGCAGTCAACCTTGGGCCCCTCTGACACCTCCAATTCCATTTTCTTGGGGGGCGCCAAGAAAATTGTCATGAACGCTGAACTCTTAGCGCCATTCCCAGGCGCTGGAAGTGATCGCACATTGCGCTTGTTCACATTTGTCGACACCGGCAAGGCCTTTGGCGAAAATGAGAAAGTCAGACTCAATGAGCTGCGGTCATCCTTTGGTGTCGGCCTCAGCTGGATTTCGCCCATGGGACCCCTGCGTTTTTCCTACGCTGTCCCTCTGAAGCGTCAAGTTACGGATAAAATCCAAAAATTGCAATTCCAAATCGGAACATCTTTCTAATGAAAACTCTTCGTCAAATCTCTCAAGTTGCTCTCTTTTCCTTGGGCGCTATTTGCATGACTGCGGTCAATGCACAAGAACTCAAAATTGGTTTTGTGAACACAGATCGAATTTTCCGTGAGGCCAGCACAGCGAAAGCCGCTCAAGCCAAGTTGGAGCAAGAGTTTTCCAAGCGTGAAAAAGAACTGATGGATTTGGGCAATGCGCTCAAAAACGCCTCTGAAAAATTTGAACGTGAAGCGCCGACTTTGTCTGAGACACAGCGCAACACACGTCAAAAGCAATTGATGGAACAAGACCGCGAATTCCAGCGCAAGCGTCGTGAATTTCAAGAAGACTTGAACACACGCAAGAACGAAGAGCAGCAAGTGGTCATTGAGCGCGCCAACTTGGCGGTGAAGCGAGTGGCAGAAACAGAAAAATACGACGTTATTTTTCAAGAAGCTGTCTACATCAATCCCAAGCACGACATCACCGAAAAAGTCCTCAGGTCTCTCAATACAACTGCTGGCAAGTAATTGCGTTTAGAAATGGACTGGCCTTGTGCTGCAGCTCGGCGACATTGTTAAAGCTTTAGGCGGCAACCTTCACGGCAGTCCTCAAACTTTCATTCAAAACCTGGCCCCGCTTGAGCATGCGGGGCCGCAAGATCTGAGTTTCCTCAGTCATCCCAAGTACCAGTCCCAGTTGTTGCAAACACGCGCAGCGTGCGTCATTGTGTCGCGCCAGTTCGAAGAAGCGGCGTCTGCACGCGGTGCTTGCATTGTTGTAGACGATCCCTATCTTTATTTTGCGCGATTAACGCAGTACTGGAAAAAACAATCTGCGCCCATGGCACAAGCCAAGATTCACCCATCCGCAGTCGTGCACCCAGAAGCCATCATTGCTGAGACGGCGGTCATCGGGCCCCTCTGTGTGATCGAGCGCGGCGCCAAAGTGGGCGAGCATTCACAACTTAAATCTCGGGTCACCCTCGGTGAGTACTGTGAGGTGGGTCAGCGTTGTATTGTTCATTCAGGCGTTGTCATTGGCGCCGATGGTTTCGGCTTTGCACCCAATCAAGGCGCCTGGGAAAAAATAGAGCAATTGGGTGCCGTCAAAATTGGAAATGATGTCGAAATAGGTGCCAATACCTGCATCGATCGTGGCGCGCTTCAAGACACGGTCATTGAGGATGGCGTCAAACTCGACAACTTGATTCAGATAGGCCACAACGTGCACATTGGCAAACACACAGCCATGGCCGGTTGCGTGGGCGTTGCAGGCAGTGCTCGGATTGGCGCACATTGCACCGTGGGGGGTGGCGCGGTCATTTTGGGGCATTTGAGTTTGGCCGATGGGGTGCATATTTCTGCAGCCTCTGTTGTGACTCGCTCTATTTCAAAACCTGGCGCTTACACCGGCCTCTTCCCAATTGATGAAAATGCAAATTGGGAAAAAAACGCAGCTAGTCTTAAACAGTTACACCAAATTCGTCACCGTCTGAAATCGGTGGAGGCTCACATTCAACAGTCCCCCGGACAGGAAAAATAATCATGATGGACATTTATCAAATTCTCAAACAATTGCCGCATCGCTTTCCCATTTTGTTGGTTGATCGCGTTTTGGAAATTGAAAAGGGCGTTCGCATCAAGGCGCTCAAAAATGTTTCAGTCAATGAGCCTTACTTCACAGGACACTTTCCTTCCCGACCCGTCATGCCGGGCGTTTTGATGTTGGAAGCGCTCGCACAAGCGGCCGCCTTGCTGGCTTTTGATACCTTGGGCGAAACGCCCGATGAAAAAACGGTGTATTACTTTGCCGGCATTGATGGGGCCCGATTTAAGCGCCCAGTCGAGCCTGGCGACCAACTCATTTTAGAAGTTGAGTTGGATCGCATGAAAGCAGGTATTTTCAAATTCAAGGCGCGCGCCAAAGTCGGTGAAGAGACTGCTGTGGAAGCAGAACTTATGTGCACCATGCGCAAAATCGCATAATTGAAAAGCCATTGCCATGACGCGCATTCATCCAACAGCCCTTGTAGACCCAGGTGCCCAGCTTGACAGCAGTGTCACAGTGGGACCTTACTCTGTCATTGGTCCTCATGTTCGCATTGATGCTGGTACCAGCGTGGCCAGTCACTGCGTCATTGAAGGGCACACCACCATTGGCAAAGACAACAAAATATTTCAGTTCAACTCTTTAGGTGCTGTGCCGCAAGACAAAAAGTATGCGGGTGAGCCTTGTGAGTTGATCATTGGCGATCGCAACACCATCCGGGAATTTTGTACGTTCAATATTGGGTCTCCTGGCGATACGGGCGTCACGCAATTGGGCAATGACAACTGGATCATGGCCTATGTCCATTTGGCCCACGATTGTCATGTGGGTAATCACACCATCTTTGCCAACAGTTCTCAATTGGCGGGCCATGTGCACGTTGAAGATTGGGTGATCTTGGGTGGCTTTACAGTGGTGCACCAATTTTGCAGACTGGGTGCGCACAGTTTTACAGCCATGCACTCATTGCTGTTTGCAGACTTGCCTCCCTTTGTCATGGCCCAAGGTCAACCCGCGCAGGCGCGTTCCATGAACTTTGAAGGTTTGCGCCGCCGAGGATTTTCTGCAGACAGAATTGCAGCAGTCAAAGCCATGCACAAAAGCCTCTACCGCCAAAAGCTCACACTGGCCCAAGCGCAAACTGACATTGCATTGCTGACACAAAAATATCCCGAAGCCAAAGCGGATGTCGAAATGATGCTCAACTTTTTGCAAGCGACTTCTCCCGATCGCGGCATTGTGAGATAAGGCGTGCAAAGCCTTCCCGAATCCTCGGTCACAAAAGCCCCTGTTGGGGCTTTTTCGATGGCCATGGTGGCCGGTGAAACCTCCGGGGATTTGTTGGCAGGGTTGTTGATGCAGGGCATCAAGGTGCAATGGCCTCATGCCCATTTGTATGGCATTGGTGGTCCTCGAATGCAATCGCAAGGGTTTGATGCCCTTTGGCCATCAGATAAATTGGCTGTACGGGGTTATGTGGAAGTGTTGCGCCACTATCGTGAAATTGTTGGAATTCGCAAGCAATTGAAAACGCAACTCTTGGCCAAGCCACCCAATGTGTTTGTAGGCGTCGATGCGCCCGATTTCAACCTCGATCTAGAGAGGGACTTGAAACAAGCTGGCATTCCTACGGTTCACTTTGTCTGCCCCTCCATTTGGGCTTGGCGTGCTGACCGAATTGAAAAAATCAAACAAAGCGTCGATCATGTGCTGTGCATTTTCCCGTTTGAAGTTGACCTCTTACACGCACATGGCATTGATGCCACCTACGTTGGCCATCCATTGGCCCAAGTCATTCCAATGCATCCAGACACGCTCAAGGCGCGACACGATTTAAAGCTAGATCCCAGTCGACCGGTTGTCGCACTGTTGCCAGGCAGCCGAGAATCAGAAATTACGTATTTGGCCGCGCGGTTTTTTCAAACCGCCAATTTACTCATTCAGCAACAGGCTAATTTGCAATTCGTGTTACCTGCAATGCCTGCAATGAAGGCTCGGATTGAATCCATTCGAGATCAAATGGGTGCAAGTCATGTCCAAATTTTGAGTGGTCAGTCTCACGCCGCCTTGGCCGCGTGTGATGTGACCTTGATTGCAAGTGGCACGGCCACACTTGAAGCGGCATTGTTCAAAAAACCCATGGTCATTGCCTACAACATGAATTGGCTCAGCTGGCAACTCATGAAGCGAAAAAAACTGCAGCCCTGGGTGGGTTTACCCAACATCTTGGCGCAAGAGTTTTGCGTGCCAGAACTCTTACAGGACCAAGCCACGCCAGCCAATATGTCAAAGGCTGTTTTGGATTGGCTACGTTCACCTGAAAAGGCGCAAGCCTTGGTCAGTCGGTTTGAAAACATGCACGCATCATTGCTGCGCGATACCCCCACATTGGCCACTCATGCGATCCAAACGCTTGTCAAAACCTGAGCAGGTCAGCTTGGCTTGGGACGCGCCCGGCTTGTTGGCAGGGGTGGATGAGGCTGGGCGCGGTCCCTTGGCTGGGCCAGTTGTAGCCGCTGCAGTGATCTTGGATGAACTCAAGCCCATCAAAGGCTTAGCCGATTCTAAAAAATTAACCGCCAAAACCCGTGAACGTTTGTTCGACGAAATTCGCGCAAAGGCCTTGTGCTTTTCAATCGCTGAAGCCAGTGTTGAGGAAATTGACACGCTCAATATTTTGCAAGCCACTTTGTTGGCCATGCAAAGGGCCGTGGAAGCTTTGCGGCTCAAACCAACTTTGGTGTACGTCGATGGCAATCGTTTGCCCATTCTGGACGTGCGCGCAGAGGCCATCGTCAAGGGCGATGAAAAAATTCAAGAGATTTCAGCAGCTTCTATCTTGGCCAAAGTTCACCGCGATCGCATGTGCGAAGAAATGCATCGTCAATTTCCAGACTATGGGTTCAATACGCACAAAGGTTACGGAACGGCAGTGCACCTGAATGCGCTTCAAACTTTAGGCCCTACGCCGTTTCACCGTCAAACATTTGCGCCAGTCACGCAGGCAATCATTGCTTTTCAAAAATCATGAAGTTGATTACCTCCAAAGACAATCCAAGGCTCAAAACAATTCGCCGTCTGAATCAAGACTCGCAGGCCTACCGCAAGTTGGGCTTGGTGTGGATTGAGGGCGATCATTTGTGCAGGGCCGCATTGGCAAGATCGATTCAGCCTGAACTGGCCATTTTTTCGGAATCGATCTGGCAAGCATCGCAATTCGAATGGGGTCAGTGCGCCTCGGAGGTGTGGGTTGTTCCTGATGACTTGTTTGCCAGCTTGAGTGCATTGGAGTCGCCGGCCAAGATGGGGTTTCTCATGGCCTTGCCACATGCACCCACCATTGACCCATCGGCTTCCACAGTCATTCTGGACAGGCTTCAAGACGCAGGCAATGTGGGCGCTATTTTGCGCTGTGCATCCGCCTTTGGCTTTCAACAAGTGTTGGCCATCAAGGGGACAGCAGGCTTGTGGTCGCCTAAAGTATTGCGTGCGGGCATGGGCGCACACTTTGGCCTCAATTTATTGGACATGGCCAGCCTAGAAGACATCCAGAAACTCAAAGTGCCACTGCTAGGCACCGATGTCCATGAGGGGCCGTTTTTGCATCAATTGGTTCAACAGAAAAAGTTGCCTCACCACTGTGCCTGGGTTTTGGGACATGAAGGGCAAGGCGTTTCTTCAGAACTGATGGCATTGGTAGACCAAAAAGTAAGAATTGCACAGCCTGGGGGCGAGGAGTCCTTGAATGTGGCCACTGCGGCAGCCATTTGTCTTCATGCCAGTGCCACTGTTGATTGAAAAATTTCGGGTGTCGAGGGCTCGAGCAAGCAAAGAGTCACGGCTATAATGGGAGGCTTTCCCGCATCAACCTGTACGCACCCGCTCACAACAAGCCATTTCCCTTCAAAAGCAGCAAAAAGTAAGCCTTTTTAGGTCATGCTTGAGCGTGCTGGGGCGTACCCGAACCATACCGGAGAACCCAGTGCTTTTGTCTCTTCAGGGAACCTTCCCCTTAGCCATTTTGGCGCTTGCAGACGGCACAGTCTTTGTCGGCAATTCCATTGGTGCCCCTGGCACCACTGTTGGTGAGGTGGTTTTCAATACCTCCCTCACAGGCTATCAAGAAATCCTCACAGACCCCAGTTATTGCCAGCAGATCGTGACCCTCACGTATCCGCACATTGGCAATTACGGCGTCAACCCAGAGGATGTCGAATCTGACAAAGTCCATGCTGCTGGCCTGATCATCAAAGATCTGCCCATGATTGCAAGCAATTTTCGCTCGACCGAAACGCTTTCGGCTTACTTGTCACGCAGTGGCACTGTGGCCATTGCCAACATCGATACCCGCAAACTCACACGACTTTTGCGCACCAAGGGTGCTCAAAATGGTGCAATCGTTGCCTTGGCCTCTGGTCAAAAAGTCACACCCGAGCTGACTGCGCAAGCAGTTCAAGCTGCCCAATCCGCGCCAGCCATGTCTGGCTTGGATTTGGCCCAGAAAGTCACCGTGTCAGAGTCATACGATTGGACCGAATCAGAGTGGAAGTTGGGTAGTGGCTACGGCCAACAAGCTGCCCCACGTTTCCATGTGGTGGCTTATGACTTTGGTGTCAAGAAAAACATCTTGCGTATGTTGGCCGAGCGCGGATGCCAGGTCACGGTGGTGCCTGCCAAAACGCCTGCTGCAGAAGTGCTCAAGCACAAACCAGATGGCATTTTCTTGTCCAATGGACCCGGAGACCCACAGCCCTGTGACTACGCCATTGCAGCAGCCAAAGAATTGATTGAAACGGGTATTCCTACTTTTGGAATTTGCTTGGGACATCAAATCATGGCCCTGGCCAGTGGCGCCAAAACGTTCAAAATGAAATTTGGTCACCACGGTGCCAACCACCCCGTCAAAGATCTCGACTCGGGCCGTGTCTCCATCACGAGCCAAAACCACGGCTTTGCCGTGGACGAAAAATCCTTGCCCGCCAACTTGCGTGCCACGCATGTGTCACTGTTTGACGGCACCTTGCAAGGTCTGGCGCGTACCGACAAGCCAGCGTTTTGCTTCCAAGGTCACCCCGAGGCCTCACCGGGTCCTCACGACATTGCCTACCTCTTCGATCGCTTCATCAACTTGATGGAGACCAAATAACATGCCAAAGCGGACCGACCTTAAAAGTATTCTCATCATTGGCGCTGGCCCCATCATCATTGGTCAGGCCTGTGAGTTCGACTACTCTGGCGTACAAGCATGCAAGGCTTTGCGCGAAGAGGGTTACAAAGTCATTTTGATCAATAGCAACCCTGCCACGATCATGACCGACCCCGCCACGGCGGATGTCACCTACATCGAACCTATCACTTGGCAAACGGTTGAAAAGATCATTGCCAAAGAAAGACCCGATGCAATTCTGCCCACCATGGGTGGTCAGACAGCGCTCAATTGCGCGCTCGATTTGTGGCGCAATGGTGTGCTCGATAAATACAAAGTTGAACTCATTGGTGCCACACCCGAAGCCATTGACAAAGCGGAAGATCGCTTGAAATTCAAAGACGCCATGACCAAAATTGGTCTGGGCTCTGCACGTTCTGGCATTGCTCACAGCATGGACGAGGCTTGGGAAGTTCAGCGAAGTGTGGGTTTCCCTACTGTCATTCGTCCTAGTTTTACTTTGGGTGGCACGGGTGGCGGTATTGCTTACAACCCGGAAGAGTTTGAGACCATTTGCAAACGCGGTTTGGAAGCGTCTCCCACCAACGAATTGCTCATTGAAGAGTCCTTGTTGGGATGGAAAGAATACGAGATGGAAGTGGTTCGCGACAAGGCGGACAATTGCATCATCATCTGTTCCATCGAAAACTTGGACCCCATGGGCGTGCACACAGGCGACTCCATCACGGTCGCACCTGCGCAAACCCTCACCGACAAAGAATATCAAATCATGCGGAATGCCAGCTTGGCTGTTCTGCGCGAAATTGGTGTCGACACAGGTGGCTCCAACGTTCAGTTCTCGATCAATCCCAAAGATGGCCGCATGGTCGTCATTGAGATGAACCCCCGCGTGTCACGCTCATCGGCATTGGCTTCCAAGGCCACTGGCTTCCCCATTGCCAAAGTGGCCGCCAAGTTGGCCGTGGGCTTTACGCTTGACGAGTTGCGCAATGAAATTACAGGCGGTGCCACACCCGCCAGTTTCGAGCCCAGCATCGACTACGTCGTGACCAAAATCCCTCGATTTGCCTTCGAAAAATTCCCGACAGCCGACAGCCGTCTCACCACCCAAATGAAATCGGTTGGCGAGGTGATGGCCATGGGTCGCACCTTCCAAGAGTCCTTCCAAAAAGCATTGCGTGGATTGGAAGTCGGTGTCGATGGTCTGAACGAAAAAACGCAAGATCGCGAAGTGCTCGAAAAAGAATTGGGCGAGCCAGGTCCCGATCGCATTTGGTACGTGGGTGATGCTTTCGCCATGGGCTTGAGTGTGGACGAAGTGTTCAACCTCACCAAAATTGACCCTTGGTTCTTGGTGCAGATTGAAGACATCGTGAAGATCGAGCTCGAGCTAGAAACGACCAGCTTGCAAGCGATTACGGCTGACGAACTTCGCGCCTTGAAGAAAAAGGGTTTTTCAGACCGCCGTTTGGCCAAACTGCTGAAAACCACCGAGCAAGAAGTTCGTGCGCAGCGTCATGCCATGAATGTTCGTCCTGTTTACAAACGTGTCGATACTTGCGCTGCCGAGTTCTCAACCGACACGGCTTACATGTATTCCACTTACGAAGACGAGTGCGAAGCAGAACCCACTACCAACAAAAAGATCATGGTTTTGGGTGGCGGTCCTAACCGGATTGGTCAGGGCATTGAGTTTGACTATTGCTGTGTTCATGCCGCTTTGGCCATGCGTGAAGATGGCTATGAAACCATCATGGTCAACTGCAACCCCGAAACAGTTTCTACCGATTACGACACATCCGATCGCTTGTATTTCGAGCCGCTCACTTTGGAAGACGTACTCGAAATTGTGGCCAAAGAAAAGCCAACCGGCGTGATTGTTCAATACGGTGGTCAAACACCTTTGAAACTGGCGCTGGGTTTGGAAGCCGCCGGTGTTCCCATCATTGGAACCAGCCCCGACATGATTGATGCAGCTGAAGACCGTGAGCGCTTCCAAAAATTGTTGCATGAGTTGGGCTTGCGTCAGCCGCCAAACGCAACAGCTCGCACTGAGCCAGAAGCTTTGGAGAAAGCCGCTGCCTTAGGTTACCCCTTGGTGGTCCGCCCCAGCTATGTGTTGGGTGGTCGTGCCATGGAAATTGTGCATGAACAGCGTGATTTAGAGCGCTACATGCGCGAAGCGGTCAAGGTCAGCAATGACTCGCCTGTGCTGCTCGATCGGTTTTTGAATGACGCCATCGAATGCGATGTCGATTGCTTGCGCGATCCCGAAGGCAAAACCTTTATCGGCGGCGTGATGGAACACATTGAGCAAGCTGGCGTTCACAGCGGTGACTCGGCTTGTTCTTTGCCTCCCTATAGCTTGAGCGCAGAGACAGTCAATGAGCTCAAACGGCAGTCGGCCGCCATGGCGGGCGCTTTGAATGTCGTGGGCTTGATGAACGTGCAATTTGCCATTCAGCATGTCGATGGCAAAGACGTGATCTATGTGTTGGAGGTCAACCCACGCGCGTCTCGCACGGTGCCTTATGTTTCTAAAGCAACCGGCATTCAGTTGGCCAAAGTGGCCGCTCGTTGCATGGCGGGTCAAACATTGGCTTCACAAGGCATTACCAAAGAAGTGACGCCACCTTATTTCAGCGTCAAAGAAGCTGTGTTCCCCTTTGTGAAGTTTCCCGGCGTCGACACCATCTTAGGACCTGAAATGAAGTCCACCGGTGAGGTGATGGGTGTCGGCAAAACATTTGGCGAAGCATTTGTGAAGAGCCAAATGGGTGCGGGTACCAAATTACCGCGTGAAGGCAAAGTCTTTTTGACAGTCAAGAACAGTGACAAACCACGAGCTGTCAAAATAGCTCGCGAATTGGCTGCCATGGGTTTTAAAATCTTTGCAACCAAGGGAACGGCGGCAGCCATTGCGGCGGAAGGCGTTGCCGTTCAAGCAGTGAACAAAGTGACAGAAGGTCGCCCTCACATTGTGGACATGATCAAAAACAATGAAATTGCCTTGGTCATCAACACTGTTGAAGAGCGTCGCAACGCCATTGCTGATTCACGGGTCATCCGTACATCTGCATTGCTTGCCAGGGTTACCACCTTCACCACCATTGCAGGTGCTGAGGCAGCAGTCGAAGGTATGAAGTACATGGACAAGTTGGATGTCATTTCGGTTCAAGAAATGCATGCCATGTTGACCGCATAAATACAATTTGGAGATATTCACTTGGCTACTATTCCAATCACGCTGCGCGGTGCTGAAAAGCTAAAGGCCGAGCTTCACCAGTTAAAGACGGTGGAGCGGCCTTCAGTCATCAACGCCATCGCAGAGGCACGTGCACAAGGCGATTTGAGTGAAAACGCCGAATACGATGCTGCCAAAGACCGTCAAGGTTTTGTTGAAGGGCGTATTCAGGAAATCGAAGGCAAGCTTTCTGCTGCGCAAATCATCGATCCATCCTCCGTGGATGCGGGTGGCAAGGTGGTGTTCGGCACCACAGTTGAATTGGAAGAAGAAAGCACGGGTGAGGTCGTTAAGTACCAAATTGTGGGTGAAGACGAGGCCGACCTGAAACTCGGATTGATCAACATCAGCAGTCCCATTGCACGCGCGCTCATTGGCAAAGAAGAGGGCGATGTGGCTGTGGTTCAGGCGCCTGGTGGCGAGAAACGTTACGAAATCGTCGCGGTGTCTTATATCTAAGCGTCATCCCGTTGACACAAAAAAGGCGTTCAGTAGAACGCCTTTTTTTATTCTTTCCAATGTTCGCCCACCCAAAGTGCTGGCTTGATGTATCTGAATTTTCGGTTGCGTTTTCCAGCAAGTGCATCGGGCGGGTTGCACTCCCCATGAAAAATCACAATGCGTGCATCTTGCGGAATTTGGGGTGCCGTCCAATAGTTGGTGGGCCAATTGGGGATGCTGTGGTATTTGAAACTAGGACACCATTCCGTGGGCCAATAAGCCAGCTTGCCTTGTCGATGTAAAAAGTCAGACAGGTAAGCCTGCTCATTTCTAAATTGCTTGCGAATGCTGTCAAAGTTATTTCGGAAATATTCAAGCACATCAGGGTGCGCGCCCAGCTCATACCTGTAAACGGACGAGTTGCCAGTAATGCGCCATGGCCGTTTGTAGTCGTGAATGATCATGAACTCGCCTGGGACTTCAAAAAATCCGTCAAGGCGACCAACAATGACCACGTCCACATCCAAGAACAAAGCGGTACCGCGCAATCCGTGAAGATCCTGCGTGAAGGAGGCTAGTTTGGTCCAACCACGCTCAGGAATGCCAGGGGGCAAATCAAGGGGCGGAATGGGCAAACATTGAACCTCCGGGCGTATGCCTGTGGCGTCGTCTGTCAAGCAAACCATGTTGAACTGGCCTGTCAGATGTCTTCTGACCATGGCGTACAAACGGTTCACATATTCGGGGCCGTACTTGGTGCCCCATTTCATGCAGATGATGTGACGTTGAGGAGTCTGCGCAGTCATGGTTTAAGTTTGATTGCGCTTTTTGATCGATTTTTGTTTGACCTTGGCGCGTTTGACTTGGCCGCCAGAGGTAAGGCGCTGGTTGCCCAACACCCGCAATGTTTTGACTTCTGGGCGTTGACCACCGCGGCTGCTGTACTTCAAGACCTTAAAATCACGGGGTCCAGCCATGCGGTCTTCTGAAATGGTTTTTTCCTTTTCAGGGATGGGGCGCCACAGCACAAGCAATTTGCCAATGTGTTGGATGGGCGCAGCGCTAAGGTCCTCTGCCAGTTGGTTGAACATGGCTTCACGGGCGACGCGGTCGTCTCCCAGAACACGAATTTTGATCAAGCCGTGAGCCTTGAGGGCCGCGTCGGTTTCTTTGACAACGGCAGGCGTGAGGCCATCGTTGCCAATCATGACAACAGGATCGAGGTGGTGCGCTTCGGCTCTGTGAACCTTGCGTTGGGCGGGAGTCAATTGAATTTGAGGCATAGCGCTATTATCCCTGCTTGAACGGAAGAACATGAAAGTAAAAACCAAAAGTAAAAAAGTCAATAAGTCGTGGTTGAACGACCACGTCAATGACCCCTACGTCAAGCTGGCTAAAAAAGAAGGCTACAGGGCGAGAGCCGCCTATAAATTGAAGGAAATCGATGAAACCTTTGGTTTGATCAAACCCGGCAATTTGGTGGTCGATTTGGGGTCAGCCCCTGGCGCATGGAGCCAATATGTCCGTCGGCGGCTGTCTCCTCAAGGGGCAGCGGTTGGTGACTTGAATGGCACCATTTTGGCCGTAGATCTGTTGCCAATGGAGCCTGTTGAAGGCGTTCACTTCATCCAAGGCGACTTTACGGAAGCCGACGTCTTGGCTCAACTTCAAGCCATTGTGGGGGATCGACCCGTGGATGTGGTGGTGTCGGACATGGCCCCTAACTTGTCGGGCATTGATTCTGTGGATGCCGCGCGCATTTCGCACTTGATTGAATTGGCGGTTGAATTTGCGCAAATGCACCTCAAGCCCCAAGGCGCATTGGTTGTGAAGGTCTTTCATGGCAGCGGCTACAGCCAGTTGGTGAAATTGTTCAAAGACTCTTTCAAGGTTGTCAAACCGATCAAACCCAAGGCTTCCAGAGACAAATCATCGGAGCAATTTTTGGTCGGAATTGAGCCTAAAAACAGGCCAATTTCTGGCTAACTGTTGTAACTTTGGCTTTTTCAAACAAATTTCCCTGTACTTTTAAGGCTTAGTCCCTCTAAATAAGCGGTTCTGCGCTTTCAAAAGCCTAGAATGAAGACCAATTAGACGTTATTGATGGGAGCTCTTCTTGAACAACCCCTGGTTTTCCAAGATTGCCGTATGGCTTGTGATTGGCATGGTGCTTTTCACTGTATTCAAACAATTTGACAACCGCACCGGTGCGGGTTCTGGCTACATGGGATATTCTGACTTCCTCGAAGAGGTTAGAAGCAATCGCATTAAAACGGCCACCATCCAAGAAGGCCAGGGCGGTACCGAAATTGCAGCTGTCACCACGGACGACCGTCGCATCAAAACCACTGCAACTTACCTCGACCGTGGCTTGGTCGGTGACCTGATCGCCAATGGCGTGAAGTTTGATGTCAAACCCCGTGAAGAAGGTTCATTGCTGATGAGCTTGCTGGTCAGCTGGGGACCCATGTTGCTGCTCATTGGTGTTTGGATTTATTTCATGCGCCAAATGCAGGGTGGCGGTAAAGGTGGGGCCTTCAGCTTTGGCAAAAGCAAGGCACGCATGCTCGACGAAAATGCCAACCAAGTGACTTTTGCCGATGTCGCGGGTTGTGACGAAGCCAAAGAAGAAGTCAAAGAAGTCGTTGACTTCTTAAAAGATCCCCAGCGCTTTCAAAAATTGGGCGGTCGCATTCCTCGCGGTTTGTTGCTCGTAGGCCCTCCGGGTACTGGTAAAACTTTGCTGGCCAAGAGCATTGCAGGTGAGCCCAAGGTACCATTTTTCAGTATTTCAGGTTCAGACTTCGTCGAAATGTTTGTCGGTGTTGGTGCTGCACGCGTTCGCGACATGTTTGAGAATGCCAAGAAAAACGCACCTTGCATCATTTTTGTCGACGAAATTGATGCGGTTGGTCGCCAACGTGGCGCTGGCTTGGGCGGTGGTAATGATGAGCGCGAACAAACCCTCAACCAAATGCTGGTTGAGATGGACGGCTTTGAAACCAATTTAGGCGTGATCGTGGTGGCTGCCACCAACCGTCCCGATATTTTGGACGCCGCTTTGTTGCGCCCAGGTCGCTTTGACCGCCAGGTTTATGTGACCTTGCCCGACATTCGCGGCCGCGAACAAATTCTGGCTGTTCACATGCGCAAAATTCCAATTGGTCAAGACATGAACCCTGGTGTCATTGCCCGCGGAACACCTGGCATGAGCGGCGCCGATCTGGCCAACTTGTGCAACGAAGCGGCTCTCATGGCGGCACGCCGTAATGCCCGAGTCGTGGAGATGCAAGATTTCGAAAAAGCCAAAGACAAGATTCTGATGGGACCTGAGCGTAAGAGTATGGTCATGCCAGAAGAAGAGCGTCGCAACACGGCTTACCACGAGTCCGGACACGCCCTCATTGGCAAACTTTTGCCTAAGTGCGATCCAGTTCACAAGGTCACCATCATCCCTCGTGGCCGTGCCCTGGGCGTCACCATGAGCTTGCCCGAAAAAGATCGCTACAGCTACGACAGCGAATACATGCTGAACCAAATCAGCATGTTGTTTGGGGGTCGCATTGCCGAAGAAGTCTTCATGAAACAAATGACCACCGGTGCCAGCAATGACTTTGAGCGTGCAACCCAAATTGCCCGCGACATGGTCATGCGCTATGGCATGACCACAGCATTGGGTCCCATGGTCTATGCCGAAAATGAAGGCGAAGTTTTCTTGGGACGCTCAGTCACCAAAACGACCAACATGTCCGAGTCCACCATGCAGAAGGTTGACTCAGAAGTGCGCCGTATCATTGATGAGCAATACAGCTTGGCGCGCCGCCTGATTGAAGAAAACAGCGACAAAATGCATGCCATGGCCAAGGCCTTGCTCGAATGGGAAACCATCGATGTCACGCAACTCGATGACATCATGGCTGGCCGCGAGCCCAAAGCGCCCAAAGATTGGACACCTCGCATTCCGCCATCTGGCAGCGACGATGCAGGCGGAACACCTGCCGTTAAAACCGATCCAGAGCCCAATGCGGCCTGATTGCTAAGATGAATCAACGGGGCTTCGGCCCCGTCCTTATTTCATCGCTTCAATGATCTGCGCTTGATTCTTCCTATGCCCATCACTCACTGGCAGACCTCACGGTTCCTGATCGATCTATCAAAGCCCAAAGTCATGGGCATTGTGAACGTAACCCCTGATTCATTTTCGGATGGGGGGCAATTTGAGACGAACGCCAATGCCTTGAGACATGCTGAAAACTTGTTGAAACAAGGGGCGGATATTTTGGACATTGGGGGCGAATCTTCAAGACCTGGTGCGCAAGCCTTGAGTGTTCAAGATGAGATGTTGCGAATACTTCCCTTTGTGCGTGAGGCGGTTAAATGGCAGGTGCCGCTCTCGGTCGACACTTACAAGCCCGAGGTCATGCAAGCGGTGCTTGATTTGGGGGTAGACATCGTCAATGACATTTGGGCATTGCGTCAACCGGGTGCTTGGGATGTCATCGCAAAGTTCCCAAACAGTGGCGTTTGTTTGATGCACATGCACAGAGATCCTCAGACCATGCAGGGTGAACCCATGACAGGGGATGTGGTGCAGCAGGTCAAAGATTTTCTAAACCAGCAATTATCAAAAGCACTTGATTGGGGTGTCAACAAAGAACGCATTGTTTTAGACACTGGCGTGGGATTTGGCAAAACAACAGCGCAAAATTTGGCCATGCTTCAGCATCAGGCTCAATTTCTATCTATGGGGCAACCTCTTTTGGCCGGGTGGTCGCGCAAATCTAGCCTAGGAAAAATCGTGGCTCATAAAGGTGCAGAGCCAGTGCCCTCTGACAGGCTGGGTGCCAGTTTATCTGCCGCTTTGTTGGCTGTGCAAAACGGTGCGGCCATTGTGCGTGTCCATGATGTCAAAGAAACTGTGCAAGCATTGAAATTTTGGCAAGCAGTGAAATCCGTTGTGTCAGCTTCCTGAGACCTACAAATGTATAAAATTAATGAATGACTAGAAAATATTTCGGAACTGACGGCATTCGCGGAACTGTCGGGCAAGCACCCATCACCCCTGATTTCGTCATGCGTTTGGCCCATGCCGTCGGCAGGGTTTTGCGCCAATCTGAGAAAAATCCGGTTGTGCTCATTGGCAAAGACACCCGAATTTCAGGCTACATGCTTGAAAGTGCTTTGGAGTCAGGTTTCAACTCCGCTGGCGTCGATGTGGTGCTTTTAGGGCCGGTTCCAACACCTGCTGTGGCCTACCTTACACGAGCACGACGTGCATCGTTGGGGGTCGTTATCAGTGCCAGTCACAATCCCTACGAAGATAACGGCATCAAGTTTTTCAGTGCGAAAGGTGCCAAGCTCAGCGACGAATGGGAGGTCGCTGTCGAAAAGCTGGTGGATGAACCCCCGGTGTGGGTTTCTTCAGCAGAGCTTGGTAAGGCCAAACGCATGGACGATGCCGCAGGCCGTTACATTGAGTTTTGCAAGAGCACTTTCAGCAATGAGTTATCTCTCAAAGGCTTGAAAATTGTGGTCGATGCAGCCCATGGTGCAGCCTATCAAATAGCGCCCAAGGTTTTTCATGAGTTGGGTGCCGATGTGATTGCCATTGGATGCGCGCCAGATGGACTGAACATCAACAAAGATGTGGGTGCCACACACCCCGAAGCCCTTGTTGCAGCAGTCAAGTTACACCAAGCAGACTATGGCGTAGCCTTGGATGGTGATGCTGACAGGCTGCAGTTTGTCGACGGTACAGGGCGCCTCTACAACGGCGATGAGTTGCTTTACTTGATGGTCACGGATCGAATTGCCAGAGACGAAGTGGTGCCTGGTGTTGTGGGCACGCTCATGACCAACATGGCCGTTGAATTGGCCATCAAAGCCAAGAAAATTGAATTTGTCAGAAGCAAAGTAGGGGACCGCTACGTTCTGGAGCTGCTCCAAGAAAAAAATTGGTTGCTCGGCGGTGAAGGCTCAGGCCACTTACTGGCCTTGGACAAACACACCACGGGCGATGGTTTGATCAGTGCCCTGCAAGTGCTGCAAGCCTGTGTTGCAACAGGCCAAACCATGGCCGAATTGTTGTCTGACGTGGTCTTGTTCCCACAAGTGTTGATCAATGTTCGCTTAGGCAAGGATCAAAATTGGCAAGCCAACGCCCAACTCAAGCAGGCCATTCAGGAGGTTGAGGCTGAGCTGGGCCAAACGGGTCGAGTTCTGATTCGCGCCAGCGGTACGGAGCCTTTGGTGCGTGTCATGGTAGAGGCTCGAAGCGCAGAAGTGGCGCAGCGATGTGCTGAGAAAATGGCCGCAACTTTGCGCCCTTAATGCTTTAGTAAATCAAGCGATCTGGCTTGATTTCTTGAAGAATGGTGGTGGCTATCTCTTCAATCGATTTGCTGGTGGTTGAAAGCCAACGAATGCTCGAGCGACGCATCATGGCCTCTGCATCTGCCACTTCTTGACGACAATTTTCCAAGCTGGCGTACTTAGAGTTGGGGCGTCTTTCCGATCTGATTTCCGACAGTCGTTCGGGATGAATCGAAAGTCCGAATATCTTCTTGCGGTGAGGAACCAATGCCGGCGGCAATTGCTTGCGCTCAAAATCTTCCGGAATGAGCGGGTAGTTGGCTGCCTTCATGCCATGCTGCATAGCCAAATACAAGCTGGTGGGTGTTTTGCCACTTCGACTGACCCCGACCAAAATAACCTCAGCCGACTCCAAATCACGGTTGGACTGGCCATCATCATGGGCCAATGAGAAGTTAATGGCTTCAATTCGATCGTGATATTCCTTGCTTTTGCTGGCATCGGAAAAACGCCCCACACGATGGTGAGACTTGACCCCGAGTTCCATCTCCAGAGGGTTAACAAAGGTGCCAAACATGTCCAAAAGCATGCCTTTACAACCTGACCGGATGACCTCCAACACTTCCATATTGACCAAAGTGGTGAACACAATGGGCTTGACGTTTTCGACTTCGGCGGTGTGATTGATTTGCCGCACAGCCTGGTGAGCCTTGTCAGCGCTGTCGATGAACGGTAGTCTGACATGTCTGGTTTTCATCTCAAACTGGGCCAGGATGGCGTTTCCAAAGGTCTCTGCGGTAATACCAGTGCCATCAGAGATAAAAAACACGGTGCGGTGGGGCATGGTCGTTAATTTTCCGAATGCTTAATTTTTATGAACAAAGGGTTCGTTGGGTTCTAAAATCACACAGATTATCTACTGCCTGCTGGTATTGCTGACTGACATCTAAGAAGAATAAAGAATCAGCGAATTGGTTCGGGCTGAGCGTGCCGTTTTTTAACTTTGGAGCTTTTATGTCTAACCTTTTTGCAAAGGACGCTTTGGTCGTCCCTTTTGAACAACTGCGTATGACCGATGTGGAGTCGGTTGGCGGTAAAAATGCCAGTCTGGGCGAAATGATTTCGCAATTGCCGGATGGCGTCAGAGTTCCAACAGGCTTTGCCACCACCGCCCACGCCTTTAGAGCTTTTTTGAAGCACGATGGCTTGGTCGATCGCATCAATCAAAAACTCAACGACTTGGACGTTGAGGATGTCAGGGCGCTGGCCCTCGTTGGGGCTGAAATTCGTCGCATGGTTGAGGCGCAGCCTTTCCCCGCCGATCTAGAAAACGCCATTCGAAAGCAATTTGAAGTTTTGAGTGGTGGCCATTCCCAAGCTTCTTTTGCTGTTCGCTCCTCTGCGACGGCTGAAGACTTGCCGGATGCTTCCTTTGCTGGACAGCAAGAAACATTTTTGAATGTGGTGGGGATTGAAGATGTCCTCCACAAAATGAAGGAAGTTTTTGCGTCTTTGTACAACGATCGCGCCATTAGCTATCGGGTTCACAAAGGTTTTGCACACGCTGACGTCGCACTGTCGGCCGGTGTGCAGCGCATGGTTCGCTCAGACTTGGGCGCAGCAGGGGTGATGTTCACCATCGATACGGAAACTGGCTTTGAAGATGTGGTCTTCATTACCTCTAGCTATGGCTTGGGTGAAACTGTCGTTCAGGGTGCCGTCAATCCAGACGAGTTTTATGTTCACAAACCCATGTTGGCTGCTGGAAAACAAGCGGTCATTCGACGCAATTTGGGCTCTAAATTGATCCAGATGGTGTTCTCCTCAGCAGAAGAAAAAGCAGGCACCGGAAAGCTTGTTAAAACGGTTGACGTTGCCATGGAGATGCGCAATCGGTATTCACTGACTGATTCAGACGTCACACAGTTAGCGCAGTACGCCATGGTCATTGAAAAACACTACGGACGTCCCATGGACATCGAGTGGGGCAAGGACGGTACGGATGGCTTGCTTTACATCTTGCAAGCGCGTCCCGAAACGGTGAAGAGTCAGGCCAAAGGTACGGCCGAATTGCGTTACAAACTTAAGGGCAAGGGCGCTGTATTGGCTGAAGGCCGCGCCATCGGCCAAAAGATCGGTACCGGCCCTGTACGTCTGGTCCACAGTATTTCTGAAATGGACCAAGTCCAAGCGGGCGATGTGTTGGTGACCGACATGACCGATCCCAACTGGGAACCCGTCATGAAGCGTGCCAGTGCCATTGTGACCAACCGAGGGGGGCGTACTTGCCATGCCGCCATCATTGCGCGCGAACTGGGTATTCCTGCGGTTGTCGGGTGTGGTCATGCCACTGAACAACTCAAAGACGGTACCTTGGTCACTGTCAGTTGTGCAGAGGGTGATACAGGTCGCATTTACGATGGCTTGTTAGAAACTGAGGTGACTGAAGTCACACGCGGCACCATGCCCGAGATTGCGACCAAGATCATGATGAATGTGGGCAATCCACAATTGGCGTTTGATTTCGCCCAATTGCCCAACCAAGGTGTCGGGTTAGCGCGCTTGGAATTCATCATCAACAACAACATTGGTGTTCATCCCAAGGCTATTTTGGATTACCCCAATATCGATACCGATCTCAAAAAAGCAGTTGAGTCGGTAGCACGGGGACATGCATCGCCCAAAGCTTTCTACATTGATAAAGTCACTGAGGGTGTTGCTTGTATTGCCGCTGCTTTTTGGCCCAAGCCCGTCATTGTTCGTTTGTCCGATTTCAAAAGCAATGAATACCGCAAACTCATTGGTGGCAGCCGTTATGAACCCGAAGAAGAAAATCCGATGTTGGGTTTCAGGGGTGCTGCGCGCTACATCAGCGAAGATTTTGGTGAAGCTTTTGCCATGGAATGCGAGGCCATTAAACGCGTTCGGGGTGAGATGGGTTTGACCAATGTCCAAGTGATGGTGCCATTCGTTAGAACCTTGGGCCAAGCAGATCGCGTCACCGCCTTGTTGGCCAAGCACGGCTTGAAGCGTGGCATTGATGAATTGAAAGTCATCATGATGTGTGAAGTTCCAAGCAATGCCATTTTGGCTGAACAATTTCTGGCTTATTTCGATGGCTTCTCGATTGGGTCTAACGACCTCACGCAACTCACTTTGGGCCTAGACCGAGACTCAGGCCTCGAATTGTTGGCTGTTGATTTTGACGAGCGAGATCTGGCCGTGCAGACTCTTATTTCACAAGCCATCAAGGCTTGTTTGAGCCAGGGCAAATATGTCGGTATTTGCGGCCAAGGTCCCAGCGATCATCCCGACTTTGCAAGATGGTTGATGGCGCAAGGCATCAGTTCGATCTCCCTGAATCCAGATACCGTGGTTGAAACCTGGACGCAATTAGGAAAAATCGATTGAATTCCGACCCTCACTTCAAGCAAGTTTATGACGATTATCGGCGTCGTCTACATCGAAACGTCATTCTTTATGTCGTTTTGTTGTTGGGCTTGCTGGGGGTGATGGGATGGGCTGAATCGCAAGGGCTGTCAAGGAGTTTGATCGGCCCTATTTTTTTACTTGCGACAGTCATGATTTATGCCCTGATTGGGGTCTCAGGTCGGACCACCAATGCCGATGAGTATTACGTAGCGGGTCGGCGAATCCCAGCTTTTTACAACGGCATGGCCACCGCCGCAGATTGGATGAGCGCAGCGACGTTCATCAGTCTGGCGGGTGCCCTCTACCTGCAAGGCTTCTCTGGCAGTGGGGGGCAAGCCGGCGGATTGGCCTATGTGATGGGTTGGACAGGCGGTTTCTGTTTGGTAGCGCTATTGATTGCGCCTCACCTTCGCGCCATGAATTTGTACACCCTGCCAGACTTTTTCAGTCAAAGATTTGGTGGCCGTTGGCCAAGACTGATTGCTGCATGGGCTGCCATTTTGTGTTCATTTACCTATGTGATCGCGCAAATTTATGGCATCGGACTGATCGCGTCTAGGCTGACGGGTGTGCAGTTTGAGATTGGTATCTTGTTAGGCTTGGGCGGTGTTTTGCTGTGCTCGTTCTTAGGCGGCATGAGAGCCATCACGTGGACGCAGGTTGCTCAATACATCATTTTGTTAATTGCATTCCTGATCCCTGTTTCATGGCTGGCATACAAACAATTGGGAACGCCTTGGGCGCCATTTGCTTACAGCACACAACTCTCAAAAATCTCTGAGCTTGAACAGACTTTGATTGACGATCCCTCGGAAATTGCGGTCAGACAGGAGTTTTACAGGCGAGCAGAGGACTACAAGGCACGACTAGAAAATGTAGATTTCGCCTTGCAAAAACAAAGGGTTCTTTTAGAGCGACAACTGAGCGAACTCAAGCTTCAAAACGCTGAGTTTTCAGTCATCGTTAAAACCAGAAGGGAAATTCAAGCCTTGCCCAAAGATGCCATGGCTGCCAAGGAAATTTGGTACAAAGCCATGGTTGAAAACTATGAGCGAGCTAAACCATTAGGCGGAATGCCTATGCATGGGCAAGCATTTCAAGGGCAGCCCAATGGCACGCCCGAAGAGCAAGAAATATTCAACTTATCTCGAATTAATTTTGTTGCCCTGATTTTTTGTTTGATGGCAGGGACAGCGGGTCTACCGCATTTGCTCACGCGCTTTTACACCGTGCCGACTGCAGGAGAAGCCAGAGAATCTGTGGCTTGGTCCTTGTTGTTCATTGCAATTTTGTATTTGAGTGCCCCTGCGTTGGCTGTCCTGGTCAAATTTGAAGTTATGAACAACTTGGTGGGCCAACCTTTTTCAGAGTTACCCAGTTGGCTGTTTCAATGGGCAAGGGTCGACAGCACTTTGGTCGAAGTCAGTGACATCAACCTCGATGGGGTTTTGCAATTTGGGGAATTGAAGTTGGGCGCAGACATGATCATGCTGGCCAGTCCGGAGCTGGCAGGCTTGCCTTATGTTATTTCTGGTTTGGTCGCTGCCGGTGGTTTTGCTGCTGCGCTCTCAACGGCCGATGGTTTGCTGTTGACCATCAGCAATGCATTTGTGCACGACATGCGTTTGGGTACAAAAAACGGCATTGAAACGGACGAGGGCAGGGTGATTTTGTCCAAGTTTGCTTTACTGGCGGTTGCCATGAGTGCTGCTTTGGTTGCGGCGTGGAAACCTGCAGAAATACTGGCATTGGTCTCGGCCTCGTTTTCGATGGCCGCATCTGCATTCTTTCCTGGCATGGTTATGGGCATTTTTTGGAAAAAAGCCAGCCGAAGAGGCGTGGTGCTGGGCATGTTGCTGGGTTTAAGCGTGACCATTCTTTACATGATCATGAATGCGCCTTCATTAAGGGCTTGGTTGGGTTTGCCCCCTCACTCAGGTCTCATTTTTGGGATCCAGCCTATTTCGGCCGGTATTTTGGGGGCACCCGCTGGGTTTTTGGCCATTTGGATCGGTAGCCTGGTTTGGCCAGATACGCCGCAGAACACGGTTGAGCCATCTTCCCCCTCAGAACACCCCTTCCCAGGCCTCTAATACCTGGGCTATAATCGCGGGCTAGCCTTGCTGCACCCCGTCCGACGCTGGGGGTAGCTTTTCCAAAAACCGATATGGTTAAAACCCAAAAGGAGTCTCAATGCGTCATTACGAAATCATTTTGCTGATTCATCCGGATCAGAGCGAACAAGTTCCAGCCATGCTGGAGCGTTACAAAGGCATGATCGTTGCCGGCGGT
>JACCDL011254616.1_pt1 | contig 31524 bp, 26 predicted proteins | sample 7441931 | NCBI WGS metagenome assembly JACCDL01 (sample SAMN15323437, study PRJNA562643) | freshwater metagenome | isolation source: river surface water | place: USA:Blue River Watershed | collected 2017-08-16 | reverse complement strand
ATGATTCTACAGAGTCAAGTGTTCAACAACCTAAGAAAAATGATTCTACAGAGTCAAGTGTTAAACAAGAAAGGACTAAGAAAAATGATTCTACAGAATCAAGTTTTCAACAACCTAAGAAAAATTATTTTACAGAGTCAAGTGTTAAACAAGAAAGGACTAAGAAAAATGAATCGACCGAATCAAGTGTTCAACAACTTAAAAAAAATGATTTTATAGAGTCAAGTGTTAAACAAGAAAGGACTAAGAAAAATGAATCGACCGAATCAAGTGTTCAACAACCTAAGAAAAACGAACCAACCGAATCAAGTGTTAAACAAGAAAGGACTAAGAAAAACGAACCAACCGAATCAAGTGTTAAACAAGAAAGGACTAAGAAAAATGAATCGACCGAATCAAGTGTTCAACAACTTCAAAAAAATGATTTTACAGAGTCAAGTGTTAAACAAGAAAGGACTAAGAAAAATGAATCGACCGAATCAAGTGTTCAACAACTTAAAAAAAATGATTTTACAGAATCAAGCGTTAAACACGAAAGATATGTGAAAGACAACAAAGATATAAGTGATAATGATAAATATAATTCTTTAATAGATTATAAAGTAATTAATAAAATAAATAATTCTGAAAAAAATAATATTTTTAATTCAAAAAGGGAAAAAACTCAAAATGTTAATTTAAATTCTTCAGATTTAGAAAATACTTTAAAAAAATCTAAATACGTAGATACTTCAGAAATGGGAACTGTCAGTTATTTAAAAAGAAATTTAGAAAATAAAGATGATGTAAAAAAAAATAAAGACTCCCAAAAAAATAATACAGAAAATGTTAAAAAAAAAATAAATTCAGAAGAAGAAGAAATTAATAAAATTTTAGATGAGGCTTATAAAGAAAACGATGATGAAGATAAAGAAATTAATAAAATTTTGAATTCAAGTGAAATAATGTATGAACCAAATAAAAAAATAAATAATTCATCTGAAGACGATGAAATTAATAAAATTTTAGATGGAAATTAATTAAATAATTAATATAATATTTTAAATAATAAAAAATATTATATTATGGATTCCTCTAATGAAATTATTTGTTCATTTGATGTAGGTATTACACATTTATCTTATTGTGTATTACAAAAAAATAATTCTACGTGTGAGATTATTGACTGGAATATTATTAATTCAATGAGTGATGATAAAATGCGAAATCTATTATGTTTATGTAGGACAAGAAAAAATGAGATATGTAGGAAAAAACCAAAATATGTTATGGAAGTAATATACGATTATGACGAAATAAAAGGTGGCGAAGTATTGGGTTTTTGTGAAATGCATAAAGAACATTCTGAAGAATATGATATCTTTAATAAGTATTGTATAAATTATATTTCAGAAATAATAAATAGTAATAAGTTTTATGAATGTAAACATACACTAAAAAATAATAAAATATGTGGAAAGAAAAGTAAATATATTTTTGATGGAAAAGAATATTGTAATAATCATTATAATTTGAATTATAAAAAATCAATAGAAAAATATTCTTTGAAAGAATTTAAAAAAAATAAAATAAAAGGAACTGCTATAAAAAATATACAATTAAACTTATTAAAAATATTAGACTCAAAACCGGAATTATTACAAGTTGATGAAATAATTATCGAAAATCAACCATCATTAAAAAATCCTACAATGAAATCAATAGCGTCTTTAATATTCAACTATTATATGATAAGAGGTATTATAGATAAAGAAAAAACAAAAAGCAGAATAAAAAATGTTCAGTTTATATGTCCAAGCAATAAATTAAAAATAAATCAAGATAATACATTATCAGTATTATCTCGAACAACTAATGATAAATATAAAAGAACAAAAGAATTAGGAATAAAATATTGCAAACAATTGATAAATAAAAAATGGAATGATTTTCTTGATAAATTCAAAAAAAAAGATGATTTATGTGATGCTTATTTACAAGGATTTTATTATTTACAGTATTATAAAAAAAAAAACAAAATTAAATATTTAGTTTAATACATTATTTTTTTACGCTTAATGTATCTTTTTCATTCATAAGAGGTTTTTTTCTTTCAAGACGAAGATTTGATGTTTTTGTTTGTGTTTTTTCTTCTACAATATTCCTATCACAATCTTCGACATATGGAACTATTGAAACAAGAGGCGGTTTAATTACTTTTATTTTTCTTGATAATATTATATTTTGATTTCTAAATTCATCTATTTCCATATTCCCACCAAATATTTTTAAACATTCTCGAGGATGTGCTGGAAATAAATTTTCAGGTGTTTTTTCATACATTTGCTGTATTAATAACAACATTAACGATTTAATTCTCCAAATTGAATTGTCTTGTATTTTAACAGTAGCATCAGCTAAAGCACAATTGAAACTACAATAATAACCTTCTCCATAAAATTTATTTTTGAAATATTTAAGTGGAATAATACATGGTAGTGACTTAAATGAATGGAAACACCAATGACATAAAATATTTTGTTTATTTTTTAAATTGTCTTGATATGACATAGGATTAAGTTTATATATTTCCTTATTTTTTTTCGACTCAAATGAATTTTTTTCATAATATTCCAATTTTTTTTTTAAATTTTTTATGACTTCTTCCTTTTTTTCACAATTAGAACAACTTTTATTTTTATTTACACATTCATAAGAAGTATCACTTTCACTTTCATTTAAAATATATTTTTTAACTCTTTTAATTGTGGTAGTAGCTGAATATTTATTTGGGCTATGATTATTTTCGCTACTTTCATCCTCTGCTTCATCTTCATCCATATTATTTTGGTACGCTTTAGATTTATTTATTTGTTCATCGGTTAATTTAATTGGTAATGATAATATAACCATTTTTTTTTTTTCTTTAGAATTGACTAAATTAATTATTTTTTCTGTTGGATTAATTAAAATTTTTTTTGGTTTTCTACCTCTTTTTTTATGTTGTTTTTTTTCTGGAATATTTTTTGTTTCTACGTTATTCATATATTGTTGATAATTCTTTTATTGTTTATAATATTTAAATAATTTTTGTAATGTATAATTATATAATAAATGGAAAATTATAATATTATTAATATTCTCAAAAAAAATTATTCGTTAGAAGACATTTTAAAGGATATAAAATATTTAAATTCTGGGCAAAACACCGAAACAATTAAAGAAGAAGATTTGGAAAATCTCAAAAAATCAATAATTTTTTTTGGATGTGAAATTATTAAATCTCTTATTAATGTCGATGATGCTAAAAAAAAATTAGTAGGAGGTAATCCTATGTTACTAACTATGTTAATGCCTATGATTCAACAAGTTTTAAGTGACCCTCAAATGATGAATAATATATTGTCAATGGCTTCTGGTAAACAGGGTCAAATAATGCCAAATATGAATATGAAACAAAATACATTACCAAATCAATTTCCTAATCTTCAACAATTTCAACCTCAACAAATCCAACCTCAACAAATCCAACCTCAACAATTTCAACCTCACCAATTTCAACCTCAACAAATCCAACCTCAACAATTTCAACCTCACCAATTTCAACCTCAACATCCAGAACAACACCAACAATCAGAAAAATATCAACAACCGGAACAATACCAACCACCAGAACAATACCAACCACCAGAACAATACCAACCACCAGAACAATACCAACCACCAGAACAATACCAACAACCAGAGCCATATTACCAAGAACAAATTCCATATCAACAAAGACAACAACCTAGACGTCAACAATCCCCTAGACGTCAACAATCCCCTAGACGTCAACAATCCCCTAAACTCCAACTGCCCCAACAATCAAAACAAAACGGAGGAAAGAGATACATTTTAAAAAATAAATATCATTAATACTTATTTTTTTGTTGTATCAACTGTAAATGAAAAATTTTTTTTTGTTTTTCTACTTAGAGATGATTGTGCTTTATTTTCTTTACCTTTATGTGATGCTGTTTTATCAATATTATCTATGTCTATGTCATCAAGGTCGATAGTTTTTTTCGAAGAAATTGGTGTTTCTTCATCATTTTTTTTTTGTGGCGGAGAAATAAATTGTGTCTTTTTTTCTCCACTAAATTTTTTAATTAATTCAAGTTGTTCTTTTTCACTTATTTGTGGCGCTTTAATGCCAGTATTAATAACTGGTTCAGATGGTTTATTAAAATATGCTGACGGAAATGGCATACTTGAACGTGGAGGATTAACATTATTAGGGGTTGGTTGCGGTGTTTGATTAATATTTAGAGGTGGTGGATAAAATTTTTCTTTTTTAGCTTCTTGACTCATATGAAAAGTTCCAGCACTCCAAGCAATCATCAACATCAATTTAACTTCTGGTTCCATCATTTTACCAGTAGCAGAATTTTTATATTTTTCATGTATCTCTTGAAAAACTTCCGTATATTCGTCCATAGAACAATGCATGCTTTCGCTCCATCCGTTTAAATCTAATGAAAATGGATCATATTTTTTATTGGCCCATTCGATAATAGACACTCCTCCAACTAAAAATTTTTTGTATGCTTTTACACTATTTCTTTTTTCTTTTTCTGAATATCTCTCATTATATTCATCTTCCATTTCATCAGGGTCGCTGTCAGGATAAAATTTTTTTGATAATTTTATTCCATGATTATCTTGTAAATCCATTAATTTTCTATAAAGTACAACTCCTCTTTTTTTTTTATCCTCAGACGTTTCATTTTTATGATCGTTATTTGGTTTTTCGTGTTGTAATGAAACTCTCGGTGTTTTTCTCTTATCACTCTGAACACTTTTATGTTTTTCAGATAAATTAATTCGCGTTTCTGATTTGTGTTCCTCTAATTCTATCTTATTAGAACGGATATTTTCTTCTTCATTATCATTATTATCTTCTTGAACATCTTTTTTATCATTGTCTTCATCTATATGTATTACGTTATTTTCATCATTATTTTTTTGTGCAGTGTCTTCTTCTTTACTTTTATGTACTTGTATTGGATTTTTTAAATCGATCATTTTGTCAGGATTAGCAAATAAGTTAAAATGCATATCAGTATCTACATATTTGAGTTGTGGCGATGTCGTATCTTTTTTAGTATTTTTTCCTAATTTCATTATTAATTATTTTTAGAAACTATTTATATCTTTTTTACCGTATTTTATTCTATTTTAAATATATAAAATGCAATATAGTTTATTATCTGAAGTATGGGATAGTCAACCAAAAAATAATCAACATATTAATTTTGGAGATGAATTGTATAATATTAATGATAATCAGAAAATTCTAAAAAAAAATATAATTAAAAAAAAAGAAAATACTCCTAATAAAATTAGTCATGAATGTAATTGTTATGAAAAAAAAATTTTTGGTGTTTTAGATAAAAATACTTTAATTTTAATGTTATCTATCACTATAATATTATTACTCCTTAAAAAATAAAAATAATTTTATTTTTTAATATGGCAGGCTTCCCATGATATATATATTTTATTCTCTTCTATTGCATAAGCATAAATCTGTTCATTTAATAATTTTAACATATATTCCATACACAAAGAAATATTTATTGGTGTATAACCAAAAATAAAAGATGGTATAGTAAATGTACAGTTTACTTCTCCTTTAATGGCTTCTGATTCAATATATTTTTTACATCTCATATATATTACTTCATGAACTTCTTCCTTTAATTTTTTTTGTTCTTTTTGAATATTTAATAATTTTTTTGTATTTAAAGACATTAATAATTATTTTATTTATTTTTACTTTATAATAAATAAAATACTATAATGAATAAATATAATACTTTAGTAATTTCTGGTGGTGCTTTTCGAGGAATAGCACATTTAGGAGCATTAAAATATTTACAAGAAAAAAATATTTTAGAACATATTGAAACATTTATTTGTTGTTCTGTTGGTTCTATTATAACAATTTTATTATCTGTCGGATATGTGCCTGACGAATTGCATGAATTTTTAAAATTAATTGATTTCAATAATTTAAAAAATATTCAAATTAATAATTTATTAAACTCTTTTGGTTTAGATGATGGCAATATTATAATTCAATTAATCGAATCTTTAATTTATCGTAAAACAGGACTTAAAAATCCAACTTTTTTAGAATTATATAACGCCAATAAAAAAAAAATCATAATAACAACATCTTGTTTAAATAACAAAAAAGATAAATATTTTGATTACACAAATTCTCCAAATATGAAAATTTTATTGGCAATAAGAATGTCGATATCTTTACCTATAATTTTTACTCCCGTTTTATATGAAAATATGTATTATGTCGATGGTGGTGTTTTAAATTTTTATCCAATTAATAAATCAGAAAATATAAATACAGTTCTTGGAATAGTTCTTATTGATAAGGAAGAATGTAATGTATCCATTAATTCTTTAGAAGATATCTTATTACACACCTTAATATGTGGTATGAATTCTTCTTCTTTAAGTAACTTAGATATTTATAATAAACAAACTATTAGAATAGAATTATCTAATATAAGTTATTTTACCGACTTAAATATCGATGAAAAAAATAAACTTTTTGACGCTGGTTATAATTCGGCCCTACAATTTTTTATAAAAAATAATTAGAATTATTTTTTATTTTTTGTGGATACTATTTTTTCTTCTTTTAATTTATTTCTTTCATATTCCTCTATTTTTTTATATAGTTCTTCTTTACTCATTTTTACAGTATTATATTCATCTTCTTTTTTATCAAAAATAATTGGTTCGTCACTATATAATTCTGAACAAGTTATTAAACTATATAACATATCGGATTCGTATGGTAAAATTTTATCAGATGTTTTATTAGTTTTTTGATGTAGTATTTCAAATGCCGTATTAAACTTTGAATTCGAAATATTACTTTCTAAAATTTTTTCTGGACCATATTTATTTAAATCCTCAATTCTTTTTCTAATTAATTCATCGTATTTTTTTTTTGATTCTTCTTTTGTTATAGGTAAGTCTTTAACATAACTTTCACCATATTTTTTTTTAAAATATTCTTCAAAATTTTGATCTACACCTATTTTTTTTATTTCTTCTTTTTTTTTACTTGTATGTTCCTGAAATTTTGTTTTTAAATTATGTGTTTCTGTATTTTCTACCATGTTATCATATTTTTCTCGTGATAATGGGTTTGATAATATTTCATATGCATTAATTATAATTTGCATCATATCGGAATATTCGACTCCATTAATTGAAGGATGATATTTTTTTGCTAATTTTCTAAAAGAATCACTTATTTCTTTTTGTGTAGCATTTTTTGATATCGATAAAATTTTATAAAGATCTAAATCTTTATCCATGTATAATTTTATTTATATATTTTAAAAACTTTATATAATTTAAACATTTACCATATAAATATCTTTAATTTATATATATGAAAAAAACGAGTGAAGATAAATTAATTTTTTCTAAAAAAATAAAATATGGATATTACTGTTTCGTTATAGGGGATATTGTCGGGTTCGGAAATGGATTAACTGAATTTAACCAAGGAGAACGTAAAATAACTTCCGAAATGACTAATACATTAATCTATGATTTTATTTTTAAAGGTGGATATACCAATTTCGATTATGAAAAAAATTATTTTTCAGATGACACATTAATGTCGGACGCCGTTATCCATGCATTATCTTTAAACAAAGATGTTCTTAATCGGGATAATGATGATAGTATTTTTGATTTAATCGTATCTAATTTTTTGAGTCTTCTCGATGATGTAAACTTTAAAAAATTTGCTTATGGCACTACAGTCATAAATAGTTTAACAATGATAAAAAGGGGAGTAAATTGGAGGTCTTTGCCATATAATTCAGAACATCGTGGAAACGGTGCGGCAATGAGAGCTTTTTGTATAGGTATGGCTTTTTCACACGATGATTATATTAAAGCATTACTAATCTATTCGATTGAAGTAGCATTGATGACACATAATTCTGCTACTGGGATATTATCGAGTATAACAATAGCATATTTAGTTAAATTATCTATGAACGATATTGATATTATGGAGTGGCCTTATTCGTTAATTGATTTATTAACTTCATCTGGTTCAGAATTTATTGATTCATATATTCAAAATAAAAGGCCAAATATTTTTATGGATTTTTCTAAAGATAAGCATACATTTTTAGACGCGTGGAATAATTATTTTAATTTAAGATTTGACAGTAAAGGGTTTAAAGATATTCCTGTTCTAAGAAATCCAAGAGAAAGATTAGAATGGTTTTATTCTAATTTTAACCCAAATCGATTTAAACCAAAAAGTAAAAATGAATCTTATCTACAAAATACCGGTTCTACCGGAGAAGATTCATGTATATTCGCATATGATTGTGTAGCAACTTGCATAAAGTATTGTAATTCGTCTCACGAATCTTTGATATATTTATCAGCATGCCATGCAGGTGATTCCGATACAATTGGTGCAATGGCTGGTGTTCTGTATGGAATTTATACAAGTAATAAACAAAATGATATGATTGATAGTATAATAAAAAAAATTAATGGATTGACAATAAAAGAAATTGATGTTTTTATTGATAAATATTATGTTTGCAGTTTACCAAAGACACAATCAAAGACATTATTAAAAAAAAAATAATACAATCATTGAATTATTTTTTTTACAAAATTTATTATTTCGAGAGAGTCTTGTTGTCCGTCAAATTCATACCCTTCACTTGGACTTGAATTGTCCACAATCAATTTAATCGTCGGCAAACCTGTTATTTTTGCTTCATTAAATTTTTCTGGATTTTCTGTTTCTTCATATTTAATAACTTCAACGTCATATTCATTATTTTTATTAAAATAATCTTCTACTTCTTTCCATTTATTTGATTCCATTAGCGATTTACAAAAAGGACACGTATAAGAATAATAACAAATTAGTTTCGCTCTCGACTTTTTGGTGTATTTTTTATGTTGTTTATTTTTTTTTAATTTGAAATAGAAAAATACTATAAAAAGAATTATAATTAAAAACCAGAATAACATATTATATTAAAAGTATAGATTTTTTTTTCTTTCTATTATTTATAATCTATTCTGTATGGAATCAGACTTAAGAAAAACTTACGAAGATTTTTTAATGTACGGTCCATCCGTTTTAAAGAAAAAACAAGTTGGTGGAACTAAAGATATTTGTATCGGTCTTTATGACGGGGTTAGTCTTGCGGGTAATGTTATAAAATTTCCTCTTTCTACGTCTGGAAAGGTAGAAGACTCTGCCGACTTTAAAAGTTTTCAGAACACTTTAAAAGTGGACGAAGTAGCAAAAGACGGTGATGGTAATACCTCAGTGATAGACACCGTCGATCCTAATAAACCTTTTTTACTTCCAAAAAATGGTGATGTCCATCCAGACGTTATCCTGTTTATTCATCAAATTGCCAATGTTTTTGCTAAAATTCAGTCGTTAAAACCTACGTCGGTTCCCATAAAAAGTACATCTAAAGCAACACCTCAATCTCAGAAGACTATTCATACGTTCACTAAACATTTATTTTTACAATCTAATAAAACACAAGCTATAGAAGAGGCAATTAATATTTATTTAAAGTCTATGATGAATGCAGATACCGGAACGGCTGCAAATGTCTATTATAAGGATACTAAAATTCCAACTAAATCTAATACTGTTTTTACGCAAGCGAATGGCACTAAGACATTAGAAGACATACATGGTTCGATTGCGAATAATTCTCTTATAAAAGAATTGAATGAAGGAACACATGCTCTAAATGATCTATTCTTGACAGAAGTTTTTTTTGATTCTGACATTGCAACTTTGCAAAGCACATACAAATTTGTAGATAATCCGTATGCGAGTTTTTTTTTATTTTTACTAAATTATGATAAGGACTATCAAAATGTAGATATAAGGTTGGAGGTGAATCTTGTCTTATTGAGAACTATGCTCGGAGCGTTGGGGATTGAAGCGAAAGATACTTTTCCGTCAAAGGCCCCTAACACTGCGGGTGACGACCTGTCCAAACTTCCATATCTGAAACCTACCCTTAGTACCTTAAAGGATGATATAGAGAAAGCCTTGGCAAATATTAAGAAGGAATCTGAGATCGATAATACACAAAAAGATATAGTTACATTATTAAGAGATATGAACACAAACTATATAATTACGGCTGCTAAAACAAACCGAGATCCATTAATAATTAAATTACTAAAGGAACGGTACCAACTTCTCCAACATCAAAAAGAGGTGGAGAAGATAAAAAAAGAGAATGCAGCGCTCAATAACCTTAAAAAGGCCCCAACAAATGTATCTCAAACAGTAGCATCAACAATACAACAAAATAATGGTGCACTCGTCTATGATTATTTCAAGCGCCAATATAATTGTGGTCAACCCGGAATAGATTTTATAGAAAAGTATTTTACTACTTCATCGAATACCAAAAAAGAAATAACTGACAATATAAGTAATCCAGAAAAATTTAAAGAACTTCAAATAGAGGTATCGACAGATCCAGCGACCAGCGCACCTTTATTTTTTGATGAATTCAAGCTACCGGCAAAAACTATATATTGGGAATATACAGAATATGATCCATACGGTATGTCTAAAGTTTTTGGGAGAGAAGACGGTATTGGTAACGAACTTCAAGAATTAGCTATAGAAATTTATAAAGATTATTTGTCCGAACATCAAAAGAATATTTCTAATAAACCTTCTTGGATTGGAGGAAAACAAACACAGTATGGTGGAGTAAAAGTATTGAATAAAACAGCCTCTGTAAACAAAATACGAAAAAATATTGTAAATTCAATCAGTTCTAATGCAGCATCAAAAGTACAACCATTGTTTATTATTCCAAATATAAATACAACTAACGCACTTTATTTGAACATAAAACAATACCTAAATGATGTTTACATACCAGCATATTCAGACAGCGTAAAAGCGATTAAAGTTGAATCCGTATCAAAAGGCGACATTTCTTCTTACGATAAATATTTAAATGAAGCAAAAAAATATCTAAAAAAACTTAAAAATAAATGGAAAAAAGAAGGAAATATATTTTATAAAGATGACACAGCCGTTACATTTGTACCGAATAATGCTTCATTTGGTTGGGACGCGTCTAAATTTGGTTTATTCGTGTCAAGCTGTATTAATAAAAAAAACAAAATTGAATGCATAAAACATATTGGAGCTAACATTACAGATTTACAAGGGTTTACTAATATGAATACACTTGAAAATGATTTGGATGGTGAAAGTATATATAAATTTATGAAAAATTTAGGATTTAGACATGAAAACGGAGTTATTGAATCAATAGACGATTGGTTTGATAGAACTGATGAAACTATTACAGATCCAGATGCTAATGAGGCATTAAATACGATAATGGAAGAAGAAATTTTTAAAAAATTGTTAGCGACAATGATTATTTTTCTTAACAACAATCCCAGATTGTTTACAGAAGATAAAAATATAAAAAATGATTTAGGGAAGACACTAAAATCTATTTCGGTCCCATCTATTAGTCTTAAAAATAATCAACCAGTCGTACAAAGAAAAAAATTTTATACCAAAAATATGTTGAAAAATCTGGAATTAAAAGAAGTTTATCAACCAGATATTAGAGAAACCAGATTAAATTCATACCTTGAATCTCCATACGCTTCTCAAAATTTGGATATGATGTTCCCACAAATTCTTAATTCAATGTCCCCATTTCTTTCTCACATGATTCCATATATTCACCAAAAAGGTGGATTTAATGAAGAAGACCTAGAAAATGACACAATGTTAAAGGTGCATAAAGAAGCGCCTGTAGTAATGTATAGAAAAATATTCAACAAATTACAAGAAGAATTATCTCAACGGGGAAAAAAAATTTCTGCGGTAGATATTACAAGAATCGAGACATCTTTAAAAGAATTAGAAAATAAACAAGAGGAATTCGCAAAAGATTTAACAAAAATGTCTATGGTTTTACATAGCGTTATTAATAATCCTAAAACTAAAGATGCCACCGAAAAAGACCTCGATGATAGATTTGCTGAAGCAAAAGCAGAACACGAAATGAAATTTAGAAGTCTTAATAAATCACAAGAAAAAGTAATTAATATGCTTGCATCTTTAACATCTGCAGTTATGGCACAAGTTAATGGAACTGTAAAAAAAGAAAGATTATAAAATAAATTATTGAATAATTTATTTTAATTTATAAAAGCAACACCGCCAATATTATAAGCAATACGAAGTATATTATAACCCAAAGCATAAACTTTTAAAGTAGCAGGATTTGAAGAATTAATAATAGTATTTAATTTTAAAACTAAATTAACATTGTCTAATTTGCTCATATTACACGTCCCGGATTGATGAATATTTTCCGGGTCAATAGCAAAAGAATAACAATGTATTCCAATACTTGGCGTTCGTAAATGGTGTTGATATGGTTGAGTTATTGAAAAATAATTAGAATCTCTTTCATTAAATCGCGGTTGTCCTTCCATTAAAATATTGCAAGTATTTATTAAAGTTTCTGAACTGTTCCAGCCAGATGTATAATTAAATATGTCATTAATTGGATTTTGTGCAAGATAATTTAATTGACATGTCCAAAATAATTCTTTTACAGGATGATTTAACGACAATTTAACAGATACATTACTACTTGTAACAATTTCTTCACATGCTAACTGAACTTGTTCTATAATATATTCATGATTAGACTTTAAAAATCTTTCTCTTTCCTCTACGTCTAAATATATATAATCAACAAGTAAAAAAGATTTTACAAAAGAAAATTGACTCGTATTATAATATTTTATCTCCGTTTCTATTTTATTAGCTAATGGAGTACAATACACTTTATCCGAATGAATATGATATTGAGAATTTTGAATACTATCAGCATCATTAATAGCATTATTATACAACGTATTATTTATAACTCCAGTTGTTGGATTTCTAAATGAAGATTTTAATATTTGTGCTGATGTAAATGCTGTTGTATTATTACTTATTTTCAAATATTTTATAATTTTATTTATAGGGTCAGAAGATACAAACATCGCATTCGATATTTTACCATCAATCTTTTGACTAATAATATCTCCTTCCTTAAAACTACAAACATCTTCTACAATATTATATGAATGCGACGGAGATATTATATAACAATCTTTTGCTTTTCTAAATTCAACATTTATTTTTATTTCACTTGCTTGAAGAGAAACGATTGGTAAAGAAGAACCGCTTTGACGTGTAAACCAAAAACGTAGAGGAATATATAAAGTATATGAAGATTTAGAAGTTGAAAAATTATATAATTCTGGAATATTACCAATCATTTTATTATATCCTTCATCATTATTTCCAGTTAATTCATCCCATATATGTAAATATTCACCATAATGTTTATCTATTAATTTACCTCCTATTTCAATAGAAATATTTTTAATAATCGCAAATCCTATTTTTTTACACCAAGCGAATTTAACACTATCATCAAAAGTATTTGTCGTTTGATTATAAAATCTCGGAATACTTGGTAAAGTAATACATAAATAAGATTTATGGATTAAATCACCATTTTTTCCTAAGATACATGATACAGTTTCACCGAAATTTGCCCTTTTATTAAAATATTGTGGAACTGATTCTATTGCAAAATTAGTATATCTACGATAAACCATTTTAAAAAAGGTAACTTCTGGATTTTGAGTAAGATAAGCGTCTTGAACTCCATATGCCGCTAATTGTATAATTCCACCTGCCATTATATTATATTTATTTAACAATAAATTATCTAAAATACATCATATTTAAATAAAATTAAAATTATTTAAATTTATTTAAACGCTAATCCAGACATTCCACTCATAATTCTCAAAATATTATATTTTGAAATATAAACATTTATTTCTCCATTATTAATATCTGTTATGTCATCATCTAATTTTAATAATAAATAACAATCATCAATTTTTGACATATTACAACATCCAGAAGGTATATCACTGTTTCCATACAATGCAAAAGAATACAAATAAACACCGTCAGGAGGTGTATTAAATCCACATTGATAAGACTGAACATAATTTAAATATTCAGCACTTGTATATTCATTTATTCTTTGTTTACCAAAAAATTGTAATGAACCATATTTAATTGTTTTTTTTTCTGGATAATATTTTGACTTTAAATTATAATTATTAAATTGTCTTTCTTCAAATTTATAAGAAGTATCCATTAATATAATTCTTTTTTTCGGATTTATATGTTTATTCATTCTAATCATAAAAAATATAAATTTAGCACAACCGCTAAAATTTAATGGCATTTTAATTTTATTTTCAAATTGTAATGAAACGTCATTTGTATTATTAACATTTCTCTCAGTTTGTTCTATTAAATATTCGTGTCTATTTTTAATAAAATAATCTCTTTCTTCTTGAGATAAATAAATATATTCAGCCATAATATAAGATTTACCTAATTTTGGTTTTGTATGATAATTGTTAACTGGTAAAGAAAATAATAAATTTTTATCAATAATTTTAGGTTTTCCATAAGTATAGTCATATAATGATATTATTGATTCATCAATATAAACAGAATATGGATCTTTATAAATACATTCTTCCAAATTTCTTATTTTAATAATCAATTTAACTTCCTGATTATGAAGAGAAATTAAAGGTAGAGAAGAACCAGAATTACGAGAAAACCAAAAATATGAAGGTATTAATAATAATTTTTTATTTTTTATTTCACTATTAAAAGTTGTTAATTCTGGCAAATTTCCGATCATCCAATTATGTGTTTTACGTGATTCAATAGGATGTGTAAGTTCATACCAAATATTCATATAATCACTATAAATTGTATCTATAATCTGATCGCCAATTTGTATTGTTTGATATTCACAAATAAAATGGCCTATCCTATCAATCCACGCAGACCTCGAAAATTCTTCTCTTTCTATTATAATATTTGTCATAAAAGTTAAATCTTCAACATTAATAATTGCATTATCAATTTGTTTTATTAATTGAGAAAATGATAACAATATATTATTTGCTATTGAAGAGGAATTTAATGTAGAAGTTGTTAACATTGTAGAAAATAAATCTGTATTAAAAAAACTTAGATACAATAAATATATTAAATATGATAAATAATCATTTTTAACTCTAAAATTATTAAATTGTAAAAAAATTAATTCTAAATCTCTAAATAAAGAATTAGAAGTAATTAAAGCAGATATATTATATTCTAATAACGAACCTGGTAAAGACATGTATGTATTTGATAAAACAATATTATATTCAATCGGAGAGATACTAATAGTAAAAAGGTCTGATAACATATTATCCAGTAAATTATTTACATATAATGTTATGAGTTTACCACTATTATTTTTCCACTCATTTATAATATTACTTATTGTATCGAAAATTATCGGTTTTTTTAATAAATAAAATGAATTATATGTATTAATAACATCAATCGACAAAGAATATAAATTTGCTTGAAAAACATAATTATTTAAAACATCAAATAAATTATGTAAAAAAGAACCAGAAGGAATAATTCCATTTATTAAAATAGGTATGTATATATCAATAAAATAATCGAACTGTATAGTATTTAATTCATTAATAAAAGAAAGAGAAATATAATTAAAATAATGTATATCTTCATTTCCCAACAATATATTTTTATTAATTCTATAATAATCAATATAATGTTCCAAAGGAATATTTGGCACTGTATTTATTATTAAAGGTGATGTATCAAAATTTTCATTTATCGTAATAATTGTTCCGGGCAATTGTATAGTAGGTATTAATGTAAAAGTATTTTCACTTGAACGAAAATCGTTTATTTCGTTTGGAGATAAAATATTAAATAAATAAGAACTAATATCGGATATATTATAAGTTGATGAAGATATAAATTGTCTGTCATCCAAATCTAAATTAGTATTTACATCTAAATTATCCGTCATAGTTTTTATATATGTATTAGTTTCATATCCAGCATTTTTTAAAATAAATCCAAAATTATTTTGATCAAATAATTCTGAATTAATAGGTTCATTCTCTGAGGCGTTGAATGCTTCTAATATATCACTATTTATAACATTATCCGAATATATAATTGTATTTATATCTGTTCCATCTATAAAACTACTGTCTAAAATTCCATTCATTAAATCATTGTAAATATTTATAAAATTATAATTTATCTCAAATAATAACGTCAATTTTAAATTAGTATTGATAATTCCGGTGTGAGGAGGGTCGTTTATAATATAAAAAATACCACCTACCCATCCCTCTCCAAAATAATGAGATTTAAATGTGTCAAATGGATAGTCCGTTTCAGTTAAACCATGTTTATTAATATCTATATTTATAAAATCTTGAACGTCAGTAATTTTAATTGGATAATTTTCATTAAATTTTTTCATAATAACTAATTGAGTATAATAAACATAATCCTTCATTAGTTTTTTAACTTCGCAAAAAGATAATAACATTTCAAAACGACCCGAAATTAATAAATGTTCCGTTGTAAATCCAGGAGGAATAGTCTTCACTACATCATATCTAATATCATCTACTAATTCTAAAAAATCTTTAACTATATAATCCAAGTCAAAAAATTGTGCTGGTTTAAATAAAATATTAAATTTAGAACAACTACTATATCCGTTAACATATGGAAATGATAAAATATCTTGTTGTAATAATGAAGATATTTTTGCTAAAAATTTTTTATATTTAATGGCGTATAAACGATTATATTGTTGAATAATTAAAGGTTTCATAACTAAAAATTCAGTTTCTACAGTTGGAGATTGAGGAGTAATTGAATTTATTAGTCTTATATGCATATCGTGAAAATGCTGATAAGTTTCTAATATAACAGAATTTAAATTAATATTAAATAATTCAGATTTTATTTGTGGAAGAGTAGAAGTAATATCAACTGGAATAATATTATCTATCCATATTTTTGTGTTTATAAATAATTTATCATAATACAAATCAGTAATAACGTCATTTATCATTTTAGAACATTTCTTTTTAAAAATATCGATTCTGCTTAATACAGCAGTTAATAAATCATTACTAAAAGGTATTTTTTTAATTTGTCCTAACACATTATTAAAATTATTTTCATAATTACTATCTATAATTATAGGAATTTTATTTCGCGATAAAAAGTTATGGTGTGGATATTGTGGTTTCATTTCATCTAATTTAATATCCAATTTATTTAAATATTTCAAAATTGTTTCATTAGAATAATATGAATATAATGTTAAAGATTGTAATATATATTCCATTTCAGAAACATTAATATCAAAATAATTAATAAAAATATTTGTATCAAATATATTAAATGTTGTTCCGTTATTAGGAGGAACAATTGAAGTACTTAAAGATATTTTTGGTGTTAATGGTGTAAAATATGTAATCGCATTAATATTAGTAGGTGGAACAAATGGTGGTATAGATGCAGAAGATACGTTATAAGATATATATTTGCCAACAGAATTAATATTAAAACTCCAATTTTCATATTTACACGTGATATTATCATAAGAAATGTTTATGTCTTCTGGTTGATTGTTCGGAGGATTTACATAAAAAGTTCCATTTTGAACGTTATTATAATAACTATTATAAATTTTTCCAGAAGAATAAACGGCATATGGAATATCCAATATATTATTCGTTAAAAGAAAAATATTTTCTGAAGGGTCGACAGTGCTTATATTTTTTTTTGAATTATTAAAAATAAATGAAGGAATAAATAAAACAGAATTAAAATGATTTATATGTATGGGAGTTTTTATTAAATGTATTTTTTCGATTGTAGAATCGTTTTCTGTATAGTTATTAAATAATATGGTATTATCCATAAAAAAATTAGATAATTGTATTATTTTCGTAAACAATAATGGAGTGGAAAATAATAAAGTTTTGATTAGATTATAAATAACATAATAATTATTATAAACATGATAATTAATATTATTCGATAAATTTGTTTGTATACTTTTCGCTGGTATAGATTTATCATTAAATATTTTTTGATATAAATGATTAAATTCGCAAAATTGTTGTGGAATAATATTTTTTTGAGAAAATAAATTTTGTAATGAATAAATAGTTTTTGTATTATTTTTATTATTTATTAATTTATAAATTTTTGAAAAAGATAGTCCTTGTAATTCATTCGATGAATAAGTTATTGTATCATTTATATAATCATTAAATTCAATTGAAGAAATCACATTATAATATTTTAATAACGAAGACAATATATAATTGTTTTTAAAAGAAATATCAAAATAAGATTTACTATTAATATTAAAATCATAATTAGTAATTATATATTGCGATAAAATATTATTAGAATCATATTCTTTTAATATAACACCATACGTAAAATAATCAAGTAATAAATTATAATTAAAAAGTTTTTTTGGGGTAGCATTATTTAATTGTAATTCATTTATTATAAAATAAAAAAAAGAATTTATATTTTCAATTCCATAGTTAACATCAAGAACATATGCAATATATCTTAATATTTGTTCAAAACTTTTTATTTCAACATTTGAATTAATTAATTCAATAAATAATTCATTTAATTTATTATACATTTCTTGATAATTAATTAATGGATGTAATTTTTCATTAATGATATCAATAACCATTAAATAATCATCTAAATTTGTCATATCTAATAGTGTATATACTGTAATTATTCCGTCTGAATAATTAAAAATAACTTGACTCGTTAAACTATTAGGAACAATAAATATTTTGTGTTCAATAAATAATTTATCTAAATCTTCTTTTTTTGTTTTTGGAAAATAAGTGATAATCGTAGGAATAGTTAAACATACATATAATCTATGCAGAAGATCACCATTTTTTCTAATAATACAATTACATATTTTCCCAAAATCTACATCATCGTTAAAATCTAAATTTATCTGTTCAGAAGAAAAATTTGTACTTCTTCTATACACTATTTTAAAAAAAGATATATCTGGATTATTTGTAAGTATCATATCTTCATAATTAGAAGAAGCAACTAATTGTAATAAACCACCGGCCATTAATATTAATCTTTATAACTATAAAGTTTAATATAATTTTATAAAATTTTCTTTACATCTATAAAAGAATATATTATTAAACAAATTGCAATTATCATTAAAGGAAACGTAAATAAAAATTTAAAAAATATTGTGTTTGTTCCATTTTTATTAATCATAAAACAAACGATAGTGATGCCAATAATGAAAAATGCTAATACTAATAACATTATTTTAGTTGTTTCGAGTCTAAATTTTTTATCTGGATTAGAACAAATATTTTTCCATTCTCCAATTTGATTTTCTAAATTTTTAACATATGCACCACAACCTGTTTTTTCATTTGAATTATTAACTACGATATAATTATAGTCTGGTGAAATAGTTTCATTAATTTGTGTATAATACATATAAATATCAATTATCAACGTTATTAACACTATAAAATAAACTATATAATTTCTTTTATTTGGATATAAAATATGTGGAATTGCATAATTGCATAAATTATTGATATCTAATAAAGATATCATAAGTGCTATTAAAATCATTTCATTTTTACTAAAAAAATGAACCATCTTTATATAATATAATATAATATATATGGAGATTTTTGTCAAATATGCTTATGTTTTTATAATAGCCATTTTTGGTTTAGTTATTTTTTTAATTTTTTCTGAAAGAATTTTTAAAATTAAAGATAATAACAGATACAATTTATTTATGAATTTTGCGATTATAGGGCTTGTATCAATAATTATTTTATCTACTTTAATAAATTCATATAATATAAGTACAGATTGGGACCCAAATTATTCAATTTCTGGAAGTATAACTTCATCTTCATCATTCTACGTTAAAATGTTCAATACAATAGCAAGTAAAAATATGATACTATTTTATGGCTGTGTTTTGTATATATTATATTTGAATAATACAGAATCTTTCGATAACGACTTTCCCCATCCCATGATGGATAAAATAGGTTTAGGAAAATATTTATCAAATCGTTCTGTTGGGCTAATAATGTTATTAACTACAATTTTTGTTACTGCCAGAGCATTACATTCAAGTACAACACATAGTTGTGGTAATGTGATTGAAGAAAATATTGACGATCGATTAGGAGAAGTTTCATGTTCTATTAAATAATATTATGCTTAAAATAATAACATTAAAAGATAATTAAATATATTATAAAATGTTATATTTTAATGTTGGTGGAAAACTTTTTAGTTTAAATAAAATGGAAATTGATAAAATTCCTTTATTAAAAATAATTTTATCGTTAGAGAACATTACAAATATTTATAATGATGTTCGTTTTTCTTTTGTGGATTGTTATAAAAAAATTTGTTTTATAGATATGGATTATGAAAATTTCGAGAATATTTTACAACATATTAAAGGTGTAAAAAATAATAATCTTCATTTTGAAGTGGAATTGGCGAGATATTTAATAATTGATTCTCATAATTTAATTCCAAAAATAAAAATAGAACAATCAGAAAAAAAAAATAATAATATCGTCACTATAACATGTAATAAAAAGATTGTTCAGACTTTTTATGATGTAGTAAGTCCTTATTTTACTATTGAAAATTTTAAATATGAAACAAAAATAGATTTTTCTATTTTTTCAAAAATTATTTATTTATTACGTCATGGAGAATTATTTACGGTAAATCATAATATAATTGAAGAAATTAAAAAACTAAATATAAAAACTATTCCTATAAAAAAATCTATAAAAATGATTCCAGAAAAAGAAATTAAAAAAGATAATTTAAAAAATGTACTCGATTTTTTCGAGCCAAATAATGTTATTGATAATAATTATGTTTATAAATACGAAAAAAAAGAAATTGATAGTTCTGGATATACTGACCTTTTAATAAACGATGATAAGAAAAAAATAAATAATATATATATGTCTTATCAACAATTTTCTTTTGAAGTTTTTCAGATAGATGAAACTAATAATATATTTATTGATTATAAAATTATTCAAGCTGGATTTATGCAAGATATAGATACATTAATTGTATATTTTGATTTTAATAAAAAACCGAATAATAAGTTATATGAACTAATTGATTCTATTGATAATAATACTACAATTATAACTGGAGAATATTTAAGGATTCTAAACGATTATACTGATTTAAATTATATTGATTTTTATGAATGTCATTATATAGACGGAAAAAAAATATTTCGAAGTTCTATAACTTTTAATTTTATCAAAAAAAAAAATTATTTATCTTCACATAATTTAAATTTATTCATAAAATTAAAAAATAATAACAATTCATTAATTAATAATAAAGAATGTTATTTAATTTCTAGTCATATCAATGTTGGAATAACTTATAGTATTCCTAATCACATAGAAGACATTAATACTGGACGAACTTATAGTAATCCTAATAACATGGAACATGTTGAATTAGATGAAGAAATAGTTTGTTTAACAAAATATGTAGATTTGACATTAAATAATGTATTAAAAGATATATCATTTGAATTATTGAACTATAATATGGGTAATGTTTTTATTACTACTAAAATAAATATTATGTACGTGGAGATATATTTAATAGGTCAAAAAAATAAATTATTATCTGTCATAGATAAAGATATGTTGCAAAAATATATTCCTCTTAAAAAATTCGGTAAAAAAATGAATGATAATGATTATTTTTTTTCGTTAGTGTCAGAAAATTATACTCATCATAAAAATAATATATTAATTGTTGTCAAATATATAGATACTATCTTAAAATGTTTTGACGTCAAGCAATCAGTTGTCGTACATTATTGTAAATCTTGCTAAATTATTAAAATTAAATATTTATTTTTAATAATTTTTTTTTATTCAAATATGTTAGTCGAGAGAAATGATTATTTTTTTTCATTGCATTTTTTTGATTTCCGAGAAAATGAATTTCTCCAGAAGAATTAAAGACAATAGCATATCCTCCTTCGCTTAATGTAAATGGTTGTGTTAATGTATTTAAATAATTAAACTTTGCATTTTGAGGAGGCATAAAATCACCCCACGAAGGTAATATATAATCTGACATTCCTACTGTTATTCTTCTTTTTCCATTCATTATATCAAATGGAATAATAGTATTTTGTACAGGGTCACAAATTTCCATCGCATAATATGTTTCATATCCATCATACCACCAACCATTACAATTACGATTTAATAACGTTTCGGCAATTTCATGAAATAAGGCCGATGATACTGTTGGAGTAGTACTATCTTTATATAAAACAACTCCACCTTCATCTAAAATAGTTTTAGCAAAAACATAACCTGCAATTTGTCCATCTGGGTCCATGTGATATGCTAAGGCTTCAGCAATATCAGTATTGTCATAAATAACAAAAACTAAAATATTATTTCCTAATACTATTGAAGGATTAATAATAAAATTAACTTTAGGAGGATAAATATTCCAAGCATTACATAAAGGAACTAAAAATTTTTGGTATGCTGATACCATATGCCTACATTCCATATTTGAAACGTATGAACTTCTATTGTAAATATTTACAGTAAACATAATATAGTATAAATAAGAATAAATTAAAAAATAAAAATTTATTTTTTAATTTTAGAAATTGCATTTTTTATAATTAAATTAATAGTATATGTTTCTTCTAAATTATAATGACCTTTTAAACAGGAAATGTTAAAAAAATTTAACAATGCATTTAATGCTTTTTCATATGTTATAGTATCATTCGAAACAGATATCGACTTAGTATAATCTTCATATAATAAACACGTAGAAGCATGTTCATAACAAATTCGGAATGTCATTATTTCATCAATCGTAAATCCTCCTTTAGATACTGATTTATCAGCGTATAATAATAATAATTTAAAATTGTCTGAAGTGTTTGTTTCCATTATATTTAGTAATATATAAAAAAAACTTTATATTTTAATATTATAACGTTCGATGCCGGAAGGTCCAGAAGTCTCTATAATGGCTGAAACACTTGATAATTTAAAAAAAAATAAAATTAAAAAAATAATAAATCATAGCAAAAAAATTATTTGTCCTGATTTAATAGGATTAAAAATATTAAAAATAGATTCTAAAGGTAAATTTTTATGGTTTAAATTTAGTGAAGAATTATTTTTAATGTCTACATTAGGTTTAACTGGTTTCTGGTGGATATCTACGGATAATATAGAGAAAACAGAAAAGTCTTATCCAATATTTGAAATTCATATGGATGATAATATTATTATTTTTGAAGATAAATTAAGGTTTGGTTCAATAAAATTTGGAAATAAAAAAGAATTAACAAAAAAATTAAATTCTTTAGGACCAGATTTATTAAAAGATAATGTATCATTATTAACATTTATGAAAATCAAAAATTATCCTAAAAAAAATATAGTATCGTTCTTAATGAATGAACAAAAAATATTTTCAGGAATAGGAAATTATTTATCTAGCGAAATTCTATACAAGGCTAAAATATTGCCACATTTAAAAATAGGAGAACTTGATGACGATGATATTGCTCGATTATATAAATCTATAATATATACTATAAAAAGATTTTATTATGGTCAAGGAGGTAAAAATAAATATTATCCAGACATAAAAGCACCAAAAGATTCAGAATATAGAGTTTATCAAAAGAAAATAGATAAAAATGGTAATAAAGTTATTGCTGAAAAAATAAATGGTTCTCGAACTACTTATTATGTCAAATTTTATTAAAATTTTTTTAATAAAATTTTCATTTCTTTTTAATTTTATTTTTTTTTAAAGAAACATCAATACGACATGTTTTACATGTCTTGATTTCTGTTTTTAATACTCCAATAAAATCTTCACGAACTCGATATTTAGAACATCTTGGACATTTCTTGTAGTCTAATGCAACAACTAATAAATCTAATTTATTATCTTCATTACAACAAGCAATTTTATATAAATCCAATAGTTTTTTCGATTTCATAATGTTATTTATATAGTTAATTTAGACTAATTAGGAGATTAAAATTTCAATTTTTATAATAATTTATTAAAAGGAATAATAATTTTTTCACAATTTTTTAAATATCGCCCAGTTAATTCATATAATATATCATGATGAGAAATAACACATATATTATTGTTTTTTGATTTTTCTTCTAAATATATTTTTAAAATACTTAAACGATTCATTATGTTCTTACGAGATTCTATAATTATTTCTTCTCCATTATAATAATTACAAGGAGCACCGTTTAATACTTCTCTACAAGAAGAAAGAAATATTAAATCTTTATAAATTATATTAGAAAAATCTAATGTTTGCCTAGTTCTTAATAATGGTGAACAAATAACAATGTCATAATTTCCACTTAAATTATTTGCTTGTTTTATTCCTTTATCAGTTAAAGAAGTATTAGTTTGTTGAGTGTATTGTACATTATGCAGAGCTTCGGCGTGTCTTATAAATGTAATCATTGAATATTTTTATAGTTATAATTAATATAAAAAATGAAATTATAATAAATAATATAATTATTCATATTACATAATAATGCCGGTTGGAATATATAATTTTGGAAATACTTGTTATTTAAATTCATCTATTCAAATGTTGTATAATACAACTAAATTTAGAGAGTTTATTTTAAATTCTTCTACAAAAAAAAATATGGAAGTAATATATCTTTTTCAATTATTCAACGGATTAAAAAATTCAAAAACAACAGTTGTTCCAATTTCTTTTGTAAGAAATTTTTTTAACAATTATTTAAAAAAAATTCCTGGAGAAAAAATAAATATACAACAAGATAGTGCTGATATTCTCAATGTTATATTTGAAATAATTAATTTTGGAACTGAAAATTATGTTATCGAAAATAATATCTATCAAATAGATAAATATACTGAAAAGTTTTTATCCAATAAATTATCACTAAGTAAATGGTTCAAAACTTCCTGTTATTCTAGTTATTTACAATATAAATTTTATAAATACAACAAAAAAAAATGCGAAAAATATACTATCATCGATAGATGTTTTCGAGGATACCTTTATACACGTTTAGAATGTTTGGAATGTTCGAATATTAAATGCAAATTTGAACATTTTTTTATATTGATGTTAAATATGGAAGGTGAAACAATTTATGATTGTATAATTTCATTAATGAAACCAGAAATATTAAAGGATGAGTCTAAAGTATTTTGTAAGTCATGTAATAACAATACTATTACTAAAAAACAAACATTTATTTATTCACTACCTATATATTTAATAATTCAATTTAAAAAATTTGATAATAATTTAAAAAAAATAAATAAAAAAATAAATATTCCAAATAATGTTATTGAAATAAATAATATTAAATATGAATTATATTCAGTTATTTCACATTTTGGAAATTCAGTTAATTCTGGACATTATGTAAATTATTCTTTGTATGAGAATGAATGGTATTTATGTAATGATGTTATCATAAAAAAAATAGATAAACCTGATTTATCAGATTCTTACATTTTATGTTTTCAACTTATAAATTAAATAGTTTATTTAATTCATAAAAAAGTTTTTTATAATAATTAATATATAGAGAAAAATGGAAAAAGAACAGCTAAAAAAATTTAGATTAGTTACGAAAGGAAATAACTTACCAGAACAAAATATTCGAGATGTTATACCAGCACAGACAAAAAATATGAATTATGAACCAAATATTAAAATATTTAAAGAGTTCGAACCACAAACTAATATGCCTTTAATAATACAAATTAATATTGGTTCAGAACATGCACAAAAACAATATGGCTTATTTGATAGTCCAGAATATTATATGAAAAGATATAATAATTTCTTTAATTTTTTATATAATCTAAACTCAAATATAATTGTGTGTGTTCAAGAAGCAACTAAAATATTTTTGAGTATTGCAAAAATAGAATTGCCAAAAATAGGTTATGACATGATGTGCCAACTCGTATATTCTAATTGTGTAAATGTGGATAATTATGTTGGTCATAGTTATATTTGCATTATTTATAAAAAAAACATCTCCTTACAAAAATTTTGGTCTGAAGATATAAATATTACTATAAGAAATAATTATCTAAATAAATATCTTAAATGCAATGCTGAAGAATGTAAAATAAAATTTAAATGTAAGCATGCGCTAAAGTGTATTTTATGTGACCCAAAAATTTTATGCGGAGTGTTCCAAATATTGAATCACATTATAGTTGTATGTAATGTACATTTACCAGGAGAATCAGAAAATATACAGGACCACGAAAAAAGAATTATGATTATTGATACGATTTATGAAACGTTAAATAAATATCAAAATTTTTTTATTGTTGGAGATTTTAATGATGAAAAAATTTCTGAGTTTACTAAAAATAAAAATCTCCGTTATTATACACATAAAAATAATATCAAAACATCTTTCCATCAAATAATTACAGATAAGGTATCAAGTCCAATGGTAAAAAATTATGACGAACAAAGAGAAGTCTTAGATCATATTCTTCATTCTCCAAACATTAATTTATTAAATGTATCTTATGAACCAAAAAATGGCATTGAAATCGGAAAACAATATCCATATAACGGCCTTGACGCTGTTAAATTGTTTCCAGAAAATATAATCAAGAGTAAAAAAGAATTAATATTTAAAAATAATAGTCTAATGCCAAAATCAGATTTTGAATTTATCGATAAATTTAATAATATCGAAAAACAAATTATAAGTTTTTCTGATCATTCTTTAGTTAAAATTAAATTTAAATTAGTGAATGAACAAAACATATTTTACGAATATAAAAATAAAAGTATAAATGAACAAAGTATATTGAAAAACGGAAGAACATACGATATTGATAGTTTAAAAAAAATATTATGAAAATAATAATTAATTATTTTTCAATAACATTTATTATTCTCGATGTTATTATCATTATAAATTTTTCGAATAATTCTTTCATCCCATTCAATTTATATTGATTTAAATAATCAAATATAAATTTTAAACTCATTTTATCGCTAAATTTCGTTAATTTATCTTTATAGATTTCATACTTATGAGATACAATTGAATAAACTATTTTTTTAAGTATAGTTGTTAACGATGTTTTAAAAAAATGAACCATTAAAATTTTATCTAATTCATAGGGTGTTTTATCTGTAGGTATAACAACGTCTTTCATAATTAATTTAAATAAATTAATCATTGTAATATTAGTATTTTTGTGTTTTATCATGTATATATTTAATGGGTCTGTTTCTGTTTTACATTTTAAATAAATATCACTTATTTCTTTTCTTTCTAAAAAAATAAATCTTATTAAATCTGTAATTAAAGTATTATATACATAGATAGTTCCTTGCTCTTTAACTAATCTCATTATTTTATCATAAAATTGCTTTAAATATAATACATCTTTAAAAGCATACCATAACTGTGCTTTACCCATATTATGAATATTCCATACTAAATCTTGATGAGGTCCCATATCATAAATGTTTTTTTCTAATCGTTCATAATGTTCTTTATTTAAAACGCCAAAATATAATAATGCTTCATAAATAGAACATTTATTGGCTACTTCATTATGGGACACTTTGTAATATTCACATAAATATCTCGTTTCTATTAATTGTTCTAAAAACATATTTATTTTATTATTATCATTATTCAATAAGGTATTTTGAATAAATGGCATATCTAAAGATTCCACCCCATGCATTATTTTTGAAATTTTAGGATTTAATAAAACTTTAGAAAAAAAATAATCTTTTTTATCTTTTAATTCTTCTATTTTTACTAACCATAAAAAAATTATCGGAGTATCAGAACATTCAAAGGCCTGTTGCGCTAATTCATTAACTCTACTTTCTCTAAGTGTAAATTCAAAATCAAAACATACATAATTTTTTTCAATAGTTTGAATATCAAAAAAAATTATAAAAATAATGTACAAATTTATCATTTCTTCATTTGAAGCAACATATATATAATATTTCATGTTTTCAGCATTCGGACTTAAAACAACCATTTCATCGGTGGCCTTAACCTTCACACTATAATTTTCTTTTTGAATCATATAATAAATTAATATTAAACGTATTAACGATAATCCAATAGAATCATCAATATTTTTATAATAGTAATATATTATTTCAATTAATTCTTCAACTTCTTCTTCAGATTTTTCAAAAATAATATTATCATTTTTATCTAAAAAAATATTAATATTTTCATAATATAATTTTATTAATTCACTAAAAGGTTTTTTATTTTGATACAATTCATAAGAATTATTAATTAGATTTTCCATAATAATAATTATAAATGATAAAATAAATCCAAGTAATTTTATATAAGGAATATACCATTTATTTAATATATAATGTCAGTTATTTTTAATGATTATATTCAAAATAAAAATTTAGTCCATTACGACAATATAACAGAATATATTGGTGCATTGCGTTTATTAGTTGAAACTTCTGCTGATAGAGTAATGTATAAAACTCATAAAAAATTTTTATTAAATAATATTCCTGCTTTACAAATTGATAGCAATGGAAATTATTATTATCAAACTGAATATAATCCAGCCGAAGATTATATCGATAGTTTTAAATTACATTCATGCGATGAAAATAATCGTTTAAGTTTTATTATAAATGGAAAAGAATATTTTAATATTACTGAATATCTTACGATATGTTCTCCGTATATGCCTTTACAATTTAAAATTACTTTTCATAAAAAACCTTCTATGGATGATACTTTTATGATAGCGTATAATTCTTATCTTCTGGATAGTAGTATTAGACATTTCCTTATGAAAAATAAAATTATAACAGATTCTTTTACTTATTATAGCGGTTGTTTAATTTAAAAATATTTATTAATATTTTTAAAATAAAAAAAAATGATAAATTAATCTTATTTATATAGTTTAAATATAAATTATTATTATAAATCATATGGGAGTATTAGAATTTTTTGGGACGTTAAGTAAACATAGTATTACTTCTTCCGGAATAATCGAAAACTTAGACAAAAAAATAATATCAACACATTTTTTAGTAGATTTTAATGCAGTTATTCATAATACACATCCTCCTATCACAACAGCGATTAATGAAGTGTTCGCTTCTTTTTTAGAAAGTTCTTATAAAAATCAATATTTACATTATGATAAATTAAGACAAATAGCAGAGTTATATTCTTTTGAAGATTATTATGATAGCATAGTAAAAAATTCTAAAATTACAAAAACAGAAATTATAGATATGACAAAAAAATATTTTACACAAGAAAAAATGGACAAAATTATATTGAAACAAGTAATAAAAAATTTTTCAGATGTATTAAAAAAATATTTAGTAAATGACAAATTAGAAGAAATATTTATTGCTATAGACGGAACTCCTTCAAAAGCAAAAATGATTGAACAAAGACAAAGAAGATTTGCTGGAGCCGTTTTAAGTGAAATTAAAAAAAAAATTTTTTCAAAATATAAAAATGAATTACAAATGATGAATAATTTTATATACGACTATTACGAAAATATGATATCTTGGAATAGAGCCCTTATATCTCCGGGAACTGAATTTATGGAAAAAGTATCCGGAGCATTCAAATCTACAGAATTATTTAATTACCTCAAGAAAACACATATTAATCTAAAAAAAATAATAGTTTCAGATATGTATGAAATTGGAGAAGGAGAAAAAAAAATAGTTAATTATTTAAAAAAAAATAATCAAGAAAATAAATCATATATTTTTTTTGGTGCGGATGCTGATTTAATTTTATTAACTCTATTGTTAAATAAAAATAATGTAGATATTTTAAGAGATAATCAACAAAGCGGTAATATGGATTTAATTAGAGTAGGAATAATTAGAGAAAATATTTTTTATTATATTGAACAAATTTTAAAAAATAAAGGAATAAAAAAAAATATTAATTCGCACCAGATAATATCAGATATAGTATGTATTAGTTCTATATTTGGTAATGATTTTATTCATAAATTAGATAGTATTAGTGTCAAATATCAATTCAAAAAAATATTAGACATTTATATCGAAGTTTTAATTAAAGATAATGAAACGTTATGTATAATTGAAACTGATAAAAAATATAAATTAAACAGTTCTTTCCTTTATAAAATATTTGTATTATTAGAAAAAGAGGAAAATGACTTTATAGTAAATAATAAAATGTATCAAAAATATATTAATTTTTTCCAAATTAAAGAAGCCTTTCCATACGAAAATTTTACTGATGAAAATATTTTTCAAATCGTAACAAAATTTAAAATTGAATATAATGAATTTTGTATGGCAATTAGAAATAAAAAAAATATCGATTCTTATTTAGATAACAAAAATTTTATTTATACAGTAAGGAATCTTGCTACTTTTAATATGAGTAATTTAGATTATTTAACTGATGAATTATATATTAATTTTTTTGTAAATCAAAAAGAATTTCCAAAAATTTCATTATCTCCTAAAATAGTTAAAAAAACAGTTCAAGATTTTTGGCATAAAAATAAAATTCAAGGAAAAAATAATTATGAAATCGAATGTTATAAATTAGAAAATATGTTAGACGAGTATACTGAAAAAATGAATGCTACGCCATTAGAATTAACTGGTTCTAATATCGATACATTTTATTTAAAATATTTTCATGTTAAAAAATATGAAGTATTTAGTTCTGAAAAAAACGAAGAAATTAAGAAAATCATAGAAAAATATTTAGAAGCATTATATTGGATATTTGATTATTATTATAATAGTGAAAATTATATTAATCCGTGGTGTTATGAATATGAAAAATCTCCTTTAATTCGAGACATAGTAAAATATTTTTCTTTTTCAAAAGAAATTATCCAAAACATAAATAAATATAATGAAATAAAAATAGAAAATTATTTTAATACAATAGAACAATTAATATATATTAGCCCTCCTTCTCAATTTTTTATAAGTATTTTACCAGAAGAATATCGTGAAATATATAGCGATATTATAAATGATAAAAAATATGAAGATTTTTTTATAGATGTAAAAAAAATAGCGAATGATTTTTGGAGCATTGGAAAAGAGTTCCATGATTATGGTCCATTTGATTGTCATGGTGCTTCGTTTTTTCAAAAATGTATTTTGAAAAAAATAAAGAGACAAAATGAACAATTCGATAAAAAATTAATCAATGATATTAGGAATAGAGTTAAAATTATAAATAAATCTACTAAGAGAAAAATAAAAAGTATTAAACCAATATTTTAATTATTAT
>JACCDL010609326.1_pt1 | contig 31569 bp, 31 predicted proteins | sample 7441931 | NCBI WGS metagenome assembly JACCDL01 (sample SAMN15323437, study PRJNA562643) | freshwater metagenome | isolation source: river surface water | place: USA:Blue River Watershed | collected 2017-08-16 | reverse complement strand
CAGTGAGACGTTTCGCTGTTACAGACATCTTGCCTGCGAAGTGTCTGACCATCTCTGGATCATCGCTCGATGCTGCTACAGCTTCACTCAAAAGCGAAAGTGCGCCGATTGGGGTCTTTAATTCATGCGAAATATTTGCTACGAAATCTCGACGAACAGCATCTACACGTTCTGCCTCACTTACATCATCAATTAAAAGTAAAATCATGCCACGCTCATTTAGTGGCACGACTCGAACGCGGAGATTGGATACCTTCTCCGAGATCCCGGTTGTGGGAAGCTCTATATGTCCCTCTTGTGCCTGACCTGTTCGACGAACTACCCGAATCAGCGCTAGAAGTTCCTCGCTAACCACGCGCCCATTCCTAACGATGCCTATCTGGCTTGCCTCACTTGAAGAATGGATAATTCCCTCGGCCCCTGAAAATAGGATGGAAATCGAGTCTAAGTTCTCCAGAACTGCCAATAGCTCCGGAGCCACATAGGAATGTTGGGCCTCGCGCGCGGACTTCAGCCAAGGTCGAGCCATGGCACCATCGTAGAAGGGGTCAGGGCTCGGCACCAACAAATGGTAAAAAATGCCGCTTAATTCGGGAAGTTAAGAACTTGTTCAACTTTTGTTCATGTACCTCATCTAATCGGCGAACCCTTCAAAGTATGCTCTTCTCGTGCGCGACATATTTCATGAGGAACTTGACGAAATTAACCAGTCGTTGATCTCTTTGGGGAAGCTAACTCAGACTGCACTTGATTCAGCAACTCATGCACTTCTTACAGCAGACCTTGCTCTCGCGGAAAAAGTTATCGCTGATGATGACAAAGTCGACGATGCTCAACACCTACTTGATGCAAAGACAATTGACTTAATGGCTCGCCAGCAACCCGTAGCGAATGACCTTCGAGCGCTTGTCACTTCGCTCAGAATGAGCGCTGATCTTGAGCGCATGGGTGATATGGCTCATCACGTTGCGAAACTTGCTCGAATGCGTTACCCAGCCACTGCTGTCCCACCAGAACTTTTGCTCACAGTCCAAGAGATGGGTCGGGTGGCCAGCAAAATCGTGGGTAAGGCGATCGACCTAATTGCATCCCGCGATACTGAAGCGGCAAAAGTTCTAGAAAAAGATGATGATGAGATGGATATTCTCCATCGTAAACTTTTCGCCACGCTACTTGATGACAATTGGGCCCATGGCATCGAGACTGCTATCGATATGACATTGATTGGGCGTTACTACGAGCGCTTTGCTGATCACGCAGTCTCAATTGCACGCAGAATTTACTTCCTTGTCGAGGGTGAGTACTACTCAGATCAAAAGTAGTTCACTTCTTCCCTTGATTGGCTACTGCTTCAATAGCAACTCGCGCTGCTTCAGGATCTAAATATTCGCCGCCTTTTTTCATAGGCGTGAAACTCTCATCTAGCTCATACAACAGAGGTATTCCCGTCGGGATATTTAACCCCGCAATATCATCATCGCTTATGTGGTCAAGATGTTTGACAAGTGCTCGCAACGAATTGCCATGGGCCGTAACAAGAACACACTTACCGCTTTTCAAATCTGGAATTATCGATTCATTCCAGTAAGGAATCATCCGATTAATCACATCAAGCAAACATTCTGTTCTGGGTACTTGTGTTTCCATATCTTGATAGCGAACATCTTTTGCCTGAGAGAACTCACTGGAATCGTCTATTGGAGGGGGTGGCACATCAAAAGAACGTCGCCATAGTTTGAATTGCTCCTCACCATACATGGCGAGTGTTTCTGCTTTATTCTTTCCTTGAAGCGCGCCATAGTGCCGCTCGTTCAAGCGCCAAGATCTCCGTACTGGAACCCAATGCCTTTCACACTCATTTAGCGCAATCTCAGCAGTATTTATCGCCCGCTTTAAAAGTGAGGTGTGCAGGATTTCAGGTAATAAATTTCGGGATTTGAAGAGCTCCCCAGCTCGTTTAGCTTCTTGTAAACCTTTTTTACTGAGTGAGACATCAACCCAACCTGTGAATAGATTCAACTCGTTCCACTGACTCTCGCCATGGCGTAAAAGAATTAACTTATAGCTCATGAAGATAATCCTGCCCTGGAGTTGGGCAAACATCAACTCTGTAGGTGCTTGAAGGCTTCTAGATTCGTAAGAGATTCGCCTCGACTGATGCGCCAAGCCCATTCTCGTCGAATTGCATCGGCAAAGCCAATTTCCAAAAGAATATTAAAAGATGAGTCGCAGTACTCGTGAATTGCTCCAAGTATTCGATCTAATTCAACTTTTGTTAAAAGTTCAATTGGCAAACGACCCACTAAATAAATATCACCTAATTCATTTGTTGCATACGAAAGTAGATACATATTCGCATTATGGCGAAGTAACCATTCATAAACTTTTTCAGTATTTTGATCTGGACGTCGAATTACAAACGCATTAATGCTTAGAGTCTTATCGCTAACTTTAAATATCACATTGGTATACAACTTCTTCTCACCCGGCACGGTGACAAGTAAGGAATTCTCATCGAGCTTTTCATATTTAATATTGGACTCAGCGAGCGCTTCTTGAATCACAAGAAGTTTTTCTTTCATATTCTTTTTTTACTACGCGAGGGAACGAATAGCTGCGCGTGGCTCAGCTAATAATTGGTCGTAGATATCGATAGTTCCTCTTGCAGTTGCTTCCCAACCAAAACGTCGTGCGTGTTCAAGTGCGCCCATTGATAGCGAGATTCGCCGTTGGGGTTCATGTAGTAATCGAGTCAGTACTGATGCCCAGGAACGTGGATCATGACCATCTACAAGCGAACCGGAAAATCCATCGGCTACTGCAGTGCGCAGACCGCCTACCGCAGCCGCAACTACCGGAGTGCCACAAGCCTGAGCTTCTAGCGCAACCAAACCAAATGATTCGCTATGGCTAGGCACGCATACTAGGTCGGCAGCGCGAAACCAATGTGGCAGCTCTTCGCGCGAGGCAGGCGGAATAAACTTCACGCGCTCTTCTATGCCCAAGAATTTCGCGAGGGTGCGGAGGCGATTAATTTCATCACCATCACCGCCTGAAACTCCTCCGATAATAAGGACTTCTAACTTACTTTTTAAGACAGGGTCATGTTTGACCATTTCACCAGCGGCAGCAATCAAAACATCTGGCCCTTTATGTGGTTGTACTCGCCCAACAAAAGCAAGAATTAGATTATCTCTTGCTAAACCAAGTTGTACACGTGCTTCACGTCGACCACCTCCTGGAGAGAAGTGGACTAAATCAACTCCGGGAGCAACAACATGCACACGATCAGGGCATGCATCGTAGAGGCTGACCAAATTCGCAGCTTCTGCATCGGTGTTTGCTATTAGCGCGTTCGAGCCTGCAACAATCTGTTCTTCTCCGATGGAGCGCGCTACGGGCTCTGGCTTATCGTGATCCGCGAGAGATCGGTTTTTTACTTTAGCCATAGTGTGCATGGTGTGCACAAGAGGAACGTTCCATCGCTGAGCTGCTAACAATCCCACTTGACCTGAAATCCAATAGTGCGAGTGAATCAAGTCGTAATATCCTCGAGGACGATTCGCCTCGACTCTTAATAGCTCAGAAGCCATAGTGCACATCTGAGATGGAAGATCTTCTTTTGTTAGACCTTCGTAAGGACCGGCCGTTATGTGATGCACCTCGACACCTGGAGCAATCTCCACCACTGGAGGAAGTGCACCAGATGTTGCTCGAGTGAAAATATCTACAGCAACACCAGCTTTTGCGATCCGCTTCGCCGTCTCCACGACATAAATATTCATTCCACCTGCATCGCGAACTCCCGCTTGATCCAACGGAGAGGTGTGCATCATTAGCGTTGCAATACGACCATTTGGCTTCATGAACTCATACCCTTATCAGCATTTACCAACGTGGGCCGCGCAAAATATCATTAATTGCAGGGCGCACATCCACGATGTAAACGATTGCTGCAATTGATGCGATGATGCCAAACAAATCTAATGGACTTGAAATTGTCAGTCGCAGAACTAGCGAGACTGCTAGCAAAGAAACCCAGAACATCTTGCTCTGTTTTGCAGCAGCCCCAAAGGCATCACTGCGTACTCGAATCGCATGGGTAAGGCTGAAAACCAAAGCAGCTAATTGAGCAAGTCCGATGATTAATAAGACTAAATCCGCGAGAGACCCCAAGGGATTGGTCCACGACATTGGTGACATGAGCCAAGTCTACTGAACCTAAAAACTTGCGCGAATTTCCACCTTTGGAGCCGGCCCGCCAAAGACGCTCCCCGCCAAAATATCGGCTGTGATGCCAATATGAGCTAGGGCAGAACGCGTTACTACATCGTGAGCGCGCATTGATCCATCTATCACTTTGAAGGCGACAACACCCTTTCCAGATTGCGCAGCGATATGAACTCCCTCTGCGCCCTCTTTCATAATTAAGCCTGGAACAGCGCGCATCCAACGAGTCGAAAGTCGTCCACTTCCGGCAACCATCTCTGGATAGGTTGTCATTGCCTGAACAACTGCGTGCGATGCAGCATCATTATTTTCAACGACACTTCGAATTGCATGAGCGAGCGCGCGAAGTGGGATTGCAAAGAGTGGTGCACCACAACCATCAAATGTATCGTTAAAGCTTTTGCTGCCGGAAGAAACTTCTATCTCGTTTTTTATCGCAATCTGCAACGGATGATTCATCTGCAAATAATTAGAAGTATCCCAACCGTTAATAACACAAGTAGCGAGCATCCCAGCATGCTTTCCGCTGCAATTCATCGCAATTCGAGATGGGGGTTTCTCTCCCCAAAGTTTTCGCTCAACTTCGCCTAGCGGAAGATCGAATGCGCATTGCAGATTACTTTCACTTAAGGAATATTGAGATAGTAATTCACGTACGCCGCCAATATGTTCAATAGATCCTGAATGGCTCGCTATTACTAAAGCAAGTAATCGCGGTTCAATATTTAAGCCGCATTTCACCAAAGCACGTGCTTGTATCGGTTTAATCGATGAACGAGGGAAGATTGGTGTAGCTGGATTACCCACAATTAATTTTTCAGATGCAACGCTATCTAAGATTATTAAATGGCCGTAGTGCGCCGACTCAACCATATCATTGCGGGTGATTTCGGCAAGAGGTAGCGGCCCACTCGCACTCACATCAATACACGCTCCATCGTTGACCACACATGCGCCTGTAATTCGTGATTCTGGGTCTCCATGTCATAGGCATAAAAGAGTTCTCCCTCAACTAAGCCATATAGCCGAGTGCCTCCCGTGACAATCTTCGCTGAAGGAGCGCTATAACCCTGATCCATCACGAGTTGAATTTTCGCAACATCAAAGCGACCAACCCATCCCTCTGCAATTCCAGTGTTATGCGAAAGAATTACCTCAAGGGTGTTATTTGGTTTGACTCGCCAGAAACCTGTCTCTTGTGCGGCTGGAGTGAGCTCTTCCTTACCATCCTCAACTAACCAAGAGCGTGAGAAATATGTGAGAAATGGGCGACCATCATGGTTAAACGTGACCTCTTGCTCGAAAGTAAATGGTGAAGTGTTCGGGTATTCACCTTGGCCTTTGCCGCGCCAGGTTCCCACCAACCACGCGAGCGGGTATAAATCTTGATGTAATCCATCCGGGATTGTAAAAGCCATTCTTAATCACCTAACTTTCGCACTTGGTTCCGAGAAATGAGTTTTCTTCGCAAAGTATCTCCCGATTTTTCGCGTTGGAACTTGCGCAACGCCCGTCCAGAGCGACCAAGCAAGAACAAGGAGATCAGGAACGCGAATGCCACTAGCACTCCTGTGAAAATCAAGTCGAGAATCATCGGACAATCACAAGGAAAAGGGTACGGGCAAACTCCGTATTTCCGTGTAGATTCCCTTCATGGCCGAAAATACGCTCGTAATCAAAGTGACAGTTGGACAAGAGTCGGCTGAGCGCTGCTCCCAAGGATTTACTGTCGCTGCCACCGCTTTAGCAAGTGGCGTCAAAGTAATTCTTTGGCTTACGGGTGATGCCACATGGTTTGCCGTTCCAGGCAAAGCAGAAGAGTTCACTCTCGAGCACGCAGCTGCGCTCTCTGATTTACGTGACCAGATACTTGAATCTGGAACAATCAAAGTTTGTACACAATGCGCTAAGCGACGCGGCATCACCCAAGAATTATTACTTCCAGGCGTAGAAATTTCTGGTGCAAGCTCTTTTGTCGCAGACATTCTTGGACAAGACGTTAAAGCGCTCGTTTACTAAAAATTTACAAACGACTCATCGTGATAATAATGACGATAGCAGCAATAATTACCAAGATTAAATTATTTACTGATCCCACGAATTATCCGATCCATTAGTTCACGCACAACAAACTCTGCTTCGTTCTTTGCCTTGACGCCGTTAATCTCGAAATCTCGTAATATTTGCTCGGCGGAGTTCTCTACAACTGAACCAACTAGTGGTCCATATCTGTCAGCAAAGTTTTGGTTGGCAAAATCTCCGATAGCTCTCGCAAGATCGCTGCGCAAATCATCCAAGGTGGGCTCAGTTTTGGGTTGTTCGAACTCGCGATTTGCTCGCTCAAAAGCCTGACGACTTCGTTCCACTGGCCACCCCCAATGTAAGAGTTACTGTCTGCCTGCTACCGTCACCCTGTGAGGTTAAAAAGCCTAGGCGTTACGTTCCTTTTAGTCATATCGAGTTGGCTCGCACCAGCGTCACTCACCTCGCCAGCGCTTGGGCTAACTGTCCGCTCAATCCCCGGAAACTGGGACGTTACATATGTTGGATCAAGTCCAAACCAAGGTCCCTCAACAATCACCTTCGACGATACTGGTCGCGATGTTCTCTCCACTTTCAACGTCACGTTTATCTCCGAATCTCGACAACAATGGCCGGAAGATGCAAAAAAAGCATTTTTAAGAGCGACGAAAATTTGGTCTTACCTCTTTCCTTCACCAGTGCCCATCGATGTTGAGGCATATTGGTCGCCATTGGAACCAGGAATTCTCGGTAGCGCACGCCCTGGCGGTGCACGTGGCGGCGGTTACTTCCAGGATTTTGCTGGCGCTCCAGAGAAGAAACTCTGGTACCCAGCGGCGTTAGCTAATGCAATCAATCGAGATAAAAAAGATTTAGATGATTTAAACCCTGAAATTACAGCGCGCTTCAATTCAAATTCACTCTATGTGAGTTGGTACTTTGGACAAGATGCTAAACCTGGCGTTCGACAGTACGACTTTGTTACTGCAGTGCTCCATGAGCTTGGACATGGTTTAGGTTTTATCTCACAGGAGACTTACAACGAAAGATTAAAAACATTTAGCAATAACAACCCCACTATCTTCTCTGGGTTTGTCACAAATAGTTCAGATAGAAGGCTCTCTGACATATCCAATACTGATACCAACTTTGCCTCCTACGTCACCAGCGACCTCTTTTGGATTGGCGAAAAAGGAAAAGCAGCCAATCAAAATTCCCGAATTAAGTTATTCACACCAAGCGAATATAAGTCTGGATCTTCGGTTAGTCATATAGATGATGCGCTTTATCCGAAAACTGCAAGTAATGGCTTGATGAGCTCGTCAATTGGGATACAGCAAGCAATACACGATCCTGGACCGATTGCATTAGGAATGCTTGAAGATATGCGTGGCAAGACCCCTGAATCTCCTCTATCAGGAGTACAGAATCTTCGAGGCATTGCAGGAAACAAATCTGTCACTCTCTTCTTTGATGCTCCTGAACAATCAATTCGACAGGAGATATCTAGCTACTCGGTCAAGATTTATCCCAGTAATAAAATAATCACTACAACTAAATCACCTTTCACGATTGATAAGTTAGATCCTGGCCTTCCCTACTACTTCGGGGTTACGCCTATTAGCTCCGCTACATCTGGCCCTGAAATCAAAACTTCAATCATCATCCCTGAGAGCGTTTGGGCGCTATCTGCCCTAGATAAGAGCGCAGATGGACAGTACCTTGCGCAAGGTCAATTCAAGGGTAAACCTGTAGTCATCTACTCAAGTAGCGTTACAGGAGATCTATATCTATCGCTATTTGATGGGAAAAAATGGAGTAGAAGTACCGTGGACGGGAATTCCAACAAGAGCGGACGTCGAATGAATAGCCTAAATGGCGCGATGTCGTTATGTACTACTGGAACTGGAAAGAATGAAAAGCTTCAAATCTTTTATACCGATACCGTTGAGAAAGACTTATTACGCGCAGAGTACGACGGCAAGAAATTTAGTTACGAAACCGTAGACGGTAACGGTCAATATATTCAAGATTATCGAGAAGCTATACGGGTGCGGACAGCGAGTAATGTTTCAATAGCAAATGCATGTGCCGCTACTCCTTTGGGACTACAAGTTTTTTATCGAGATGAAAGCCAAGGAATTCTTCTAGGTGCAACCCTTTCCAACAAGAAGTGGCAATACGAAATTGTTGATGGTGACTCTCTATTAGGCGGTCGCACTGAGGGGGATGTCGCATTCCATCTCGCAGCCACAGCGGTGGGGAAAAAAGTGCACCTGATTTATGACTCGGTTATTGCTGCGCCAAACAAAATTGTTGCGCAAGGAGATGTTCGGTACGCCACTAGAAGTTCTACCTCTCCAGTTGATTGGCAGTACAACACCATCGATTTAGGACGACGTGAATCCCCAATTGCTGGATTCGATGTTGCACTGCATGCGACGGGCGAAAAGCTCATGGCTGCTTGGTTGGCAACATCAACCGCATCGCCTGTCCAAGCCGATCGAATACGATGGATGGACCTCAACAACCCAAGTTCACTCGTCGAAGAGAAATTAAATGTTGCACCAAAAGCGCCGATAGCAATATCTGATATGTCTGTGATTTACGGATGTGAAGATCGCCTCTGCAACTTCGATTTATCTACAAGAAAGAGCAAACTGGCAAGCGAAGATTCAACGACAAAAACCTCAAAGATTGCCTGGATAACCATCAAAGAAAGAAGTTATGCATTGGCAAACGCTTCCGGAAAACTCTCGCTACTAAAGCGACCAGATTTCTAGGAGTACAGAATTACTTGGCGTTACGACGTTGAATTCTAGTTTTCTTGAGAAGTTTCTTATGCTTCTTTTTCGCCATACGCTTGCGGCGCTTTTTTACTACTGAACCCACGTCACGCTCCCTCAGGATCTAATTGCACTTGCAGGGGGAAGGTTACCCCAATTTCAGCTATAGGAATGACACCCGTGCGCCGGTCTCGGCGGAGTAAGTCAGTACCGCACACCCCTTATTTGCTGTGGTCGCCAGGGAAATCAACTGCTGCTTCGCCACTCGTAGACCTTTTTGAAGTTGCCCCTTTGAATCAACGGTAAAGAGAAATATCTCAGGCCCTGATGGCGTAAATGTGAGTGATTTGCTCGCACCTAGAAGTGAGACCGCCACACAATTTCCCGCAACTACAGCGCTATCACTCTTTTGGAATCTCGCCGTCCAGGTTACAGAGCCAGTTGGTGAGAATGCAGTGACCACGCTTTCGCGAACTTTTTTAACTTCTGAAGTACCGGCGACAATCACATTACCGCTTGCAAAATTCCAGGAACGAACCGCTCCTCTACCACTACTTCGAAGAACCTTCTCTAACTTTCCTGAAGTCGTTGAAATTGTCAGAACTACCGCATCAATTTTGCCAACAAGTTTTCGGTCTGCAAGAACATCTCCGCTGCTTCCAACTATGACCAAACTCTTACTTGAGCGAGAAATTATTTTATTAAATTGGGTGCGCTTCTCTCCGTAGGAGTACGAAGCTTGAAGTTTCTCGCCACTAATTACATACAGCGCGCCAATCTGCACTCCCTCTGCACGGTACTCATTACCTGCTAGGAATACCCGACTGTCAGTGATTGATATAGATGTGGGAATAAAAGATTTTTCGTTGGTCACGTTGGTAATTGCGACAATTTTTCCAGATAGATCAATCTCTGCTACGAAGAGATTAGCTATATCTTCGCGAAACTTTTCTTTTGTACCAACGATCACACCATCAGGATTAACCAATGGAATTTTTTTGGTGGAACTTGCAGTTGAGCTAGCTGGTGTAGTTGCGTTGGTAGAAGGTGAGGCGGAGGCTGAAAGATCTGGGGTTGGAGCCACAGTTTCAGTATTTGCTCCGATTTTCACCGCACCTTGTGATATTCCTGCGACAAAAATGGAAGTACCTGAGGTCGCTATTCCAGTAATAAAACCCCTCTGAATTCCCAGAGGATTTACGCTCCAAAGTAGCGCGCCTTTTTCATCTATAAACGAAAGTAAATTTTTATCTTCGCTATCCATGCCCGCAATGAGAAAGCCCTGTTGAAAGCGGATGAAATCTGCAACTTCCGTAATTGCTGGTATGGAAATACTGTTAGAAATTTTAATTAATGGAATTTTTGGAGCGGCAGATGCTGGAACAATAGCGAATAGTCCAAACTGAGTTAATGAAATAGAAACGGCGAGCGCCGCAGAAATCTTGGCGAGAGCTTTCATCCTGAAGCGAGTTCACGCGATCTATCTCGTGCTGCCGTTAAAGCTTTGGAGAAAATTTCGCCCAGCCCACTCTCCTGCAAAACTTGGAGCGCTGCAGCAGTAGTTCCATTTGGACTCGTTACATTTGCTCTAAGGGTTGCTGGATCTGCACCACCTCCAGCGAGCATTGACCCAGCACCAATCAACGTTTGAATAGTTAACTCTTGCGCGACTTCGCGTGAAAGCCCTAACTCGACTCCGGCAGCAATCATCGACTCGACGATGAGGAAAAAATAGGCCGGCCCCGAACCACTCACTGCAGTTACTGCATCTTGAAGCGACTCATCCACTCGAAGGACCTTGCCAGTCCCAGAAAGCAAGCGCTCCACATCCGCTAAATCGCTATCGCTTGTTCGGCTGCCACCGGAAATTGCTGCCATGCCAGCGCCAACTAATGCAGGGGTGTTTGGCATTACTCGTACCACTCGATGGGGAATCAGGCTCTCAATCAGTGATGTCGGCTTGCCAGCGATGATTGAGATAACAAGTGCGCTTTCAGGGAGGCCTGCACCATATGCGGCCAAAGTTGCCTGAAGATCATTTGGCTTCACTATCAGGAAACAGTGGGAAACTCCCTGCAAATCCTGTAATTCCCGTACCCCGTACCTTGCAACGAGCTCTTGGCTTCGCTCAGCCCGCTTTTCAATGATGCCGATTTCGCTAGGAGCGGTACCGGCCTTGATCAGGCCAGCGAGAATTGCCTCGCCCATCGCGCCTGCACCTATGAGTGCCAGTGAACCCATGTGTTAAAGCCTAGCGTCAGATACCTCTATTGTTCCTCCTGTGCCTGAGGTAAAGCCTGATTTCCCCCGTGAGTGGGTTGAGTTTGTTGACCCTGCCGATCCCGATGGCGACAGATTTCGTTGTGACATCACCTGGTTAACTTCAAGCTGGAGTTGCATCTACGGAAATGGCTGCCAAGGAATATATGCGCAGACTCCACATGATGGATGCTGCTCGGAAGGCGCGATGTACTCCGATAAAGATGATGAGAAGCGCGTTCTAAAGTACGCCGCAAAACTTAAGCGTAGTGAGTGGCAATTTTTCGACGAGGCACAGCCGAAGCGCAAAGGTGGCAAATTAAATATTAGTGAAGTTGACGAAGATGACGAACGAAAAACTCGCAACGTTCAGAATGGGTGCATCTTTCTCAATCGAAAAGGGCATGAAGCGCCTGGTTTCACTGGAGAAATGGGTTGCGTCCTTCATCACTTGGCGATTCGCGAAGGTGTGCACTTCGTTGAAACTAAGCCTGATGTTTGTTGGCAACTTCCCATTCGTCGCTCCTTTGAAAAGTTAGATCTCGGTGACGACGAGGTCAAGCAAGTGACTGTGATTGGTGAGTATGAGCGCCGTGGTTGGGGTCCTGGCGGAGTTGAATTTGATTGGTACTGCACTAGTAACTCAGAGGCCCATAACGGTAAAGATCCCGTTTACATATCAAATGCTTATGAATTAATTAAATTGATGGGCACAAAGGCATACGCGGTGCTCAAGGAGATTTGTGATGCGCGGATGGAAGCGCGGCGCCAAGCAACGCCCAAACTCCTGCCGCTACTTCAGGTCCACCCCGCCACGCTCTTGGCACAAGAGGGCAAGAGTCGGTAGTTCGCCCTAGGCTGTTAGCTATGGCCAAAGCACCTGCGCGTGACCCCTTTCGCTGCACCGAATGCGGTTGGAGTACCACTAAATGGGTTGGGCGCTGTGGAGAGTGTCAGGCATGGGGAAGCGTTGAAGAGAGCGGCGGTTTAACGCCACGAAAGATCACACTTCTTCCAGGTGCAGTGGCTGCGCCTGCAACTCCAATTGGTGAAATCAACCTTGCCGCTGCACAGTCACGCTCTAGTGGCGTAGCCGAACTTGATCGCACTCTTGGTGGTGGTTTGGTTCCCGGTGGCGTGCTCTTACTTGCAGGCGAGCCAGGAGTTGGAAAATCAACGCTGCTACTAACAGTTGCTGCTGAAAGTGCGCGTAATGGATTAACTAGCCTCTATCTCACCGGTGAAGAATCTGCGGCTCAAGTTCGCCTGCGCGCTGAACGGTTAAAAGCTATTGACCCTTCGCTCTGGCTCGCTGCCGAGACAGATCTTGCAGCGCTTATCTCACACGTAGATCGCGTCCAACCGGATCTTTTGATTATCGATTCGATTCAAACAATCGCAAGTAGCGCGCTCGATAGTTCTCCAGGAAGCATTACTCAAGTTCGAGAGGTCGCAAATACCGCGATTCGAATTGCAAAAGAGCGCGGTATTACGGTAATTCTCGTTGGGCATGTCACAAAAGATGGTTCGATAGCCGGACCTCGATTGTTAGAACATCTTGTCGATGTCGTTCTAAATTTTGAGGGAGATCGCCACTCCAGACTCCGATTAATTCGTGCAGTAAAGAATCGTTTTGGCGCCACTGATGAAGTTGGATGTTTTGATCTCCACGATGGTGGCATCACAGGTGTTGCCGATCCCACTGGCCTTTTCACTACTCGCCATGCCGAACCGGTGCCCGGTACCTGCCTCACTGTTGCGCTCGAAGGTCGACGGGCTCTCGTAGCTGAAATTCAAGCGTTAGTTGGCGCAGAGAAAGATCGTGACTACGGCAATGCTCGTCGAGTGACTAGCGGTCTTGATTCCTCACGATGTGCAATGACCCTTGCAGTCCTCGAACTTCGCGCTGGCGTCAATTTGGCTGGGCGCGATGTTTACGTTGCCACTGTTGGTGGAATGAAACTCGTCGAACCATCAGTTGATTTGGCGCTCGCCCTTGCTGTGGCCTCTGCTGCAGTCAACCTCGCATTACCTCCTGATCTCATCGCAATCGGCGAAGTCGGTCTTGCCGGAGAGATTCGCCGAGTGAATGGGCTCCAACAGCGAGCACAAGAGGCGCACCGCCTTGGCTTTAAGAAGGCGATTCTTCCTGCCGGAAGCGAGGTAAAGGTTGCAGGTATGGATATCGTCGAAGTCCATCGCCTCGCACAAGCGCTCGAAAAGGTAAAACTCCTGCCACAAAATCAAAAGTGATTTCATATGAATGTAGTTATTGAGTGGTATCAACAGAATAAACGCACTCTCCCCTGGCGAAGCAGTACTCCCTGGGGCGTAGTGGTGAGTGAATTTATGTTGCAACAAACACCAGTTCATCGAGTTCTGCCGCGATGGCATCGGTGGATGGAGCTCTGGCCCACTCCTGCAGATTTAGCAAGCGCACCGCTGAGTGATGCGCTCCGGGAATGGGGGCGCCTTGGCTATCCCCGACGCGCTAAGCGTTTACATGAATCGGCACAAATTATTGTTCGCAATTTTAACGGTGTAGTTCCAGAAGAAATTGATCAGCTCCGCAAACTCCCTGGAATCGGCGAGTACACCGCCGCTGCAATTTCTGCATTTGCATTTGGCAACTCAGAACTTGTGCTCGATATAAATATCAGAAGGCTCTACACCCGTTGTTGGCTTGGCAAGAGCGCACCCACAAGTGCGCCAAATAACTCTGAACGTGAACTTGCACGTGGCTTAATCCCTGAAAATGATGATGGCACATGGGCTGCCGCAACAATGGAATTGGGCGCTCTCATCTGCAAGGCCCGCAATCCACTTTGTGAAGAGTGTCCACTAATGAATCAATGCCTCTGGCGCGAAATCGGTTACCCAGAAGATGAAGTTAATAAAAAGCGCGTTCAATGGCACGGCAGCGATCGTCAATGTCGTGGCGCAATTATGCAAGCGCTACGAGAGAAACCAGCTGTTACCGAAGCGGAGTTGATGAAAATTTGGAGTAGCCGCTCTCAATACGAGAAAGCGCTCGCCTCGCTCCTTGATGATGGACTCATCCAGAAGGAAGGCAAGCGCTTTAACCTTGCAAATTAGCCTTTAACTTGTTGGCGCCTCTTGTAAATCCTCTGGGGTATCAGGAGTCGAAGCTATTGGCGTTGATGTAAAGGTGAAATGGGCATCACTACCCTCACCCGTTGCATCAATAAGCACCAACTCACCCGCTCCCATCTCACCAAAGAGAATTTTCTCAGAAAGCACATCTTCGATCTCGCGTTGGATTGTGCGGCGAAGTGGTCGTGCACCCATCGCAGCGTCGTAACCCTTTGCAGCGAGAAGATTCTTAGCTGCTTGCGTTAGTTCGATTCCCATATCCTTATCTTTGAGGCGGGAGTCAACGCCGGTAATCATGAGATCGACAATTTGAACAATCTCTTTCTGACTCAACTGATGGAAGACGATGATGTCGTCAATTCGGTTGAGGAATTCTGGCCGGAAATGTGACTTCAACTCATCGGTGACCTTCGCACGCATGCGATCGTATGAGGTCAGCGCATCGCCGCTATTTGCAAAGCCAAGATTTACTGGCTTTGAAGCATCCCGAGTACCCAAGTTGGTGGTCATGATGATGACAGTGTTCTTGAAATCTACAACACGGCCTTGCGCATCAGTGAGGCGACCATCCTCAAGAACTTGAAGGAGTGAGTTGAAGATATCTGGGTGCGCCTTTTCAATTTCATCGAAAAGAACTACCGAGAATGGACGGCGTCGAACTTTCTCAGTGAGTTGACCACCCTCGTCATACCCAACATATCCTGGAGGTGATCCGAAGAGGCGAGAAACAGTGTGTCGCTCTGCATACTCACTCATATCAAGTTGGATGAGTGCGCTCTCGTCACCAAAGAGGAATTGGGCGAGCGTGCGTGAGAGTTCAGTCTTACCAACGCCTGATGGACCGGCGAAGATGAAGGAACCGCCAGGACGCTTTGGATCCTTGAGGCCTGCACGAGAGCGACGAATTGCTTGGGAGAGCGCCTTGATTGCTTGCTCTTGTCCAATGACGCGCTTATGTAGCTCATCTTCCATTTTAATAAGACGTGCGGTCTCTTCTTCGGTCAACTTAACAACCGGAATACCCGTTGAGAACGCAAGCACTTCAGCGATTAACTCTTCATCGACAACGGAAACCTGATCGAGGTCTCCAGCCTTCCATGTCTTCTCGCGTTCAACTTTCTCGAGAATAAGGGTTTTCTCTTTATCGCGAAGAGCTGCTGCTTTTTCAAAATCTTGCCCGTCTATCGCAGATTCCTTCTCTCGACGGACAGAAGCAATCCGATCATCAAATTCGCGTAGATCTGGTGGCGCTGTCATTCGTCGAATACGAAGGCGAGACCCGGCCTCATCAATAAGGTCGATTGCCTTATCAGGTAAGAATCGGTCAGCGACGTAGCGATCGGCAAGATTTGCCGCAGCGGCGAGCGCACCGTCAGAAATAGAGACATGGTGATGAGTTTCGTAACGATCCCGAAGGCCCTTGAGAATTTCAATTGTCTGGGCGACCGTTGGCTCCGAAACTTGAATTGGCTGGAAACGTCGTTCGAGCGCAGCATCTTTCTCAAGATGTTTGCGATACTCATCGAGAGTAGTTGCGCCGATTGTTTGAAGTTCACCGCGAGCTAACATCGGCTTCAAAATACTTGCTGCGTCGATTGCTCCTTCTGCAGCACCGGCGCCAACGAGGGTATGAATTTCATCAATAAAGAGGACGATGTCTCCGCGGGTACGAATCTCTTTTAGAACCTTCTTCAAGCGCTCTTCGAAATCTCCGCGATAACGACTACCTGCGACAAGTGCTCCCAAATCTAATGAATAAAGTTGCTTATCTTTTAGCGTCTCTGGAACGTGACCTTTGACAATTGCTTGGGCTAACCCTTCAACAACTGCCGTCTTTCCAACGCCTGGTTCACCAATCAGAACAGGATTGTTCTTTGTACGACGGGAGAGAACCTGCATCACGCGCTCAATTTCGCGCTCACGTCCAATGACCGGGTCAAGCTTTCCTTCACGCGCAGCTGCAGTGAGATTGCGACCAAATTGATCGAGAACAAGAGAGGTTGATTGCGTCCCTTCGGCCGGGCCATTTGCAACCGCTTCTTTACCTTGGTAACCAGAGAGAAGTTGAATGACTTGTTGGCGAACGCGATTTAGGTCGGTGCCTAACTTAACGAGTACTTGAGCAGCAACGCCTTCGCCTTCGCTAATCAATCCAAGGAGTATGTGCTCGGTACCAATGTAGTTGTGGCCGAGTTGAAGCGCTTCACGGAGCGAGAGTTCTAAAACTTTCTTTGCTCGGGGAGTAAATGGAATATGGCCGCTTGGCGCTTGTTGACCCTGGCCAATAATCTCTTCAACCTGCGCGCGGACCGCTTCGAGTGAAATGCCGAGCGATTCCATTGCCTTGGCAGCAACGCCCTCACCTTCATGGATAAGCCCAAGCAAGATGTGCTCGGTACCGATGTAGTTGTGGTTGAGCATCCGAGCTTCCTCTTGCGCCAAAACGACAACGCGACGGGCCCGATCTGTAAAGCGCTCAAACATGTTGCTCCCTTTTTCTGCTCTGCTCTGTTCTCTCTTGCTTGTATTAGGCCTAAGCCTAGAGCTGGAGTGGGTGAGAGTTCATCTCGATTTCCTCTGTCCTGCTTGACCGGTATAACGCTGGACAGGGTGAAGTTATGCCCGGATCAGCACGCCACTAGATTTGGCCAGAATTTCTCCGGATAGCGCTACCGCTAGGCCCGCACCCTCAGGGAGGCCGTACATCAGGCCAGAGCGAGCAGGCAGCTCTCCGTGAAAGTGGACCAACGCCTCAAAATCTCCTAATGCAAGGCCCGGATGCCAACTTCCGCCCATAGCAAAGCCTCGCCCTAAAACCATCGCACCTGCGCTTGCCCCGTAAATCACACCGCGCTCTAAGAACTCCACAAGCGCATCTTTATGAGGATTTAATTCGCGAAGAAGTTTTTCAGGAGATCCACCGGGAAAAATTAATACATCGATTTCTGCAATCGCCTCTGGAGTGAAATCTGAGATTTCCGTGAGCTCGATTCCGTAGAGAGAGAAATACCCGGATGCAAAAGCAACAGTCGCCACGCTATCTCGCTTACTCACGCTAGCGCCGGGAAAGATTCCCACTCGAGAGCCAGAGATTAAATTGACGAAGTACTGATCAAACTCTGCAGAGTCAGCATGAAATTCATTGCCGCCATGAAGAAATAAAGTAGAACGTAACAAGGCGTTCTCAGAGAACTTTTAACATTCGAGTATTACCTAAAGTATTTGGTTTCACCGATTCGAGATCAAGGAACTCTGCAATACCTTCATCGTAGGAGCGAAGTAATTGTTGATATACGTCAGGTGCAACCGGTGCTCCTTGAATCTCAACAAAACCATGCTTCGCAAAGAATTCGGTTTCAAAGGTAAGGCAGAATAATCTTTTTACACCAATCTCAATTGCGCGAGTAACAATTCGATCAAGAATCATGTGCCCCACACCTTGTTTGCGCAAGTTCTCGCGCACAGCCATTGTTCGAACTTCTGCGAGATCTTCCCAAAGGATGTGAAGCGCACCGCATCCGACAACTTCTCCATCTAACTCAGCAACCGTGAACTCTTGGACATCTTCGTATAACGTCACAGTTTCTTTAGAAAGTAAACGACGTTGAAGCGCATACTCATCAATCATTTCTCTGATTGTTTTGATATCAGAGGTCTTTGCAGGTCTGATTATCGGGGTCATTCTGGTTTAACCAAAGGAAAAAGAATTGTCTCTCTAATGCCAAGACCAGTTAGCGCCATTAGTAAGCGATCGACACCCATCCCCATCCCTGCTGTTGGTGGCATGCCCACTTCCAGAGCGCGCAAGAAATCCTCGTCGAGCGCCATCGCTTCGAGATCACCTTTTGCGCCAAGTTGCGCTTGTGCTACAAGGCGCTCGCGTTGAATTACTGGGTCAACTAACTCGGAATAACCCGTTGCTAATTCAAATCCATCTACATATAAATCCCACTTTTCCACTACTCCTGGAAGCTCGCGATGGCTTCGGACTAGCGGTGAAGTATCGACTGGGTAACCCGTAACAAAAGTTGGACCTGTGAACGTTTCAATCACTAAATGTTCAAAGAGCTCCTCAACGAGTTTTCCGTGAATCCATTTTGGATCAACGCTCAGCCCCACTTTCTTCGCATACTCGACTAACTTCTCATATGAAGTATGCGGTGCAATCTCTTCGCCTAGCGCCTTCGATACTGAATCGAAGAGCGATATCTCTTGCCACGCGCCCCCGAGATTGCTCTCTCGGCCATCAAAATGTTTGACTACCGTGCTACCAAAAATTGAATTTGCAGCCTCTTGTACTAACCCGCGAGTGAGTTCCATTCCATCGCGCCAGTCGCCATACGCTTGATACGACTCGATCATTGCAAACTCAGGTGAGTGGCTCGAATCTGCCCCCTCATTTCGAAAGTTTCGGTTAATTTCAAAGACGCGTTCTATCCCACCAACAAGGCATCGCTTGAGATACAACTCGGGAGCAATTCTTAAAAATAGCTCCATGTCATAGGCATTGATATGAGTCTTAAATGGGCGCGCTGCAGCACCACCATGAAGTACTTGCAACATCGGAGTTTCAACTTCAATAAATTCGCGCGCTGCAAATGAAGAACGTAACGAACTCATTACAGCTGGGCGCAGCCGTGCGATTGTTCTCGCTTCAGGGCGAACGATGAGATCCACATATCGTTGTCGCACTCGAGTCTCTTCAGAGAGCGGCTTATGTTCGACTGGAAGAGGGCGAAGCGCTTTTGCGGCCATCTGCCAACTTGTTGCCAGCACAGAAAGTTCACCGCGCTTCGATGTGATGATTTCGCCAGTGACGCTTACTAGATCACCTAAATCTACAAATGCTTTCCACTGTTCTAATATCTCTGCGCCCACTTGATCGAGCGAGAACATAGCCTGAAGTTCCGTGCCATCGCCCTCGCGTAGCGTGGCAAAAGCAAGCTTTCCGGTATCCCGTTTGAAAATCACTCGCCCCGTTACGCTCTCGGTGGTGCCGCTTTTTACATCAACTTCTAAGTGGCCAAACTTCTCGCGAACAGCTTTCAATGAAGCAGTTCTTGGCACCGAAACTGGGTATGGCTCTTGCCCACTCTCAAGAAGAGAATCGCGCTTTTGTCGGCGTACTTGCATCTGTTCCGGAAGGTCATCGACCTCCGAAGCGCTATTGAGCTCTGATTCCGCCATGAGTAGAGCGTACCGGCTTAGTGGTTCCGCTCGTGGACAAGTCGCAAACCAATAAGAGTGAGGTCTGGCTCATGGAAGTCAATGGTCTCGCACTCATCGATAACAAGGCTGGCTAGTCCGCCAGTGGCAACGACAGTGATTTTCACTTCGCTCGCTTCGGCTAACTCATCGCTGATGCGACGTACAAGGCCATCAACCTGTCCAGCAAATCCATAAATAGTCCCCGATTGGAGCGCTTCGACTGTGTTCTTTCCAATTGGTGAACGTGGCTTGATTAACTCCACCTTCCGCAATTGCGCTGCTCGAGATGCGAGCGCATCAACCGAGATCTCAATTCCTGGTGCAAGCGCTCCACCTAAGAACTCTCCTTTTATTGAAACAACATCGAGATTTGTGGATGTGCCAAAGTCGACAACAATTACCGCGCCGCCAGCACCAAATAATGTGTGCGCCGCCAGAGTGTTTGCAATTCGATCTGAGCCAATCTCTTTTGGATTGTCAACTAAAAGTGGTACTCCAGTTTTAATTCCTGGCTCTAAAATCGTAGAAGGTGTCTCTGAATAATGTCTTGCAAGCATGGTCCGTAATTCACGGAGCACTGCTGGCACTGTTGAGCAGAGCGAAATACCATCAATCTCATAGTCTTCAACTAAGGATCGATATTTGATCCATAACTCATCTGCCGTATCTCGAGTATCAGTTTTTACGCGCCATGAGTGGAGAATTTCTTCTCCATCAAAAATACCAAGAACTGTGTTGGTATTACCTACATCAATTGTCAACAACATTATTTAACCTCGCTTAGATCAAGACCGATATCGAGAATTGGTGCCGAATGAGTAATCGCACCAACAGCAATGTAATCAACTCCAGATTCAGCGTACGAGCGCACCTTATCTAGCGAGATTCCTCCTGATGCCTCTAACTTCACTCGACCATTAGTAATCCGTACAGCCTCACGACATTGCTCAGGCGTCATATTGTCGAGAAGTACTTCATCCACGCCAGCCGCAATTGCCTCTTCCAATTGGTCTAAACGATCTATCTCCACCTCAATCAGGATTCCAGGAAACTGGTTCTTTACAGCCTTTACTGCTGGAGCGATGCCATGGACTGCCGCAATATGATTATCTTTAATTAATGCGCTCTCAGCTAGGTTCAACCGATGATTCATTCCGCCACCCTTAAGTACTGCGTACTTCTCTAAATCGCGCCAACCCGGAGTAGTTTTGCGAGTATCTCGAATCTTCGCCTTTGTCCCAGAAATTGCCTCGACCCAAGTGTTTGTTGCAGTTGCAATCCCGGAGAGTTTAGAGAGAAAATTCAAAGCAGTTCGTTCTGCAACGAGCATCTCCCTGGTACGTGCAGAAATTTTTAGCACTGCTACATCGGCACCGACATGATTTCCATCTGAGATTCGAGAGAGAATTTCATAGCCACTCGTACAGACGCGATCTATAACTATTATCGCAATATCAATCCCAGCAATCACTCCAGGCTTTCGAGTTCGGAATTCGGCAATGCAACTTTGAGTGGGTGGGATGGTCGCAGCAGTAGTGACATCCAGGGCGCCAACATAATCTTCTGCAATCGCAGCATCGATTCGCTCTATTAAAAGCTCTCGATCAATCATGGCCAACCTCCTCGAAGCGATGGGATAAATCTCCTGCTCCATTCATCCGTTCAACTATCCGTTTCAACCAGTCTTCAGACTCAGATGGGAAATCCTCACGCCAATGTGAACCTCGAGTCTCTTCACGAATAAGCGCTGAAGCAACAATAACTTTTGCCAAGGTAAAGAGGTTTGTCACTTCCCATGCTTCAACACAAGGTTTATCACTCGAAGATTTTTCGATCTGGGCTAATTTCTGAGCCGTCGATTCGAGGGAGCTGCGCGTGCGAATAACGCCTGCGCCGACGCTCATGGCATTTGCAATCGAAGAGCGTTCTTCTGGCGTAATTAAGAACTCGGTGCTCGACATCATGACGGGCTCTTCTTGTTTGAATTTTCGCAAAGTTAAATGAATATCATCAGCAATCCGGGCTGCAAAAACCAATCCTTCAAGAAGTGAGTTGGAGGCGAGACGATTCGCACCATGAACACCAGTGCAAGCTGTTTCACCACATGCATATAGACCAGGAACTGATGAACGCCCTGCTAAATCCACGCGAACACCTCCAGAGGCATAATGCGCCGCAGGAGCAACTGGAATTAAGTCCTGATCTGGATTGATGCCATGATCCATACAGGATTGGTAGATATTGGGAAAGCGTTCAGAGAAATTAGGGACCTTACTGACATCAAGCCACACATGATGTGCACCGCTCTTTAACATCTGACTCATAATTGCTTTTGCAACGACATCACGTGGAGCAAGATCAGCGAGTGGATGAATTTCGCTCATAAATCGCTCTTTGGCTTCGTTGAGCAAAATCGCACCTTCACCGCGCACAGCCTCGCTAATCAAGGGTTGCTGTCCCGAACTCTTCGCACCTAAATAAAGAACAGTCGGATGAAATTGAATGAACTCAACATCGGCAACCTCTGCCCCTGCACGTAACGCAAGTGCAACGCCATCACCTGTTGACACAGATGGATTAGTAGTTTGAGCGAAGACTTGACCCAATCCACCGGTACCTAAAACCACAGCTTTGGCAAGAGCCCGACCAACACCATCACGCGAGCCTTCACCAATCACGTGGAGCGTGACGCCACACACTCGTCCTGATTCGCTCTTTAGCGCATCAAGCACTAGAGCATGCTCAATAACTTCGATACCAGGATCGTCGGTAACTGCCGCGAGTAGCGCTCTCGAGATCTCTGCACCTGTGGCATCACCGCCCGCATGCAAGATCCGATTCTTTAAATGGCCACCTTCACGCGTTAAAGCAATTTCACCACTTGCTGCTCGATCAAAAACTGCGCCTCGCGCTATTAGTCGTGCAACTGCCTCTGGTCCCTCTGTTACAAGAGCATGAACTGCCTTTCGATCGCAGAGACCTGCGCCAGCTTTCAAAGTGTCGGCCTCGTGTTCTGCTGGGGAGTCACCAGGCCCAAGCGCAGCTGCAATTCCACCTTGCGCCCACTTTGTTGAGCCCTCATCAACACGCGCTTTTGTCACTAATAAAACAGAGTAACCATAGGCGCGGATTTGCAGCGCAGTAGTCAAACCTGCAATTCCTGAACCCACAATGATGACATCCGAAGTTATAGTCCACCCCGGTCGAGGAGCGAGAAGTTTCATGAGCGCCCCTTCACATAATGCGAGAAATTATCTATTAATCGAACTGATCCTACCCAACCGGCAATCAGTACTTGAACCTGACCTGTGAAGCTTGTCGATACGGGTTGGAGAGTAAGTGGATCGACAATCTCTGCATAATCAAGAGTAAAACCACTCTGTTCGCCAAATACTTCGCTGAGAGCTGCCTTAATAAATGTTAATTCTTTTGAGGTTTTGACAACTTGCTGAGCGCGTGGCAACACTTGAGCCACAACCAATTCCTCCTCATTTAGGCGACTATTTCGAGATGAGAGTGCTATGCCATTCTTATCACGAATAGTCTCTCCTGAAATGATATTTATATTGGGAAAACTCTCTCGTGCAAATTTTCTTATGAGAAAGAGTTGTTGAAAATCTTTCTCGCCAAAAATCGCATACTGTGGATTTGTTATTGTGAAAAGCCGATTGATGACTGTAAGTACTCCGGAGAAATGATTAGGGCGCGATGCACCTTCATAAAGATCTCCAAGCGCTCCAGCAGGAACAAATTTAACATTTGCTAAACCTTCTGGATAAATTTCATCAACTGATGGGGTCCATAAGTAATCAGCGCCTGCACTCGATGCAAGCTCGAGATCACGTTCAAGAGTCTTAGGATATTTCGCAAGATCTGCGCTAGATTCAAATTGAGTTGGATTGACATAAACACTTACCAGAACCTGCCTGCCAAAATTTTTTGCTTTCTTGATTAAGGCAAGATGTCCATCGTGGAGCGCGCCCATAGTCGGGACGAAAGCGAGCTCTGCAATCGGCTCACGCATCACTTCAATATGTCGCATTTTCGGCTCCAGTCCGCTTGGGGTACCAGGCAGTGAAAGCGTAGCGCCCTCTTACAAGTTCGCCAAAAGTTCGGCTACTGGCCCTACTCCAGGTAGATAAGCATCAGGATCAATCTCTAACCACGGGCCGAGAACAAAAGAACGCTCCACAGCCCGTGGATGTGGCAATGTCAATAATTCACTTTCTACAACTAGCTCATCACACGCAATCAAATCGATATCAAGGGTACGTGGGCCCCACCGAACATCGTTAATACCTCTAGTTCGCCCAAAGACACCTTCGATTGCTTGGCATACGCGGAGCAATTCCTCTGGCTCCAGTTCAGTCTCTAAAATCACTATCGCATTTAAGTAGTCGGGTTGTGGCGGGCCACCTACTGGACGGTTGATTAAAAAATTAGAGAGCGCAACTACCTCGCCTACTTCATTTAGCGCTTCTGCTGCTGAACCCAAAATAGCTTCGCTATCACCAAGATTCGATCCAAGCGAGAGAACCGCTCTCATCTCTTGCGCTCAACAACGACAGCAACATCAAGGAATTCTAAAGGTATCGGCGCTTGAGGCTTATGGACGGTGACAATGACTCGATGCACACGTCGATATTTTTTAAGAATTAGGTCCGCAATCTTTGCAGCAAGCGTCTCAATTAAATTTAGTGGCGTTCCCTCAATTACCTCTTTAGTCAATTGTGCTACCTCTGCATAATTTACGCTCTTTGATAAATCATCAGATTTGATAGCCACATTCAGATTAAGATGAAGCTCTAGGTCGATGACAAAATCTTGCCCGGTTTTTCGCTCCTCAGGAAGCACACCATGGAAACCAAAAGCTCGCACTCCAGTGATAACAATTTTATCCATTGATAACCATCTTTACTTTCGCAACTTGGGCAATCGCATCTTTATGTGGTCGAACTGAATGCGTTCGTACCGCCCAAACTCCCTGCGAAGCACAGAATGAAGTAACTGCAACACTCGCCTCTTCACGTTCTTCTGGTTTGAGATTTTCGCCTAGAAATCTTTTACGAGATGCGCCAATCAAAATTGGAAAACCTAAGTCAGATAATTCATCAATCCCCCTTAGTAACTCCCAATTTTGCGTGGGCAGCTTAGAAAATCCGATGCCGGGATCAAGTATTAATCGCTCTTTCGATACCCCGGCTGAAATAAGAGAATCAACCCGAACTTTTAATTCACTTTTAACTTCTGTGACAACATTTTGATACTGACTTTTTTCCATCATATTTGCGGAATGCCCACGCCAATGCATCGCTATGTATCGCACATTACTTTGTGCAATCACGCTAGCCATCGTTGCATCTGCTAATCCACCACTCACATCATTGATGAAATGGGCGCCCATCTCAATCGCAGCCGCTGCGACACTTGCCCGCATGGTATCCACGCTCACGGTAGCGCCAAGAGCAATCGCCTCTTTCACTATAGGTAACACTCGAGCCAATTCATCCTCTTCTGCAACTCTTTCTGCACCTGGACGTGTGGATTCACCACCGATATCCACGATATCTACCTCTTCCGTCAACATCTCTTCAATTCGAGCAACCGCATCGTTTACTGAGAAGTATTTACCGCCATCTGCAAATGAATCTGGCGTCACATTCAAGATTCCCATTACTAAAGTTTGGGTTGCCATTGAATTACCTACCAAGAATGAGGCTTAACGCCTCTGCGCGAGTGGTGGCGTCTCGAAGAATGCCACGAACTGCACTTGTGGTTGTCCGCGCTTTTGGTTTTTTGGCGCCGCGCATGGACATACACAAATGTTCAGCGTCAATAATCACGATTGCCCCTGCAACTTCAAGTATTTCGACAAGCGCATCGGCAATCTGAGTGGTTAGACGTTCTTGAACCTGAGGTCTGCGCGCAAATAGATCAACTACTCGGGCTAATTTAGAGAGACCTGTAATTCGACCCGATTCACCTGGAATGTAACCAATGTGTGCTAGACCATGAAATGGAGTGAGGTGGTGCTCGCAATGTGAGTAAATTTCGATATCGCGGACGATTATCAATTCTCTATGACCAGCGTCAAAGGTGGTAGTTAGCACCTCTTCTGGCGACATCCACAATCCAGCAAAGTTTTCGCGAAAGGCTCGAGCAACGCGAGCGGGCGTATCTTTTAAACCATCTCGTTCCGGATCCTCGCCAAGCGCAAGGAGCAATTCTCGAACTGCTCGCTCTGCACGATCTTGATCAAACGGCGTATTCGCTCTGCCTTCGAATGGCGACGTGAAAGAGATGGGAGTTATCTCATCCATTTGTTGGCTTTTCGGTTTTCTCGAAAACAACTGGAGGTTGTTTGGAAGGTTTTCGATCCTTTGAACCTGTCCAAGGTTTACGCGCTGGCCACTCCTGCACCTTTGCGAAAATCCTTGCAACCTCATCTTTTTCAAGGGTTTCTCGCTCCATTAATTCCAATACAAGATTATCCAGAGTTTCACGATTGGCCACGAGGATTTCATACGCCTCCTGATGGGCATTATCAATTAGCTCTCGTACTTCTTCATCGACAATTCCTGCGATCTCTTCGGAATAATCTCTTTGATGGCCGTAATTCATACCCACAAATGGTTCATTTGAAACTGATGCGAGTTTTATGGCACCGATGCGCTCACTTAAGCCGTACTCCATAACCATCGCTCTCGAAAGCGCAGTTGCTTTTTCAATATCGTTGGCAGCGCCAGTGGTTGGATCATGAAAAATCAACTCCTCAGCGGCACGACCTCCTAATGTATAGGCCAATTCATCAAGCATCTGATTTCGCGACTTCGAGTATTTATCTTCATCTGGGAGAACCATCGTGTAACCAAGCGCTCGACCTCTTGGCATGATGGTTATCTTCTGAACTGGATCGGTGTTGGGTAGCGCATGAGCTACGAGAGCATGCCCGCCTTCGTGATAGGCAGTAATCAACCGTTCTCTCTCATTCATCAATCGACTGACTTTTTGTGGACCAGCCATGACGCGATCTATCGATTCGCCGAGCGCTTCATTGGTGATTTCATCGAGGTTCTTTCGAGCGGTAAGTAGCGCAGCTTCATTTACAACATTTGCTAAATCTGCACCGGTGAAACCAGGCATTCGCCTGGCAAGATTTAATAAATCAACATCTTTTGCCAAAGGTTTGTTACGAGCGTGAATTTGCAAAATTGCTTCGCGACCTTTCAGATCAGGGCGATCTACCGAGATCTGGCGATCGAACCGACCAGGACGCAACAATGCAGGATCGAGGATATCCGGGCGATTTGTCGCAGCAATCATGATGACTGAGCCATTTGCTTCGAAGCCATCCATTTCAACAAGGAGTTGATTGAGAGTCTGCTCGCGCTCATCATGCCCACCACCCATGCCTGCACCGCGATGGCGACCAACAGCATCGATTTCGTCTACGAAGACGATTGCTGGTGCGTTCGCTTTTGCTTGTGTGAACATATCGCGCACTCGGGCAGCGCCAACGCCAACAAACATTTCGACGAAGTCCGAACCTGAAATTGAGAAAAACGGCACGTTGGCTTCTCCTGCAACAGCTCGCGCTAGAAGAGTCTTGCCTGTTCCTGGCGGCCCATAAAGCAAGACGCCCTTTGGAATCTTTGCGCCAAGTTTTTGATATTTAGTGGGATCAACGAGAAAATCTTTAATCTCGCGGAGCTCTTCAATTGCCTCTTCCGCTCCAGCAACATCTGAAAACTTGGTTTGTGGTTTATCTTTCTCATTTAACTTCGCGCGTGAGCGGCCAAATTGGAAAGCTCTACCGCCCCCTTGTGCGCGAGAGATTAAATAGAAGAAGATAAATGCAATGAGAACAAAAGGAATTAAGGTAAATAAGAGTGAAACTAGTAGCGATTGTCGCGTAACTTTAACATTCCATTTATTAGGTGGCGGATTCTCACTTAATATTTTTACGAGCTCTATCTCTTGATTGGCAAGATAAGAAGCTTGCAATTTCGATGAATCAGAAATTTTCACACCACTCTTGAGAACGACTCGAATTTGTTGATCTTGCGCTAGCAGAAGAGCTGAATCAACTTGGCTCGCTTTTATGGCGCCAATAATTGTCTGAGTTTCGACTTCCTTAAAAGACTTCCCTACATTTGAAAGTTGAGAGTAGCCAAAGAAAAGAAGCCCTGCGAGAAGAATCCAGGTAATAGGATTCTTAAACGCCGATAAGAAACGTTTCTTCTTCATAATCGACTATGAGTACATCTTCGGGGCTAAGACTGCAACGCAATCGAGGTTTCGATATTTTTCTGAAAAATCTAATCCGTACCCAACAACGAAAGCGGGAGGAATATCGAAGCCCACATATTTCACATCAACATGAACCTTGGCAGCATCAGGTTTTCTGAAAACTGTGAAGATTTCAACGGACTTTGCCCCACGTGAAAGTAAGTTTGTCTGAAGCCACGAAAGCGTTAAGCCAGAATCGACGATATCTTCAACGATGAGCACCTCGCGCCCAGTGATATCTCTATCTAAATCCTTCAATATTCGAACAACGCCACTGGACTTAGTACCCGAACCGTAGGAAGAGACCGCCATCCAGTCCATCTCAACATGGCGCTGCATTGCTCGAGCCAAATCAGCCATTGCCATGACTGCGCCTTTAAGTACACCTACTAATAGCAAATCTCGATCGCCATAATCCTTTGATATAGCAGCAGCAATCTCGACGATTCGATTCTGTATTTGCTCGCGCGTTGCAACTACCTCTGTGATGTCATCTTTGACTCGCTCTAGATCCACTGTGGCGCCACTCCCGTTCTATTGCTACTCCCGTGAGAGCGCTAGTCTGCCCGACTCTCGGCGAGCTGTAACACCAGCGGGCAGAGCGACCGCCCCCTGGCCGTGCCATTGGCCAATCAGAGCCTCTACCCAATCAAGGTGTTCTGCCGAAATTCGGGTGGCTCCTAACCGCGCCAGCGCCCGACGAATAACCCGCTTGCGGAGCGCTACAGGCAATTGTTCGAGCAACTCCACGTCTATCGACCCCGGATCGGCAATGGTGGCGAAAATCTCCTCCGTGAGAGTATCGAGCGCATCTGAATCTTCTCTGAAGATGCGCGCAGAACGCGCGAGAGCCTCTTTGATGCCAGGACCAAGTTGCGATTCCATGAGTGGCAAAACTTGTTTACGAATCTTTACGCGGGTAAATCGCTCATCGTCATTATGCGGATCACTCCAATATTCAATATGAGCTTTGGCACACGCTGCAACAATCTCTTCACGAGATAACGAAAGAAATGGTCTGAAATATAAATTGGTTTGTTTTGCCATACCTGCAAGCGATTTAGTGCCAGCTCCTTGAGTTAAGCCGAGCAAAACGCTCTCAGCAAGATCATCTTGGTTATGTCCAAGAAAAATTGCAGTCGCTTTCTCTTGCGCAGCAAACTCAGTGAGAGCTTGATACCGAGCAGCGCGCGCATCTGCTTCAAGGCCATCTTTCTTGACAATCTCCACTTTGATTACATGAACCTCTGGAATTCCCATCTCTAGCAACTTCATTTTTGTTTTTTGCGCAATATCGCCCGACTGCTCCTGTAGTTGATGATCAATAATTACTGCTGAAATGTGTAGCGCATTGTTCGCACCCTCAAGTTTTAGGCAGTGCGCAAGTAATAAAGAGTCCGCACCACCTGAGACAGCAACGAGAACGTGATCGCCGGGGTTCAGTGATTTCAGCGCTTGCCGGACCGCGAGGCGAGCCTTAGTCATCATGGCTCTAGCCTAGACCTCGAGTTAAACCCGCCCACCAAATGGAATCAACCCAGGAATCGAATAGATTGAGCTATAGAGCAATCCCTTACGGGTGTTATGCGCTTCCCACATCATTCCATTGCCTGCGTAAATAGTGATGTGGTGAATGGTGCTGATATCAGCTTTGTACGAGTAATAGAGCAGATCCCCTGGTTGTAGTTCGCTGATGGGAACCCGCTTTGTCCAACTGTAATAAATTCTCGAGTTAACTCGATCCCATTCGGGATATCCCAAACCGGCAGATCGATACGCTGCATAAACCAAGCCTGAACAATCGAAGCTATTTGGGCCTTCATTTCCCCAAACGTACGGTTTACGAGCGAGCACTTGTTTCCGGGCATATTCAACTGCCTTTGCACGAATCGCTTCGTTAGACCTAATTGTGGTCCGTCCTTTACTAAAACCAATTCCATTGACAGACCAAATCTTCGCTTGCCCTGTCGTCTGCTCTGCACGTGAAGCAAGAGCTTCTTCAAGAATGGCAAGTTGGCGTTGCTGTTCTAAAGTTACCCGCTTCTTTCGAGCGCTCAATAGCTCCGCAATTAATTTATCTTGCATTTTCTGCAGCTTCTTAACTTCTACTTCTTGAGCTGAGCGAGCTAAATCTGCTTCTTTCTTTGCCTCTGCTACGCGAGCAGTTGCCTCTGCTTGTTCTTTTCGTGCAGCCACTGCTTCTACTCGGGCTTCTTCTGCCTCAATTTTTGCTAACCGCGCTGATTCCTCTGCAACTTTGAGACGAAGAAGAATTGAACTGTTGTTCTCTCCTACCGCATCTAAAGTAGAGAGTCGATCCATCAAATCTTGCGGACCATCTGCATGGAGAATCGAATCAAAATCTGTAAATCCTGAACCCATGATGTAGGCATTGGCTGCCACTTTGCCAATGTGATTCTTTGAAGCAATTACCGCAGTTTGAGCTAAATTCGACTTCTTTATAGCTGCCACTTCTTTCTTCTGCGCGGCTTGAGCCTTCTTAGTAGCAATTTCAAGTTTCTTTAACTCTTGTAAATAGCGATTTCGTGCAGCCACTGCCTTTGCTGTGAGCGTACGTAATACATTTGATGCAGCGGCAAGTTGGGCCTTGGCTCGGTCAGCAGCAGCTTTTTTCGCCGCCTCCTTAGCTTTCGCCTCATTGATTTCAGCAATTGTTGGCTTACGAGTCTTTGCTTCGGCGCTCACGAGATTTGCAGAGATATTTAAAGTGGATACGAGCGCAACCGAAAGCGCGATTGACAATGCGCGTTTTACATACACGTGCACTCTCACTCTCATTGCCGCAGAAATAGGGAAGTAGCGGCGGCTATGGATATAAGGATAAAACAAGTACTTGGGAAATTCCTGGATTATCGCCGAGCGACATCAACGTTTTACATCTATATATACAGTCACAACTGAATCGGGCAAGAGATTTGCTCCGGGCTTGGGAAGCTGATCCACAACGCTCTTCTCGCCTTGCGCTCCACCGCTCTTATCGACCAACGTAACTGATAATTGCAATGGCGTAAGGGCAACTTTGGCCTGTTCTTCAGTTAAGCCAGTCATATCTGGAACTACTCGACCATATCTACCAGGATTCATCACCAATGTAAGCGTCCGTGGAAATGGAGTAGCGCGACTTGAATTGTCTGAGTTTTTGCTGAGCCAATCAGGTTTAGCGCAATCTACTGGAAGGCATGGGCGATGCATCCACGCCCGCATATTGCCACCACCATTAGATAAAAGTGGTGTCTGCAAATAGATTCCGTCACCTGTATCTCTACCGTTAGCTAGAGCTGAATTCTGCAGAATTGCTTTTGTTAGTCCTAAAGAGATCTCATCCTGAGTAATCGGAAAATTTTGCAGTTGTTCCCCTAAATAAATGGTAAGAATTGCTCGTGCTTTAAGAATTGTGCCAGCAGGGAAAGAATATTTGGGATCGAATAGCTCTAGCGAAGTATCACGAATACTCCAGCCTGACATATTTATATCCTGGTCCGTCTTGTTTCGCAGTAAGACATATTCACCAAAAGGATTTTCGTTTGGAAGTGGCGAATCAGATTCAACCCACAATTCAATAGCACCCATAGGAGTCTTGTCTGCCTCATTGCCACAGAATGAACCCGACCACAATCCGACGCCGCTTGAAGCTGCAGTG
>JACCDL010987788.1_pt1 | contig 31674 bp, 41 predicted proteins | sample 7441931 | NCBI WGS metagenome assembly JACCDL01 (sample SAMN15323437, study PRJNA562643) | freshwater metagenome | isolation source: river surface water | place: USA:Blue River Watershed | collected 2017-08-16 | reverse complement strand
GTGCATTCTGCACTGGGAATAAACTGAGGAAGTATTGAGTCCACAATGTTGCAATCTGCGCGGGCCTGACTGTTGGCATCTACATAGGCTGCTTGTACATAGTTGCCCGCACTACGTTGTATGCTATAACTGGCTGGCTGGGCCTGGATGTTGATGGTATCTTCTGTGTTCAGCACCACTTTGACACGGCCCAGAGCCGAACTCAGTATTTCCATGGGCTTGGTAATCAACAGCTCGTCACCGGCTTGATTCACCACACGAAACACAAATGTGCTGCCTGCAATGTTCACAGGTTTCTCGTCTTGATTGATAAATTCAAAGAGTAAAACATTGTCTACTCCCTTGTTGATTGTTAGTTGTTTTGCATACACTGGGTCATACCTCGCTGTAAAGTATCCGCCACTGGTGTCTATCAAAAGTACCCGGACGATTTGTTGGTATAAGTAAACGGTGGTTGAATACATAGGATCCTCGAAACAGTATTTATGGGTAACAATATATTTGAAAAATTGACGGAAAAATATCCCTTTATAACATTGTGCTTGTACGCAAATGTGGAATATGTGGGTGTGGTGCAGAACAGGGACGACGTTGTTACTACCATCTACGACTTTGGTGCTGTACAAACACAGGAAGACAAGGTGTTATTTTTAGAACTTGCCAGCACCTGGTGGTGGGAATCTAACCGTAGCATTCCTATAAACATATTCCTACGCAAAGATTGGGAACAATTCCGTCCTACTCTTCGTACTTTTATCAATAAAGATTTGGAAATTTTGCACGGCCCAGCGTGTAGTTTGCTGGACATAGTGCGTAGAAAAGGCAAAAGAAAATCAATTACGCTGGTGCGACGTCTTGACTGAGTAGATTCATGTGCAATGCTACCAGGGCCGCGTAGGAAACTGCGTGGCTTTTCTTAAATGTATAGCCTTGACTTTCGTCGCCATCCCACACTGACGCAAATACTTCTGCCCAAGGCTTCATTTGTAAATGTGCTTTGCCCGGGCGAATGATCGAAATAAAAGCAGCCATCCTGGGTATCGAATCTGGTTTCATCTTTTTGAGCAAATCTGTATAGTTGCCCACGTGTACCAGCTGAGAGGCCCAAGGTGCATCTGTCCACAGTCGTGACCATGGAGGTGTTGCGTTCAACATCTGTTCATAGTGCTCGGGACTCTGCACTAAGTTGTAAACGCTCATGTTTAGGAAGTCTAGTTTGAAATAACCACGTTGCTCTGCTTCATCGTAGTCTATGGCGGCACACCGGTTAATGGGATCCACAGGAATGTCTGTAACATACACACCTGAGTTGTGCCGACGTCCATTGCTTTGTCGTGCAGGAATATGCTGAATTAATTTCAGCGCACTATCTCTGTCAGCAAAGTCAATGTCAATATCTGCGCTCATTCAGTGTCTACCAATGCGGCTACAATACGAACTTGCTCTTCGGCACGGGCCAAGGCTTGTAAAGCATCTGCTACACTTGGATGCTTGGCTGCAAGTTCTTTAAGGCGCGATTCTTCTGCCATCTTGATCTGAGCCCAGGTTACCACTGCTTGAACGTGTGGTGCAAGTTCGATTGTGGGATATGACGAGCCCATCACTAACCAACTGCTGCCATCATACACTTCTATGCATTGATTACCGCCATTGTAGCGCATTTGTCCTACCAAGGAATTGCTGGAAGGTGAGTTGTAAAAACTAGGCCAACTCATTTGGCCTCCATTAATGGTTATACCTGTCCCTGGTGATATGTTCTTGATCATGTTACCATCCTGCTTTTGCTAAAATATCTTTGGCGTACTCTTGGTCTGCCGGGTAGTTGTTAAACTTCTTTTGCCATACATCACTGTCAATATACGGCCAAATCATTTGTACTTGTTCTGCGCTGATCTCAGTCAAGAATTTTTGTCCTGACTCTGAGTTGTAAATAATCCATGGGCTGATACGGCCTGATGTTATAGCATAACACACAGCATTGGCATTACCATAACGCAAACAATCATGTGGCGGCGCAGAGTGCTTTTCCGCCCAGTCTATTCCAAACTCAATGGCACGGGCCAATGCATCATCTACTGCTTCCACGGGCAAATACCAACTCAGGTATTCAGTGTAGATAGCATCACTGCACCAACGATCAATTTTTTTGTTTTGTTTCAACAACCAATCCATAAATCTTGGCGGTGCAATCACTCGAGTGTTCACACAATAGCGCCCAAACTTCACAAATGCAGAGTAGTAACTAGAGTCACAGAAGTCATCATAGGTTTTTAATTTTGCAGAACCTTGATGTACTTCGTAGAAACGTATAAACGCCTGGAACCCAAGTCGTACACCTGCTTCGTCTTTTTGTGTGCGCCGACGTTTGGGTTCGCACATGTGAACCTCTATGCTGGATTCTCTAGCAAACTCTTTTTGACAATATTCACACACAAAGCTCATGCTAACAGTTTACGCTCTTGAATGTAGTTTGTCAAATGTTCATTGAGTTTTTGGTGATGTCCAATTGCTGGATGAGTCATGTCGGGCGGTACATAAGGTGCACCAGGTCCGTAGTCTTTGGGCTGAACTCCTTGTTCGGCTTGCCAGGCTGTGGCACGCCAGGCAAATCGGCCTACAATTTCGGGACAATCAAACAATGCCAGGCGGGGGTGTGATAAAAAATTTGTGTATAAATTATCTGCTTGTTGAAACATCAATACCCGATGACCACGGCTTTTCAAATCAGATATGGTACTCAGCATGCGATACATTAGATCTTCTGTGCGGTCCAAGATAGAAAATACTTCAGTTTTAAGTTTGGTTTCAACAAACTGATCTGAGTCAGCCTGTGTCCATTCATGCTGCCAACGCTGTCGAAATTCTTGGTTCTGCGGATTGACCCAACGACCTTCAAAATCGTTTTCAGGTTCGCATATAGGTATTTCCAGTCTTGACAGAAACGTCATGCCCAATATGTAAAATGTTGGCGGTGCTGTGTAACTGTGTTTGAGTGTGGTTCGCATTATGCGACTGTTTGCGCTGCCACCAATGGCAAGGCTTTGGGGATTGGCCAGGCCCAAGTGCTTGGCTAAATCAACATGCCCCTGGCCGGCAGCATACGATTCCATGTAACTGCAACCGTTGACCACCAAGTTCATTTCTTGTCCTGGCCTGCACGACGATTGTATTCGTCAATTTCTTTCTGGGTAGTAATCTGACACATTACTTCAATTTCATCATCTTTGTATGTGGGATACATGGCCATCAAGGCTTTGCGTTTGGCACTGAGACCTGCTTCTTTTTTCTTGGGAGCAATCCAAGGATGTCTTGGCGTACCTAGTCCGGGGCTCACCGACGTGGCCATGAGCCATTGCAGTTGAGGATGCCGGCTGACGTCAAAGAAATGTTTGTTCAAGCGTTCGTTGGTAGCAATCACATAAAATTCTTGTAGCTCTCGGGAACCTTCTACAGCCGATCCCCAACGTATCATGAGATAGTTGGAAAACTTTTTCTTTTCTTCAGGCGTGAGATCGTTGTAGAAGTTTCTGTTCTTGCGATCAAACTGACGCATTTCATTGGCAATGTTTAGTTTGTCACTCATGTGTTTTCTTTAGATTATACAGCACAAACAGTTGATCCAACAACTCTCGCATGGCCGGATCTGTTTCGCACATTTTGACAACTTCGTTGAGCTCACTCAACATGCGTTTAGTGGGACCGCTTTTGTAAGGATCGTAGTCGGCTCCGGATTCATATCCAACCACTCGACGTGTGCTGGGATCGGCACCAAACTCTCGGGCATATATAATACCCTCAGATCTTTCGTAGATGTAAGTTGCGCCAGGAGTAAGTGTGCCCATCAGTGATTCCTTTTGCCGTCAAACACACAGTTGAATATCAAATGCATTTCGCCATCGTTGATCACTTGATGAAATGCACCGTCTGGTATGAGAATCACATCACCAGTGCTGACCCTAAATTTCTCCTCGTCCACCACCATCATGCCTGTGCCTTGTATAAAAAAATAAACTTCTTCTTGGCCAGGATGACTGTGTCCGCGAGTGGCCTGGCCGCGATACAGTTTGGTACTTGACAACACAAGATTGTTCAGCGTCCGATTGTCTTTCAGCAGATAAGTTTCGTTGTCTTTGACAACTTCGCCGCCGATGTCATAATGGTTATATTTGAGTTTCATTACCAAGCTAGATTATAGTTAACAATTTCACAGTTGCGACTGACATCTTTCACAAAGTACACACAGTCAGGTTCTGCGTCATCGTTGAGTGGCACGGCCAACATCTGGCCGTTCTTGAGTTTGGGTGCGTACCAGTTGACTTCATGATACACATCCAGGATTTCAATGTCCGGGAAACTGGGTCTGTAACTGCTGAGTGGATTGAATTGAAATACCCTAAAGCCTCTATCATTGATACTGGTCAATGGCAGTACTTCTAGATCGCCGATGTCAGGCTCGCCGATCAAGATCTGCCAATCCATGGGCATTTTGATTGTTTGTGTTCCGATGCGTAACACCAGTGCAGGAGCATTAAACGATTCCAAAAAGATCAAGGGAATAAAGTGATAATCTGGCTCTGCTGGATTGGAATTGTCTAATATAGCGAACCGCATGTCATCAACTTCTTCGGGCAGTTGATTTAGATCGTAATAGATGTTGTCTAGGGTTAATATTCTCATGATGTTTAAGTATACAGTATTGATATAGATATGTCAAGCATTTGATAGCGTTTGTATCTCCATATGCACAGCATCTGCTACTTTTTGTTGAGTATCTTGATCTGTGTGAAACGGGCGATCGTCGTCATGGTCTGGGTGCATGACATAGGTGTCGCCTATCATTTTGCCCTTCATTTGATAATCAAACATGGGTCGACCCAGTGACTGTTTCATATCTATGGGAACTATTCCTGCTTTCTCTGCTTGGTGATGCCAGTGTGCTAAAACCCAAGAGTCAACTTCTTGGTACAGTGCTTCATTGAAAAAATACTTGAAATAATATTCTATGGCTTTGTGTTGGTCTTTGGTGAGTACCAACGTGGGATTGTTTTCAAGACCCTGGGGTACAGTGCTCAATATGGGTGCATCGTTGTCTGGAGTTTGTATCCCATTTGAAGATGTGCAACTTGGATTGTGCCCAACATAGGTGGTGTAGGAACTTTCATCATCTTTGAATGGATATATGAAATTTTTTAACCCTTTTTCGACTTGGAAATTGTCATTGATCATGAGGTTTAATCTGTAACTCCAAGTGTTGTGATACAATAAAAATCTACATCCAATTTCAATTGCCTGTCTCATCTGCCAGGCAATGCCAAGATTGGTCATGGAACTTCTGGCCAAACACAGCACTGAATAGCCATATTGGTCTTGCAATATTTGACTGTAATGATCTCGTGTGTTGGTACGCGGATTACCAGTTTTGGTTGCCGAACTAAAACTGTCGCCGCATACTATTATGTCAAATTCTTTTTTCAACACCAATCCTCAGTGAGTTCTAGAAGCGTGTTTAAAAATCCATTGTGTGCGTCTTGATCGTTGTGTGTGACACTGCGATCCCAATCAAAAGGACCATTTGGCATCTGGCAAGGAAGACGATCCAATGGCCATACTTTTTGCACCCAAGACCAATCCATGCCTCCCAGGCCATGCGGTATGTACACAAAAGGTATCTGATGGTATTGAAGTTTGCGCAAACCGTCAGATATAACAAAATAATTTTCTTGGCGTTTTAAATTGTTGTTGTGTAAATCTGCAACATAGTTTTTGATTGCCAGTCGCTGTTGATCACTCAACATGTTTTCATGTTTTTTATTCAACAAATTTTCTATCACATCACTTACCACTAGTGGATTTTTTGATTTGATATTAAATTCACTCACGCTGCGATATCCTGTGTATAGAATATTGTTTAGTTTGAGCCAGTCGTAGGTTGGTGGGGCTTGTGGTGCTACTATGTCTGTTCTTTGGGGAGTGGGTGAAATTACCACATCCATTCTATCACTGGAGGTGCAACCTACTATTACAAAATCAGCACCCCGGTCGATGGCGTTGTCGATCTGCAATCGTATAGCAAAGCACGTGGCGGCGGCCCGAGCCAAACTGATGTGTTGGAAATTTTTATGTTCAGCGTACAGTTGTAAAAAACTTTTGATTTCTCCAGGCGGCGAATCCAAGCTCATATAACTGTCACCACACGTCACTAATTTTTTCATTTCAACTCCATGCGTCATGCTATCTTCATCCACTCTAATTTTTCTGCAGAGAAAGGATAGTTGGCTTCTTTGTAAAACTGTTTGCGTTTGGTCAGATGTCGCTTGGCGAACTTACAGGTTGAGGTGATGTCCCATATTTGCACATGATCTTTGTCTTCTGCTTTTCGGATGCCTCTACCAATACTCTGGATAACTCTAACAAAACTCTTGCCAGGCTCAATAAGCACGAGGTTAAAGATTCGCGGAATGTTAATTCCAACCGCTGCCACACCGTAGGTGGCCACAATGATTTTGTCCGTTGAGTCTGCAACTTCGTCATATTCATCTTGTCTGTCCTTTGCTTTGGTTGCTCCTGATACAAACACAGCACGATCGCCCAAGCGTTCCACCAGTGCATGTCCTGCGGCCACTCGGTCCACAAGCACAAGAGTGTTGCCTGTTTCATTTACTTTACGAATCAGTTCAGCCATGGTGTCTAATCGACCTGACTCTTCCAGCAAGTATTTAAGTTCACTTTGATACTCTTTGTACTCCACATGATCCACCAACTGCACAATGTTCACATGACAATTGGCCAGCACGCCTTGTTGCTGTAGTTCATTGGCACTGAGTCTGCCAACCACAGGACCAAGTCCCACCAACAGCGCCTGGCTTTCAAACTTCTCTTTGGGTATGGTTCCGGTCAAACCCCAGCGAATTGGCACTCTAGCCATTACGCCTGTAAGCAAGGTTTTGAGTGCATCTGCCTTGGCCATGTGTACTTCGTCCACCATGACACAGACCACATCCTCAATGAACTCTTGAATGGTGCAGTCGCCCACGCCAGACTTGGTGTTTTTCAACAACACGTTAAGGCTTTGCCAGGTGCAGATAGTGTGCTGTCGACCGTGTTCTTTTCTGTCACCAAAGTAAACACCAACGTCAAGGCCAAGATTTACATAATCTTTTTCTGTTTGTGTTACTAGACTTTTGTTGGGCACAATAACAATTGATCGTCCATAGGGTTCAATGGCCGCACTCAAGGTAGCAGTCATGATGGTCTTGCCTGCACCTGTGGCCACTTCCTGTATGCACTGCGGGTTCTTCAAGAAGTTATTGACAATCTCCACTTGATAGTCACGTAACATCACTGGCTCGCCTTCAGCAGGATGACCCTTGGGCCATGTTTTATATGCCCAACGATTTTCTTCTACTTCTTCAAAATCAAACGTCACGGTGTAGTCTCGCTGATCATCCAGTTCAATGTCGTAATTGAACTTCTCAAGTATGGGAATGATCTCAGGCAGCAAGTTTGTATAACTGCTACCACCGAGTTGAAAGTACGAAACCTTGCCGTCCCAGCGTCCTAGTCGAACTGCTGGCAGATATCTTGCATAGGGCACGTCATATTTAAAGGCATTGACCAGTGCCTTGCGAGCATCTAAATCTAGTCCTTCTAGTTTGATGTTTACTTCATCCTTGATTTGTATGGTGCATCGTTTCATTCTATTGTCGCTTGTTGTACCCATTGCCGTTGTGCAATTTGGGCAAGTATTTGTTCCTGGTTGCCATTGTAAACTAAATCTGCAACCGGTAATCTTATGGGTCGTGCTTGTGTATTATACACACTTGTGATGCCGCGAGCAACAAAAAAGTCACTGTGTTGGTCAATATACTTTTGTATTTTGCCATAACGATCCATTAAATCTTGATCTTGAAATTGTACATTAAAATCGGCACTGTAATGATTGAATGGCCGAAACGCATCATCACCTATGTACTTATCGTTGTCGTTGGCCAGGTCCTCCACAGTTTTTCCAATTTCACAGTAGTTGAGATACACAGTACCAAACTCAACCCGACTGACAGTGTATTGTTCTTGCAATTCCAAAGACAATTGTTGTGTCTTGGGCATGCCGTACCAGGTGCATACAAATCTTGGATTGGCACTGGTGGCTACACTTTCACATCTATGCACAGCCAGGTTTAATTCTGCCAATGCACGTCTAACTGAATCTGGAGCTCCGAGCCAGTAATCACTGTCTTGTTGATCTAATAGGCCGTGATGTTGTTCAAATATGTTGTGCAAGTAATTGAGACAGTCTTGTGTATACTCAAACGGTCTATGTATAAGAAGTCGGTGTGCGTTGATTGTGGCAATACATTTTTGAATATACTCTACTGCACGATTCTGCTCTTGTGCAAGAGTACCAAATCCATAAAATCTATCTGGATGATCCAAGGGATAATCGCCGCGGGCTTGCATACGCTCAACCCATAACTGGGCCACCGGTGTGTCACGTATTTGAAATTTCAGTGCAAAGTCGTTGTCTTGTCCCAAACGGATCAGCATGTGTTGCGGCATGGTACTAGTATATACTTACCGACAACAAAAGTCAAAAAAACAGGCACCGAAGTGCCTGTTAAAATCCCGGGCCGGAGCCAACCGTATTGCCCAGGAGAACCTTAAATTACTGCAACCAAAAAAATCAAAAACGCCCAACCAGGATACCCAAACAACAAAGCCATTAAGGCCAGTATAGTGCCAAAAAAGGCCTTGTCGCTGTCCATGTTAGTCTTGCTTTACACAAACAAAGCGAGTATTTTTGGTAGTTGTTTTGGTCAGCGCCTCGGCCGCTTTGCCTGCGGCCTGGCAATTAGCTTCGGTCTTGAATCCTGGCACCGACGTCAGAGCCATACTATCCTTTTCACTCAGCATGCCGGCATGCACAAACAACACTAGAATCCAACTCATAATAATCTCCTTAGGCGCTCTTCATGCAAGTGGTCTCTGCCAAACGCTTCCAGTTCAGCACACTCATCTTGCGCAGGTCTGCAATCTTCAGCGCCATGCGCAGGCTAACCTCACGCAGACGATTCTTGTTGTCATCCATAAACGAGATGATGTCGTCTTGCACAGCCTCGTCAAACTCGTAGTCTTGAAACAGCACGCCGTCTTTGGCAATCTGCTTGATACGCAGGAGCTTGTCACGCATGGTGTCCAGAGTCAGGTCCAGATAGTGACAGCGCGATTGCAGTGCATCAAGGTGATCGCGAAGTTTTTGCGACTTCATCTGATCAAACTTCAAGTTGGTAATGAAAATTACCGAGCCTTTGAACTCGAAGCGATCTGGGATGCCTTCGCGGCGCAGGGCAGAACTCTCACTCAGCCACGAAATGGTACGCTTCTTGCCCGAGTCCAGAGCACCTTTCAGCAGGTTAAGTGCCACGTCATCCAGCAGAATTGAGTCACAGTCGTCAAACACAATCACACAGTTGGAGTCAGAATACTTGTACAGGGTTTGGTACAGGCCAATAGGAGTGGCTGAGCCTTTGACAACTTCTGCACGGAGGCGCTTGCCTGCGAGCTTGTCAAAAAGGCAAGCCTTTTCAATTTCAGTTTCAACACCAAACGATTTGCCAACCCCAGGAGGGCCACTCACAATCATGGCACGAATGTCGCCAGTGACGGTGGCCTTGGTCATTTCGGTAAGAATTTCAAAACGCTCGCGAATACGAGTCATTGCATCCTCATCGCTCTCAACTACGGGTGCGGGCTTCTCAAAATGTACGGTGTTGTCTTGTGTCATGCCGTTAGTATACTCGATGTCTGCAATGTTGTCTACACTGATACGAATCGTTTCAGGGCAGTTAGGGAAGGCGCCACCATTTTTGACAGTGACATAATTGCCACGGGCGCCAGTTTGAAAGCCGCTGACAAGAACAAATTCTTGATTGCGGACAGATTTGTTGCGGTAGGTACCGTTAAGAACTCGAATTGCACTCATGGTTGGCTCCTGTTTTGTGCGTTAAAATAGTATTATAGCAAATTGGGATTTATTGGTCAACCGCTTAGGCCGGGGCAAAAAGTTTTGCCATTTCGCGGAAAACAACGCGGTACGCACGGCACTCGCGCTCAGTGAGATCGTCCAGGCTGTCCTGCATCTGCTCCAGGGCTTCCAGCAGTCCGGGCAGGGCCCAATCTTGCTGGTAGTTTTGCACGACTTCAAGGGCTTGTTCAAAGTTCATTAGTGGCTCCTGTTTTGTTACGCTATGAATATATTATAGCAAAATGGGAAATTCTGGTCAACCAAAAAGTAGTACTAAAAAGTATTACTTTTTGAAGCGGTCGTAAAACTCACAGTTGATCATGTCCATTTCTGTGCGATCAACATAGAAATCTGTAGTAGGATCGTAGTACTGCCCAGCGCGAGGATCATAGTACAAGATGCGCCCAGAAAAATTGAACGGGCCTTCAAGTCCCTTACGGGCACCATACTTTTGACGCATGTTGTCTACAGTGTCCAAAACGCGATAACCCATGTGCGGCTCCTTTTTGCTTTGTATGCCATTATTATAGCAAAATGGGAATTATTGGTCAAGTACTACAAAAGTACTACTTTTTACTGCCACAGTTGTTGTATCACAGGGTCTTTGCTTTCGTGTGGTTTGGGACGGCCGTGAAACACCACCACTGCTGTATCTGGAGAAATAACAATGCCCGAGCCCGGACGATGGTGCTGACGACGTGTGAAGTTGTAGCCGCCGTCTAGGCATTGCCAACGATAGCTTTGAAATTTACTGTCATCAAAGAATCTGCGTTGATTGTGATCTATTGTGTGATTTAAAAAATCCTGGTCACCAGGAAAGCCCTGAATTATCTGCGACACAGGACCAGAATTAAATTTGTCCCATACCCAACTGAACTTGGATACATCAAACCACATCACGCTGGAGTTCATGGAATTTATTCGAGGATTTTGTAGATATCTAAAATCTCTAATGGTCCAAAAATAGTCTGTAGACAATAAGGTGATCCATTCTAACTCGCGAACCACTACCACATCGAGATCCAAATACAACAGGCGTCCTGAAAAATGTGCAGGATTAAACAACTGCATCTTGTACCACCAGGACTTTTTGGGACCGCCAATGCCCCAGTCATCCAAGATGTGTTTGATCATGTGTGGTGGTACTGATCTATCATGTTCCGTGTACACATGAAAACGTATGCCTCCCGGAAGTTGGCGTGTGAGCATATTGTACAGTCGTTCCACATACTGCCAGTCATAACCAGTGCCGTGAATAACACAGGCACAATCAATCACTGAGGAATTGGGTACAACGGCCAAGGGATTCCTTTTTGATTCTCGATGTGCTTGTCTGGCTGCGCGGTGCAGTTGCTTGAGTTCTCGAGTGGTTTTCATAGCACAGTGGGCGCATTGTTCCAGTATTGAGGATAGTGTTGCAACACCGATTGTACCGGATCTGGGTATGTCACAGCAATAGTATGCGTGGTGCATTTGTGATTGATTGCAGAAATGGTATCCAGTCGTTTGAATGCTTCGAGTATTTGATCTGGATCTCTGTGTTGACTTTCAATGCAACTACGCACTTTGTTTTTTACCAACTCATCTGTGCCAATCCAGGTCCAGTGCCAGCCCACTGGTTCTTTGAGTCCCACACAATGACTGCGGTCTTTGCGTTTGACGTTTTGTCCTTTGTACAATTCATGCGGGGTCACAAACATACGCTTTCTGGCTACCACACTGCCTTTCCAATTACGATCGGCCTTTTGGTCAAAACGATACATGTACATTTCAAACCCGCAAGTGACAGGTTGATCATGAGTGTTCATGAGATCAACAATGGCTGACCATTTGGTGGGATCGATAATCTCGTCGAGGTCGCCGTGAATAACAATGTCTTCATCACTGTACTGATTGATAGCAGGTTGTAGGCCTTGCCGCATCATGGTTTCGCAAATCAAATTGGTTTGGTCAGCAGCCAACTCCAGTGTGACCACTTGAATTCTGTCAGGATACTGTGCCTGGTATCGTGCAAGATTTTCAGTGAGGTTGTAGGGCTTGGGTATGCCACTGAATGTTCTACTGGCTTCCAGCACTATCCAGCGATCAACATAGTGATTGGTAATTGCTAGATGTATGTCCAGCATGTCGAATTCGTCGTTGAATAAAAATGTGTCTATGATCATTAGAATTGAAATATTATTTGGTACTCGTCGTGTATGGGCCGACGATTCTTGGTCTCAAGATATTCCACAATGGCGCGGCCTTTGCCTGTGCGAGCCTGAGTAGCGGCCCAACGACTGTTGTCATCTATGGCCACAATGCAACCTGGCTTTAAGTAAGGTTCAATGGCTTGAAATTCTTTGAGATGATGCAGGGCGCTGTCTGTGTCATCATGCCATTTGACATCCCAAGAATCTAGATAGTATAGATCAACTTGGTCTCGATCTGGCATGGCATTGAGCCACGCAACACTGTCACTGCATGTAACGCTGAATCGATCGCTGCCAATGTGTCTACGTGCAATATCAACAGCCACAGGATCAATGTCCACACTACGCATCTGTCCACCGTGCCAGTCCACGAACTCTGTAAACAATGCGGCGCTTTGCCCATCTTTCCAGTTGCCAGGATTTCTAAGAGTACCAGTTTCCACAATCACGAAGTTTTCTTCACGTTGGCTCAACAATAGATCAAACATGAGGTCAAATCCTGCTGCTCGTTTGTAAATGCCTTCGACCAAAGATCGTTTTGCTCCGCTGACATTGGGATTTAATAAATCATAGTATGTGGTACGATAATGTTCTTGCCAAGATGTATTCATGTGGTATTTAAATCATCTTGTTATTGTGCGTTTGGTTTTGTTACCAACCAACAGCGTCCTGCTCTACGTACCTTTACATTCTGTGACCCAAAAAAGTCCCATACTGCCTGTTGTACTCCTGGGTAGCCTTTGGTGTAGTCATCCCCGCCAAACATGGAACCTGGCCGCATTTTTGGCCACCAGGCTGTGAGATCGTTAGTTACTGCTTCGTAACTGTGTCCAGCATCTACGTAACAAAAATCCACAGATTCATCCGCAAACTCTGTCGCGGCTTCCCAACTCATCATGTTCATCATACTGATGTGATCAATAACAGGACTGAGATTTTTGCGGAAAATGTTCTCGAGATCTTGCACTATGGCTTGATCATATGCTATACTAGCTTCACCTTTCCAACTGTCCACGCAATAAAATTTGCCCAGTTTTTGTTGATTGATCAACTCGACCACACAGTATGCCGCACTACGACCAGTCCAAGATCCCAGTTCGACCCAGGTGCCCAAAACAGGAAACTGCTCCAGGGCCATGTCCAGCATCACTGTGTTTTTGTGACTCATAAAGCCTGGGATGTCTTGATAAAAGTGCTCCATATTATATTTACCATTATATTAGCCTATAAATATCCATATGAAAATCGTACTTGTTACAGGTGGGTTTGATCCCATACATTCCGGACACATTGCTTATTTCAAAGCAGCTAGATCTTTAGGCGACATGCTGTTGGTAGGACTCAACAGTGATGAGTGGTTGGTTCGCAAAAAAGGTCGCGCATTCATGCCTTGGAACGAGCGTTTGTGTGTGGTCAACAACTTATCAGTGGTCGACGAAGTTTATACTTTTGATGACGACGATGGTTCAGCCAAGCACTTTATACAACAGGTCAGAGCACACTATCCTGACGCTGAACTGATCTTTGCCAACGGTGGAGATCGCACAGCAAAAAACATTCCTGAGATGGACGTTGAAGATCCCCGTATTGAGTTTGTGTTTGGTGTAGGCGGCGAAGACAAAAAGAACTCCAGTAGTTGGATTCTTGAAGAATGGAAGGCGCCCAAGACCAGCCGAGCCTGGGGTTACTATCGTGTGCTACACGAAGTTGGCGCAAACACCAAACTCAAAGAGCTCACTGTGATGCCCAAAACTTGCTTGAGCATGCAACGTCATGGCCAACGTGCTGAGTTTTGGTTTGTGGCCGAAGGTGAAGCCACAGTGTATACGCTGGACTCTGCCACAACAGATGCTGAAATCAAATGTTCAATGACCATGCATGAGTCTACATTTATTTCTACCAATGAGTGGCACCAGCTGTGCAATGAAACAGATCGTCCCTTGAAGCTGATTGAAATACAGTACGGCGAGAACTGTGTAGAAGAAGATATTGAGCGCAAATGAAAGATATCATACCAATTTTTATTGGGTATGACCCGCGTGAAGCCATAGCATACCATACTTGTGTCAACAGCATTATTAGAAATGCCAGCAGACCTGTGAGCATTGTACCAGTGGCGCTTAACTTGTTTCGCGACTACAACGAAACCCACACCGACGGCAGCAATCACTTTATCTACACACGTTTCTTGGTTCCATACTTGATGAGTTGGTCTGGGTCGGCGATTTTTATAGATGGTGACATGATTGTGCGCGGTGATATTGCAGAACTTTGGGCTATGAGAGACCTGTCCAAAGATGTACAAGTGGTCAAGCATGACTATAAGACAAAGATGCCGGTAAAATATCTAGGAGCAAAAAATGAAGACTATCCTCGAAAAAATTGGAGTAGTGTTATTCTGTGGAATTGTGGTAGCTTTCCTAACAGGCAACTTACTCCCGAGTTCATCCAAAAATCCACAGGCAGTGAGCTCCACCGCTTCTCGTGGATAGACGACGAGCGTATTGGTGAACTACCGCCTGAATGGAATTGGTTACCTGATGAATACGGGTCAAACCCCGCGGCCAAGCTCTTGCATTATACCTTGGGCACTCCATGCTTTCATGAATTCGCCGACACTCCCCAGGGTGGTGAGTGGCATCGAGAACGCATACTCACAGAGTACTGCCAACAAAGAGATATCATATGACCAAATTTATTTTCCTCAGCAAAGGCGGAGAAGACGAGTACATCAACATGCTGGCCAAGAGTGCTGGCCAAGAACCAACTGACACAGACTTTTTTGATTATCGATATGATGTAGTACAAGACGGCATGACACCAGTGCTACGTGGTATTTTGAAATACAAGATCATGCAAAAGTGTCTGGCCGACGGCAAAGATTTTTACTATGTTGATTCTGGCTATGTAGGCAACAACATCAGCAGACTCAATCGTCAGGGCAACAAGTTGTACCACCGCATTGTGCGCAATGATCTACAGCACCGAACCATTGTTCCAAGACCTGCTGACCGATGGCAAGCATTGGGTATTAAATTACAGCCAAGAAAATACGGTAGAAAAATCATTGTGGCAGCACCCGATGAAAAACCCTGTAGGTACTATGGCATTGATCAACAACAGTGGGTTGAACAAACTGTTGCAGAAATAAAAAAATACACAGATCGTCCCATTGAAGTCAGACAACGAGCACCCAAACGAATTGATCGTATAGCTACTGCACCATTGCATCAAGTGCTGGCCACTGATGTACATGCTTTGGTCACTTACAACAGTGTAGCTGCTGTGGAGTCAATCTTTGCTGGTGTGCCAGCATTTGTGCTGGCACCCAGTCATGTAGCCGAACCAGTGGCCAGCAAAGATTTGAGCCAGATTGAGAGCCCAGTCTGGGCAAACCAAGACACGCTGGATGCATGGTGCCACAGCATGGCTTATGGACAATACCATGTGAGAGAATTGCGTGATGGCACCGCTTTTAGAATGATGCAAGAACAATGAAAGTCGTAAGTTATATTGCCACGTTGCCAAGAAAAGAACAGTACACTTCTGAGGAAAGCCTAAAAGCTGCCACAGACAAACTCAATACCTTGAAGTTTTTTATTCAAGGTGTACAAGCCTGCGGCGACGAAGGTGTGATTGTTGAGGACTTTAACTATCAGCCCAGTGATGTGGCAGTGATCTTGGGCTGGGTACACGAGCACGGAAAGACTGCGCCACATCTGCAACTGAGACAACAAATATTAGATGGTCAACGAGCCTACAATGGTCGTACTGTGATTGCAGACAGCAACTTGTTTTTGTACAAAGACAAAACCAATCCTGGCTACTGGCTGCGCTACAGTTTTGATGGTGTGTTTCCCAACACAGGCACCTATTGTGATACCGCACCAGACCCTGCTCGTTGGTTGGCCGTACAACAAAATCTCAATGTACAACTGAGACCGTGGCGAACACAAGGCAATCACATCTTGTTGTGCTTGCAACGTGATGGTGGCTGGAGCATGGGCGGCTTTGAAGTTCTGGACTGGGCCATGAAAACCATTATGCAACTGCGCAGATATACCAAGCGACCTATTAGGATCCGTGCGCACCCCGGCGACAAACGAGCCAAGAAGTACTGCGACCGATTGATGAAGTTGTGCATTGGCCGCAGATTGCTCAATGTTGAACTCAGCGCACCAGATACTTCGTTAGAACAAGATTTGAAAAATTGCTGGGCAGTGGTCAATCACAATTCAAGCCCCACCGTGGGTGCGGCCATAGAAGGCATTCCTGTATTTGTAACTGACCCTGAACGTAGTCAAGTGCGAGAAATTGCCGAAACAAGATTGGACAAGATAGAAACTCCTATAACACCTGATCGAGACGCATGGATACAACGCATCAGTCAGTTTCATTGGAGTCACCAAGAGCTCAGAAACGGCACAGCCTGGGCACACATGAGAAAGTTTGTAGAAAAATGATAGAAATTATTACCAGTTTTGATCAGCGTTACCATGACCTAATAGGCAAGGATTGCGTGAGCAGTTTTCTAGAACACTGGGATCCACAGTTTCGGTTGACATGCTATGTAGAAGGCTTTGCCTTGCCCGAACATGAAAGAATCAAGCAGATTGATTTCAACTCACAAGCAGATCCAGAGTATCATCGCCTGCAACAAGACACTGAGTACGGTGTACAAGTCAAGAAGTTCAGCAAAAAAGCATTCAGTGTAATACATGCCATGTATCACAGCACCGCGGATTGGATCTTGTGGTTGGACGCTGATGTGGTCACAATGAAGTCTGTGCCAGCACAGTTAATTCTTGACTGTATGCGGTCTGAAGATCTCAGCATGTACATGGGTGTGACTTATACCACAGACAAAGCAGGCAATCCTGGATCATGGCTTGTGCCCGAAACTGGTGTGTTTGCTGTGAACACACGTCATGAAAAGTTTGAAGAGTTTAGAAACGAGTATCGTAGACGTTATGTTGAACGTGATCACGCAGACCTGCGTAGATTCTATGACAACGATGTGTTTGGTGCTGCAATCAATCTTGCTGGTGCACCAGTTTATGATCTCTGCGAAGGGTTTGCCAAACCTTACAAAACACCTTTGCCACACACAGTGCTAGGTGAGTACCTTATACACTACAAGGCCAAGCACAGCAAGGCCGAATATCAAGCAGACCAGTAACTTTCACTTCGGGGCTGAATAAGATCTTTGGCTGCACTGCGGCCAGTTTCTTTGCGCTTGCCTTTGAGATGGTCGAGGTACGCACCCCAGGCAGTGTTAATCAGTGGATGCCCTTCGCCCTTGATCAATCCTGCACTCCAGTTTAGTTGGCGCCATTTGGGATGAGCTGCTTGCACTTCGTTGCGAGTTTCGTCAAACACCCAGCAGTCATTCCACTCAGCCATGGTCATTAGTCGTCCTGAATCATAGGCCAACTGAAACTCTCGAAGCCAGTTCAATGTGATATTATCACGTAAGTTCATGCCATACAGTCCACATTCACTGAACTTGCGTTCACGACCTAGATAAGCCAGTCCAATCTTGGCGGGCATTTGACTGTTGATAAATTCTGTGGTGATAGGTGTGTGGCACACCATGTCTGCATCCATCCAAAACAACACATCAGCATCACAGTTTGCCGCACAGTGAAACACTGAATAGGCTTTGTGACTGAATCTAATAGCGTCCCAACGAAATCCAAGCCCAGGTGCTTTGCCTTTGCGGTCTGCAGGTCCTGTGGCTACTAGGCCACGTGCTCTGGGATCATCGCCCCAACGCTGTTTGAAGGCCACAATTTCTGGACTCACAGCATGCAGATCTCTCACATGCAGATTGGGTGCGCTCTGATGTATTGCACAGTCTTCAGTATAAACGTACAGGTCAATTTCTTGGGGCCAGTTCTGTAAGAATGTATCAATCATGCGACTGGCATAGCGTTCGTAACCGCTGGCATTGAATGTTGTGACAACTGCGTATTTCATTTTGGTATCCATATTGTGTTTGTTTTGCTTTTGACTGGTGCAGGCTCGTACGGACCACACAAGTCATTTAACCATTGTTGATGTTGCTCTCGTTTGCCGTTGTCCTCTAACAACAACCAGGGTCTGTTGCGGCGGATTGTTTCGCGACTGCCTTCTAACACAGCATCTTCAAATCCTTCCACATCAATTTTGATCCAATCCACACAGTCAAAATTGTATTGGTCCAAGGTAACAAGTTCGCACTCAAAGTTTTCGTATTCAGGGTCAGCAGAGAATTCATCAACCTGTTGACTTTGTCCACACTTGAGCGTCTTCATGCTGAACTTGGCCGTTTGTGGATGATTGCTGATGCCCACATTGTAAAGTTCTACATTGTTGTAGTTTTCCAAATTGCGCTCCAGAACTTCAAAATTTTTGCGCACTGGCTCAAAACATATCACACGCTCAAACAGTTCTGCTGAAGGTCGGGCAAAGATGCCAATGTTGGCACCAATGTCAATCATGGTTCGTTTACGTGGTATGTTCTGATACACATAGTACCGATATCGTTGCTGGTAGTGTACGTCCACAACATCCTGCAGGCGTTCGCTGAAAAAACCATTGGGCGGTTCGGGCGAATACCAGTGTGAGTTTATTTTGTGCATATATAACTATTTAATCACAATGAAGATCAGTCTGTTTAATAATTTTGGTGCCAAAAACTCAGTACCAGTTTTTCAAGCTATTGCTCAAGGACTTGTGTCACAAGGGCACACAGTGACCTATCACGACACCACAGCCGATGCGGCTGTGATATGGAGTATGCTGTGGACCGGGCGTATGCGTCCCAATCAAGAAGTTTACGATGCATTTCAGCGTCAGGGCAAGCCAGTGATTGTGGCCGAAGTTGGTATGATACAGCGAGGGCGCACTTGGAAGATTGGCCTCAACGGCACTGGCATTGGCAGTTACAACTTTGACAACCTTATGCCCAATCGTGCGGCTGCACTGGGCTTGAGTTTGCGGCCCTGGCGATCAGGTTCAAACATTGTGATAGCCATGCAACGTCACGACAGTCAGCAATGGGCAGGATTGCCCGGCGTAAATGCATGGCTAGCCAACGTTGTAAAACAAATCAAACAATACAGCGACCGTCCTATCATAGTGCGCCCGCACCCACGTGGCACCTGTCCCGCGCCCCAGGGCTGTTTGATTGACAAACCTCAAATGACACAAGGCACCTATGACGACTTTGACTTTGATCGAGTGTTGGCCACTGCACATTGTGTGCTGAACTGGAATTCGGGTCCAGGGCCGCTGGCATTGATTGCAGGTGTGCCAGCATTTGTTGGTCCTGACAGTTTGGCCAGCACTATTGCCAACTGGGATCTAGCACAAATAGAAAATCCTCCACGTCCTGATCGTACAGCATGGCTAGAACAACTGGCACACACTGAGTGGACTGTGGAGGAGATCCGATCTGGCTTGCCGTTTACACGCTTAGTCTTTTGATATCAGCATCAACCATGTCACGGATCATGGTTTCAAAATCTGTGCGTGGTTTCCAACCCAATAACTCTCTTGCACGACTTGAGTCACCGCACAAACTGTAGAGTTCAGCGGGACGTTTGAATCTAGGATCGCTCTTGACCAAGTGTTGCCATTCTGCAATGCCCACGTGTTCAAATGCCACACGGCACAAGTCACCAATGGTGTGTTGCTGTCCTGTGGCAATCACATAGTCACTGGCCTTGTCTTGTTGCAACATCAACCACATGGCTTCCACAAAGTCGCCGGCAAAACCCCAGTCACGAGCACTGTCCAAGTTACCCAGGGTAACTGAATCTGCTAGGCCTAGTTTGATACGTGCCACTGCATCTGTGACCTTGCGAGTCACAAATTCACGGCCTCGCAACGGGCTTTCATGATTGAACAATATGCCTGAACAAGCATATAGGCTGTAACTTTCACGGAAGTTTATGGTCATCCAGTGTGAATATAACTTGCTTACACCATATGGGCTTCGTGGACGAAATGGCGTTGTCTCTCCTTGCAAGCCCGGCTCAGTGGCGTTGCCAAACATTTCTGATGTGGATGCCTGATAGAAACGTGCATTGGGATTGTGTTGACGAATTGCGTTGAGCAAGTTCAACGGGCCCATGCAATTGACTTCGGTTGTGAGCTTGTTTAATTCCCAACTGATGCCAACAAAACTCTGTGCGGCCAGATTGTAAACTTCCTGTGGCTTTACACTTTGCATGATGTGATTCATGTTGTTCTCATCGGTGATGTCACCAGTGATGAGCTCAATGTCGTTTTCGATTCCCAACCATTTGATATTTTCTAAATTGGGATTTGAATAGCGTTTGACTAGTCCATAAACATGGTAGCCTTTTTCAATCAAATATTTGGCAAGATACGGACCGTCTTGGCCGGTCATGCCTGTAATAAAAGCAGTTTTCTTCATGTTAGTATGTATCACCCGCAACAGGTCACACTTGAATATCTTCCATGCCAGCGGTTCTTAGGCGAACCACATGGCCCATTTGCCATTGCTTGGTATCCAGACCTTTGAGAATACCCAGCCAACGATTACGCAAGTATGCTACTTCGTTGATGATAGTTTCATAGTCAATTACTTCGTCCTCGCCATCCACGTACTTTTCGGCATCTCTACTGGTCAACGCACGAGCATAACCTTCCAAGTATTTTTGGAAATGTCTACGACGAATCTTACGCAACTGAATATTAAGATAGTTAAGCACCGCTTCTATCTCTTGCAATTGATTAAAACGATGCTCTGTAATACCAGGCAAAGCACTGATATTTTTTTCAATTATGCCACCAATTTTACAATCCTTCTTGGCATCATCTAATTCTCGCTCGTAGTGCGCGATAAAGTCAGGCAACGAATCTAACGAAGATGTAATCTTACTATACCACATTGTCAACTTCCTTTACTAACCAAGGGAATGCCTGGCGCCAATTTAAATTTCTTCTACGATCAATTTCATCTAAAAATACAGCCAGTCTTCTAATGGCCGATGCATTGTAGACCGATGTTGACAATTTCATGTTTATGCCTTGCATGTATTCTTTTTGTTGATCCCCGGGCATGAGCTCTAAAATTTTTTCAAATTCTGTATCAAAGTATCCAGCACCAAATACTTCTGGGTGAAGGAAATCATGCGTAAACACTGGTAGACTAAAATAATGTCCAATCGGTCTCTGTTGTCTGTGATTGTTTACATATTGTAGTAACGCTGGAACTTCTTTCAAAACCAAAGCAGTCAATGTTTGATTAACGTTCAATGTAATCCATTTCTGTTCGGCTGCATAATCAAAATTTGCACGCCATTGATTCAAATCGAGACCATATCTAACATATTCTTGAGCTGCACCAAAACTGTCAATGCTTGCAGTTAGATCAAATCTTTTGATTTTTTTAGAGCCCACTAATTTTTTTAATCGTTCGATGATTGTCCGAAACTTGTCAGAAGATATCATCATGTTGCTAACAACATTGAACTCAAGATTTGGGCACGGTGTAGAATCAAAGAAATCTAAACATTTATAAAAATCAGTTTGATAAAATGGCTCGCCGCCTAACACATGCAATCTGCCAAGCGATTGGCAATTCTTTTCAAACCAATCCCAAAATGCCGCAGTTAGTTCTTTTAAGTTTGCTTGCCTAGATCTGTTTTCAATTACTACGCCGGCATGATCAAATTTTCCAAACTTGATATTTTCTTGTTCTATTTTGCTACTGAATCCATCCCAACAATACACACACGATAAGTTGCAGACATTGTTGAAATAAATTTCTAATATTTTTGGACTTACTGTGATTGCGCTGGGGTCTGCTTCTAACTCAACTGGTACTAAGTTGGGTATTTGCAGGTGTGTCAAACGATCGCTGACTCCGCCAGATTGTTCGATGCTACGACAATATTCACAACCTCCTTCGGGCCACTGGCCTTGCAACATTAATGCACGGTCAAGTAACTTTTTAGGAGTGTTGTGAAATGTTGCAAACGATTCCGGCGTGACAATGTCTACATTTACTCGATGGCAACTGTTTGTTGTGCCTTCGTGTAATCTAATGGTGCTCCAATTCCATTTGAGTTGGCAAGCTGTTTCCGTTTTGATAGGAAACCATTTTGTAGACATTAATTTTCCCAGTCTTCGTCTTCGTCGTAATCTTCATCTTCGGGGTCTTCTTCCTCTTCTGAATAATCATTGTCATTATCAAGATACGAGGTTAGAGCACGTTTAATGTCTGAGTCGCCTTTGAAGGCATCACGAATGTCTTCCACGTCCGAGTCATTGTCCATTAAGATTTGAACTACAGTTTCTGCGGCTTCAGCACGATCCACTGTGTTTACATAACGTTTGAGTTCTCCCCAAATTTCCGCTGCTATTGCTTCGCTCATTCAGCATCCTCCTCAACGGTACTTACCTCTGCCTTCTGATTTTTAAAATCTTCCATGACCTTGTCCAAGCAGCCGTCGTCGTTCTTTTCCCAGGCCTTGCGAAACTTCTTAATGATTTCACCTTCACTGGTGGTAAACACCAAGCTGTTGCCTTCACGCTTGAGCAAGTTCTTCTTTTCAATCAAGTCCACAAGACCAGAATAAGGGCTCATACCTGTTGTGTAAGGAATCTTAACTTGCACACCTTCAAAAGGTTTTGCATAGCGTGTTTTCATGACCTTACAGCCTGCACGAATACCGTTTACTTCTGAGACTTTGTTACCGTCTTCGTCTTCTTTGAGTTTCATCTTCTTCATAGCAACTACAATAGAACTAGCGTAAATGAAACCTTGGCCGCCACTGATCTTGTCATCTGGATCAAACATGTCCTGACTTGCGTATGTGTGGTTAGTACATACCAGGCCGACGTTATAACTACCAAACATGTTTACACAGTTCCGTACTAGGGCAGTGAGAGCTTTGGGTTTTCGTCCCAAGTCGCCTTTAAGATCACCGCTATCAAACTGGTTGATGTCCGTAGGTGTCAGCAACATTCCCAAAGAGTCGATAACAAAGAGAACCTTTGGCCGTTCTCCGTCAGGTAGAGATTTGTAATCACTCATGAATGTTGAAATAGTCTTTGCTACGTCATCAATCATGGCCATGCTCAATTTAAGAAGTTTTGAGTCACTGGTGTCTACTCCCAGTGCTTTGAGCCAGTCTTCATCCAGAGCGTTTTCTGAGTCAATCAGCACCACAAAGATACCTTGTTCTTGTGCGTGTTTGATAATGTTGCCGGAGCAAATGTATGATTTACCTGCACCAGAGTCGCCAGCGAACACAGTTACTTTGCCCAGTGGAATACCACGATTAAAGTCGCCGCTGATCAAATAATTCAAGGCATAGTTGCCTGTTGAGATCCAATCAGTTGGATCGTTGAAGCCTATCGAAAGGCCGTCAATGCTTTTTGTAATTTCTTTGCGAAATTTACTTACGTCAAATGGTTTTCCCATAGATCACCCATGTATAAAGAAAAAGACACACGGGTTTCCCCGTGTGTAGTGCTAGATTATTTTGCTTGTCTAGCGCGGATCATAGCCAAAATGTCTTCGGCTTTTTGCGCTGGCTTGGCGGCTGCTACTGGAGCAGATGCTGTTGCTGGCTCTTCATCTTCCCACGCAGGTGTCTCGGCCTTTGGCGTTGCCACTGGTGCCGCTGTGGTCATTTGACCAAAGTTAGCTGTAGCAGGTGCTGCCTTAGGTGTGTCTTCGTCAGTTGATGATGCACTAGACCCAGCAGGCGCTTGTACGCCGGCAGGGCGGAAGTACTGACCCCAACGCTCTGTGTCGTAAGGTTGACCGTCCACACTTGCTTCAAACATCTCTTTGATGACTTTGAGTTCAACTTCACCTGGCTTCTTGGGCAAGAATGTGCTCAATTCATACAAGCCATGTGCATCAACTGCGGCTTGTTCTGCTTCGGTCAGTGCAGACTCTTTACGTGCCCACTTAGAGCCGTTGTAGTCAGCAAAGCCACCTTTGCTACCTTTGGTGATGCGGAAGTCCAGACCACGCAAGTAGTCAGTTGGCAATTCTTCCAACTCGGGATCCATCAAAGCACCCTTGATAGTTGTAAAGATTTGTGGGCCGATGATGAATCGGCGAATTGGGTTTTCTGGCGTCTTGTCGTCACTCAAGGGGTTTTCGCGGACGAAACCTTGGAAGATGTATGAGCGTTTCTTCCAGTACTTACGACCCATGTCTTCAAGTGATTTGTCTTTGAACCATGTGCGGACTTCTGCCAAGATTGGGCAGGCTTCGTTCCACATTTCCATGCAAGGTACTTGTACCATAACTTGCTTGGAGTCCATCTCTCCTTTGATGCCATTGAAGGGCAAACGAATCATCGCTCGTTCTTGCCAAAAGAAAGTGTTTTTAGAGTTTCCGTCAGGGAGGAAGCGTAATGTAGCCGATTGGCCTTCTTCCATATTCCAGTGCGGATAAATTGAATTGTCTCCGCCGGTGGATTGCCCACCTTGTTTTGATTCTGCTGCCTGTAGTCGTGCTCTGATTTCTGCTAATGATGCCATAGTATATTTCTCCTTAAAAAGTTGCCTATGTATGTTGCCTATCTAATTACTTAGATCTAATGTTGCCTGTGCCACAAAAGAAAAAGCGCAAACACTGTAGTAGTATATGCGCCTTTGTCTACTGTGTCAATGTTTATTTATATCATTTGAGCAAAGCCAGTGATTTTATTCTTGCCAAAAGCGAATCGCTTTCTTTTGACTCGTAGTAGCTGCCTGTGATAGAGCCATTGTAGTTAATGGCATCATCCATGTTGCCTTCGCCCATAACTGGTGCTACACTGCCGGCCACTGTGCCTGTTTCATACATGCCACTGCACTCTGCCAAACCGTGTTCTGGGCAGTACTCGCCTTCCATGGTTTGATTGCAGGTAGATTCCACTGTGGGTGCATCAAAGCCGCTCATAACTTCAAATGTATTGAGCACATCGGCTTCTGCTGCCATGTCACGCATGCCCAGGCCGCCTAGTTCTTGATCCAAACGCTGAGAGATCCACTCAAACGGATCACCGGTTCTAGCTTTCATTGTACCGTACGGCATTTCACCGCTGCTGGCATAGTAGTCAAACAATGCATCGTACAAGTCGTTGTCTAGATCTTCACCGGCTTCGAATCGTTTTACTTCGTTCTTGAATCGATCTAAAATGTGTTCAAGTGTTTCTCCTGATTCGTCTAAGATACGACCTTCGACTACGGGCAGACCAGCCGCCTTACGCATAGCATTGATTTCTTCAGACACTGATGGCACAGTGGGCGCTCCTACAGCTCTTGCCATACCAGTTATATCTCTACTAGCCGCTCCCCCGATGGGTTTAGCAACACCTTTTTGAACTAGCTGTTTGACGTAGTTTTTTAATTCTTGTGACGCAAACGTACCAGCAATGGTAATAATTCCCTTGGTCATTTCGTCGTCATCTGATTGACATTCTGCACCATCCATATTACATGCAGTTTGGAATGCAAGAGTATCATTGATTCGATAATTAGCTAGAGAAGTACTGTCTTCTGCTACTGGCTGTTGTGGAACCGGTGCTGGTGCTGCTGCTGCCACAGGAGCAGTTGCACCTGTTTGTGGTTCAGCAGGATTGCCCGGTGCGCTTGGCTCAGGCATTTCAATACCCAGTTCACGAATACGGTCCATGACTTCTGTGTCGTTCCAGGCATTAGCACGTGGATCGCGATCAGCAAGTTCTTGTAGTCGATCAAACAAGATGTCATCACCAATCAAGTCATACAGTTGTTCTGTTGCGTTGGTAGCATCAGGTCCAACAATCAACTCTTTGGTCATCAGTGTTTTGAGTTTGTCTAACTGTTCTGGGGTTTCTGGCAAGTTCCAGGTGCCTTCGCCTAGTGTGTTGATCCAGCTTTCAAAAATATCTGCTTCTTTCATTTGTTGTCCTCTTTGCTGAATCTTGGCCAGCAGTGGTAGTGCCGCTTCAATACGGCTGTCTATACTCTGTTCAATAAACAGAGTTTTGATGTTGTCCACAACACCTTCTTGTTCGTTTATAGTGGCCGGATGCCACGATTCAAAATATTTGTTGTAGCCACGGCTGGTGGCCATGTGTTTTAAATTCTCACGCAAAGACTTATAATATTGTTGTGCTTCGGTCACAAGATCTTGTGTCACACCTTCTAAAATACGTGTTGCACTGGCACGATTAAAACGACCTAACACAGCAATTTCATTTACGGTTTCTGTGATATGGCAGCCACGAATATCATACGGCTTGCCACCCTGGCGCACATGTTCCAACATAGCTTTGCCGCCGCTCAAACTTGTAAATCCCAACTTGAAACATTCACCTTCGGCTGTTTCAATAAACATGTTGGCTATATGACGATAACGTGCGTCATTTTCGCCCAAAGGTTGACTGTGAACAATTCTTAATCTTGCTTCTGTGGGTTGCCCAGCGTAACTAACCTTGCGTGTGCCATAGTAGCCCTCAAACAGGCCTTCCTGAATGGCAGCCATGCCTTGCATGGTATGCTTGAGTTGGTTGATATCTGCTATGCTGTGTGTCCAACGATTTTGCTTGGCTTTTTGATTTAGGTGTTGTAAGAACTCAAAGAACTCACCTTTGTCATCGCCTTCCATGGTGCGACCCAGATTATCTCCGTACATGATTTTCATTTCGTTGTCTGAGTCCAGTACTATGACCATGGTACCGTAGTTTTTGCCTGAACCAGATGTATAGTCAAATGTAAACGTTTTGGCATCTTCTGTGTTGGAGGGCTTGCCCATTTTATCCAGCATTTCAGGGTGAAAATTGCGTGTAGAGAGCAAATCCAGCAGTTGTTGTGATATAGAGTTCGTTGTTGCCATGGTAGTATATTTAGCGCATCATTGCAATGAACGGAAACGGTTCAATTATGTTATCTGTGTGGTCTTTTAGGTAGGAATTTAGGTCTGCGTGATAGGATTGCAGCAACATCAGCATGCGTGTGGCAAGTAGTCCAGCCATTACAAGATCGTCTGTTTCTCCGGGTTTGGCTTCATAGCTAGAGCCAGCAGCCACAAATGTTTTCAGTTCTGATATCAAAGGCTTTGAGTGAATCTTCATACGTCCAGATTCTATTAGGATTTTGAACTTGTTGCAGGCCACAATTTTGCTCTTGTTGGTGGTGGTAAATCCTTTACGGATTCTACGGCCTGACGTGCCCTGTACTGAGTTGTCGCTCAAGAAATAGCCTGGAATATTTTCTTCGCCGTACTCTGCAATGGAAATCAGTGCGGCCTCGCCCAGAGTATTGTTTTCCACTGAGTAGTAAATCTTCTTTTCGTCCCGTACCACTGAGTGTATTTCTTTGATGATGTCTGCTAGTATTTGGATCTGCGTGGGCACATCAGTTTTGTTGTGGCGCCATTCGGCCACTTGCTCTGTTGTTTCTGCTTCGAATACTTGTATGGCTGAGGGGTCACCACCTGTTCCCAAACTAGGATCAAGTGCCACAATGTACATCTTGTCTCGATCAATTGGGCGATACCAACGCACTTGGCCAGTTTTATGCGTAGGGTCAATGCCTTCAAGTTCCAATAATTTGATAGGTGAGATCAACGTTTCGTCATTGATAACAAAGTCGCAGTCCATTTCTCTACGGAAACGTTCATCCCCCAATTGGCTGCGCTGTTCTGCAGCCCACTTGTCATCACGGTCTGGGTGCTCTCGCCAGTAGGCTCTAAATGCTCGAAATCCGTTGATGCCTAGTCCATCAGGTCTTGGGTTACCAAACTCATCTTCAATCTTGTTGGCACCTTTCCAAATGTAAGCAAATTGATCTTCATCTGAGTTTGGAGTACTTGTGATAATTGCTTTACCACCTGTTGACAGCGTAGGTGTAATAGAAGTCCAAAATTCTTTGGCAATAGTGGGTCTTACGAACGCAAACTCGTCTAAGTACAGCAAGGTAATACTCATACCACGACCGGTATTTTCTGTTGTGGTTTGACTTACAATGCGTGATCCATTGTCAAATTCTAATGAGCCTTTGTTGTAACTTGTGGCACCTGCACGAATATGATTAGGACATAGTTCATAGGCATAACGAATACGTTGCATGATCTCTTGTGCGCCCAGGTACTTGTGTGCAGCTATAAGAATAGTTGCGTCAGGAACAAACATAGCATACCACAACAGGTAACCAGCTGCCGATGTTGATTTGCCTGTTTGTCGAGGCATTAGGCTGATTGAGAAACGATTGTTGTGATAGTTTTCAATCAGTCGTTTTTGATATTCGTAGGGATGATACAGCATCTTGCCGCGAACAGGATGTTGAATGTAAAAGAAGTTGTCCATGAAGTACATAGGACCAGTCACAGGATCTGCACACTTGGCAAACTCTTCAAGTTCTTGTTCAGTAAATGTTTCTCTACGGTGTGGTGCTTTGACCAGCACTGTGTCAAGCGTGTTTTTTGCGCCAATCATCTAGTATTATTCCTGCTAACCTTTCATGGCCCCGGGGCCCGGCATGCATACGATCTCTTGCATAACCAACATCTTCTCTGCTCCAGGCCATATGATCATTTGCATCATATATCTGGCATGGTATATTTAAGTCATCGCACAAGGCACCTATTGCTAGTTTATTTTTTATGTGGTTCAACCGTGAATTTTCATCGTTGTTGTACCAGTGTTTCAAAAATCCATCATAGTCTCCATGGTTGTGTGCTATTTCATTGGCAGGCATAAACACTTCTGCTGGTTGCATTTCAGAGTCAAGCAACAGTTCAAAACGTGTGGAGGGTGGTGCCAACATAAACACTGCCTTGGGTTTTAATTTTGGTATCCAATACTCTGCCATTCTAAAACATGTATCGGCACTGTTACCTCCCCAGGCCAAGTTATAAACTTTTTTCCCCAGAGCTTTTCCTATCAAGGTCGGCCAAATTGATTGTACAGGCAATCCAATTCCTATGGTAAAACTACAACCCAGGGCCACAATACAATCTTGGTCAGGTTCAAACTCGTCGCTTCTGAATCCGTGACTGTTGATATGGTATGTGATTGCTCCCGGCTCAAGCCAACCATGTGATCGAAAATACTCACGATACTCTTCAACTGCACACAGCTTTTCAAAATTTTCTTTTGAGTCCGTGGGTAAAAAATCAACCTGTTTGCCAGCCATGTGTACACCAAAGTGCCATGGTGGGTTTTTGTACGCTGTTAACATTGTATCATCCTTGCTAGTTCAGGCCATAGTCGCACAAACTCACCTGCTTTGTCTGGATGGTACTTGTGCTCAATATCATAAATGTGTTTCCAGAAAGAGATGTCAACATCAGATACTTTGGTAATATCCATGCGCTCTGCATAGGTTTTTAGTGCTTGATCAAAGAACACACGCTCTGATTCTGTTACTAGGTCGTTGTCGTACAAGTACTCAATTTCTGCCGATGCAAGTTCGGCGACAACCGCACCGTGAGTAAACGGATCTAAATGTTTGGGCTGAAACAAGTTCTGCCACAAGATAGTTGTGCCTGTATCTTGAGCAAATTGTTTTAGTTCTCTTAAACGTGTGGCATTGTAGATGTTGTACACTGCGTGTATACCACCCCAGTGGCCATTGTTTTTCATGAGATCTTTGACCACGGCTAGGTTATTCTGTAACATAGACCATGAACCGCCATAGCGAACGTACTCAAAACGTTCTTCCACATTGTCAAAGCTCATTGACCAACCAACTTTTTTTCGCTGTGCCAACTTCCGGAAGATTTTGTTCTTCTCTAAGTCCACATTCATATTGGTGATCAAGGTAACAATCGCTGATTCTGGAATAACATCTAGTAGACGTTCATTTTCTGGCAGCAACAAAGGCTCGCCGCCTACCAATGCCACTTCGTGAATGTGAGCATGGTGTTGTTCAATGAAGTCGCACACTTGTTCATAGTATGGTCGTGTGCCTGACTTAAAAGGCACTTGCTTTAGTGCTGCCCATTTTGAGCTGGCGCTGGGGTCACAATAGTTACAACTTAGGTTACAAGTTGTATTCCAGCGCACATCCACAATCACAGGATAGTGATACTGGTCTCCTGCGGTGTTATAATCAAATCCTGGGTTTACATTGTTGTGCCATTGGCGTTCGGAGTCTGCACCAAAGCGTTCAGCTTGCACACAGTTTGAACAGTATTCATGTGGTCGGCCTTGGGCAAGGCTTGCTCTCACTTCGGCCATTCTGGGGTTGTTTAAAACTTCTGTGATTGTGTTTGTGTTGAGATTGCCCAGCATATTAGGGTTGCCAGCACAACAAGTTTTAACATCACCGCGGGGATTGATATGCAGACCACGCCAAGGGGCGGCACAATAAAAATCATTCATGCCTTATTTAAAGGCCGATCATTGGCACCAGGATGTTTTGGCGTCGCCGTAATATTCACGAGCAAAACCGTTGGCAATTAATCCTTGACGCAAACTGCGTCCGTCTAGAATGATATCACCCAAGACACGACCACCAAACTTGTCCCAATTGTATAGTGTGACCTGTCGTTTCTGACTGGCTGCAACCGCACCTTTAGTGAACTCTGTGGCGGCTTTTCCTCTAGCATCTTCTTGAGGGCATTGTGCTCTGAATCCTTTTTCGGGTGTGTCCACGCCATAGATTCTAACGGCCAGTTCTGGCTTGAGCGGAGCAGGTAGAAACGGGGCCGCTATGACCACAGTGTCGCCGTCATTGATGCGAACAATCTGTGCGTCATAGGTTACCCCTTGTGGTGTCTTTTGTGCAAATGCCAATATTGGTGCCAATAATAGAAGTGTTAGAATTTTTTTCATTTGTATCCTTTGAATGCTTTGATAGGACTTTGTTTAGGAACAAACTCTGGCTCGCTGCTGTCGGGTGTTGACACTAGTTTTTTACCGCCTGGAGTTTTGGTCATTGCCAGAGCTGCGTCAATAATTTGAGCAACACCATGATTGAAACCAGAGACCACAGCATGTTCACCAAACGCTGTTTCTGCTGTCCACTCTGGCATGTATGGGTTTACATCGTCTTTGCGATATTCACTGCGAGCTCGAGCAAGCGCCACACCCATGCGATATGATTTGTATGGATCGGCTGCACTTAACCCAGGCAAAATATAAGTATCGCGCATGGGATCTTTGGTTTCGTCAGGAAGTTCGCGTTGCTCGCGAATAAATTCGCGGGCTCTCATCAGCGATACCCTTTGAAAGGTTTGATAGGACTCACAGTATGAACTGCTGGATGTTCTTCAGAATCCAAATCACCATGATTCAAATCATAGTGCTTGCTTCCCACAACTTGGTAGGCTTTTTTCAACATGTCTTGCTCAACTTTGGTATAGGGTGCTGCCACGTCGTGACGTCCCACCCATGATTCGGCATCCATGTCTTGAACAAATTCTTTTCCGTCGTTTGAAGCAACAGCCATCATTATTCGATTGAGTTCATAGATACGGTCAGCAAACTCAGCGTCACGAAACTTGTGCAG
>JACCDL010166059.1_pt1 | contig 31877 bp, 31 predicted proteins | sample 7441931 | NCBI WGS metagenome assembly JACCDL01 (sample SAMN15323437, study PRJNA562643) | freshwater metagenome | isolation source: river surface water | place: USA:Blue River Watershed | collected 2017-08-16 | reverse complement strand
TATCCGTTTCGATTATCGGCGATGATGGAGTTCGTTATTACGGATCGCATCTATCGAAGGTCGAAGCGAAGATAGAACCGGGTGTTCGCGTTGAAGCGGGCCAGAAGCTTGGCGAAATCGGCAGATCTGGAAGTGCAAGAGGAATTCCAAGACCACATCTTCACTTTGGAATTTCTTATCAAACTCAGCCAGGGGATTGGGAAGTTCGTCGTGGCGCAATTAAGCCTTGGAAATACCTAGAGGCTTGGAAGAAGGGCGAGAGTCTCTCTCCGGTGAAGGAAGTAGAGCGCGCTAAGAAGCGCGCTGGCAAATAAAAAAGCCCCGGGTTTCCCCGAGGCCTTTTTGAAGAAAGTGGATTTAGTTAGCAACCACTTGATCAGCCTGTGGACCCTTTGGGCCTTGGATGACTTCAAATGAAACGGACTGTCCCTCTTCGAGTGACTTGTAGCCATTTCCTTGGATTGCTGAGTAGTGAACGAAGACGTCCTGTCCGCCGCCATCTACTGCGATGAAACCGAAACCCTTTTCAGAGTTGAACCACTTTACTTTGCCTGTTGCCATGTAGCTTTATTCCTTCAGTCTTATTGGGACAAACGAGATTTTCTAGCTTGTCAGTCTTCCCGTCTTCCTGACCAAACAAGCACAAGCAAGCGGTTTTCGAAAAGCGTTGGACTAGCGAGAAGCCTACCTTGATAAATGGCGCTCAATAACCCTCTTTTTTCCTATGGACAACCGCTAAATAAGAGGTGAAGAATGCGTTCCCTATATTGAAGTTAGGCAGATGGGCTGGGGAAGGTCGCATCTGCTTGTAGATGCGGCTTGCTACCTCAAGGAGCTGCTATGAAGACGTTGCCGAGCGTTGGTTTCGGTCCTACCCACGGATACCTCTATATCCATGCTGCCCCACGGGCGGTTCTCAAGAATCTTGAGTGGGGGATGGCGGAAGTTCTACAGATGCCAATTTCTCTTAAATGGGAACCCCAACCCTTATTAAGTGGATCGTATAGAAGTGAAGTCTCATGGAACGGACTCCAAGGAACCGGTTCGAAGCTCGTAAGCACTTTGAAGGGTTGGCACTACATCACATTTGAATTGTTTGAATCTTCAAGTCAAGGAAGCGATGGATCCCTGTATATGTTCACACCCGAATTGGGATTGTTCCGCGGCACAATTAGTCCAAATGGTGATTTAGTGATCAATGAAAACCAAATACAGAAAACTCTGAGCGAGAATTTAAATCCAGTAATAGCGCTTGAGGGAATTGAGAATCTATTGGGAAAGAAATGGGATGAAGCGCTTGATCCATATCGCCATTTATCTATGGGTGGCGAAGATATGGATGCTAGGCTCTCGGTATGAATAGTGAGAATTCGCGCGAAAAATCAATTACCTTAATTATTGCTTCGGCAATCGTTGCGCTTGCGATGGGCTTAGGTCTTTCCCAAGTAGGGAAAGGTTTTGCTTCAAGGTCGAGTGAAGGAATCACCGTAACTGGATCGGCTCGAGTTGATGCAGTCGCCGACAAAGTCGTCTGGCAACTAAATGCCGAATTTGTCTCACCCACCCAGAGCGTTGCAGTTGCTCGAGTTACTTCATCGGTTGAGTCAATAGTTAAGTATTTAGTGGATGGCGGGATTCCAAATAATTCAATCGAGTTTGGTTCTCTATCTGCTTATGGCCAAGAAGAGTGGTCAAATGGTTCAAGCACGGGTCGAATTGCAAGCTATCGCGCTTCCAGAACCGTCACAGTTCGAACGGAAGATGTGGCTAGAGTGAAAGAGTTGAGTACAAATATTGGTTCTCTCCTTGAGGCTGGAGTTAGCGTTTCGAATTATGGCCCCCAGTATTACGTCTCAAAATTAAATGAACTTCGCCCCGAATTATTGGAGCAAGCGGTAAAGGATGCCCAAGTTCGCGCCGAAGCTATTGTGGCTGCCACAGGTGGCGAAGTCGGCAACATAATGAGCGTTAGATCTGGGCCTTTCCAGGTCACCTCACCTGATTCAGTCGATACATCGGCTGGTGGTTTCTACGACACCTCAACTATTGATAAGACGATAACTTCGACCGTGACGGTGGTTTTCAAAGTCAATTCGTAGTTCGGTTCACAAACCAAATCTGAACGCTAAATGGCGCTACTGCCGTTTTATCGCTTGGCTTACAGAGCTGTGGCTCTAAGTCGGCTATTTGTTTTGCCGAATCAAAGACGGTTCTAAAGCTATCGCCCCAGGTCTGATTGGGGAGTATTACGTCTAACGCCTCTGGGGCGCTATTTAGTATTACAAAAAGACCTTGTTTATGGGATGCATCAATTAGGAAAGCTAAATGGCGCGATGAATTATCTTGCCAAGTATGAGATGTCATCTCAAGGCCGTCCTTATTAAACCAGGCTAAGTCCTTCCGCTTAGTTCCTTGGTCGAGCGCTCCGGTAAAGAATTCTTCGATTACTTCCGCCATGTAAGTAGTGCGAATTTTTGAGAGCGAACTAAGAGTTTCAAGTAAATCATTCTCTTTTTCAAAACACTGCCAATCAAGGGCCCACCCACCATCAAAATTCTCGGGTGCATCCCAAGCAAGATTGGGGTTTAGCGAATAGGCATTATTTGAACCAGATTGCGAGCGAGCGACTTCATCTCCCATTGTTAGCATTGGCACCCCGGATGAGATCATGAGAGTTGCCAAGAGCGATTTCTTAAGTGTCGCTCTTATCGCAGAGATATCTTGATCTTCAGTTGCACCTTCAACGCCAACGTTCCAAGAGCGATTCTGGTTGCTACCGTCATTATTTCCCTCTTGGTTTATCTCATTATGTTTCTCTTGATAAGTGACCAGGTCATTTAGAGTAAATCCATCATGCGCCGTGATGAAATTGATTGAGCTAGTTGGTCCGCGAAAGTAGAAAATGTCATTTGAGCCAGCAAGGCGCGATGCCAGATCAGATACGCCATTGCTATGGCCGCGAGCAGAATCCGCTAGCCAGAATTGGCGGACTGCGTCGCGATAAGCGTCATTCCACTCCCGCCATGGATATGGGAAATCACCTAGCGCATAACCGGCGGTATCCCAGGGCTCGGCAATCAACTTCCGCTCGCGCAGAATCGGATCTGCGGTCAGCGATGAGATTAACGGGCCGTAAGTGTCTATGCCGCCATTTCTTGCCAGAGCCGTTGTGAGATCAAAGCGAAAACCATCAACTCCTATTACCTCACTCCACCAATGAAGCGAATCAATAATCATGCGAGTGACGAACGGTCTTCTAGTGTCTAGAGTATTTCCGCACCCCGTGACATCCTCATATTGATCATCAATCAGATGACGATAGAAAGTCTTGTTATCAATTCCTCTAAAGGAGAGAGTGGGACCCGACTTACCTTCTTCAGCGGTATGGTTGTAAACCACATCTAAAATGACTTCAATTCCGGCGCTATGAAGGGCGGCGACGCTTTCCTGTAACTCTTGAATTGGATTATCGGTCGCTGCATAAGCCAGGTGTGGCGCCGAGAAGGCGATTGGGTTGTACCCCCAATGATTAACTCGACCACGAGCGCGAACTGAAGTCTCACTTAAAAAATGATGGATTGGCAAGAGTTCAATCGCTGTAACGCCCAAATGTTTTAGGTGTGCGATAACAGATGGATGTGCAAGCGCTTTGTATGTCCCACGTTCGCTCTCGGGTATCTCAAGATTTCTATAAGTAAGCCCTCTTACATGAGCCTCATAAATCAAAGTCTTATTCCAAGGGGTATTCGGTCGATTTATCTCCCTTAAATGTTCTCCGGTAACTACAGAGAGCGGAACAAATGGCGCAGAGTCTCGATGATCTTGAATTTCTAGTGTGCCATTACCTAATTCATCAATTGCCGCATGTCCGAAAATCTCTGGAGCGCCAACTAAATCACCTGAAAGTTGGTGCGCGTAAGGATCGATAAGAAGTTTGTTTGGGTTGAAGCGCCATCCTTGATCAGGGCGCCAAGGTCCGTAAACTCGATAGCCGTATCTCTGGCCCGCTTTTACGCCAGCGAGATAGCCATGCCAGATCGGTCCATCTCTATGGGCGAGCGAGAAGCGGGTTTCAGTGAGTTCACCGCCGACCTCGTTGAAGAGACATAGTTCAACGGCATCTGCGGCAGGGGCCCAGAGCGAGAAATTCGTGCCCTCAGCGGTAACGACTGCGCCTAAGACTCGGGGATCAGCTGGCCTCACTTTGGTATCCAACCACTAGGGCGGGGTCGAAGTGAGTAAGCCCAATTGGAAGGGTTGGTTACTCGCCAGTAGCATCCGAGTATGAAGATCGCGATCTGCGTAAAGCAAGTTCCAGATTCGTGGGCCGAGAAGAAAATGGTCAACGGTCGCTTGGATCGCGAGAGCGTTGATGCGGTCTTAAATGATTTAGATGAGTACGCAATAGAAGAAGCGCTTCGCATAGTAGAACCTCTCAATGAAGGCAAAGAGAGCCCGGAGCACACAATCACTCTCATATCAATGGGGCCAGAACGAACCACTGAAGCGATTCGAAAAGGTTTATCAATGGGAGCCGATGGCGGTGTCTTAATCAGCGATCCAGCTCTAGCTGCTTCGGATGCGGTAGCGACTTCAAAAGTACTTTCAAAAGTTATTAAGGATGGTGGTTTTGATTTAGTTTTCTGTGGCACTGAATCCACCGATGCTCGTATGAGCGTCATTCCAGCGATGCTCTCCGAATCACTCGGTTGGGCACAGCTCACTTTCGCAGGTTCGGTCAAAGTTGATTCAAGCGCAAAGACTGTTGAGATCGCGCGCATGACTGAAAGTGGCGTCGAAACGATGTCTGCCGCTCTTCCTTGCGTAGTAAGTGTTATAGAGAAGATAAACGAACCGCGCTATCCATCATTCAAAGGAATCATGGCGGCGAAGAAAAAACCTATCGATAGTAAAACGCTCGCCGATATCGGAATTGATTCTGCATCAGTAGGAGCAACCGGCGCTTGGAGCGAAGTTCTCGAAGCCCAACCACGACCACCGCGCGATAAAGGCATAAAACTTGAGGATTCAGGTGATGGCGGTACGAAGTTGGCGGATTACTTGCTGGAAAAGCGGCTGGTGTAGCTATGACAAAGATACTTTTTCTTGTCGATCACGATGGTACAAAAGTCGCCAAAACACCAGGTGAATTGGGCACTTTTGCTAAACGGGCTGGAAGCGCAGTCGGAGTCATTCTCGCCAATAGCGGAGCGGGAGATGCGCTCGCAGCACAACTTTCTGGAGCTGATATTGATCGATTGATAGTTGTAGAAAATGACGATATTGCAAAGCATGGAATCGCTGCTGCCGTCTCCGCCTTTGCTCAAGTGGTAGCAAGTGAGAAACCAGAAGCGATTCTTATTGCATCTTCGGCACGCGGAAAAGAAATTGCTGGACGGCTAGCGCTTCGAATTGCCGGTGGAGTGATTACCGATGCAATCGACTTCCGTAGTGATTTATCAACCACCCAATCTGTATTCGGCGGATCATTTACAGTAAACGCCAAAGTCAAAGTTGGAACACCAGTCATAACTATTCGACCTAGCTCGATTGAAGCGGGTGCGGCTAGCGCAGCCCCGAGCATTGAGAGGTTCCAAGTCACAATTGAAGCAAAAGATAAATTAGTTACTATTTCAAATTCCCAACCACCAGTAAAAGGTGGCCGACCTGATCTAACTGAGGCAAAAATTGTTATCTCTGGTGGACGTGGCACAAATGGAAACTTTGCGGAAGTTGAAGCGATGGCAGACCTCATCGGAGCAGCAGTTGGAGCATCACGTGCCGCAACTGATGCAGGTTGGTATCCCCATACTCATCAAGTTGGTCAGACTGGAAAGACAGTCAGCCCACAGCTTTATATAGCCTGCGGAATTTCAGGTGCGATTCAACATCGCGCAGGTATGCAGACCTCAAAGACCATCGTTGCAATAAATAAGGATCCAGAAGCGCCCATCTTCGATCTTGCTGATTTTGGAGTTGTCGGCGACTTATTTGCCGTGCTCCCACAGGCGCGCGAGGCGCTCAAGGCAAAACGCGCATAACTTGCTCGTCACTGCTGCGCTTTAGAATTAACCCATGCCGCGCGTCTATTTTGATAATGCTGCCACCACGCCGATAAATGACGTGGCGCTCCAAGCATTTGTCGATCAAGCCCGTGAGCTCGGTAATCCCTCGAGCCTTCATGGTTATGGGCGAGAAGTTCGTAAGAACCTCGAAGAGGCGCGTGAGCGAATTGCATCCTTGGTTGGATGCGAGGCGAGCGAGGTAATTTTTACCGGAAGCGGAACTGAGGCAAATAATCTTGCGATTAAGGGAATCTTTTGGAAACGGCGAAGCGAGGATCCCAAACGTCGGGTAATAGTCATCTCCACATTTGAGCATCATGCAATTCTCGATCCCGTCCATTGGTTGGCCGAAGCTGAAGGCGCCGAGGTGATTGAAGTCCCCGTTACGCGGGAGGGCTTTATAAATTTTGAGTTTCTCAAGAGCGCGATTGAAAACCGGAGCGACGAGATTGCTCTTGTAAGCATCATTCATGCAAACAATGAAGTTGGAACGATCCAACCTATAAGTGAAGTTGTGAAATTAGCTGAGAGGTATTCAATCCCAGTACATACTGATGCGATCCAGAGCTTTGGAAAGATCCCGCTAAATTTTTCCGAACTTGGGCTATTTGCGATGACGATAAGCGCCCACAAGATTGGTGGCCCAGTCGGCGTAGGTGCGCTAATTCTCAAGCGGGGCGTTGATGTAACCCCACTTCTACATGGCGGCGGACAGGAGCGAGATATACGTTCTGGAACTGTGAATGCCGCAGCGATAGTCGCATTCGCATCTGCAGCTCAAGTTGCGATAAGGAATCGCGAAAAAAATTCTCTCTATGTCGCATCTCTGAGAGATTCACTTAAAGAGACCATAAAGGCTGATGTTCCGGATGCAATCTTTAATGCTAGTGAAGGGGAACACCTTCCTGGAATTTTGAACGTCCGCTTTCCTAACACTGAGAGCGATTCATTATTGCTGCTATTTGATGGCGAAGGAATTGCCTGTTCGACTGGCTCAGCTTGCTCCGCTGGAGTACAACAACCAAGCCACGTGCTCCTTGCGATGGGATTGAGCGAGAGAGAAGCTCGTTCTTCGCTTAGATTCTCACTCGGAGCTGAAAATTCTCGCGCTGATATTGATTATTTCCATACCTGCATCAAGAAAGTTATCGAGCGCGCGAGGGCTGCATACCGGAGCACTGCATGAAATTAATTGCAGCAATGAGCGGAGGAGTCGACTCTGCCGTCGCTGCGGCGCGCGCTAAAGAGGCTGGCCATGACGTAATTGGCGTTCATCTCGCGCTATCGAAAAACCCTAAGAAGTATCGCTCTGGCGCTCGTGGCTGTTGCACTATTGAAGATTCGCACGACGCCCGTAGAGCCGCAGATCGAATCGGTATCCCGTTCTATATCTGGGATATGTCTGATGAGTTTCATGAGAATGTCGTTGAGAACTTTCTCTCTGAGTATGCAAGCGGTAGAACTCCAAATCCATGCCTGCGCTGTAATGAGAAGATAAAGTTCGCTGCTGTTTTAGATCGCGCAAAAGCAATGGGATTTGATGGCGTGGTAACTGGACACTACGCAACCACAAAGGAGAGCGATTCAGGAAGATTGCTCTATCGTGCAATAGATCCTCTAAAAGACCAGTCATATGTCTTAGCTGTTTTGAATAGGGAGCAGCTTCAAGGAGCGTTCTTTCCCCTCGGTGACACAACTAAAGAAGATGTCCGCAAAGAAGCGTCCGCGCGCGGTCTAACTGTTGCAAATAAGCCAGATAGCCATGACATCTGTTTTGTTCCTTCTGGTGATAACGCCGGTTGGTTGCGTGATCGTCTTGGAAGTGAGACTGGGCCAATAGTTGATGAATCAGGAACCAAATTGGGCGAACATAAAGGTGCCTACACCTACACAATCGGCCAGCGTCGCGGATTGGGAATTACAGTACCGACTCCCACTGGTGAACCGCGCTATGTACTTCGCATTGAACCGAAGAGCAACACGGTTGTTGTCGGCGAGAAAGAATCCCTTGCAATCAAAGAAATTAGAGGTGAGCGCGCAATTTGGTGCGGTCCAGCGGCAAAGGGCGAAAGAGCGCGCGGTTTCGTGCAAGTTCGAGCGCACGGAGAAGCGCATCAGTGCACTTATTGGAGCGATGGCGAGGGGCATAGTTTGCATGCGGAGTTAGATGAACCGATCTTTGGCTTAGCAACCGGCCAGGCCATGGTCATATATGACGGAGATCGAGTTGTTGGATCGGCAACGATTGCGGACACAGCATGAGCGGGAGAGGTGAATCTGAAGTACGCCGGCGAATGAGCGAACTAGCTGAAGAAATTCGCGATCACCAATATAGATACTACGTTCAAGATAAGCCGACCATCACTGATGCAGAGTTTGATGCGCTCTGGCGAGAGTTAGAGAAATTAGAAGGAAAACATCCCGAACTTCGCGATCCAAATTCGCCCACCCTAGAAGTAGGAGGCGGTTTTGCAACCCACTTTACCCAATTTGATCATTACGAAAAGATGATGAGCCTTGACAATGTCTTTAGCTCCGATGAGTTAGAGGCCTGGTTTGAGAGAGTGAAGAAAGAAGATGATGGTTCGGCAAAGAGTTGGCTCTGCGAACTAAAAGTTGATGGACTTGCGATAAATCTCATTTACGAAGAAGGAAAATTAGTGCGCGCGCTTACGCGAGGTAATGGCACTACCGGTGAAGATGTGACGGTAAATGTCCGAACAATTAAAGGAGTACCAACTTCTCTTAAAGATGCTAAGCCGCCAAAACTTGTGGAGATAAGAGGAGAGATATATTTTCCACTCGAAGCATTTAACGAACTAAATGAAAGTCTAGAAGAGTCTGGAAAGACCACCTTTGCCAATCCGCGAAATGCCGCAGCCGGATCTTTGCGCCAGAAAGATCCAAGAGTCACCGCAAGTCGACCTTTATCTCTGATTGTCCATGGGGTCGGCGCAGTCCAGGGTCGTAATTTTGCTACCCAGAGTGAGGCCTATGAACTCTTGAAGAGCTGGGGACTTCCAACTTCGAATCGTTATCGCGTAGTCACCTCTCGAGCGGAAGTGAGAAAGTTTGTCGATTACTTTTTGGAGCATCGACATGATGTTGAGCATGAGATAGATGGCGTCGTTGTGAAGGTAAATGAACGAGCAGCACAGCAAGCTATCGGCTCAACTTCTCGAGCACCTAAATGGGCAATTGCATATAAATATCCACCGGAAGAAGTCACAACAAAACTCATCGATATTCGCGTCAGCGTGGGACGTACCGGAAGAGTCACGCCATTTGGATTTATGGAACCGGTTCGAGTTGCAGGCTCTACTGTCACAAATGCAACGCTGCACAACGTTGAAGAAGTCGAGCGCAAAGGTGTCTTGATCGGTGATGTCGTAGTACTTAGAAAAGCTGGTGATGTAATCCCAGAAATTCTTGGACCGGTAGTTGAACGAAGGACGGGTAGCGAGCGGAAATTTGTGATGCCGAAGAAATGTCCGGAATGCGGAACTTCATTGCGCGCCATGAGCGAAGGGGATGTTGATATCCGCTGTCCAAACTCGCAGTCTTGTCCAGCTCAACTTAGAGAACGTATCTACTACATCGGCTCAAGAGCAGCCCTTGATATCGATGTGCTCGGATACGAAGCCGCTCAAGCTTTGTTAGATTCGAAATTGATTTTCGATGAAGGTGACCTCTTTTCTTTAACCGAGAACGACTTAATGAAGTGTGAATTCTTCAAGAAGAAAGATGGCAAGATTGCAGCCAATGCCGAGAAACTTCTAATTGCTTTAGATGCGGCTAAGTCTCGACCCTTGTGGCGAGTACTCGTCTCGCTCTCCATCAGACATGTCGGTCCAACTGCAGCCCAGGCACTTGCGCGCGAATTTGGATCTCTTGATGCAATCGCTAGCGCTTCAACTACAGAACTGTCGGCAATCGATGGCGTAGGCGAAGTGATTGCGGTGAGTATCCAGGATTGGTTTGCTGAAGATTGGCATAGGGAGATAATTGAAAAGTGGCGCTCTGCTGGAGTGACTTTTACACAAGTTGGAATTGCTTCAAAACCTCAAACTCTGGCCGGTAAGACGATTGTGGTTACTGGCTCGCTCGAGAATTTCTCTCGGGATGGCGTAACGGAGGCAATAACAGAACGGGGCGGGAAAGCGGCTTCCTCCGTTTCCAGCAAGACTGATTTTGTTGTGGTCGGTGATTCTCCTGGCTCTAAGGCGAAGAAAGCTGAGGAATTAGGAGTTCGGGTAATAGGGGAGCGGGAATTCATGACTCTATTGGAGAAGGGTGAGCTCTAGCAGTTATTATGCGTTCCATGTTAAGCCGAATCATTTCTGAGCGAGCCGTTGAACTATTTAGCGAAACTGGTCGAGAGCTACCCGCTCACCCAGTCTTCTTTGGAGCGCTCGCCTTTGGAATATTGATGTTACTTCTCTACTTAGTATTGAGACTTGATAAAGATTAAGAACTGCGCGCTCTTCGGTGGCACTTTTGATCCATTCCATAATGGCCACTTACATCTAGTTAAATCTCTATTAGCCGCAAAGAAATTTGAGAATTTAGTAGTGATTCCCTCGGGCAATCCCTATCAGAAGAGTGGGTCGGCTTCTGCCTCGGATCGGCTAGCGATGACAAAATTAGCGTTAAAAGATCAAGCGGTGGCTATAAGTGATTGTGAGATTGATAGAGCGGGCCCTTCGTACGCGGTAGATACCATCAAAGAGATAAAGGATTCAATTCACGCAGATAAATACACCTGGGTTTTAGGAAGCGATGCTTTTGCTGGGCTGGCATCTTGGAATAGATTTCAAGAGTTAACGGAATTGGTCGACTTTCTTGTAGTAATTCGCCCAGGCACAGGAGTTATAAGTGGGATACCTGGCGTTAGATTCGAAAAAATTGAAATCGATGCGCTAGACATATCAGCCACCGAATTGAGGAATCGCATCAAGCAAGGGGAAGATGTAAGCCCCTATCTTCCAGTAAGTGTCCTTTCGTATATAAGGGAGAATCACCTATATGGCGCCGCGTAACTCCACTCTTGTAAACCTAGAGTGCGCTGCTGCAGCCGCGTTAGAAAAACTTGGAAGAGATCTAGTAGCGATTGACCTAACTGAACAGATGGTCTTAAGCGAGGTTTTCTTGCTAGTGAGTGGCGCGAATGAGCGACAGATTGAAGCTATTGGCGATGAGGTTGAATTGAAATTAGCTACGCTGGGCGAGAAGCCACTCCGACGTGAAAAATCAGCGCATTGGATTCTGCTTGATTATGAAGATCTTGTTGTTCACATCCAGACTGATGAGATCCGTCAGTACTACATGTTGGAACGATTATGGAATGACTGCCCCAGGATTGAACTAAAAGCAGTTATAGAAGATGAGAAGCAGAGGGCAAGAAACTAGAAATGAGACAGCGGATAGTTTTGTGGCGCCATGGTCAGACCGATTGGAATCTCCAGAATCGCTTCCAGGGGCATTCCGATATTCCATTGAATGAAACTGGACATGCTCAAGCACGAAGAGCGGCCCCTCTATTGATGGGTCTTCGACCAGAAAAAATTGTTTGCAGTGATTTGATCCGCACCCAGCAAACCGCAGCTGCGCTGGCAGATATCGCAAAACTCCCAGTCCATATTGATGCCGGGCTTCGTGAAACAAATGGTGGAAAGTGGGAAGGACGCACTGGCGAAGAGAATCGTGCTGATGACTACGAACGGTTTGTAAATTGGTTAGATGGTAACGATGAGCCGGCCGGCGACACCGGTGAGCGGCGAAGTGAGATTGCCGAACGGGCCGTTGCCGCTATAAGTCGAGCGCTCGAACCTTCACTATCAACACTTGTCGTAGTCACACATGGTGGAACGGCAAGAATTGTCATCGGAAAGATGCTCGCACTACCAATGAATCAGTGGGCAACAATTGGCGGACTTTCAAATGCTTCTTGGTCAATTTTGGAAACTGGCCATCACCGAAAAGGCTGGATTTTGGTGGAGCACAATGCCGGTTCGCTCCCGGAACCGATTTATGGAGAAGAAAGCGGCGCGTAATTGTTGTAAGGTGCCCATGTTTAGGGGCTATGGCGCAGCTGGTAGCGCACCTGCATGGCATGCAGGGGGTCAGGGGTTCAAGTCCCCTTAGCTCCACAATTTAGATAAACGATTACCGGGTAAGGCAAAGGAATTTAGAAATGAGCGATAGAACCAGCAGTAGAGGTCTAGCGCTACAGAAAATTCCTTCTGGCTGGAATGCAAAAAACTTACCTAACCTAGAAGGTAAGAGATTTCTCATTACTGGTGCCACAAGTGGAATCGGGAAAGAGGCTGCCCGCGAATTAGCTCGAGTGGGGGCAAAAGTCACAATTGCGGCCCGCTCACTTGAAAAAGCAGAATCAGTAAAGAAAGAGTTATCAAGCGACCGGATTGAGTTACTTGAATTAGACCTTGCAGATCTTGAGAGTGTTCGCCGCGCAGCCCGCAAGGTTGACTATGAAATTGATGTCTTAATTCTTAATGCGGGGATCATGGCAATTCCATTAAGAAAAACGAAGGATGACTTCGAGATGCAGATGGCCACTAATCATCTTGGCCACTTTGCATTTGCCGGATTGATTAGAGAGCGCGTTAAGTCAAGAATCGTCTCTATCTCAAGTCAAGCCCATCGAATGGGCAATTTCGGAGATGGAACTGTTGGGGCTATTAGAGATATTTGTCTTGGAAGAAATAAGTACTCACCTTGGGGCGCATATGGCGCAAGCAAGTTAGCAAACCTCCTCTTTACTTTTGAATTGGCAAGAATTGCTAATGCAAAAGAGTGGGGTATTACTGCCATCGCAGCTCATCCAGGCTATTCGAACACTAATCTGCAGAGCGTTGCCCCTCAGATGAAAGGAAATATCTGGGAGGAGCGAGGCACTGCGTTAATGAATGGCGTAATTGCGCAATCTGCGTCACGCGGCGCACTTCCAACGTTATGTGCCGCGACATTCCCAAACCTTTATGGAGCATCCTTTATTGGACCAGATGGATTACTTGAGATGCGCGGCTTTCCAAAGTCAGTACGTGCGCGCTCCATTGCATATGATCAAGAGTTAGCAAGAAATCTCTGGCAGGTAAGTGAAGAATTAACCGGCGTCGTTTGGCGGTAACCTACGCACATGCATGAGGCGTACGACATCAACCACGTTCAAGAGAAGTGGTTACCCATCTGGGATGAGCTCGCGCCCTTCCGCTCCGGCAAGAAAGATGATCCACGCCCAAAGAAGTATGTCCTCGATATGTTTCCCTATCCCTCAGGGGATCTTCATATGGGCCATGCTGAGGCCTATGCGCTAGGCGATGTTATTGCGCGGTACTGGGTCCAAAAAGGTTTTAACGTTATGCATCCAATTGGTTGGGATGCCTTTGGTCTTCCTGCTGAGAATGCGGCTATAAAACGGAATGAAGATCCAAGCATTTGGACCTACGAAAACATAAACACTCAGCGAGCATCGATGCGACGCTATGCCTGCTCCTTTGATTGGGATCGAGTTCTTTACACATGTGATCCCGAGTATTACCGCTGGAACCAATGGATATTCCTTAAGTTATTTGAACGCGGGCTTGCTTACCGCAAAGACTCTGCGGTGAATTGGTGCCCAGATTGCCAGACAGTTCTAGCAAACGAGCAAGTCGTTGCAGGACTATGCGAACGGTGTGATAACGCAGTAACAAAAAAGAAATTGAATCAGTGGTACTTCAAGATTACTGATTACACCGAGAGATTGCTCGCTGATATGGAGCAACTCGAGGGTAAATGGCCGGAAAAAGTTCTCACCATGCAGCGAAATTGGATTGGAAAATCTACCGGCGCTGAAGTCAAGTTTGAAATTGAAGGACGAAGCGAACCGGTTGTCATCTATACAACTCGGCCAGACACTCTCTATGGCGCGACCTTTATGGTCGTAGCTGTAGATAGCGAGCTTGCACGTGAACTTGTCCACGGCACCACAGTCGAGAGAAAGTTCAGTGAGTATTTCGATTCTGTTAAAGCGGCGAGTGATATTGATCGTCTCTCAACAGAGCGCGCCAAGAGTGGCGTCTTTTTAGAGCGCTACGCGATTAATCCTGTTAATGGGGAGCGAATTCCCATCTGGGCAAGTGATTATGTGCTTGCCGATTATGGAACGGGCGCGATCATGGCGGTCCCAGCTCACGACCAGCGCGATTTAGATTTTGCCCGAGCTATGAAGCTTCCGGTGCGAGTGGTAGTTGCGACTGAAGGTGAAGATCCTGCCGTAACTGGAGTAGCAACCGATGGCGATGGAAAGCTGATCAATTCTGGTTCTCTAAACGGACTTGATACTGCTACTGCAATAACTACAGTAATAAAAGAGCTCGAGTCGAAAGGCCTTGCAAAGGCATCTCAAAACTATCGCCTCCGTGATTGGTTGATTTCTCGACAACGTTATTGGGGCACCCCGATTCCGATTATCCATTGCGATAAGTGCGGCGAAGTGCCCGTTCCGCTTGAAGAATTGCCCGTTCGGTTACCAGATTCAAAGACTGTAGATCTAAAACCAAAGGGAAGCTCGCCATTAGCAACTGCAAAAGATTGGGTAAATGTTAAATGTCCTAAATGCAGCCAACCAGCGCTGCGCGATACCGACACGATGGATACCTTTGTTGATTCATCTTGGTACTTCCTCCGATACACCAGCGTTGATAAAGATGATAGAGCTTTTGATTTAGATGAAGTTAAGACTTGGCTTCCTGTTGATCAATATGTCGGGGGAGTTACGCATGCAATTCTTCATCTTCTTTATTCGCGTTTCTTCACCAAAGCGCTATTTGATATGGGCTTAGTTGATTTCACTGAGCCATTTACCCGACTTTTAAATCAAGGTATGGTGATTATGGATGGCTCGGCCATGAGTAAGAGCCGAGGAAATTTAGTTCGTTTATCTGATGAGCTGGAGCGGCACGGAGTTGATGCCATCCGGTTATCCATGGTCTTTGCAGGCCCGCCGGAGGATGATGTGGATTGGGCTGATGTGTCACCCTCTGGTTCCGTTAAATTCTTAAATCGAGCCTGGCGACTTTCCGGTGATGTAGCGAGCAAAGTCGGAGTCGACTTCAAATCTGGCGATCTTGCGCTTCGAAAGACCACGCATAAGGCGCTGCATGACATCTCGTTTGCAGTCGAGTCATTCCGTTTCAATGTTGCTGTAGCGCGGATCATGGAATTGGTGAATGCAACTCGAAAGGCGATTGATAGCGGTTGTGGTCCAGCTGATCCTGCCGTTCGAGAGGCCACTGAAACCGTTGCAATCTCACTCTCGTTAATCGCTCCGTATACAGCCGAAGAGATGTGGGAGCGTCTCGGACATGAACCCTCCGTAGCACTTGCCGGCTGGCCGGAAGTTGATTCAACCTTGCTAACCGAAGACTCAGTCACCGCGATCTTCCAAGTAAATGGAAAAATCAAGAACCGGGTTGAGGTATCACCCTCCATAAGCGATAAGGAACTAGAGGAAATGGCCCTTAGCGATGGCGCCATCAAGACTGAATTAGGTGGGGCAACGCCGAAGAAGATAATTACTAAAGCACCAAAATTTGTGAACATAGTTCTCTAATTTCCACAGCCTCTTAAATTGTAGAAAAGTCTTTAGGGGTTCTCTGTTCTGATTCACCCATGAACCTACTAAAAGAGAAATTCGAAGAATTGAAGTCACAATCTCTTGAATACACCACTGAACAGAAGCGCGCCGTTATAGCACTTTCTCTAGTAGCGATTTTTATTGCTGGAGTCCTCTTCCTCTCATCCCGTGGTGAGGCTGTTGAAACTCCTGCAATAAAGGTTATTGAGAGCGCACCATCAAAGATGTTGTTAGTTCATGTGGCCGGGGAAGTAAAGCGACCTGGCGTGTATCCAGTCATCGATGGTTCTCGGGTCGTTGATGCAATTTCTGCTGCAGGCGGAGCGAGAAAAGGAGTAGATCTTTCCGTAATAAATCTGGCTCGAAAGGTGGTTGATGGCGAACAGATCTATCTCGGCGTTAAACCGGAGAAGAAGAAGGTTGGTTCCAAAGTCTTTAGCGGAACGGTTTACATAAATCGCGCCAGCATCTCTCAATTCGACTCACTCTCTGGAATTGGCCCGGTCCTTGCGAAGCGGATAGTTGATTACCGAAGTGCTAATGGACCCTTTGTAGATATCGCAGAACTTCAAAAGGTGCCGGGCATAGGAATGAAAACCTTCGAGAGAATTAAGTCCAGACTCTCTCTTTGAGTTTGCAGACTAAGAGCTACCAATCCCTTGCGCTAGCGATTGGTATCTGGTCGGGAATCGCACTGGCCGACTTAGTGGAACTAAAAGCTTTGCTTTTGGTGCCAATCTTGGTTCTTTTTCGAAATCGAGCGGTAGCTCCGGTCTTGCTTGCATCATTGACCGGGGCTAGTGCGCTACTAATTCACCTAGCGTCACTTGAATCAACTGAACTCTCTAAATTTGTAGATTCGCATGTAAGCATTGAGGGCGTAATAAGCAGCGATCCTAGTAAGACTCGGCCAAGAGTTATTGGCTCTAGGTTGACCGAATCTAGAACCACTTTCTTGATGCGTGCCGAAACTTTAACTACAAACAAATTTCAGTCCCAAATTCGTCTTCCTATTCGCGTAATAGTAGAAACCGAAGAGCTGCTGATTCCGGGTCAGCGAATCCAGTTATCAGGAAGACTAATCGATTCAAAAGAGCGAAAAGTAGCTGCACTATTCATCGCTAAAGAAGATTCCTTGAGTTCTATAAGTACACCTAAATCATTGAAAGCTTTGGAGGAAATTCGTATTGCGCTACGTGAGGCGACTTTAAAGATTGGCGGCGACCCTGCCGCATTAATTCCAGGTATGGTAATTGGGGATACCTCATTACAGAGCAGCGCTCTTACAAAGCGAATGCTTGAAGCTGGCCTCTCTCATTTAACCGCAGTAAGCGGCGCTAACTTTGCAATCGTAAGCGCGTTTCTCTTCGCCATAATCGGTTTTTTTATTCCAAATAGAAGTATTCAGAGCTCTATCACAATTTTTGCGCTAGTCATCTTTGTTCTTCTTGTTCGACCTACTCCTTCGGTGTTAAGAGCCGGAGTCATGGCTGCTGTGTTTCTAATAGCGAGGTTAAGTGGTCGGCGTAACGCAGGAGTTAATTCACTAGCTGTCGCAATCACTCTCCTTCTTTTGATCAACCCATTTCAGGCCTTCGAAGCGGGCTTCATCTTGAGCGTACTTGCTACAAGCGGGCTAATCTTCTTTGCTCCAAAGATTGCCGCTCGAGTTCCGGGTCCGAAGTGGCTCGGTGAGTTGATTTCAATACCTACGGCTGCGACCTTGTTCTGCGCGCCTTATCTAATGGTCATTTCGGGCGGGCTAAATCTTGGGACTATCTTGCTCAACATTCTCGTAGCACCTGTAGTTCCATTCGTAACTATCTTCGGATTTGTCGCCACGCTTCTCATACTCCCTTTTACTTCACTAGCTCACATCCTCCTTGAAATTGCAAATTTAGGAACTAGATGGATTGTTTATATCGCTTCGTGGAGCGAGTTGATGCCCGCTTTGGTCACTAGCGCTCCGGTAATCATTCTTCTTGGAGCTTTATGGGTGCTCTCATGGTTTCTAGGAAATAAGTTCGCGTTTATCTCGCTGCTCATAATCTTAACTGTTAGCTCAAGCCAGAGATTAATTTTTCCAGGAAGCGATTGGAAGGTTGGCCAATGCGATGTTGGCCAGGGGGATGCGTTCCTAATAAATCTTGGCGGTGGTTCAGCAATCCTCTTTGATGCAGGCCCAGATCCGCGCCTGCTGGATCGATGTCTAGATCAGTTTCAAGTAAAGCGACTCCCATTAGTTGTAATCAGCCATATTCATGCCGATCACTATCAAGGATTAACAGGAATAGGTAGGCGAGAAGTGGGTGAGGTCTGGATGAATCGCGAGGTTGATCTATTTGAATCGATTCCAGAGCAGGTTGCGCGAAGTGGCCAGACCTTCAAAATTGGAGATGCGCGAATTGAGATTATCTGGCCAGAAACCGGTACCGAGAGTTTTGACTCAATTACTGGTGATGGTTCTGCCGAAAATAACCGGAGCGTTGTAGCGCTAGTTGAGATCGAGCAAGTTCGAATCTTGGTAACGGGGGATATCGAACCTGGGGCGCAACAAGAGTTACTCGGTGAAATCAAAGAAATTGATGTCATCAAAGTTCCGCATCATGGCTCAAAACATCAAGAGCCTAGAATTTTTGAAGGTGCATCAATCTTCTTTGTGAGTGTGGGACAGAACTCTTATGGCCACCCAGATAACGGGCTAATATCAAGCCTAGAGAGTAAGGGCAGCGTCTTTAGGAGCGATCTAGATGGTGCAATTGCCCTAAGTTGGCATATAGATAGTTCTGCCCGGCCGATATTCTCTGCCCGGCGTTTAGGAAAGGAGTGGTGGCGGCTTTCATGGCATTGAACCCACTTCTTCTAATTCATGGCGGCGAGGCTGCCCTTTCAGATCGAGCGCTAAGTGAAGCGCTAGAGGCGCGAAAAGATTTTGAGCGGACCTCATTAGATGGCGGGGAATTAGAGGTTGGTCGCTATGGCGAAGTGATTGCACCATCACTATTTTCTGAAAAGCGAGTTGTGATTCTCCGGGAACTCCAGGATGTTTCAGCTGAAGTTGGGGAAGAAATCTTAGAGAGCTTTGATGCCATAGACCCAAATACTCATCTGATCTTCGTCCATAGGGGCGGAGTAAAGGGCAAAGGTTTAGTCGACAAGATCAAGAAGCTTAAGGCTGAATACATCGCCTGCGAACCATTGAAAAAGCAGAGCGAGAAAGAGGAATTTGTCCGACAGGAATTCGCCAGGCATGGAAGGAAGATTTCTAGCGCTGCGGTAACGGCCCTTGTTAGCGCAACGGGAAGTGATACACGTGAATTGGCCGCTGCATGTAGCCAAATTTCTTTTGATACCAATGCAGGCAAAGCGGTGATTGATGAAGGAGATATCGCTAATTATTATCAAGGTCGAGTTGAGGCCACGGGATTTGATGTAGCCGATGCTGTTATTGCAGGAGATGTTCGCGGGACTTTAATATCGCTAAGAAATGCCTTAGATACTGGCACTGACCCGGTCATGATTGTTTCGGCCGTTGCAAACTCAGTCCGCGCTCTTGCAAAAGTTTCAGATCTACCTAGAAATGCGAAATCATTTGAAGTTGCCGGAAAATTGGGGCTGGCGCCGTGGCAGATTGATAAAGCGCGACGACAATTAACAAAGTGGCGCCCCGGAATGATCACCTTTGCTATTGAGGAGTTACTGAGAGCCGATGTCGGCGTAAAGGGAGGGGATGCTGCTCCAATCTATGCCCTTGAGCGGGCTATGGTTTCTATTGCCAAGAATGTAGCGTCGGGAGGCTCGGTTTGAGCCATCGATGGTGCTGCTGATACCCTTCGGCGCTCGTAAAAACGGGTAATCAAATAGGCAAACTAGTAGTCAAACTAGTAGGCGAACTAGTAGGAAAAAATAGGAAGCAAAGGAAGGCAGTTTCGTGGCAAATATCAAGTCTCAGATCAAGCGAATCAAGACCAACGAGAAGGCAAGGCTTCGCAACAAGTCGGTCCGTTCGTCATTTAAGACTGCCATTCGTCGCTTCCGCGATGCTGTCTCTTCAGGGGATAGCAAGACCATTGCAACCGAACTTAAGACCGCATCGCGTGAATTAGATGTTGCGGTTTCAAAGGGCGTAATTCATGCCAACCAAGCTGCGAACAAGAAGTCGGCTATGGCAAAAGCAGCCCATAAAGCCGGCGTTCGCTAAAACCTGTATCAATAAGAATTAGGCGGACGAGCGATGCCCGCTATTCCATTAAGTAAGGCGCCACAGCCCTCTAAAACTGATCCCGGGCAGATTCGTAATTTCTGCATCATCGCACATATTGATCATGGTAAGTCCACACTTGCTGATCGAATGCTGGGAATTACTGGCGTAGTTGAAGCGCGCAATATGCGGGAGCAGTATCTAGATCGAATGGATATTGAACGAGAACGCGGAATCACGATAAAAAGCCAGGCAGTTCGTCTTCCTTGGAAGTCTGGAATAGATGGTAAGGAATACATTCTAAATATGATTGATACGCCAGGCCATGTCGACTTCACCTATGAAGTCTCAAGGTCGCTCGCAGCCTGCGAGGGTGCGATTCTTTTGGTGGATTGTGCGCAAGGAATTGAAGCCCAAACTCTGGCAAACCTCTATTTAGCGATGGAGAACGACCTCACAATAATTCCAGTTCTAAACAAGATTGATTTACCAGCAGCGCAACCAGATAAGTTTGCAGAGGAACTCGCCAAGCTTGTTGGTTGTAAACCATCAGACTGTCTCCGGGTATCAGGAAAAACTGGCGCAGGAGTCGAAGAGCTACTTGATCAGATTGTTGCCCAGATTCCTGCCCCCACAGGTTCTGCAGATGCGCCAGCGCGTGCTCTAATTTTTGACTCGGTTTATGACACATATCGAGGCGTTGTAACTTATGTACGCGTCTTTGATGGAAAACTCTCTCCGCGTGAGCAGATTCAAATGGTTTCCACGGGGGTTCGCCATGAATTACTAGACATCGGCGTTATATCTCCAGAACCAGTATCTAGCGCTGGAATTGGCGTTGGTGAAGTTGGCTACTTGATCACAGGCGTAAAAGATGTTCGTCTATCAAGAGTTGGAGATACGGTCACTTCGTATCACAACCCAGCTAAAGAGGCTCTGGCTGGATATAAAGATCCTAAACCCATGGTCTTCTCTGGGCTGTATCCAATCGATGGCGATGACTATCCGATTCTCCGTGATGCACTTGATAAGTTGCAATTAAATGATGCAGCTCTTGTCTATGAGCCAGAAACTTCGGTAGCTCTAGGTTTCGGTTTTAGATGTGGCTTTTTAGGGTTGCTGCATATGGAAATTGTGCGAGAAAGGTTAGAGAGAGAATTCAATCTCTCACTCATATCTACCGCTCCAAACGTGGTTTATCGAGTATTTCTCGAGGATGGAAGCGAAAAAATTGTGACCAACCCAAGCGAATATCCAAATGGAAAAGTGGCGAAAGTATTAGAGCCAATCGTTAAAGCAACAATTCTCTCGCCCTCAGATTACATCGGGACAATTATGGAGCTCTGCCAGTCACGCCGAGGAACGTTAGGCGGTATGGATTATTTATCAGAGGATCGCGTTGAGATTCGTTACACACTTCCACTTGCTGAGATAGTTTTTGATTTCTTTGACCAACTAAAGTCTCGCACCAAAGGTTATGCCTCTCTAGATTACGAGCCAATCGGTGAAGCCGAGGGTGATCTTGTAAAGGTCGATATTCTGCTACAAGGCGATACAGTCGATGCATTTAGCTCAATTGTGCACCGCGATAAGTCTTATCCATATGGCGTCATGATGACTACGAAATTGCGCGAGTTGATTCCCAGGCAGCAATTCGAAGTTCCGATCCAGGCCGCTATTGGCGCGAAGATAATTGCCCGTGAGAATATTCGCGCAATTAGGAAAGATGTTCTTGCTAAGTGTTACGGCGGCGATATCACTCGTAAGCGTAAACTCCTAGAGAAACAGAAAGAGGGCAAGAAGCGAATGAAGATGGTGGGTAAGGTTGAGGTCCCACAAGAAGCCTTCATCGCAGCTCTCTCCACAAACTCGGATGGCGAAAGTGGAAAGACAAAGAAATAGCGCCGAAGGTGCGCTCTCGTTCTATATCCATATCCCGTACTGCGTAAAACGCTGTGGATACTGTGACTTTAATACCTACACTCCACAGGAACTGGGTACTGAAAACTTTGCGCTCATCACTACTCCCTACATAGAGGCAGTTATGCGGGAGATTGAGCTAGCCAAGAACAGCGTTGGTGCTATCAGCGTTCCAACAATCTTCTTCGGTGGCGGTACGCCTTCATTGATGCCAAGTTCAGAGATTGCAAAGGTGATAAGAAAAATTGGCGAGGAGTTCGACCTTCAAGAAGGTGCCGAGATAACCCTTGAAGCAAATCCAGATACTCTCTCGGCTTCTTATATTGATGAACTTGTTGCCGCCGGGATAAATCGTATTTCTCTCGGTATGCAATCAGCAGTTCCACATGTTCTAGCTTCTCTAGATCGAACTCATAACCCTCATAATGTGAATAAAGCATGTGAACTCATCAAGAGTGCCGGGATTGAACATTTGAGCGTTGACTTAATCTATGGAGTACCGGGAGAGTCAGTTTCAGATTGGCAGACTTCTTACGAGACGGCTCTCTCGCTGCCAATCGATCACATCAGCGCATACGCACTCATTGTTGAAACAGGAACAAAATTGGCAGCACGGTTAAAGCGTGGCGAATTACAAATGCCCCCAGATGATGAGACTGCGGAGAAATATCTAATTTTTGACGAAGCCGCAGAATCACGAGGGTTTAGATGTTATGAGTTGAGTAATTGGGCAAGACCTGGTGGCGAGTGTCGACACAACATCTCATATTGGAATGGGTCGCAATGGTGGGGAGTGGGTCCGGGAGCACATTCTTATTTCGCTGGCAGACGTTGGTGGAATGTAAAGCATCCTGTCACTTATCAAACCGCGTTGGTTAACGGAAACTCACCAGAGCTAAATAGCGAGATACTCTCCGAAGAGAATAAGCGAGATGAATTTGTAATGTTACAAATTCGAATGAGCGAGGGAATCCCATTAAGCGCGCTAACCGCAGGAGAAGTCGCAAAAGTGGCCAAGTATCGAGATACCGGACACATTGAAGGCGCTGGTTGGGAAGAAGGTCATCTTGTCTTGTCGAGAACTGGGCGGCTAATAGCCGATCGAATCGTGCGCGAAATGCTGGTGTAGTAACTTCACTTCCTATGCAAACCGCCCACACCGTAATCACCCTGCTATTGGCCGTTATCTTTCTTATCGCTGGGCTATCAAAGGCGAGCGGCTCCTCGGCTGGTCTATCTGGGACAAGAGACATAAATTTCCCAGATGGTTTTGCTCGCTTAGTTGGAATGTTAGAGACGTTAGCTGCGCTGAGCCTGGTTATCGGCTTTGCCCTTGAGAATAAAGATTTGAAAATCTACGGTTTTATTTTCCTCTGGGTGATTATGGCTGGAGCAATCTTCTTCCACTTTCGCGCTAACAAGTCAAGAACTGCATTTCCTGCGATGCTGCTATTAATTTTGATTACTTTTGGTATCGCAACTATCTAGGGGTTAATGGCTTTGAATAAGGATTCAAATATCGAGGTTCGCCAATTAGAAATCTTGCGTGCGATTGTAGATGAGTACGTTGCGACAGAAGAACCAGTTGGCTCGCGCGCGATTGCAGAGCGCCACGGGCTAGGTATTTCTTCGGCGACGATACGAAATGAAATGTCTGTTTTGGAGAGCGCTGGACTGATTACCCAGCCTCACACAAGTGCGGGACGTATTCCAACTGATAAGGGCTATCGGATTTTCGTCGATAAGTTGGCCAAGGTAAAGCCACTTTCAACGGCAGAACGTCGTGCCATCGAGACTTTCTTGGAAGGAGCGCACGACTTAGATGACGTTGTCATGCGTACGGTTCGTCTTCTTGCTCAAGTAACTAAACAGGTCGCCGTAGTTCAATATCCATCAATCACAAAGTCGAAAGTTCGCCACATCGAATTAGTCGCGCTGAATCAGACCAGGATCATGTTGGTGTTGATCACAAATACCGGACGAGTGGAACAACGAGTTCTCGAACTCCCGCATCCAATCTCTGATCAAATGTTGGGAGACTTGAAAAATCGACTCAATGCAGCTGTTGCTGGTCGCAACATGGCAGATGTATCGAACTCCTTGGAAAACCTACTCGAGGCCTTTCCGCGGAACGAACGAACTTCGGTGGCTCTGACAATCTCTAATTTGATTGAGATGTCGCTGGAGCGAGCCGAGGAGAGAGTTGCCATCGCAGGAACTGCAAATTTGGCGAGATCGGGAGATGCAACATCCTCTGACATCCACGCTGTACTTGAGGCCCTAGAGGAACAAGTTGTACTACTGCGTCTTTTGAGTGATTCAAGTGATTCGATGCGAATTCGAATTGGGACTGAACAGCCCGATAAGAGCCTAAAGAGCACGAGTCTGGTCAGTATTGGATATGGAGATGATGGGAATTCGTTGGGAGCCCTTGGCGTTATCGGCCCTACGCGGATGGACTACTCCGCATCTATGACAGCGGTGCAAGCAGTTGCGCGCTACGTAGGTAGATTTTTGACTGAGGGCAGATAATGGCTGACCACTACCAGACGCTCGGCGTTGATAGAGGTGCATCCGCGGATGAGATTAAGCGGGCTTATCGAAAGTTAGCTCGCGAAATGCATCCGGATGTAAATCCAGATCCAAAAGTTCAAGATCGCTTCAAAGAAATAACGGCTGCTTATGAAGTGCTAAGTGATCCCGAAAAGCGAAGTTCTTATGACCGGGGCGGTGATGGGTTCTCTGGCTTTGGTGGAAATGGCTTTGGCGGTTTTAGCGACATCATGGATGCATTTTTTGGCGGTGGCGGCGCCCCACGTGGCCCAAGACCAAGAATGCGCCAAGGACAAGATGCATTAATTCGCGTTGAAATAGATTTAAATCAAGCTTGTTTTGGAATCTCTAAAACAATCGGTGTAGAGACTGCTGTTATCTGCGATAAGTGCGGGGGTGATGGTTGTGGAGCCGGTAGTTCACCTCGGACTTGCGACATTTGCAAAGGCAGAGGCGAAGTACAGCAAGTAACTCGTTCCTTTATCGGACAAGTAATGACCTCAAGGCCTTGCGGAACTTGCCAAGGCTTTGGAACCGTTATTCCAAATCCCTGTCGAGAGTGCGCTGGTGATGGAAGAGTTCGAGCAAAGCGGAATATCGATGTAAAGATTCCTGCTGGGGTAGAAACTGGAAATCGCATTCAGTTAAGTGGCCAAGGTGAAGTTGGTGCTGGCGGTGGCCCGGCCGGAGATTTATATGTAGAAATCATTGTGGCCGAACATGACTTCTTGGTTCGCGATGGCGAGGATCTACACCTTCAGTTAAACGTTTCAATGACTGGGGCAGCTTTAGGAACAGAGATGAAAGTTGAAACTCTGGATGGAGAGATTGAAGTAGAGGTGAAACCTGGAACGCAAAGTGGCGAGATGATTCCTGTCAAAGGCAAAGGAATGACTCGGCTTCGTAGCGGCACACGCGGTGACTTATATGTCCACATAAACGTGGAGATTCCCACAAAGCTCTCTAAAGCGGAAGCAGAATTGCTCAAGTCTTTTGCGCAATTACGTGGCGAGAAGATGAATGGCACTCAAGTTAGAAGGAATAGCGACTCCAGCTTGTTTGCAAAATTCAAAGAGGCGTTTCGAGGCTAGATGCTCCCATTATTCATAGTTGAGAACATTCCCGATCGAGGCGACCTGGTAATCGAAGGAGAAGAGGCGCATCACGCTGGTTCGGTTTCACGGATCAAAGTCGGCGAACGGGTGGCAGTAACAAATGGACATGGTCGGCGCGCGGAAGTTGAAGTTTTAGATATTAATAAGCGAAATATTGGCTGCCGTATTCTCGAAGTTACTGATGAACCAAGAGCAAAGACAGTTCTTACAGTGATTCAAGCGCTCACTAAGGGAGATCGAGCACGAGAGACTCTTGAACTTTTAACAGAGGGTGGGGCCGACATCATCATCCCCTGGTCAGCTTCGCGATCCATCGGACAATGGAAAGAAGATAAGGATGCGCTCTCTAAGTGGCGTTCCTGGGCTCGGGAAGCAACAAAACAATCGCGCCGCACATGGATCCCTCAGATCTTAGATATTCACTCCACGTCACAAGTTAAAGAAAGAATCGAAGATGGCGAATTCACGCTAATGCTTCAAGAGTCTGGCTCCAACAAATTCTCCCAAATCGTAAGCGGGAAACCGCCGCGCGAAGTAAATCTAATTATTGGCCCAGAAGGTGGAATATCCGAGGACGAAGCTGCGCTCTTTGAGAAAGCCGGTGCGCAATCGGTGGTTCTCGGTAAGCCCGTCTTCCGTTCCGCGCATGCTGGCGTTGCGGCGCTTGCGGCCGTTCAAACTGGATTGGGAATCTGGTAGAACTAATTCATGAACTGTATTTTTTGCAAGATTATTGCCGGTGAAATTCCAGCAAAACTTCTGGTTGATTCAAATCATGTTGTTGCATTCCCAGATCTAAATCCGGTAGCCCCAACCCACATTTTGATTCTGCCAAAGCGCCATGTTGAGAACGCTGCTGAACTTGCAGAAGTTGATCCAGATGCGCTCAAAGAAATTTTTAAGGTAGCTAAGAAATTGGCAGGGGAATTAAATCTTCCGGGCTATCGAACAGTCTTCAATACCGGCGAAGCGGCTGGCCAATCAGTCTTTCACGCTCACTTGCATCTCTTAGGCGGAAGAACTTTCAGCTGGCCACCCGGGTAGAAGTAACACGGCTAGAATGGGCTTAATGGAGAGAACGGTTCTTACGCTTCCCGAAGATATTCCAAGCGTTGCGTTGACGGGTCCAAATGATTCCTACATCCGGGCTATCGAGAAGTCATTTCCCGAGGTAGCGATTACCGTTCGAGGCAACGAGGTAATTCTTCGTGGCCCAACTGGCTCACTACAAAACGTCCAGAAACTGATGGCAAATTTCCTATCGGTTGTTCGGGCCGGACAACCACTAAGTGATGATGCGGTGCGCCGCTCTATTGCAATGATTCTCGGCGACGGAAATGAGACTCCAGCCGAGGTTTTGACTCTAAATATTCTCAGTAGTCGTGGCAAGACCATCCGACCTAAGACGGTAAATCAGAAGCGCTATGTAGATGCGATAGATAAGAACACAATTACCTTTGGAATTGGTCCAGCTGGAACTGGAAAGACTTACCTTGCGATGGCTAAGGCAGTCCAAGCTCTACAATCAAAACAAGTAAACCGAATTATTCTCACGCGCCCAGCTGTAGAAGCTGGAGAACGGCTGGGCTTTTTACCTGGAACGCTCCATGAAAAAATTGATCCATACCTTCGTCCACTCTTTGATGCACTACATGACATGCTTGATCCAGATGCGATTCCAAGGTTGATGTCATCGGGGACAATCGAAGTTGCGCCGCTGGCGTATATGCGCGGTCGAACTTTAAATGACTCGTACATAATTCTTGATGAAGCCCAGAACACTTCGCCAGAACAGATGAAGATGTTCCTTACCCGTTTAGGTTTTGGATCAAAGATGGTAGTTACTGGGGATGTAACCCAGATAGATCTTCCCAATCACCAGGAGTCGGGATTGCAAATTGTCCGTTCAATCTTGGAGGGAATAACCGATATTTCATTTATGGATCTAACCTCCGAGGATGTGGTGCGACATAGATTGGTAAGTGAGATTGTTGACGCATATGGAAGATTTGACTCTCAAGGCGAGGGAAATCGCGCTGCGCGACGGGCTAATAAGCCGCGTTCGTTAAGGAGTGATCGCTAACTGCAGCCATCGACTGCTGGCGCTATGAATATTGAACTAACAAACCTTGCAACATCTAAGTGCGACGAGGGGCGAATCAAAGGCGTTGCGAGATATTCCTTAGAACGCTTGGGCATTCACCCAGATTCAGAGCTGAGTATCTCAATTGTTGATGAATCAGAAATGAGTACATTGCATCTACAGTGGATGGATGAACCGGGCCCAACTGATGTGCTCTCATTTCCAATGGATGAAATGAAGCCCAATTCAGCTGCTGATGGACCGGGCGTGCTCGGCGATATTGTTCTCTGTCCAAGTTATGCCGAGGCCCAAGCCAAGGATGCGGGCCACTCGTTGCAAGAGGAGTTGGAGCTTTTAACAGTTCATGGCCTACTTCACCTCCTTGGCTACGACCATCGGGAGAGTGAAGAGAAGCGAGTCATGTTCTCGATGCAAGACGATTGCCTGAAAGGTTGGCGGATTCAAGCGTGAGCGTCCTAGTTATCTCAGTAGTAGTTGCACTACTTCTATTTGCCGGTTTCTTGGCTGGAAGCGAGAGCGCAATAAATTCTATTTCACGAGTATTTGTAGAGGAACTTGAAAGCAAGTCCTCTAAGAGGGCGGCTTGGGTGCAACGAGTGCTCTCTGAGCCAGCAAGATATTTGAATGTTGTTTTATTTGTGAGAAAGGCGGCCGAATTAACTGCGACTGTAATAGTTGCCGAAGCGCTCATCGATTTATTTGATTCATTGGCGTTAGCTATGAGCGTTTCAGTTGGAGCCATGCTAGTTCTCTCATTTGTTGTAGTTGGAGTGGGACCAAGAACGCTAGGAAAGCAACATGCGGGGGCATGGATAGTGCCCGCAAGTATTGCTGCAGTAATTCTCGCGAAGATACTGGGACCAATAACAACTCTTTTGATTGCAATAGGAAATGCAATAACTCCTGGAAAAGGTTTTAAGACCGGGCCCTTCGCCAATGAGGCAGAACTTCGCGATTTGGTAGACCAAGCTCATGAACGTGGCTTAGTCGAAGAGTCAGAGCACGAGATGATTCATTCAGTTTTTGAATTGGGCGACACTTTGGTGCGGGAATTGATGGTGCCACGAACTGAGATGGTGTGGATTGAAGGCAGTAAAAATCTTCGCCAAGGACTATCACTCGCACTCAGATCTGGCTTCACCAGAATCCCAGTTATTGGCGAGAACCTCGACACCATAATGGGCATCGCATATGTAAAGGATTTAGCTAAGCGGACCCATGAATATCGTGAATCAGAACAGACCGAATTGGTCTCAGACCACATCCGGCCAGCTACTTTTATTCCGGAGACCAAGACAGCGGCCGAGCTTCTAAAAGAGATGCAACGCGATCAGATTCACCTTGCGATTGTCGTGGATGAGTACGGTGGAACTGCAGGTTTGATTACCATCGAAGATTTGCTCGAGGAAATCGTTGGCGAGATAGCCGATGAGTATGACGATGACTTAGAAGAAATTGAATGGCTTGAGGAGGGCAAGAAAGCTCGAGTCTCTGCGCGACTGCATATTGAAGACTTGGCCGATCACTTAGAAATCGAGTTTGAAAAAGATGAACTTGAGGAAGTAGATACGGTCGGCGGTTACATGGCAAAACTACTGGGGCGAGTACCTATTCCTGGAAGCGAGATTGAACTTAGCGGTTGGAAGATCACAGCAGAACGTCCAGTGGGAAGACGGCACAGAATTGGAACTGTGCTGGTGGAGCGCGGTAGCACGGAAGTAAAGCCCTAAGGTTTCCTAGTGCGCATTCTCCGATTCACTCCGCCTACTGGCGCAAATCTAGGTAGTGATCCGCTTTTTGGAGCGCTTGAAGATGATGAGACCATTCGAGTTGTAAATGGTGATCCACTTTATTCCGGGGTTCAATTTAGAGATGAGCGAATTCCACTAGAGAGTGTTCGTATCTTGGCGCCCGTGATACCAAGGAGCAAAGTTGTCTGCGTTGGTAAGAATTACGCTGATCATGCTGCCGAGATGGGGGGAGAAGTTCCCAAAGAGCCAATCATCTTTCTAAAGCCCAATACCTCTGTAATCGGCCCCAACGACATCATCAATTGGCCCATCCAGAGCGAGCGAGTCGATCATGAGGCTGAATTAGCAATAGTGATTTCACGAATCTGTAAAGACGTTCCCAAGGAGCGGTATAAAGATGTGATTTTTGGATACACCATCGCAAATGATGTTACTGCTCGAGATATTCAAAAAGGTGATGGCCAATGGACCCGGGGAAAGAGCTTCGATACTTTCTGCCCACTCGGCCCTTGGATTGATACCGATTTTGTTCCCGCTGCACAGAAAATCACTGCTGAAGTGGCTGGAGTGGTTAAGCAGAATGCGCAATTAAGTGAGATGGTCTTTGATATTCCTACCATCATTAACTTTATATCGAGCGCCATGACTCTTTTGCCTGGCGATGTAATTCTTACCGGTACTCCGGCTGGTATTGGACCTGTCATACCTGGTGAGGAAGTTAAAATTGCCATTGAAGGACTAGGCGAACTTACGAATCGAGTATCTGCACGTGGCTGATCTAAAAAAGAGAGAGATCCGGACAAGGTTTGCACCCTCACCGACCGGCGATTTGCATGTAGGAAATATTCGTACCGCCCTATTTGATTGGGCTTACGCCCGCCATACCGGCGGAAAACTGATTTTTCGTATTGAAGATACCGATAGGGAACGTGTTACTGATGAATACATAGCGCGCGCAATCGATACCTTGAAATGGTTGGGGCTTAATTGGGATGAGGGTCCTGAAGTCGGAGGTCCTTATGGTCCATACCTACAGTCTCAACGTCTCGAGGTTTATACCGATTGGGCAAATACCTTTCTAAAGAATGGCGATGCCTATAACTGTTACTGCTCTACAGAAGAATTAGAGAGACGTCGCGAAGCACAGCGGGAAGCTAATCAAGCCCCTGGTTATGACGGCAAATGTCGCTCGCTTACAAGTGCCGAGATTTCCAAATATGAATCAGAAGGTCGCAAGCCAGTAATCCGCATGCGAATGCCCGATGGCGAAACTCGGTTTACGGACCTGATCCGTGGCGAAGTAGTTTTCGAGCATAAGTTTGTCCCTGATTTCGTTTTGATGCGAGCAGATGGCTCCCCGCTCTATACCTTGGCTGTAGCTGTTGATGATGTTTTAATGAAGGTAACTCATGTTCTTCGTGGCGAAGACTTACTCTCTTCAACTCCACGCCAGATCCGGGTTTACCAAGCAATGGGAGTAGCTTCATCGGACTTTCCAGCATTCGCCCATCTACCCTTTGTAATGGGAACTGACAACGCCAAACTCTCAAAACGTAATGGCGAAGTCTCAATTGCTTGGTATCGCGAAGAAGGATTCCTTCCAGAAGCAATCTGCAACTATTTAGCGCTTTTGGGTTGGTCGCCTGGGGATGACCGTGAAAATATTACGATGGAAGAGTTAGTCCAGCTCTTTACTATCGAGCGAGTCAATAGTTCGCCCGCCCGCTTTGATATGAAGAAATTAGAGGCAATCAATGGCGACAAGATCCGGGCCCTAGATATCGAAGACTTCTTAAAGCGAGCGCTACCATTTTTGATTGAAGCGAAGGTAATAAGTGGTTTGGCTGAAGAAATTGCCTTAGTAAAGAAGGCGCTACCAATCATTCAAGAGCGAATCATTCGCTTAAAAGAAGTTATTCCTATGCTGGGCTTCTTATTTGTAGAACAAGTAGAGTTTGATCAAGAGAGCGCAACTAGGATTGGCGAGGCTGATGCTCAGAAAGTTGTTGGAGTTGCGCTCGATTCTCTTGAACCCGTTACTGATTGGAACCATACGCAAATCGAGTCTGCCCTGCGCGGTTCATTAATTGATGGTCTTGGATTAAAGCCGAGAAACGCCTTTGGGCCGGTGAGAATTGCAGTTACCGGAAGTCATATTTCGCCGCCGCTATTTGAATCAATGGAGTTGCTCGGAAGAGAGCGTTGCTTATCGAGGCTAAAAAGTGCCATCAGATAAGCAGTCAGAATAGGAATTAGAACAGATGCTTTTCTCGGGGTATCCTTTGTTGCTCGCGTGAGCGGGACAATTTGGGGTATGGGGTAATTGGCAGCCCAGCTGATTCTGGTTCAGCTTGTCTAGGTTCGAGTCCTGGTACCCCAGCTAGATTGAAAATTTAAGAAGTCGAAAAACTCAATATGGAGAAAACATGGCCCCGTCGTCTAGTGGCCTAGGACTCTGGCTTCTCAAGCCAGCTACGAGGGTTCGAATCCCTTCGGGGCTGCCATGTTTTAAAGGTTTTAAAGGTTTT